>Ga0182014_10006193_pt1 | contig 12978 bp, 13 predicted proteins | sample 612S2DmetaG_FD_120489 | JGI IMG/M metagenome (GOLD analysis project Ga0182014, IMG submission 120489) | Permafrost microbial communities from Stordalen Mire, Sweden - 612S2D metaG | ecosystem: Environmental > Terrestrial > Soil > Wetlands > Permafrost | place: Sweden: Stordalen | collected... | reverse complement strand
TCGCAGCCGTTGGCGAGGGTGGCGGGCATCGAACCCGCTTCATTCGGCTTTGGAGGCCGACGTTCTGCCAGTCTGAACTTCACCCTCATTTTCAAAGACCAATCAAAACCCCGACCTGGGTCGGGGTCTGGTGCTCATTGCACGTACGCACTCAGACCCTCAAGACACGACTCCCCAAATGACCCGCTTGCCGGTCATTCTGACTATGTCGCGTTTGAAGGTCCTAAGCATCACGTCAATTCACCATCACTACTTGCGAGACAACTTTAAAACGACTTGTGGAGCGTCCGGCAGGACTCGAACCTGCGTGCACTTCGTTCGTAGCGAAGGCCATCAATCCTCTCTGGCACGGACGCTTAATTGTTTGGTCCGGGTGGACGGATTTGAACCGCCGACCCCTCGCTCCCAAGGCGAGTACGCTTCCAGACTGCGCTACACCCGGACAAATCTGGCCATCTCATCTGGTGGCTGCCCCCGGTATCGAACCGAACTCACTGGGTTTTCAGACCAGCGCTTTCACCTGATTAGCTTGGCAGCCTCATGAATGTTGGTTGACCGTGTGGGAATTGAACCCACCTGACTATCCTGTTTGCAAAGCAGGCGACCACCCCAAGTAGTCCTACGGCCCAAATCCTTACTTGCGCTGCAGCCGCTCATACCAACGCGGCGGCCATTCGTTGTGATCTCTCCATCGAGAGGATTCGAATGGATGAAGACCGTTCTGTTGAAGACAATGCCTGGACCAATCTCGATCGTCCGGGACCTGAAGACGCTGGTTGCCATCTCGGCCCCGGCAGTACACCTCGTTCCAAGGACACCCGAGGCGATGCGGCACAATTGCCTCATCGAAATCGGTTGTCTTCCGCAGCCACTGACTATGCTTGCGGCGAACTCCGCGCGCCGCTAAGCGCTTGTCATCCGCCGCACTTTTCGCACCCGTTCGGCAGCGGGGGGCCCGGCTCCAGGTCATCGGCCGACGCGATCGATTGGCGAACTCCGTGCTCCGCGAAATCGAGAAGAGCGAACGCGAAACCGCTGCCGGGCACGGACTTCGTCTGCGCGTGGCGATAGACTATTCATCCCGCTATTCAATTACGCTTGTGGCCGCCGACGCGGCTGCCGTCTTTTCGAACGAAGAATCGCCCGTAGTCAATTCACTCGAATCCTTGTTGACGCAGGCCCTCAGCGCGAAATGCAGAGACGTCGATCTGTTGATTCGCACCGGCGGTGAACAGCGTCTTTCCGACTTCCTGCTCTGGGAGTCTGCCTATGCTGAACTTGTCTTTACTGACCAGATGTGGCCCGACTTTGACGAGGCTGACCTTGAGGCCGCGCTCAAGGAATTCAATCGCAGGGAACGGCGCTTCGGCGGGTTACCGGCAATCGTGTCGGACCACGCGGCAACACTCAAGGGTGGCGCTCCGTGATCCCGTTCGCACAAAGCAAGTTTCATCCTGCTCCGCTGGACAATTGCCAAGTCGACGTTCTGAACCATAATTCGCTACCCTGTTCACATCCATGGCGCAACCTGATCAATTTCGGCGTATTCGCTTCTGGCTTGCCGTCTTTATAGCTGGTCTGGTCCTGAGTGGAGTCACTGCCTTCCCTCTCGAAGCGGAACTTGGCTGGCTTATCTCTCTGCTTCATGGCAGTTGGTTGCGGCCGACCGCCATATCTACTCAGTTGCTTCCGTGGATCGAGCGCGTCAACGAAGGACTTTCTGCCACGAATGATCGCTATCCTTTCCTCGCCTACGGCACCGACTGGCTTGCCTTCGCTCACCTGGCTATAGCCATTGCATTCATTGGCCCCTGGGTCGATCCCGTTCGGAACAAGTGGGTCATAATCTTCGGGCTTATCGCTTGTGCTGGAGTTATCCCGCTTGCTCTCATCGCCGGTTCCATTCGTGGTATCCCGCTCCCGTGGCGCCTCGTCGATTGCAGCTTCGGAATCCTAGGAAGTGTCCCGCTTTTGATCTGCAGGCGGTCAATCCTTGCCCTGGAACGAGCAAGAGTTTGATCAAATCGATCGCCGATCAGGCACGGCCTGTGGTCCGCGTTGCCAGGCACAATACTCTGGAGCTCTGTGCCTTAATGAAAGTTCTGGAGCGGTTGACCGGCCACGAGTTCACATGAAATTTATGGTTTGGCTATTAACGGCAGAGTTGTCTACTGATTCATAATTTCCCGATGGGCGCCTCCGATCCGATGAGCGTTGCGAAGCCTAAACAATCATGTGAACCTTGCAGGCCAATGCCGTGATCGCCCCAGCGTGTGGGGGAGTGATGAGCGTTCGTTGCGACAATCTTTCAAGAGAATGTATGACATTCCACTGTGTTGTGCCTGGATCACCGTCAAAACGTCCCTCGTCCGGTTTTGGGCCTACCCTAAACCTCTTGCAGGCGTCTGCCTAACCTGCAAAGGCCTCGCGACAAACTGCGCAAACAAAAATGAAGTTTGTTTCGGACGGCGACTGGTAGCGTGCTGACACTTCTGCGCGCAACGCGGAGACTCCTCTCCAACTACTTCGAGTGAGAGCCAGCTTTCAATCACCCAAGTTCCTTCCCGAGACATAAAGGCACCGTGTCCTTCTATCCGTCCTGAGCGTGTCAATACGAACACGGTGTGTGTGCAGTGACACGCACGGCCTCGCTCATCCCATAGATAACTCGTTTGTTTTCAATTGCTCACAAATGGAGGCCCGGTTGCACTCTGAGTGAGCGCAGGCATTTGAGAAACGAATCCGGGGGATGCGATGACGGTATTGAAGCTCAACAAGCTAGCGATCGTGGCGGGGACAACGGTTCTGGTGGCGGCGGCGGCAGCGGCGCAAAGCAAGCAGGTTGAGGGAACGGCCGCGGAACCCGTCACGCACGACCGCGTAATTGTGGTGAGTCTCGAAGACCGCCAGCTGGCTCTGGTTGAAGACGGGCAAGTGAAGAAGGTCTACACCGTGGCCGTGGGCAAGCCCTCGACGCCGAGCCCGGTGGGAACCTTCGCTATCGAGCGCCGCGTCGTGAATCCGACCTACGCGCACAACGGCCGGATCGTGCCGCCGGGGCCGGGGAATCCGGTGGGCACGCGCTGGATGGGACTGAGCATTCGCGGGTACGGAATCCACGGGACCAACGAGCCCAAGTCGATCGGTAAAGCCGCATCGCATGGGTGCATCCGCATGGGCAAGGCCGACCTTGAAGAGTTCTACGAACTGGTTTCCGTGGGCGACACCGTTGAGCTGGTGGGCCAACGCAACGAAGAGACGGCGCGGTTGTTTGGCGACGGACAGAATCCGGCGGCGCCCGCGAATGCGCAACCGGTGCTGGCGGCAAAGGCCGCGCCGGAAGCCGTGCCGGCTGGAAATTCGGCGAAAGTTCAGAGCCTGGCGGTCTTAGACGCACTTGTCGCTCCCGCGGACCCGGACATGGCTGCCACGGTTGCGGGGTCGTTGTAGGGGGGGTGCGGCTATGAATCTGCTGGCGAACGCGATATCGGGATTGGAAGCAGCGCTGCTACCACTGGCGTCGGCACTGCTGGTCGAAGAGTTGACGTACGGAGGACTGGTCCGGCTGCTGCTGGCTCCGCGGCCGGAAACCGGAAAGAGCAAAGGGCCCCACAACCACGAGGGAGATGGGAAATGATCGCATTGAAGATGTTGTTGACGGTCGCGGGAGTTCTGCTGATGGCTGCCGCATTTGCAGTTCCACTGTACGGGCTCTGGCTTCGCATCGCGGCGGCGCGTCGCAAGGCTTCGGCAAAGACGGACCCGAACCAATCCGAGTCGAGCGAAAGCAAGACGACGGAACCGGCAAAGATAGCGTGGCGCGTTCCGCTGGCCCTGGCGCCGATGGCCTGCCTGCTGCTGCTGATCGCGGCAAGCATCGTGGTAGTGCCCAGCGGCATGGGCGGTGTCCGCGTGAGCCAGGTACGCGGTACGCTGCCGGGAACACTGTATCCCGGAGTGCACTTGATTACGCCGCTGGTGGATGGCGTGGAAACCTTCGACCTGCGCGATCACCTCTTCACGGCGGGCATCTTGGAGGAGGGCGGAAAGGCCGGGGCAGGGAAGAACGAGCTCAGCGTGCAGTCGCTCGAAGGGCTCAACATCGGGCTGGCGGTCACAGTTCGCTATCGCCTCGACGCGAACAAGCTCTCCAGCGTGCAGGCGCACATGCCGCAGCCGGTGGACAAAGAGCTGGTGCCGCCGGTAGTGGCCAGCGCGTGGCGCGAGCTGGCGCCGCAGTACACAGTGCGCGAGATCTTCTCGACCAAGAGAGAAGAGGTTCGGTCCAAGGCGGCGACAATTATTACCCGCAAGCTGGGCGAAGACGGCATCGTGGTGGAAGAGGTGATGCTCTCCGACATTCAACTGCCTGAAGAGTACGCCAAGGGCCTGGAGGGTTTGCTGCTGAAGGAGCAGGAGGACGATCAGCTTGGAGTGGTAACCGACATTCAACAGAAGCAGGTGAGGATCGCGGAGTTGCAGGCGGAAGCCGAGGCGGTGCAAAAGGTGAAGGCCACCGAAGGCGAAGCTCAGTCGCGCGTAGTCGAGGCAAAGGGCGAGTCCGACGCCATGCAGTACACGCTTCCGCTGAAGCAGAAGCAGATTGAGCAGAGCAAGCTTGAAGCCGAGGCGCGCAAGGAAACCACCATCGAGAACGCCGATGCCGAAGCTCAGGCCAAGGTCATCGACAGTAAGGCCGAACTGGAGCGGCGGAACATGATGGCCGAGGCCGAGGCCAGCCGCGTCCGGCTCATGGCGACGGCCGATGCCGAGCGCATGACGAGCGAAGCCGCGCTGCTGAACAAGTCGCCGCTGCTGATCAACAAGATTGTCGCCGAGCGGTTATCCGACAAGATCCAGGTGGTGATGGTGCCCTCGGACGGCAAGTTCTTCTTCGCCAACGACGTCTTCAAGAGCATGGCTTCGAGTCCGGTCGTCAAGCAGGAGATGGACAGCGAAACAGCGCCGGCCGTGGGGGGAGCGCACTGACGCGTACGTGACGACTGGCATCGCCGCGCTTCAACGTGCATATGCCATGCAGCTTGGGCGGGATGCGCACCTTATCCCGCCGAAGACCGTCGGTCCAAACGATATAATCCCGGCAAACGAGACATTCAAGGAAAGCTGCGTTCTATGAAGCTGGTCTGGCTGATTGCGGTAATTGCGAGCGTGCTGGTGGGGCCGACGGCAAGCGCAGTTCCCGGCCCCTGGGAACAACCCGCCGCGAATCTGGCTGAACAGATTGCGGAGATTCTGGGCCCCGGTCAGGCGCGGCTCACGATTCAGAATCTCTCCACCATCCCCACCGATCAAATCCCAGTAGTCCGGCTGCTGCTGGAGCAGGATCTGAAGACGCGCGGCGTCGCGGCCTCGGGCGCCGAAAGCGCCAATACCATCCGCGTCACCCTCAGTGAGAATGTGCGCGAGCGCTTGTGGGTTGCAGAAGTGGTAGAAGGCAACCAGTCGCGCGTGGCGATGGTGCGCGTGGATCGGGGCACGGCGCAGCAAGCGCAGCAGACAAGCGATCTCACGCTGCGCAAACAAACCATACTCATCACCAGCGAAGCGGTGCTTGCAATGCTGGAGACTCAGGACAACCTGGTGGCCGTTGAACCGGAGGAGATCGTCGTCTACTCCCGCGCGGCCGGAGCCTGGCAAGCACGGAAGCGCATCGCCATCGGCCAGAAGAAGCCTCTGCCGCGTGACCCTCGCGCAGTCATCGTTCCCTCGCCCGACGGAGACGGATTCTCGTCGTTTCTTGCGGGCATGAGTTGCAGCGGCAGCTACCGGCCCGCGCAACCCGAAGGAGAATGGACGGTACATTGCACGGAAAGCGACGACCCATGGTCGATCGGTGGTCCATCTTCGGGGCCAGCTTCAGCGGCCGCCGCACCTGCCATCGCCGCTGTACCGCCCAAGGCTTTCTACAATGCCGCGCGCAATTACTTCACCGGCATGGTGGTTCCCGACCCCGGCGTGGAACTACCTCCGTTTTACACGGCCGCATCGATCCCCCGTTCCGATGGAGCCGGATGGTTGATCGGCGGCATCGATGGCAAGATCCAAGTGGGAGAGAACGGCGCGCTCAAGCCAATTGCCGGAGCGCGCGACTGGGGTAGCGATTTCGCGGCGCTGCACACTGGATGCGGCGCGGGCACGCAGATTGTCGTCTCCGGATCGGGGGCGGCGGCAAACGACAGCTTGCGTGCCTTCGATTTACCGGCACAAGAAGCAATTCCAGCCAGCGCTCCGTTGGCGATGGACGGAACTGTAGCGGCGTTGTGGACCGCGCCGGATGGCAAGAGCGTCTTCGCCGTGGTGCGCGGCGCGGACAATCGAAACGAGGTGGACCGTGTTACGGCCCTTTGCAATTAGCTGTCTCGTCGCCGCAGTCGCGCTCTCGGCGGCGGCGCGCACGCGTCCCCATTACGGCGGCACGCTCCACGTTGAGATCGAGGGCGATGCCTGGGGGCCTCACAGCGAGTTGGCGAAACGGCTTGTCTTCGATGGGCTCACGCGACTCGATGCAAACGGAACAGCGAGTCCGTCGCTGGCCATCCGCTGGGCGTCGGAGAACAACGATCGTCGCTGGCAGTTCTGGCTGCGGCCGGGCGTGCATTTTCAGGATGGCGCGGCGCTGACATCGACAGCGGTCGAGGCCTCCCTCGCCGGGGCGTGCGGTAATGGCTGTCCGTGGACTGCGGTTCATGCCGTGGGCTCGGAGGTGATCTTTACCGGTGACGGTCCCATGCCTAACCTTCCCGCTCTTCTGGCTGGCGACGATTTTCTGATTGCGCGTTCGGGCACGATTAATTCGATCACCGCGAATTCGGGCGCAACCCCGCTCATTGGTCCCGTCGTCGGCACCGGGGCTTTCCAACTCGATCAATTCGCGAATGGCAACCTCATCCTGATTGCGAACGACACCTGCTGGCAGGGCCGTCCCTTTCTCGACAAGATCGAGATCGACGGCCGCAAGCCCATCCGCGACCAATGGCTCGACCTGAGGATAGGCCGCGCCGATCTGGCTGATGTTCCCGCCGAACAACTGCGCCAGGCCCGCGAACAGCACCTAACAGTCGTGGCCTCGCCCCCGGTGTCGCTGCTGGCGCTTGCGGCTGCCGACGCCGGCGTTCTCTTCAATCCCAATCTGCGCGCGGCCATCGCTCAAGCTGTTGACCGAGGCGCGCTCTCCAACGTCATCTTTCAAAAGCAGGGTGAGATCGCGGCCAGCCTGCTGCCCTCGGAACTCACCGGCTATGGATTTCTGTTCCCGGCAGACCGCGATATCAACAAGGCCCGCGAGCTGCGCGGCGGCCTCACGCCCCCGCCACTGACGCTTTCTACTGACAACAACGCCGTCATGCAGTTGGCCGCGCAGCGCATTGCGCTCAACCTGCGCGAGGCTGGATTCAATGTCCAAGTAGCCGGAGCGGGCAGCCCGCAACATGCGGACATGGTCCTTCTCCGCCTGACCCTCGCGTCCAACCAGCCGCAGTCCGCGCTCGAATCGCTCTTGCGCGGAGTGGGCGTGGCAGCGCCGGTGCTAGAAGACACTCCCGAAGGTCTCTACCGCGCGGAGCACGATTTTCTTGAGACGCACACGCTGATTCCGCTGCTCTATCTTCCCCGCGCCTACGCCGCCGGAGGCCGCGTGCGCGATCTGCGCCTCAGTCCGGTCGGTGTCCCGCTGCTGGCCGGAGTTTCGCTCGAGGACACGCCATGAGTCTGCGCCAAAAGCTGTTGATTCTGCTCGCGCTCACCGTGGCGGGTGCCGTTGCCGCGGTAACGTGGACCGTACTTGTGCGCGTGCGCAACGTCTTCGAACAGCGCGACCGCGAGGAGACGGCGCTCGTCGTAAGCCAGTTTCAGCGCGAGTTCCAGCACCGCTCGGCCGAGGTGGCTGCGGCGGTGGATCGCATTGCCGCAAGCGAACGGGTTCGCGCCATGGCCTTCGAGCTGGTTCAATCGGGCGATCCGTCGCTCGATCTGACCGAGGCGCAGACGCTGGCGCAGGACGCGCAACTGGACTTTCTCGAAATCGTTGGCCCGGATGGAAAGATCGTCAGTTCCGCGCAGTGGCCGGCGCGCTTCGGCTATAACGAGCCATTCACGTGGGTGCATGACTCGATATTTCTAAAGACTGAAGATCTGCCCGACGGAAACTCGGCTCTAGGACTCTTCGCCAATCGCGCTGTTGGTCACATTGCGTCATCCACTGGCGAGCCTGTTCGTCTCCTCGGCGGCAAACGCCTCGACAAATCTTTCCTTGCCGATTTGCCAGTCGCGCCCGGAATGCAGATCGCCCTTTACAAAGATGAGGACCAGGCTCCGAGCACAGAACAATCGCATCTTGGTCCCGACTTTGCAATGTTCGATCCCAAGCGGCTGATCGGCACCTCAGGCGAGGTCCCCTACGCCGCACGTTACGAGTCATTGATCAATTCCGCTATCAACTCTCACCAGCAAACAAGCTCTATTCTCTACTTGACCAACCGGCGGGAAGACAGCGTGAGCGCCACAGCCATTCCGCTCAAGAGCAATGACGGCCATGTGCTGGCGGTTCTCACAGTGGCTATCTCGCGGGCCGGCATGGTCGAGGCGCAGCAGCACATCCGCGCCATCGCCTATGGCGTTGCCTCGGGAGGCATTCTGCTTGCGATCCTGTGCAGCCTCTGGATCGCCGCGCGCGTATCGCGACCGATAGAGCAGTTGGCGCGTGCCGCGGAGCGGGTTGCAGCCGGAGATTGGGAGACGCACGTCAACGCACGCGGACGCGACGAGATCGGCGTGCTCGGGCGCAGCTTCAATCACATGACCAGCCAACTGGTAAGCCAACGCGAGCGCCTTGTGCAAACCGAGCGTGTGGCCGCCTGGCGCGAACTTGCCCGCCGCCTGGCGCACGAACTCAAGAATCCTCTGTTCCCGTTGCAGTTGACGGTCGAGAATCTGGTCCGCGCGCGCGAACTGCCCGCCGCCGAATTCGACGAGGTCTTCCGCGAGGGCACCGCAACGCTCGGCATGGAGATCGCCAACCTCAAGACGATCATTGGCCGTTTCAGCGACTTCAGCAAAATGCCAAAGCCGCAGTTGGAGCGCATCGACGCGCAGGATTCACTATGGCGTGTCGCGCTGCTGCATTTCCCTGGGCTTGTGAGGGGCCTGGAGGCGACACCAGTGCAAATCAATCTCGCCGCCAACATCTATTGCACTGTTGAAGTCGATACTGATCCACTTGAAGTCGACGCCGACCCGGAGCTTTTGCACCGGGCGCTTTCGAACCTGGTTTTGAACGCAATGGACGCAATGCCCAACGGCGGCACGTTGACGCTCTCCGCAAAAGCGCACGATGACAAGGTCGAGATCCGCGTAGCCGACACCGGCGCGGGAATGACGCCGGAAGAATGCGAGCGTCTGTTCACTCCCTACTACACCACCAAGGAGCACGGAACCGGCCTTGGCCTGGCCATCGTGCAATCGGTGGTCTCCGACCATGCCGGCACCATCGCGGTCGAGAGCCCGCCAGGCGGCGGCGCCACATTTGTCATCACACTTCCCAGAGCGGATGAGGCAACCTCGTGACCACCAAGGCAAAGATTCTGATCGTCGACGACGAGGCCAACACGCTGGCTTCGTTGTCTCGCGCTTTTCGCTTGGCCGGCCACGAAGCTGTGGTCTGCGACAACGCCGCTCGCGCTCTGGAACTGGCCGGCGCACAGCCTTTCGATCTGATCCTCAGCGACGTGGTGATGCCCCGCCGCGACGGGCTCGCGCTGCTCGAAGACCTGAAGAACGCCGGCGTCACCGCGCCGGTAGTGATGATGAGCGGCCAGGCTCACATTGAAATGGCCGTCCGCGCCACCCGGCTCGGCGCGCTGGACTTTCTTGAGAAACCGCTCACCACCGAGAAGCTGCTGGTCACGGTCGAAAACGCCCTCAAGCTCACCCGCCTCGAAACAGAAAACCAGGACCTGCGCACGCGCGTCGGCAAACACACGCTGGTCTTCACCGGCGAGACCATGCGCCGCGTGATGGCGCAGATCGAGCGGGTCGCCGCCAGTGAAACTCGCATCTGCATCTACGGCGAAACCGGCACCGGCAAGGAACTCGTGGCCCGCACACTACATGAGAAAAGTCCGCGCTCCGCCGGCCCCTTTGTCACACTCAACTGCGCCGCTGTCCCCGCCGAGTTGATCGAAAGCGAACTCTTCGGGCACGAGAAGGGCTCCTTCACCGGCGCGGCCCAGCGCCATACCGGCAAGTTCGAGCAGGCCCACCGCGGCACGCTGTTTCTGGACGAAATCGGCGACATGCCGCAGGCCATGCAGGCCAAACTGCTGCGCGTGCTCGAAGAGGGCGAGGTCGAACGCATCGGCGCCGATAAGCCTATCACTGTCGATGTGCGCGTGGTTGTGGCAACGCACCGCAATCTCGAGCAGCTTGTCGAGTCCGGTGGATTCAGGCGCGATCTATATCATCGCGTCGTTGTATTCCCGGTGGAGTTGCCGCCGCTGCGCAGGCGGGCTGAAGATCTGCCTGCGCTGGTTGACCACTTCGCCCGCCAGGTGAGCGCGCAGAACGGTTGGAAGCCAGTACCTTTCACCGAACAAGCGATCGATGCGCTCAAAGGCTACACATGGCCTGGCAACATCCGTGAACTGCGCAATGTTGTCGAACGTCTGTTATTGCTGGCTGAAACCCAGGTTGATGCTGACGCGGTTCAACTTGCGCTCCCAGCCACTTCCCAGAATCTGAAGTCGGTCGCTGCAGGTGCGTTTGGGGCCGAGAACAACGGCGCACTTGCGGAACGCGTCCTCAGCTTCGAGCGCACGGAAGTTCTAAGAGAATTGGAGTTCAACGGCCGGAACATCTCGCAAACAGCGAAAGTGCTGGGTCTCGAGAGAAGCCATCTTTACAAAAAGTGTCAGCAGTTGGGAATCGACCTCAAACATCTGGAAGAGAGGCACTGATTCTTCGACGAGGTTCGAACGCCAAAGGAATGCCCAGCTTCTGGACCTCGGTCGGAACCGGTAAACCGGACATCGGGCTGAAAAGCGGGGCTCTGTCCGGATTGCCGACAATGCACTCGGGGCCGGTCTGGTGAAGTAGAATGGCGGAAATTCTCGCGGCTTGCACAGGAGGCGCGCCAATGAAGGTACGCTGCAACAGCACCTTAATTTCTGCCCTGCTTTTGTCTCTATGTCTGGTTACATGTATTCCGGAAGCCCCTGAGGAACGCCTAAACCTGGAAGCAGATTTACTTTAAGTGGCCCGATTGCCATTTGAGTATGTCGAACTTTCGTATATTCGGAAGGTCAGCTGACCGAAGCAGGGGCTTAAAGTGCCGCTCGATAAACTTCGACTCACGAAGCGGACCTCCTCGGTTCGACGTGAATACCAGACTTCTGGGATTGCGTCTGGCTGTCTCGGATCTTTCGTCCAACTTACGAAGAAGAGCCAATACCCAATTCTGGAGCTTGATCAAGCGCCGGCTACGCTCCCGCTTCGTGTCCTCGATGCACCACCCTCCTGTCCGCCATTCGAGTGTTTTTGAAACGCTCACTGTGCCGCGGTCGAGATTGAAGTCCGTCCAAGTGAGCGCAAGGTATTCGCTCGGACGCATACCGGTTGTGAGCGCGAGCGCAAACAAGGTTTCGTACTCATGTCCTGACATCGCTGCGATGAATTGCTTCGCCTGCCCGACATCGAACACGGTGAAACGGCGCCGTGGTTGCCGAGGCAAATGGACATCCTCGGCCGGGTTCGTTAGGAGGAGTTTCCAACGGATCGCCTGTCTCAAGGCCAAGAAGAGAACCGCATGTGTATAACAAATGGTGCGTGGCGAGAGCTTCCGGTTTAGCAAGTCGCTATAGAGCTTCTGAATTTCCGCTGGCGAAAGCTCCCCAAACGATCGCGAGCCCAGATGTGGACGGACGTAGCGTGCAAGCAGGCCCGAGTAGTCGCGGAAGCTCTTGGCTCGCAGACGTGGTCGGGCACAGATGTCGAGCCAGTGATCGAGATACTGACCAACGGTTTGTCGGGAAGAACGGATGTTGCGACCGAGATCGCGCTCCGCGAGCTTGCGGTTGAGGTGGGCCTGTGCGGACCGCAGCCCCCATGAATGAATTTGCCCACGTACTTGCGCCTCCGGGTCTCCGGGTCGCGACCGACGTAGATGCGGACCTGCCATGTGCTTGGCCCACGGCGAATGATTTGACCAATCTTGCGTACCATTTTTGTCTCCTAAGACGGATTTGCGGCACACGTGTAGCACACGCGGCCGCTGCTTAGGATTGGTTTTATGGGCGGATCAGGATCCGGAAGACTGACGGGGGTCCAGCATCTGCTTTGTGTCGACGCTCCAAACTAAACGATCAAGCGGGAGCGAATGCAGGATGCAGATATTCTCATCACAACCCCGGAGGAATACACCCACCTCATGATTTCGGCTTGTGCACTCCGCAGCCACTTGGTCCGTCATGCCTCCAGTATGGGTGTAAGCGAATCCTCTGTGAGCAGGAATCTGGGGCAATCAAACCTGCGTGTGACGAAGGAGGGGCAACTCAAAATGCGTACTTCCGAGTTGCCCCTCCTGGATGCCCCTCACGGCGGAGGCTGTCCTGGGAAGCCGGTGGACGTCCTGGGAAAGGCAAGTCGAACATAACCCGCTGGAAAAGAAGCAGTTACTTTTGTTTACTTTAGCCTTCTGGAAGTTCTTGAATATCCTTGGAAATGGCTTTGGTGGACGCGGTAGGAATCGAACCTACAACCTGTCGGTTAAGAGCCGTCGAATTTGCCGACCCTCCCGCAGATATCGGTTGCTATAAGCTCCTATCCTTTGTGCACTTTGCCGACCCCCCCCTTCCCGCCAATCGTTACCCATACATCCCAGATTATGCCCTATTTTGAAGTAGGGTGGGCACAAAAATGGGCACAGTGGAATGGGGTGACCCCCTCGGTTGAGACAAACTGCAATTG
>Ga0182014_10006191_pt1 | contig 12990 bp, 13 predicted proteins | sample 612S2DmetaG_FD_120489 | JGI IMG/M metagenome (GOLD analysis project Ga0182014, IMG submission 120489) | Permafrost microbial communities from Stordalen Mire, Sweden - 612S2D metaG | ecosystem: Environmental > Terrestrial > Soil > Wetlands > Permafrost | place: Sweden: Stordalen | collected... | reverse complement strand
GAGACAGTCCATGACTTGATCTGAGGCATCCTGGAATGTATCTTCGCCCAGTTTGCAGCTCTCTATCCGTGCTGTCTGTTATCGAGAATCAAGATTGACACTATTTACGGATAAGTTCTAAGTCTCTCCGAGGCCGTGCGCGTTTTCTTAACACGAGCGGCGACCGACCAGGCCTTTCCTTTTGAGCTTCGTGTTCCCAACGCCGAAACCGTCGCTGCAATGAAGGCAGGCGACCGGGGCGAGATTGTGAAGTTCAACAGTGTCGAAGAGTTGATGTCCGACCTCCACGCGGACGATTAGCCGCACCGCCAAGTTCAAGAGGGACTATAAGCGCGAGACCAAAGGGCAGCATCGCGCGACGCTGGATGCCGATCTACTTGCCGCGATTTCTTTTTTGGCGACGGATCAAACCCTGCCGGAGAGATTCCACGCGTCATCCGTTGACGGGCGAATATACGAATCATCGCGAGTGACCTCTGAGGCCCGATCTGCTTCTTATCTACAAGAAGCCGGACGCCCAAACATTGCGGCTGGTGCGCATCGGTTCTCACAGCGAAGTCTTCTAGCGGAAGACGGACGGTCGGGGTTCGTGGCCTTCTACCCTCCGCACGGTGCATGAAAGGATGGTATTCGAAAAATTCTGGATACACCACCCGCCGCAAGCCGCCCGCACATCGCGATAAGACCGCGATGAACGGGGCACAGCTTTTCAAGGGTCAGGATGAATCTTCGGGGCTAATGAGCGGGCCACCTGCCCGAAATAGTTACTGGCGCCGGAACGGTAATAGGGGATTCGTTACGAAGGATCGATCAGCGCGGCAACGGTGCGCATGGGCAGGATGAGGCGCATGGACTCCGGCAGTTGGAGGAATCCGTGCGCGGCGTAGAATTTGGCCGCGCGTTCGTCGATCGCATCCACGACAATCATCGAGGAGCCGACCTGATGGGCGTTCTCATAGGTCTTGGCAAGGGCCTTCGCCAAGAGAATCCCGCCTAGTCCCCGGCCCTGAAACTCCATAGAGACGGCCAGCCGGCCCAACAATGTTGCGCTGACCATCGGATAGCGGGGAAGGTGCTTCTGCGCCGCCTCGGGTATGCTTCCTGGCGCAAGGCCATAGGCGCAGAGAGTGAAGTAGCCTGCGATTCGGCTGGGCGCATCTCGCGGAGTCAAGACAAAGACAGCATTGGCCTTGCGGCGCATATCCTGCGAAGCCTGGGTCTTCAGGTATGCATCGAGAGAACTGACTCCGCAGTGGAAAGCTTCCCGGTCGTGATTTCCGGCAAGGAGCGAGAGAAGAAACAGTTCTTCTCTCGCTTTCATCCGGCAACGATCCGCTTCCCAGCCGCGCGGAAGGCGCGCCGCAGCCGCGCGTTGGGCTTGGGAGGGCGAACCAGGGCGTCGAAAAAGGCGGCGCGATCCCGGTCGCTGAGAATTAAACTTTGGTGACGATGAATGGTAGCGCGGGTGGCTTCCGACAGCGCGGACAGGCAGTAATCTGTCAGACTGCGGCGTTCCAAGGCCGCGGCGCGCTGCAGCAGGCGCTTGGTCTCGGCATCGACGCGAAAACCCACACGGGAGGCGCGTGCACGGCGTTCTATGGTTGATGCGGCGGTTGCTGTTGGCGGCATGGGGCGCTCCTGCCTTCAGGATACTCCAAGTGTACGTCCAGTGGGTGTACATGGCAATCTTAATGGGCTGACCAAGGTGTGTCTGAGTCCGTGGCACCCCGATCATCGCGATAAAACTGCGACGAATGTGGCACAGCTTTTCAACGGTCAGGATGTTTCATAGGGGCTGATGAGTGGGCCACCTGCCGTTTCCCTTATTCCACTTTGGAGCCTGTCGCTTTGGTGGACCTTTCTGGCTCCGAATAGCTTCGGATAAGTCGAAAGAACTGAAACGATGCCAAGTATCCAATCGGATAGCAAACACCGGCAACAATGGTAGCCGGCATCACGTCAAGGTACAAGAAGAAAGCAGGACTCTCTCCTAAATCCCAGCCCAATACTTCAGGCAGGTTGAATTCGCGCCCAAGCCTCCGATACTCAATATGGACATACCAGAGTAAATAAGTTAGGAATCCGCAGATCAACGCGATGGCCAAAATGAACAGCATCCATAGCGCTCCTCTCCAGAACCCTATCCTCGGCCTTATCCACACCAGAAAAAATGGATACGAAAGCGAAGCTGTAAGAATTACAAATTGGCTCCAGCCTTCGTGGCCCGCCGGGGGCATTGAGAGCAGACACAGTATGCAACTGCAGGCAATAAGATAGGCAAAGTTTATTCTGCTCCACATGGTCGCTTTCTAACGCAAATCGCAGAGACTTTCTGCACCGCAAAAAAGACGCAATCTGATGCCCCAGGTCTCATCTTTGAGGTCTGTGATTCGAATGAACTCAGGCGTTTACTGCGGTTTCCCCGGCTGCAAGCTCATCCCGGAAGGCTGATTCTCCCGCGTCTGCGTCCCAACCTCGATCACCTCGCCCATCGCCAGCGGCAGCTCCTGCTGCTGCGTCTTAACCGACTCATACGCGCGCACAATCCTCTGCACCAGCGCATGGCGCACAACATCGCCGTCTTCGAAGTGGCAGAAGTGAATGCCCTCCACGCCATCCAGAATGTTGATCGCGTCCAACAGTCCCGACCGGCGCGGATTGGGCAAATCGATCTGCGTAATGTCGCCGGTGATGACGGCCTTCGAGTTGTTGCCCATGCGGGTCAGGAACATCTTCATCTGTTCGATGGTGGTGTTCTGGGCCTCGTCCATGATGATGAAGGCGTCGTTAAGCGTGCGGCCGCGCATGAAGGCTAGCGGCGCAACTTCGATGACGTTCTTCTCCAGCATCTTGTCGACCTTTTCGGCATCGAGCAGGTCGTAGAGGGCGTCGTAAAGCGGGCGCAGATAGGGATCAACCTTTTCCTGGAGCGAGCCGGGCAGGAAGCCGAGCCGCTCGCCGGCCTCGACCGCCGGGCGCACAAGAATAATCCGGCTCACCTTCTTGGCGTTGTAGGCAGCGACAGCCATGGCGACGGCGAGATAGGTCTTGCCGGTGCCCGCCGGGCCGACACCAAAGACCATATCGCTCTGCTCGATGGCCTCGACATATTTGCGCTGATTGATGGAGCGCGGCTGCACGATGCGCTTCACGCCGGCGGACCGCTGCTTGCCGGAGTCGGCCAGCGAGCGCAGCGTGGTGGCGGGATCGACCACGACCAGGCGCAGCATTCCGTTGAGTTCGCCGTTATGCGGATTGACGCCCTGGCGGCGGAGAGCCTCGAAGTCCTGAAAGATGCGCTGGACTTTGGCCACGCTCTCTTCCGGTCCCTCTACGTGCACGGCGTCGGAGCGCAGGTCGATGCGGACGCCGAGCTTGTCTTCCATGAGCCTGAGGTTTTCATCGCGGGTCCCGAACAGGGGCTCGAGGTTGGGCGTGATCTCCAGAGCGATCTTCAAAGGTATCGATAGCCTCCGATGGGTCGTTGAAAGCATGAAATAGACCGGGCGCATCCGCGAGCGAATCCGCCCGGCGCGTCTATAGCCAGTTTAACGGTTTTGCAAACGCGAAGCGTGCGGTGGCGCAAGGAGAGAGACGAGGCGGTTGGCTGTGGAAGGTTTCCGGATACGCGGCGCAGGGAGGAGCCATTGCTCTGGGCTGCCTCTTGGGACCGCGGGTTGGCGTAGGCGACCAAATCCTTTATCTGCGCTTGAGAGTAGCGCGGAAGGGCCGGGCCGTCAATGACCCCAATGTTTAATTCTGTGTTGCCCAATGCCTTTCGAGATACCTCCCTGAGCAGACACTCGCCGCCACGATAGCCAGTTTCAGGCGGTAGCCGCCGCAAGCCTGAACCGAAGGTCAGAAAGTCTTCAGAAACACTTCAGCCGCACTTGAGCCCGCGTGGGATATACAGGAGAGAGGCCCCAAAGTGCAGATTCTGCTTGTTGAAGACGAGACCAAGATCGGCAGCGCGCTCTGCGCCGGCCTCGAGGCCGAGGGTTACGAGATGGTCTGGGCACAGACCGGCGAAGAGGGGTTCTTTCACGCCAGCTCGCGCGGCTTCGACCTGATCCTGCTCGACGTGATGCTGCCCGGCCGCGATGGCATCGAGATTTTGGGCGCCCTGCGGAAACAGGGCAACAAGACGCCGGTTCTGCTGCTAACGGCAAAGGACGGCATCGAGGACCGGGTGCTGGGATTGGATACCGGCGCCGACGATTACCTGGTAAAGCCGTTCGCCTTTGCCGAGTTGACCGCGCGCATCCGGGCCCTGCTCAGGCGCAACCAATCGGAGCCCTCCACCACGCTGACCATCGGCCGGCTTGAGATCGACATGATGCGCAGAACGGTCGTCCGCGAGGGGCAGCGCATCGAACTGACCGTACGCGAGTTCGAGCTGCTGGAATACCTGGCTCGCCATCATGGCCGCATTGTCTCGCGGGATATGCTGGCCCGCGATGTGTGGAGAGAGGTCTCAAGAGCGACACCGCTGGACAACGTGATCGATGTGCATGTGGCAAGATTGCGCCGGAAGCTGGACGATCCGTTCGCGACCAAGCTGCTGCAGACGGTGCGCGGTGTCGGATTCACGTTGAGTGAGGAAGCATCATGAGCCGGTTCACACGCACGACGCTCCGCGGCCGCCTCACGCTACTCTACGCGTCGCTGCTGGCCGCGGCTCTGCTGCTTTATGCCGGCGGCGCTTCGGCGTTCTTCCTGCACAACCTGTTCGAGCAAATGGACTCGAGTCTCGATCGCGACGTGGAGACAGTGGAAGGCGTGCTCTCGATAGATGCAAGCGGGGCACTGAAGATCAGTGCCCACGACGGCGAAGCCGGGCACGGCCGCCATGACCAGGGATATCTGCTGGAAGTCTGGTCGCCCGGCGGCGAGTTGCTTTATCGCACGGAACAGCTCAACGGTCAGCCGTTGGGCCCGGTTCCGGCGAATCTGGCGACGGGGCGGCAAAGGGCGCATTCGCTTCAACTCCCTTCCGGAATGCGGGTCCGCGTGATCGGCCGCGTGCATCACATGGGCAGGAACAACCCCCTGATGGTGCGCCTTGCGGTAAGCGAGGAGCCTCTCTGGCACGAATTCCGGGAGATGGTGTCGATCCTGGCGATCGGGCTCCCGGTGGCCGTCCTCCTGGTCGCATTCACCGGCTATCTGGTTGCGGCCCGCGCCCTGAAGCCCGTGGACGCGATGGCGCAGCGAGCTTCGCGCATCACCGCCGAGCAACTCAATGAACGCCTCCAGATCGAGAATCCCAACGACGAGCTGGGCCAGTTGGGCGCCGCGTTCAATACCGCCCTGGCGCGCCTCGAACTCTCGTTCGATCAACTGCAGCGGTTCACGGCCGATGCCTCGCACGAACTGCGAACTCCGCTGACCGCCATCAAGAGCGTCGGCGAGGTCTCGCTTGGCATGGTGGGCGACGCGAACTACTACCGGGACGCGATCGGCTCCATGCTTGAAGAAGCCAATCGCCTCACACACCTGGTGGACAGCCTGTTGACCATGGCCCGCGCCGATGGCGGACGGATTCAACTGCACCGCACCGGGGTCAATCTCTTTGAGTTGGCCAAGGAGGCCTGCGGGCTGCTGGATGTGCTGGCCGAGGAGAAACAGCAGACCCTTCAGGTGGAAGGCGACATCCATGCCGCCGTGTTGGCGGATCGGACGATTCTAAGGCAGGCGATTGTCAATCTGGTCCATAACGCGGTGAAGTTTTCGCCCGAGAGCGGCTCGATTCGGATCGTCGTCGGCGCAGCGGGAAAAGCCGCGGTCATTGAGGTGCACGACAGCGGACCGGGCATCCCGCCGGAACATCGCGCTCATATCTTCGAGCGATTCTACCGGGTAGACAAAGCGCGCGCCCGCGCGGCAGGCGGAGCCGGGCTTGGGCTTTCGATCGCGCAGTGGGCGGTCGCCATTCACGGCGGAACCATCGAAGTCGAGTGCCCGCCGGGCGGCGGTTCCATCTTTCGCGTCAGCCTCGCCGCTCAGCAAGTGTAGGAGTGGACCTGGCGCGGCGGGGTAGTCACGCGACAAGGGGGAGTAGGCGCCCGGAACTCGGTAGTACGCCAAGTGCTTTCCACAAGGGTAAGGTGAGGGAGTTCTTACTTGATGAGTTTTAGCTTCCTTAATTCTGTTTCGGTCCATCCGATGTCATCCAGAAGCCCTTGGAGAAGCTTGGCGCCGAATGTTTTCTTGGGATGGTAGTGAATGCCTACCCGCTTCCCTTTTTCGTTTCGATAGACCTGAATTGCACCCTTGCAACCAGGTTCCAGCATCCACCCGCTCTTTTTCAACGCAGCAATAATATCGTCAGCCGTCTTGTTTTTTAGCTGACCCCACACACTTCCGCTGAAGGCCATGGTACCTCTACGTTCCGTGACAGGGTCCTTCTTTCTGCCGATGGGCGCACAAAATGCTCCTCAGCAGAGAAGTGTGTCCCAACAGGCAAAGGATCGTTGTGCCGCAGGATAGAATCCACGTAAAGAGAAGCAGCCATCACCGCATTCTTAACAGCTTCTTCTTCGGTGCTCCCATCTACGTGCAATCCTTTCAATCCTGGGCAATGCGCATAGAACGAATCCCCGTCTTTTTCAACTTCGACGGTGATACTAATTTTCAGCATTTTTCTCAATTTCATGTCGCACCCGCAAGTGTTATTGGTTGGCGACGACCGTATGGGTGGCTAGAGCTCATTTCGAGTGTCACGTGCGATAGACGCACCAGTCAAGCAAAACCGCTCATTTTCCCACAGCGTGGTACCGAATATGGAAAAGCGGTACAGATTCGCTCACTATTCCTCTTGGAATCCAGGCGACCCGATACAGCCCATCGAGGATTGACCTCCGATCCAACAAACCAACTACGCCTTCGATGCCCCAAACGTGATCGGAGATTCCGGCCTCTCGTTCGATGCAAACAAACGTATTTCTGGTCAAGAGGCTGTGCAAAACACTTGACCCACTACCGGAAACTCGTGCACATTGACCCAGGGCCGCGATTCCCGTAAACTAAAAGACTGCGAGGGATGCGGCTCGAGTTGCATTCTTAACCGCATCATTTTCCCTGGAGCAGGGCAGGCACCAGCGCCTCTGACAGCAGGGCTCAAGATTAAGGAAGAGCAATGGCAAACCATGTATCGTCGCTGAAGCGCGCCCGCCAGACCGTGACCCGCACCGAAGTAAACCGCGCCAACCGCAGCCGCGTGCGCACCAGCCTGCGGGCGTTGCGCGAGGCCATCGTCAAGGGCGACGTACCGGCCGCCCAGGCGCAGTACCGCGAGACCGTCTCCACCCTCGACAAGAGCGTGCAGAAGGGCATTCTCCACGACAACACCGTGTCGCGCTACAAGAGCCGCCTGAATGCGCGGCTGAAGGCTTTGGCCACCGCGCCGGCAAAGGCGTAGCTGCGCGGGCGAGACGCTCAAGAAAGATCTGATAGCAACGAACAGCCGGGAGTTCTCCCGGCTGTTTTTTTGATTCGGACTCTTCTGGGTTAGCCCTTGGGCAGGAGAGCAAGCGGCGAGCTTTTGCGCACGAGTTGCCGGTAGCGGAACCAGGACGATATGCCTACAACGATATCCAGGACGAAAGTGTAAATGCCGGACGCTGCGATCCAGGGACTGTTGAACTGCCAGATGGTGGCATCAGTCGATTGCCTCAAAAAGATCAACGCCTCGGGAAGGACGCCAACGAAGCCCACCACTGCGATCAGGGAAAAGAAGGGGTGTTGAGTCCAGGACCCGAGCGCGGCAAGAGCCAGCCCGGCGATGCCAAGCGCTGTGACAATAAGAAAAGCCACTGCCAAGGGACCCGCTTCTCCGGATTCTCCCATGCCGAACATCATTCCAAACATCTGGTACGCGGCAAGACAGGCACAGACGGCGAGCAGCAAACTGTAGATTATCGAGATCGGTCTTCCCGTGAAATTCATGCTTTTGTATCCGCCAGATTCTCGAAGATGCCCGCAGCTCCCATCCCACCACCCACACACATGGTCACCATGCCATAGCGAATCCTGCGGCGTTGCATCTCGGACAGCAGCGTTGCCGTCAGCTTGGCGCCCGTGCAGCCAAGTGGGTGGCCCAAAGCAATCGCCCCGCCGTTCACATTGATGCGCGCCGGATCGAGGCCGAGCGTGCGAATCACCGCCAGCGCCTGCGCGGCAAACGCCTCGTTCAGCTCGATCAGGCCGATGTCGTTGAGCGTGAGCCCCGCACGGCTCAGAGCCTTGGGAATCGCGGTGACGGGGCCCATGCCCATCTCCTCCGGCAGGCAGCCGGTGACGACATAGGCGACGAGGCGTGCGACTGGCCGAATTCCAAGCTCCTGTGCCCGGCCAGCCTCCATCAGAACCGTGGCGGCGGCGCCATCCGAAGTTTGCGACGAGTTGCCGGCGGTCACCGTGCCTTGCGCGTGGAAGGCGGGCTTGAGCTTGGCGAGGGCTTCGAGGGAGGTGTCGGCGCGGGGACCTTCGTCGGCTGCGAAGACGGTCTCTTTGGTGATCGGTTTGCCGGCCTTTGCTCCGGGTGTCGCGGTTGTGACGGTGACTGGGATCAGCTCTTTGGCGAATCTGCCTGAGACCTGCGCAGCGAGGGCTTTCAGGTGGCTCTCCAGCGCGAAGGCGTCCTGGTCTTCGCGAGAGACCTGGTAGTGGCGGGCGACGCGCTCGGCGGTGAGTCCCATGGTGAGCAGGGCGGCCGGATAGTGTTCCGCCATCCACGGATTGGGGCTGGGCTTGAGTCCGCCAAAGGGCAGCAGGCTCATGGATTCCACGCCGCCGGCGATCACAACCCGGTCGCTGCCCGAGCGGATGCGCTGATCGGCAATCGCAATCGCCTCCAGGCCCGAAGAGCAAAGCCGGTTCACCGTCGCGCCGGGGATCTCGACCGGCAGACCGGCGCGCAGAATCGCCCAGCGGGCAATGTTCCACGCTTGCTCGCCCTCGGGTTGAGCGCAGCCAAGGATCACGTCGTCGATTTCGGCTCTGCTCAGACCTGGAACCCTGTCCAAAGCTCCGCTCAATGCAATTGCGGCCAGGTCGTCGGGGCGGGTGGTGGAGAGCGCGCCTTTGGGTGCGCGGCCAACAGGAGTGCGAACGGCGCTGACGATGACGGACTCTAGCATTTTCTTTACTCCCTGCCGAATCTAGATGCGTGTTTCTCTCCCATCCTTGATCCGACGAAACTACGTCAAGAATGAGGCACTTGGCCATCGTCCCGAATGGCTAGGGCTGGAAGGTCCCTGCACATTCGCAGCGCACTTGGGATGAGGGCCAATTCTGCGATGGCCGCCAGCCACTCGTAGGCATTTGCTGAGGCGGGCCAGTGAATATCTTTGAGCGGTGAGGCAGCGACAACACCAACCCAAACAAGCAAATACACACGTTCGTTCCCCTGCGTGCGCCTGAAAATGTAGATGAATGCCCCGGTGGAAACCATGGCGAAGCAAAGATCGGAGAGGATTGAAAACGGAGTCGGAGCAAATCGATAGCGCGTCAGCCAGCTCGTATGTCCGGGGACATAGAGTTCGACGAGATATCGAAGATTTCTTAAATTGAAAAGAATCCCGATGATGAGGGCGACGATTGCTCCGCGCCGTGTGTGAATCAGCATCGGGAATTGAGTTTGGTCATGCATCAGCCGCGATTCTAGCCCCTCCATTTTTACACTTCAGCGTGTTTAGGCATAATGACCCGTTTCAGTTTCGCAATGGCTTTCCGGTCTTCAGCGTAAAGGCGATGCGCTCCTGCGTCTTGCGCTCGCCGCAAAGGGATAGAAAAGCGTCGCGCTCCAGGTCGAGCAGATACTGCTCGCTGACCGGGGAACCGGCTGTAACCCGGCCGCCGGCAAGGACATACGCAACCCACCGGGCAATCTTCTGGTCGTGCTCCGAAGCGTAGCCGGCCTCGCCCATCAGAAAGACGCCCGTTTCGAGCGCGGCCAGAGCCGATGCGCCCGGAGCGGGAATGGTGCGCGGATGAGGAGCGACATAGCCCGCAGAAGCCAGGGTTGCGGCCTGCGCCTTGGCGTCCAGCAGCAGCCGCTCGCGGTTGAGGGTGATGCGGTCGGCAGCGGCCAGCAAGCCCAGCCCGCGCGCCTCGGCGGCCGACGTGGAAACCTTGGCCATGGCGATATTCTCAAACACGCGGCGCAGAGCCGTGCCCATCTCCGCTGATTGAGCAAAGCGCGATGGCGGGTCCCGCGGATCGGGCGGGGCCAGCGCGGCGGCCGCGTCCACGGCACGCAGCAGCATCTCTTTGGTGCCGCCTCCGCCCGGAATCAGCCCGACCCCCGCCTCGACCAGGCCGATGTAGGTCTCCGCATGGGCCTGGCGGCGCGCGGCATGCAGGCAAATCTCCGCGCCTCCGCCGAGCGTGAGGCCAAAAGGCGCTGCCACCACCGGGCGCGGACAGAACTTGATGACCGCGGTCATCTGCTGGAAGCTATGGATGACCCCGGCCACCTCGTCCCACTCGCCTTCCTGGGCCAGCATCAGCAGCTGCATCAGGTTGGCGCCCACGCTGAAGTTGTCGCGATCGCCGGTAATGACGAAGCCGGCGAAGTCGCGCACCGCGTCGGAGCCGGGGTTCAAGACCGAAGAGATCATCGAGAGCACATCGCCACCAATCGCGTTCTTGAGCGAGTGCAGTTCGATGCAACCGATGCCGTCTCCCAGATCGACCAGCGATGCGCCGGCGTTGGTGCGGAGCACCTTGTGCGTGCGGCGGAAGTCGGCGACTCGCGCGTGGCCGGGGACGGCGGGAACTGGCTCCGGGCGGCCGGTCACAGGCAGGAAACAGGCGCGGCCGTTGGGCGTGTACCAGGAAGTCAGGCCGGCGGCCAAGAGGGATTCAACGCGGGGACTCACGGCCAGGCCGAGATCTATCGCTCGCGCAACGGTGAGCGCCACGCCAGCCGCATCCCACATCTCGAATGGCCCCATCTCCCAGTTGAAGCCGGCGCGCATTGCCTGGTCGATGGAGGGGATGTCGGCCGCCACCTCGCCGATGCGGTCGGCGGCATAATTCCAAAGCGAAGTGAGAAACGGCCACAGAAAAGCGGCAGCCTTGTCTTTGGCCGGATCGTTGGCCAGCAGCAAGCGGAGACGTTCGCCCAGCGTCGCCGCGTTCTTCGCCATGTCGAGCGAGGCGAGTGCGGGCTTGCCGGCGGGGCGATACTCAAAGGTCGCCGGATCGAGCACCAGCCGGAGATCTTTCCCGTCGGCGTCACGCGACTTCTTGTAGAAACCCTGGCCGGTCTTGTCGCCCAGCCATTTGCGTTTCATCAGCTCTTCGAGAACGGAAGAGAACTTGCCCTGTGTTACGCCTTGCGGGAAGTTGGCCGCAACGTTGGCCAGAATGTCGATGCCGACCAGATCGGCGAGGCGAAAGGTTCCAGTGCGCGGCCAGCCGAGGGCAGGGCCGGTCAGCGCGTCAACTTCCTCGATCGTCAATCCCTGCTTGAGCATGAGCTCTGCCGCGGTAAACATCACGGCGATGCCGATGCGATTGGCGATGAAGTTGGGCGTGTCGTTGGCGAACACCACTTGCTTACCGAGAATACGGTCGGCAAACGCCGCAAAGGCCGCCACGATTGCGGGATCGGTCTCCTCGGTCGAAATGACCTCGAGCAGCCGCATATAGCGCGGCGGATTGAAGAAATGCGCTCCGAAGAAACGGTCGCGATGGCTGGCGAGCGACGCCGCGATCTGTCCGACAGGCAACCCGGAAGTGTTGGTAGTCAGCACCGCCTTTGGCGCAAGGTTGGGCAGCACGCGCGCCAGAAGAGCGGTCTTGATTTCGAGATTCTCGGCAACCGCCTCGATGACCCAGTCGCAATGGGAGAGCTTCGCCAGATCGTCGTCGAAGTTCCCGGCGGTAATGAGCGAGGCGCTGGCCTGATCGTAAAGGGCAGCCGGCTTCGATTTGGCCAGGGCTTCGAGCGCAATATTCGCAAGCGGCCGCTCCGTCGCACTTTTTGGAGGAAGGTCAAGCAGGAGAACAGGGATTCCGGCGTTGGCCAGGTGCGCAGCGATGCGAGAGCCCATGGTGCCTGCGCCCAGCACGGCGGCGCGACGAACGAGAAGCGGCTCTGCAACCTTTGAGACTGGGGGGATGGTGCTCATGCGGAATCTCCCTGCGCGGGGCTGGACTGTGGAGTCATCCGCCGGGCGTAACCGCTGTGAGCATACGAAAATGCGGGGCGCGGGGTCAAGGAAGCGAAAGAGCAGGGAACAGGGATCAGGGAACAGGAATACCGCGAGTGCGAACATTCACCCTGTCATGGCCCAGGTGCCTGCCACGGCGGCGGAAAACCTCGATTCCCCGTACAATTCAAAGAGGAGAGAACGACGCGATGCTTCGGGTCTATATGGATGCCAACGCCACCACGCCTCTGCTGCCAGAGGTGGTGGAGGCGATGCGTCCGTATTGGATGGAACACTTCGGGAATGCGTCCTCGATTCACATGCATGGACAGGCGGCGCACCGGGCCGTGGACCAAGCGCGGGAGACGCTGGCGCAGTTTTTCAACTGCCGCGAGGCCGAGGTGGTGTTCAACTCCGGCGGCACCGAGGGCGACAATGCGGCGATCTTCGGACTGCTGCGCCCCGGCGACCATCTCATCACCACGTCCATCGAACATTCGGCGGTGCTGCAGGTGGCCGAGCGTGTGGCTGCGCGCGGCGTCGAGGTGACATTCGTAGGGCCGCGGTCGAGCGGGCTGATCGACCCTGTCGATATTCAGCAGGCGGTCAGAACCCCGCACGCAAGCAAGCCCAATACGCGCCTGATCAGCGTGATGCTGGCGAACAACGAGACCGGGGTATTGCAGCCTGTTGAGGAGATCGGGAAGATCGCCGCCGAGCACCGGGCTTTTTTCCATATCGACGCAGTGCAGGGGGCGGGCAAGGTGTTGTTCGACGTGAAGCGCTTCGGCTGTCACCTGGCCACAATCAGCGCCCACAAGATGCATGG
>Ga0182014_10006189_pt1 | contig 12991 bp, 19 predicted proteins | sample 612S2DmetaG_FD_120489 | JGI IMG/M metagenome (GOLD analysis project Ga0182014, IMG submission 120489) | Permafrost microbial communities from Stordalen Mire, Sweden - 612S2D metaG | ecosystem: Environmental > Terrestrial > Soil > Wetlands > Permafrost | place: Sweden: Stordalen | collected... | reverse complement strand
TTGATCGCCTTCTTTGATGTCGGTGTCGGGACCCATGATCGCGACGCCGACGTTGTCCTCTTCGAGATTGAGGACCACGCCCTCGATTCCGTTGGGGAACTGCACCAGCTCCGATGCTTGCGCCGCATCCAAACCGTAAATGCGGGCGATGTTGTCGCCCACTTCGATGACGGTGCCGACCTCGGATTCGTTCGCGCCGGTTTTAAACGTCGCGATACGTTGCTTGATGATGCCGGCAATTTCGTCTGCGTTGATCATGGTCTCTTTCTCTAGTTCGTACTGAGCATGCGGGCGAGGTCGTCTAGCCGTCCCGCGATCGTTCCATCGATGCGCTTGTCGCCCATCGTTATGCGAACGCCGCCGATCAAGTCGGGATCGACGTTTTGGGTCACATCAAACGGTGTTTTGAAGGCTGCCGTGAGTTTGGCCACCAGCACGTCGAGATCGGCCTTCGAGAGCGGGCGGGCGCTGGTCACGTTGAGCGTTTGGGCGCCGCGCGCTTGCCGCTCGAGGATGTCGAACTGCGCGACGATCTCCGGCGCGAGACTTTCGCGCCGCTTGCGGATCAGCAAAAGGATCGCGTGCAGCGCAACGTCGTGCAGTTTGTCGAACGCTTGAGCGATCACGGCGCTCTTCTCGTTGCGGTCGACGACCGGCGAGCGGAAGAACCGGTTCACGTCGGCATCGGCATCGAGTGCCGCTACGAACGTGTGCAGGTCGTGACCCACGCGGTCGACCGCGCCGGCTTCGGTTGCGAGTTGAAAGATCGCCGTCGCGTAGCGGCGGGCCAGGGTTTCGTTCGGCATCAGACGCCCGTTCCGATCGTCAAATCGTCGACGGTCTTGGCCACGAGTTTCGCGTTGCCGGCGTCGCTGAGCTGTTCCGCCGCCAGCGCGCGCGCGCGGTTGAGGGCTTGCTCGATGAACTCGATGCGCAGCTTGTCGCGGCCGGCGATGCGTCCGCGATCGAGTTCGCCGCGGGCGTTTTGGACGAGGCGCAGGCCTTCGCGCCGCGCGTCCGCGATGATCGTCTCGTGCTCGTGGCGCGCGTCGGTCTCAGCGCGGGCGAGGATCGCTTGGGCGTCGCGGTCGGCCGCTTCGACCTCGCCGCGCGCCTCGGCAACTTCCTCGCGCAGTTCTTCGCGCCGGTGTTCGGTGTTGACGAGGTCGGAGTTGCGCGAGATCTCGCCCGCGCGAATGGCCGGCAAGACGAACTTGCGGAACAGCCAGATCGAGACGATCAGGAACGCGAAGCCGCCGATGATCTCGCTGTACTGCGCGACCGTTTCGTAGTTCATCGGGTCACCGTTTCCGGACCGACCGCACGTTCGAGCATCTCGCGTGCCAGCGCTTCGACCACGGCCGCGCCGCTGCTGCGCGCTTGCGCGAGCTCGAGTCCGGCGGTCGCTTGGGCCTCGGCGATGATCGCGCCGGCTTGTTCTTGCTGCTCGGCGATGATGGTCGCGGCCTCGTTCTGCGCCTGAGCGCGTGCTGCCGCCACCGTTGCGTCGGCTTTGCGGCGCGCGGCGGCACGCCGCTCGTCCGCCTGGACGTGCAGCGACTTCAGATCATACTCGAACTGCGCGATGTCCGCACCGACCTTGTCGATGTACGCACGCCGCGCCGCGATCGCCGAGCCCACGGGCTTGAGGAAGATCACGTTGAGGATGACCAGGAAGATGATGAAGTTGACGAGCTGGACGACCAGCGTACCGTCAAGCGAGAGCAGCATTTACTGGTGGCGTCTCATTTCAGCATCGAGGCAACGAGACTCGGCACGTTGGCAACGACGAAGAACAGATAGAACCCGAGCACCAGCGCGATGATCGGGAACGCTTCCAGAATGCCGACGCCGAGGAAGAAGAACGTGAAGATGTTGCCGCGGGCTTCGGGCTGACGCGCGATCGATTCGACGGCCTTCGAGGCGACGATACCGTCGCCGATCGCGGAGCCGACGGCCACACCGAACACGATCAGTGAAAAACCGAGGATCAGGACGGCAACGATGAGGGTCTGAGCGGTCACAAGATTACCTTTCTAAGGTCCGACGAGACTAATTGTTCAGGACAGCGGAGTGCGCGTCGGTCGCGACGAGCTCGCGCTCGTGGGCTTCCGACGCGTGGTGCTCTTCCTCGTGGCCCTGCGTGGCCAAGGAGAGATACACGATGGTGAGGAGCGTGAAGACGAACGCTTGGATCGTCCCGATGAAAAAGTTGAAGAACTCGACGCCGAACGGCACGACCGTGGCGACCAGCGAGAGGTTGATCGGCCCGATCGTCACGTCGGCCGCGATGATCGTCGCGACGACGAACAGCAGCAGGTCGCCGGCGAGGATGTTGAAGGCGAGACGCATCGCAAGCACGACCGGCCGCGCGATCTCTTCGATCAGGTTGATCGGGAAGAGCGGCCAGAACGGCTGGAAGAGGTGTCCGTAGGCTTTGATGCCGGCGCCGCGGATCGCGACGAACTGGATCCCGAAGAACACGAAGAGCGCGAGCGCCGCGGTGGTGTTCAGGTCGGCCGTCGGCGATCCGCCGAAGGGCAAGTTCATCTGTTTGAACGGCAAGAGACCGAACTGGTTGAGGGTCCAGATGAAGATGAAGATCGCTACGAATACGGGGACAAAACGCTCGCCCGAACGTCCCAGCGTACCGACAGCAAGATCGGCTAGGTAATTGATGATCCCTTCGAACGTCGCTTGCGTCTTGTTGACGCGGTTCGTCCGGTACGACGTGCCGAGGTAATAGAAGAACGCCAGCGACAGAACCATCACGACCCAGGTCGTGAGGATCGTGTCTGCGTGAACCGCTCCGACGACCGGCCAGGTCCAGAGCGGATGTTCTCCGATCTTCTCGTGCACGAACTACCCCGTTGAATACTCTTGACGTAACGCTAGCCCGTACAAGACGAGCGGCGTAAAAAATCCGGCGAGCGCGACGCCCATCGACCACCATGGTCCGGTCACCGCGGAAAACACCGGAACGATACCTATACCCAAAATCCGGACCACGTTTACCAGCCCGTACACACCACGCGAGCGTCTTCCGGCGAGGAGACGCTCGTTGTTGCGCATGATCAGCCACATGTTACCCAGCCCGCACGCAGCCCCGAGCACAAGGTCGAAACCCAGCATCGGGAAGCGCAACACCGCCAAAATGACGGCTACGGGGACAAGTAACAGGAGCGACCGGAACCCCACCGACCGCCGTCGCGCGTAATACGCGTCAACTGCGGCCGAGGCTTCGGCGCCCTGCGTATTGTCGCCGATTTCGGCCATCCCCTCTCGGACTTTTGACGGAGACCGTTTCATCCTTTGTTGACCGCCGGACGGAAATCATTTCCGCCGGCCCGTCTTGCTATGCGGCGACCAGAAACTCAGCCGGCTTTGGACCCGTCCGGAGCCTCCAAAGCAACCAAGCGACGATACGTTCCGCGGCGTGGCCGTCCCCGTAGGGGTTCGAGGCCCGGGCCATCGCCGAGTACACGCCGTCGGTATCCTCGAGCAGCCGGCGGCTCCAGTTGACGATCTCGGCCGGGTCGGCGCCGACGAGGCGCAGGGTCCCCGCCGCGAGACCTTCGGGACGCTCGGTCTCCCGGCGCATCACCAAGACCGGCTTGCCCAGCGTGGGCGCTTCCTCTTGGAGCCCGCCCGAATCGGTCAGCACGAACCGTGACCGGGTCACGGCGGCGACCGTCGAGGCGTAGTCGAGCGGCTCGGTCAGCCGGATCCCCTCGATGCCGGCGAGCAGCGGCCGGATGACGGGGCCGACCTGCGGCGAGGGATGGAGCGGCCACAGGATCTGCGGCCGTTGCGGGAAGGCGGCGATCGCCTTGACGGCCTGCGCGATGCCGGGCATCGCGGCGTGGTTCTCGCGCCGGTGCGCGGTCACGAAGATCAGCGGGCGACCCGGATCGAGGCCGGCCAGGGCTTCGGGCGGCGGACGCCGTTCGAGCCGGCGGGTCGCATCGAGGAACGCGTCGATCACGGTGTTGCCGGTGACGATCACCTCGTGATCGTCGAGCCGCTCGGCGAGCAAGTTCGCTTTGGCGCCGGCGGTCGGCGCGAAGTCGTAGCTCGCGATCACGCCGGTGAGGCGGCGGTTGAGCTCTTCGGGAAACGGTTCATTGATCGAGGCGGTACGCAGTCCGGCCTCGACGTGACCGACCGGAATCTTGGCGTAGAATGCGGCCAGCGCGGTTGCGGTGGAGGTCGTCGTGTCGCCGTGAACGAGCACGACGTCGGGCTGATGTTGCACCAGTACCGGTTCCATCCCGATCAGCACGCGCGTGGTGATGTCGGTCAGCGTCTGCGTCTTGGTCATGATGTTGAGATCGACGTCGGGCACGATCTCGAAGAGCCGCATGACGTCGTCGAGCATCTCGCGATGCTGCGCGGTCACGCAAACGATCGTTTGGATCGCCGGTGCCGCCGCCTTCAGCGCCGCAACGACGGGCGCCATCTTGATCGTGTCGGGCCGCGTTCCCATTACGACCATGATCTTGAGCGGAGTCGTTTCCACCTAGGGTGGTGTACCCGCCATAACGGAGATTCCCGCTTGCGCGAGGCGCAGCGATGCGACGCCGCCCGACAACAGGAATGCCACGATGCCGAGTGCCGCGCAAAGAACGTAGATCAGCAGCACGGCCTGGCGCACGTTCAACCCGAAGCGGAACACGAGCTGGTGGTGGAAATGGCCGCGATCGCCTTCGGTGATCTTCTTCCCCATCGACGTGCGGCGCACGATCGTCACGGCGGTGTCGAGAATCGGCAACGCCAATGCTACCAATGGAATGAGCAGCGAGATCGTGAACGCGGTTTTCGAGGTGCCGATGATCGAGACCGTTGCGAATACGTAGCCGATGAACAGCGCGCCCGAATCGCCGAGGATGATCGTCGCCGGATTGTAGTTGAACGGCAAGAAGCCGAGCGCCCCGCCGACCAGCGCCGCCAGCACGAGCGCGAGTTCGGGATGACCGTGACCGACCGCGATGATCGCGAGCGATGCGCCGGAGATCGCCGTGAGTCCGGAGAGCAGGCCGTCGAGTCCGTCGATGAAGTTGATGGCGTTCATCATGCCGACGTACCAGATCAGCGAGAGCGCGTAGTTGAACGGCACCGCGAAGTGGATGTAGTCGCCGCGATGGAACGGATTTTCGATGTCCTTGATGACGAAACCGTAGAGCAGCGAGATGCCGGCGACGACGATCTGCGCGATGAACTTGTTGCGCGGACGCATCCCCATGATGTCGTCCCAGATTCCGACCATCAAGATCAGCGTGCCGCCGAAAAGCATGCCGATGACGTCGTGGATCTTGTCGAAGTCGCGCAGCTGATTGCGCGCGATCAGATACCCGAGCACCGAAAAGAGCGCGAACGCAAAACCGAGGAAGACCGCGATGCCGCCGATGCGCGGCTTCGGCTGCTCGTGCATCCGCCGGTCGCCGGTCTCATCGACCATGCCGACATGGGTGGCGAGCTTGCGCACGAGCGGCGTGGCGAAGGCCGCGGTCAAGGCCGCGAGAGCGACCACGACGCCCAGGATCGGCAGCAGCGTCAATGGGGTCATGCGAGCGTCACCGCCGGCGCCGGCACGTGCTCGACCGTCACGCCGGCTTCCGCCAGCAATTCTGCCGCAATCGCATCCGGATAGGCGACTTCGTACACGATGCGAACTACGCCCGCGCTGATCAGGAGTTTCGAGCAGTTCACGCAGGGCTCGTGCGTGCAGTAGGCCGTCGCGCCGGAGAGCCCGACCCCGTGGAGTGCGCCTTGAACGATCGCATTCGCTTCAGCATGCACGGCACGCTGGCAATGGTCATGGACGACCAGGCATCCGGCCTCGAGGCAGTGCGAAACGCCGCGCGGTGCGCCGTTGTAGCCGGTGGTGAGGATCCGGTGCTCCCGGGTGAGGACGCAGCCGACGCTGGCCCGGGGGCAGGTCGCCCGGGTCGCCACCGTCCGCGCGATCTGAAGAAAGTAGTCATCCCACGCGGGCCGGGTCATCCAATCTCTCTTCGGCATCGCAGCGGCTGGGCCCATCCCGCCTGCCTAAGGGACGGCTCGATAGGACGTTCGGCTCTTGCTGCCGGCGCGCGGGTGCGCGAAAATCTCAGGAACACTCGTGTTACTCGCATATTTGATCGGCTTGATCGGCGTCTGCACCGGCCTTCTGGTCGTGGCCACGGCGGTCACGATCAAAAACTACTGGCTGCTCCGGGAACTCCTGGAATGCGCGCCCCCGGGCCGGCATGATGAGGACACGAAACCCGACCGGCGCGTCGAGTGCTACGATTCCGGTGAGCCGCAGCCGCAGACGGTCGAGTGGACGGGCCCCGTGACGCCGTACACGCCGGCCGCGCGAGAGTAGGTCCTTGACGGGAGCGAACGAACGCTTCCCGATGAAACGTGGGCGCGCATCATGGTGCCGGCCGACTCCACGGTCAAAGTGGCCAAGGATCTCAACGGCAAGACGATCGCCGCCAACTCGCTCCACAGCCTGGCCGACGCCGTGCCGAAACTATGGGTCGATCAAAACGGCGGCGATTCGTCCACGCTCAAGTTTGTCGAAATGCCGTTTGCGGCGATGCCGGCCGCGTTCGACGCCGGCCGTGTCGACGCGGCGCTGATCTCGGAGCCGTTCATGAGCGTCGCCGCGAAAAGCGCGCGCGTCCTCGTTTACGGATACGATTGCATCGCGAAGGATTTCTTACTCGGTGCGTACTTCACCACACCGCAGTGGGCGAAGGATCACGCCGACGTGATCGTCCATTTCCGCACCGCGATGCGCCAAGCCGCCGCCTGGGCCAACGCCAACCCGGCCAAGAGCGGCGAACTGCTCGCGAAGTACACCAAGATCGATCCGGCGCTGATGCAACCACTGATCGACGTGGCGGCCAAGTTCGGCAGCTTCAGCGCGTTCCCGGCGCGGGAACTCATCTATTAGCCGAGTATACGGGCCTGCATGAAGCCGATGTCGCGTTCACTGTTTCTCGGCACGATCCCGATGCTCGGCGCCGCCACCGCGCTGCCCGCGTTCGGGCAGTCGCAAGCGCCGCTCACGGTGCGCGTCGGCGCCACCGCGAACGACACGTATGCCGAAGCCTATTACGCGCAAGACATGGGGTTTTTCACGCGCGGCGCCCTGAGCGTCGAGATCACGACGTTTACCAACGGTGCTGCCGTGTCGTCGGCCGTTGCATCGGGTGCGCTCGACGTCGGGATCTCGAACCCGGTGCAGCTCGGAAATGCGATCGGCCACGGCATCCCGTTCGCCTTTCTTGCCGGCGCCGGTGCCTACAACACCGCACTGCCGACGACGGTGCTGTGCGTTGCCAAAGACGGTCCGATTCATGCGCCGAAAGATTTCGCCGGTCAGACGATCGCGGTCTCGGCACTCAAAGATCTCACCGATCTCGCGCAGCAGCAGTACCTCGAAAAGAACGGCGTCGACCCGAGTACCGTGAAGACGATCGAGCTGCCGTTTGCGGAAATGGGCCCGGCCCTCGCGCGCGGCACGGTGGCCGGCGCCGTCATCTCGGAGCCCTCGCTCAGCGCATCGGTGCTGTCGGGTCAAGCGCGCGTGTTCACCAAAGTCTTCGATGCGATCGCACCGCATTTTCTGATCAGCGTCTGGTTCACGACGCGTGATTGGTATGCCAAGAACACCGTCGCCGCGAAACGCTACGCGGCCGTGATGTATCAAACGGCAAACTGGGCCAATGCTAACCGCGATCAGTCGGCCGCCATCTTAGAGAAGTATTCGAAGATCAGCGACACGACGACCAAGCAAATGGCCCGTTCGAGCTACGCCGTCACGCTGAATCCGCAATTGATCGATCCGGTCTTCGCGCTCGCCTACAAGGCGAAGATCACCGATCGTCTTCTTACCGCGGCATCGGTGAGCGTTTAGCGCGACTGATGTGGCTGATCGCAATGAACAGCCCGAGCGCTCCAAACCAGATGATCGCTGACGCCATCGTGCCGCGCGTTCCGGCGAGCGCGATCGGCGCAGGTGCGAGTGCAAAGGCCAGCGCCCACGATTCGGAGCGGAACGCATTCCGCCACGACGGCGTCACCGCCGCGCCCGCCGCAAATTTCGCCGGCATCAAGCGCGGCAAAAACGCCGGCACGGCTTTGCAATAGGCCGCGTACTCGGCGCCGTATCGAGCGAGCAGTTGCCGGTTTTCTTCGCGCGCGAGCATGATGCCGAAGACGATGTTGCCGAGCGCGATGATCGCGAAGCCGAGCGGCGGGGCATACAGCCCGATGCCGAGCGCGAGCAGATCGTTGCCGAGATAGAGCGGGTTGCGCGTATAGCGGAACGGTCCCGCAACGATCAGGCGGTCACGCTGCACGTCGGCTGCAAACACCACGTCGCCGTGCAAATACGCGGTTCCGAAATAGCGCGCCAGCCAGCCCAGCAGCCCCAGCTGAACGCCGGCCCAGAACAGGCTGTACACGCCCCACGCGCCGCCGCGCATACCCCACGCGACCGCAGCCGGCACCGCATGCGCGTCACCGAACTGCAGATAGCCGAAGAAGAACCCGCACCCGTAGATCGCGCCGATCAACAACCCCCGGTTACGATACCACCACGGTGACGGCGGTGCGTTTACAGACAATTAACGGCTTTCTCCAGGGCGTACGGGATGAGCGCGACAACGTGGGCCTGCGTGAACCCAAACGAATCCGACGCGCAGACGGGTGACGCGCGCCGAGCCGCCTTTCAGGCCGGCTGGGATGCGCGTTTGCTCCCGCTGCTGACACCGCAGTGGCAACCGTCCGGCGTCATCGCCAAGGCGGCAGGCGAAAAGCCCGCCAAGGTGCTCGAACGCCTCAAAGATATGCTCGACCGGAACTTGGTCGAGCGGCGCGTGGTCAAAGCCGTGCCCTCGAAGCCCACGAAATCGGGCAAGCGGCCGCGGATCCACACCGCGCGGTTCGAAGCGCACTTCCGGCTTCCGCAAGCCTAACCGGTTTCGATCGGGCGCGCGTTCACGGGCAAGGACGTCGCCGAGCCGAACATCCGGTCTCCCGCATCCCCGAGCCCCGGCATGATATAGCCGTGATCGTTGAGCCGCTCGTCGATCGACGCCGTGACGATGCGAACGTCGGGATGCGCTTTGGTGATCGTCGCGATCCCTTCGGGCGCGGCGATGAGGCAGACGAACGTGATCTCGTGGGCGCCGCGCGATTCGAGCAACTTCATCGCGGCCGAGCCCGAATTGCCGGTCGCGAGCATCGGATCGAGGACGAAGACGTCGCGATCGGCCAGGTCGCGCGGCATGTTCGCGTAGTACGGCACGGGCTCGAGGGAAGCCGGATCGCGGTAGAACCCGAGGTGCGCGATCTCGGCGTCGTCGATGCAGTCGAGAAAGCCGGACAAGAGGCCGAGACCCGCGCGCAGGATGGGCGAGACGACCGGACGCCGCGCGATGCGGCGGGCCGGAGCCGGCTCCAGCGGCGTCTGAACGGTGCCCTCGATCGTCCGCAGCGAGCGGGTCGCCTCGTAGGCGAGGAACAGGCCGATCTCTTCCACCATGCGGCGGAAGATCGGAACGGGCGCGTCCCGGTCGCGAAGCCGCGCCAGGCGGTCGGCTACGGCGGGGTGATCGACGACGAGCACTTCGTGGCGGGCCATGCCCGCTCGTTACGCCAGATCGTGCGATTCACCGCCCGCATCGTCGCGGATCTTGGCGGTCAAGACGTGGTCGCGCCAGGCACCATCGATGTAGAGGTAGTCGCGCGCGTAACCCTCGACCGTGAACCCGAGCGACCGTAAGAGCCGGCCGCTGCGCTCGTTGCTAGGTTGATAGTTGGCCTCGACGCGGTGCAGCCCGATGTTGCGGAATGACCACGTCACGATCGCGCCGACCGCCTCGCTCCCGTACCCGCGGCCCTGGTGCACCACGTCGACCGAATAGCCCAGCACGCCGGCTTGAAAGACGCCGTGCACGATGTTGGTGAGGTTCACGCTGGCGATGATTTGGCGCGAACCGCGCAGCAGCGCGACGAAGCGGTGCGCGCGCCCGTGATACGCATCGTCTTGTACGGCCGCGGCGTACGTCGACCAGTAACTGCGCGTGAAGAAGTCCGACGAGCGCGCCGGCTCCCAGCGCGCGAGGTGTTTTTCGTTGCGCTGATGGTACGCGAGCAGCGAGTCGATGTGCTCGGGCCCGATCGATTCGATCGTCAACCGCGCCGTCGAGATCGAAACGGACGAGAGACCGGCTAGCTCGCGCACCGGGTTACGGGACGGCGAACTGAACGGTTAGTTCTTCAACGCGCTCGCGCAGCTCGGCGATGCGCTTGCGCGGTTCGATGTCGTGCAGCGCTTCGCCGATGATCTTGCCGATTTCACGCGCGTCCGTCTCGTCGAAGCCGCGCGAGGTGATGGCCGGGGAGCCGATGCGAATGCCGCTCGTCACCATCGGCTTCTGCGTATCGAACGGGATCGCGTTCTTGTTCACGGTTACGGAAATTTCGTCGAGATACGCTTCTACCGCTTTGCCGGTAAGGTTTTTCGGACTCAGATCGACGAGCAGCAAGTGCGTGTCGGTGCCGCCCGCAACCAGCCGGACGCCTGCCCGCTGGAGTTCCTCGCCCATCGCCTTCGCGTTGATCAGCACTTGTTGCTGATACCCCTTAAACTCCGGTTGCAACGCTTCTTGGAACGCCACGGCTTTAGCGGCGATCGTGTGCATCAGCGGGCCGCCCTGGATGCCCGGAAAGACGCTCTTGTCGAGCGCGGCGGCATGCGCCTCATCGGTGAGCACGAAACCGCCGCGCGGGCCGCGCAGCGTCTTGTGGGTCGTCGAGGTGACGAACTCGGCCAACGGCACGGGTGAAGGATGCAGTCCGACGGCGACGAGCCCGGCGATGTGCGCCATATCGACCATCAGCACGGCGCCGATCTCATCGGCAATCTCGCGGAACGGTTCGTAGTCCATGGTGCGCGGATAGGCGCTCGCGCCGGCGATGATCATCTTCGGCTTGTGCTCGCGTGCGAGCGCGCGCATCTCGTCGTAGTCGATCAGCTCGGTGTCGCGCCGGACGCCGTAAGCGATCGCGTTATAGAGTTTCCCGCTGAAGCTGACCTTCGTGCCGTGCGTGAGGTGGCCGCCGTGCGCGAGCGACATCCCGAGCACCGTATCGCCCGGGGCGAGCACCGCCATGAACACGGCCATGTTCGCTTGGGCGCCGGCGTGCGGCTGGACGTTGGCGTGCGTTGCACCGAAAAGCTTCTTCACGCGGTCGATCGCCAGCGTCTCCGCGACGTCGACGAACTCGCAACCGCCGTAGTAGCGGCGACCCGGGTAGCCTTCGGCGTATTTGTTGGTGAGTACCGAGGCCATCGCTTCGCGCACCGCGGCGCTGGCGTAATTCTCGGATGCGATCAATTCGAGATTCTCGTGCTGACGGCGATCTTCGTTTTCGATAGCCATGAAGATCTCGTGATCGACATGCGCCAGCGTCGTCTGCGGTGTCAGAACATCCATACGGTTTATTGGTTTCCTCGGTCCAATGGGTCGTTACGGCGCACGATTGACGTGGCTGAGTAGTCGGGCTTCGCCGGGGGCAGCGGTTTCGACTTGCCGAAGCGGAGGATTTGCACCACAATGAGCAATCCGACCGTCGCGATCAGTCCGATCCAGAACCACGGCCCCGTCCAGCGCGGCTGGGTGTGGTCGAACAAGAACTCGGCCAGCGCAATCGTGACGGCGGTTAGCGGAATGATCGAGGCGAGCGTTTGACGGTCGATGTGGGGCTCCCGGAGTGAAAGTCGCTGTGGCAAGTTCGTCGTTCGCGGCGTTGCTCCGGCGGGGTTCGCTGACGCACCTGGAGTGGCTGGAGCTCTGCTCGTCGCGGCTCGATGCGGACGGGGTCGTTTTGGGGCTCGCGGACTTCCCGCGCACGGACGGCGAGTACGCCGCTCAGGTCAAGAAGGTCGCCGTCGATCTCGGCATCGTACCGGTCGCGCTCGACGTGCCCGGCCTGCTCGATCCCGACCGGCCCGACGAGGAGCGATCCGTGGCCGTGGCGCTGGCGACGGGGATCGGCGCGGCCTTGATCCGGGTGACGGCCGGACCTCCCGGCACGCTCCCGCCCGAGACGTTTGCGCGGATGGTCGCCACCACGAAGACGTTCGTTTCGGCCGCCAAGGCCGCCAACGTGACGCTGACCCTCGCCCCGGCGCCCGGCACGCTCTTGCCCGGCCTCGCCGAGGTGCAGAACTTCAGCAAGTACGTCGACAGCGCGTGGCTGCGCTATGATCTGCCGGCCACGAGCCCCGAACACGCGCAGCTCGGTGGCCGCGATCGCGTGCTGGTCGAGCGCTTCGGCTTGGATGAAGATCCGCAGCTGCTTGCCTCGGTGCATCGGCGCGGCTGGCTCGTGGTCGAAGGCGACGGCGGCGACGATCCGTTCGGCCGCGTCGGCGCCGTGCTCGGCGCGCTTCGAAATCTAGGACAACGACCACAGATGCCGTCTGTCGTACCCGGTTAAGACCTGCGTTCAGCAGGTGGGTGCGGCCCGGGCGCTCAGGAAACGTCACTCAGAGGACGTCCACACCGATCGTATCCGGAGCTGATGCTCCCTTGGTATTAACGTTGGTCCAACACCAGAGTACCTGCGCGAACATCCGCAGTCATTGTCGCCACCGCATTGTCTCACCAGCGTCAAGACCTTGACAGAAATGCAAAAAAACTTTCGCCCACACTTGCCTGCCCTCTCAACGCAGCACGCGTAGCGCGTCTCCATAGACGCGCACCGCACGCGTACGCGCCGCCGCGTGGTCGACGACCGGCGCCGGATAGTCGATACCGATCCGGCAGCCTGCTTCGGCGGCGATCAACGGCGGCATCGCCCAGGGCTCGTGCACGTAACGCACCGGCACGCGCGCGAGGACCGGTAATTGCGCGCGCACGAACGCGCCGTCGGGATCGACCGTTTTTCCCTGCAGTGTCGGGTTGAAGACGCGGAAGTACGGTGT
>Ga0182014_10006188_pt1 | contig 12991 bp, 10 predicted proteins | sample 612S2DmetaG_FD_120489 | JGI IMG/M metagenome (GOLD analysis project Ga0182014, IMG submission 120489) | Permafrost microbial communities from Stordalen Mire, Sweden - 612S2D metaG | ecosystem: Environmental > Terrestrial > Soil > Wetlands > Permafrost | place: Sweden: Stordalen | collected... | reverse complement strand
GCCCGCGCTTTCGGCGAGATTGACGCGCAGAGTTTCGCTCGCATCCCAGCCGCTCGCCGCCGGCAGCGCGGCGGTGAGAAATCCCTGGCGCAGCGGTTGGGCGATGACGGCGACTTGCGAATAGGTGACGTCGTCGAGCGAAATCCAGACATAGGCGCCGCCCCAGTTCGGATCGGCGACGCCGCCCGAGCCTCCCGACGCGCCGACCCATACCTGCGCCGTTCCGCCGGTGAGCGCCGGCGGCGGTTCATAGATCAGCGGCGTGTTGACGGGATCGGCCGCGGCGCCCTGGTTGGGCAGGAAGCCCGAAGAGCCCGAATTCGGATAGAGGACCGGCGTCGAGATGCCGACCGTCAGCTCTTCTGCCGTGATCGTCAGCAGACCCTTGTCGTCCTCCTCGATCGAGGTGACGCGGACGGGATAATTGGCAAGCCCGAGATTGGCGTCGGTGATCGTCACCACGTCCATCGGATCGAGCAGGCCATACTCCCACGACAGTTTGAAAGTGAAGTGGGCGCGCACATAGAGCTGACGTTGAAGGATGGTCTGCGCGACGATCGGCCCGATGACGATCTCGTCGCAGATTTCGTGGGCTTGGATCGTCGAGCCGACGCGCGGGCCGTAGAGTTCGATCTGCGATTGATCGCGAGCCTCGACGGGAATGGCGCCGTACTGATTCGTGCGCGATAGGCATTCGAGGCGTTGAACGGTCGGCAGCGAGAACGGGTCGACGCGCGAGGCCTGGACCGGGTCCTTATTGCCCTTCTCGTCGACGAAATCGAGATCGGTCAGATTGTAGATCGGCGTCAGATCGGGGACGTAACTCGTCGGATCGGCGTAGGTGAACGCGATCGAGACGACCTTGCTCTCGTCGCCCGGCGCGAACAGATAGGTTCCCGCCGGCGAAATTCCGTAGGTTCCCGCCGCCCAGGGCGCGCCCGCGCCGATGGTGGTCAGCGCTGCGCCGGTGAAGGCGTATTTCACCCCGCCGTCGGCGACGAATTCGGCGGCGCCGCAGACCAGGATCGAGGGCGGCGGCGTCACGCCCGAACCCTCTTTCGCCGGGATCGGCACGACGGTCTGCACCGTCTTCACGACGTCGCCGGCCGCGATCGCGGCGTCGCCGTAGGGAATGAACTTGAGCATGCCGCCGCTCCACACCGCGGCGCAGTTGAGGATCTGCAGCCAGCGCGTCAGAATGCTCGACGCTTGTTCCTGGTTGGTCAGGCAAGGGCTGAACGCGACGCCTAGCGCCTTGCAATAGGTTTGCAAGGATGCGTCGCCGCCCGAGCCGAACAGCGTCGCCGCGTCGATGCTGGCGGCCGAGAAGCCCGCGCCGTATTGCGGATTGGTCAGGAAATCGGCGATGACCTGAGCCGGATCGGCGTCGACGCCGTTGATCCCCGACCCAGCGAGCACGCCGACGATCTCGAAATTGTGGTTGCCGATGTCGGCGTTGTCGCCGAGTTGATAACTCGCGGCGCAGACGTAGGCCGTGCCCTGATAGGCGAGCGCCTCGATCGAATAGTTCGCCTGGAGATAACCCCACGTCGTCTGCGGCGTCGCGCCGTCGAAGAAGGTCAGGCAGAGCTGGGCGAGCGTATAGGTCGACTGGTCGCGCCAGATGACGCCGACGCCGGAGATCGGCCCCTCGCTGAGCGCCATGATCAGGTCGGCGGTGTAGGAGTAGCCGCTCGTCGGCGATTTGAAGATGCCGCCTTTGCCGCCGCCGCTGCCGTGCGTCTGGAAATTGGCGTACCAGATCACATTCGCCGCGAGCTTGGTCTGGCCCCAGACGATCGGAATCGGCAGGGTGTTGACCGAGGTCTGCAACTGCAGCCCGGTGTAGTCGGGTTTGGTCGACGACGACTTCTGGCGAAACCAGCTCATTGGGGCTCCTTCGGAGCGGCGAATGGCGAGTGGCGAATAGAATCCGTTCGCTACTCGCTATTCGCTACTCCCCATTCGCCCAGCGCCAGCGCCGAAATAGCTCGCGAACTTGGCCTGCGGCAGCCGCGCCGCGACCTCGGCGTTGCGGGCGATCTCTTCCTCCAGCACGACCCGCGCCGGATGAAACGCGTGCACGATCGTCAACGGATCGCTTCGCGTGACGACGCCGCCGTGGGAGAAGCAACGTCCGTACTTGAACAGGATCACGTCGCCGGGCAGCGGCGAGGCGACCTCCCGCGCGTGCGCCAGCAGGAAATCGAGATAGCGCTCCTCGCCGCGGTGCAGGTGCCAATCCTTGACATAAGGGCGCGGATCGAACGGCTCAACGAGGCCGATGTCGCAGAACACGCGCACCAGCAGCATCGCGCAATCGCACCCCGCTCCCTTGACGTCGGCCATGTGATGATAAGGCGTGCCGATCCATTCGCGCGCCGCCGCGACGATAGCGGCGCGTTCGTGTGAGATTGTCATGACGATGTCCGGAAATGGAGGCGCGAAGGCGCCGCGCGTGAGAGCGCGGGCGCAGGCTTGTAGGAAGCTAGTGCGGAGCGCGTTGCGGATCGACGAGAGGGTCAGGATTGAACCGGGCGCACGGCCTGCTCGACCGCGTGGATGCGCGCCATGTGCTCGCGATTGTCGACCGAAAGAGGTTCATCGCAAATTGAAATGATGACTCCGCCATCACCGAAGCGCTCGACGTCGACGTCGTCCGGTAGCGTCACCTTCGCAGCGAGGTCGGCTGGCAGATAGGTGAGCCAGCCGACGCGTGGGACGAGCACGCGCATTTTTGTTTGGCCGATGGAGTTTACGAATTCGGTTTTGGCGACCATGTAAAGGTGCTGCCCGCCATCCACGCTGATTTCGCGCGGCGACCAGACGCGAAGAACCAGTCTCATCAACTGGCGAATCTCCGAAGCACGCCACGGGAGTCCCGTAGCCAGGCGGACTCTGCTGAGGTGCATGATGACAAAGTTACAGTGGCTGGAATCGGGACAATGCACGCCAGCGCGAATTTCCGTCATTGCGTCAGATGGCTCGGGTTCCCCACTCGCGCGTCGCCCAACGTTGTGGCCGCCGAGATGATAGCCTCCTTCTTGTGAGAATTTGGGCGCAGTTTCGTCGCGCAATCGCCCTTTCCCGACCACCCGAAGTGCCTCGTCGAGTGAAATTGGAACAGAACAATAGGACCTCAACGAGGGCGGAATACGGAGCCAAGTTTCGTAAATTGGGTCGATGCCCGGAAGTGCATTGACAAATTGGCAAAATCTCTCGGCGCATTCCTCGACGGTTGAGCGCCGCGAGCCCCAAAAGCCATGCAGGCCGTACAAAGTGTGCGCCATAGCCTTGCCCCGAATTGGCGGGCGGACACATGAAGCTACCAAGTTTGGGTTTTCGGGGCATCCCGAAAATCCGGCGCGTTCGCACGCGCGCGCCGGTCCGTCCTGATTTGCCAGGCGTCGGTTCACGGAAGGCGTCACGCTAGAATTCTACGACTGCACCGGCCGTATCGCCGCTTCCATCGCTCGCGCGCGCGCCATATGGACGGGATTGTCGATGGTGAACGGCTCGTCGCAGAGCGTGGCGATGATCCCGCCGTCATCGAGGCGCTCGACCTCGATATCCCCGGGGATCGTCACCTTGGCGGCGAGATCGGCGGGCAAGTAGGTCAGCCAGCCGACCCAGGGAAAGAGAACCCTCTCGCCCGTCGGCCAAAATATCTTGGCGCCAGGGGGCAGTTTCATTTTCCGCGGCTCGTATCGCTTGTCGGGTATTCGCGCCGCGAACTTGCCGTACCGCCAGCAATCGATGCTCAACTCGCGCGGCTGCCATATGCAGTTAACGAGTTTCATGAGCGGGCAAAGTTCCGAGGCGCGCCACGGGCGGTCCGTCGCAATTCGCCGCTTGCTCACCCTTATCTCGACTCGGTTTCTGTGCTCCTCGTCTGTCCCGTAACAGCCGACATTGAGCCCCGTCGCCGCTGCATATTGGTCGCGTCGGTAATATTGCGGCGGGCCGCTGTTCCGCGCGCCCATCACATAGCCCAATTCGGGCCATAAACGATCGCTCGGCAAATCGTAACGGGACTGCGCCTTTTCCATAAGGCGCGCCGCCTCGGCTGGGTCAAGCGGCACGTCGAAGTACGGCTTGTCGGAAGGTCTGCTATGCAGCCAACTGGAGAACACCGGGTCGAATTCCGCGAGCGCATTGACAAACGCGCGAAACACTTCCGCGCATTGCGGAACAGAGAGCGGGCGACTGCCCCACCAGGCGTGAAGGTCATAGGTTTCGTCGATCATTGTCGCGGGCCTGGGTCGAAGAGCACTGTCAGATTCGGTTTCTTGACGAGATTGGCCATTGCTTGCATTGCGACGGTGACAGATTGCTGCTGAACATGCCAGACGACTTGCCGACCATCAAGCGCCGCGGCGTCGGCTTGTCGCGTCATCTGGCTTAGCAATCGATCGAATTCGGCGTTGCCCCATACCTCGTTCCAGGCGCCATCAGGATCGAGGAAATGTTCGTAATTGGCCTTTGCCTCGAGCATGTCGCCGGTCGCCGGGTCGCAGCCATCGAACGAGACTCCGTTGAGCCAAATGGCGAACTCAGGCTCGAGGCCGCTGACATATTGCTGATAAGCGATCGAATTTGCCGACCATCCTTCGTTGGATTCGCGTGACGGTTCCGGGCAGAGTTTCGGCCCGCCGCGCTCGTCTGAGGATGCTTCTCGAGGCGGTTGACCGCCAGAGTTGTCGGCAAGGCGTTCGCGCGCGCGATCGAGTGCGTCGACGTCGACGACCAGAGAGTCGCCGACCGCGCGGGCGAGGACGTTGCCGTGGGCGTCTAGATAGAGCGGACCGCCGTAATTGCGGGCCTGGCTCAGCGTGACCCAGTGCCCGTCGATGAAGGCGTGATACCTGACCGTTCCTTCGAGCGCGTCCCAGCTGAAGCTGAGATCGTTCCGACCGGGCGCAAGGCCTTCGTGAACATGGGTTCGATTGTCCGACGGGACGAACAAGGCGCCGAACAGAATCGTCGGCGCGCCGAATCGCGCCGCGAGGCGAAGGAGCGCATTGGCCGCGGCCCTGGAGAGGTTCCGCGAAAACAATGAGTCCTCGTCGGACGGAGCCTCGTCACTGACGGTGATTTCGTTCGAGCTTGTTGCGACTCCATTCCGGGTCCAGCGACCGCTCTCGACGCCATTTCCGGCGGGCACGCGCGGCTGGCTGGGATCGAACCGTTCGAGCGCGTCGAGCCGGCGCGGGTCGAGATCGAGCGCGGCGAGAATCATCGCCGGCGTTGCGCCGCGGTTCATCAGGCCGTCGCTGAAGAAGACGCGCCTCGCCGCCGCCAGCGGATTTCGCAATGGCCAGTAGCCGGCCATCGCGAGATGCGTCGAGGCGAGCAGGGCGTCGCCTTCGGTGCGCTTTTCGAGCGCGCGGCGAAGATACGCTAGTGCGCTGTCGGAAACCGGCGCGCCATAGGCCGCCGACAGTAGCGCGATCATGCGGGCGTCGCGTTCGCGCGCGGACGTCGAGTCGGCGAGGCCCGCCTTGCGTGCGACCGCGATCTCGGTCTGCGCGCCGAGCATCAGACGATCGCCTACGAAGGTCGGCGCGCTGAAGATCGGCCCCCGCGGCGCGCGCGCCAGCCAGGCCTTCTCCAGGTCGTGGGGGATCATGACGAAGTCCGGCGTTCGCGCGCTTCAGGGATTTCAGCGATCGTCGGTCAGTAGGCGATCTGTGGCGGCGGCACGAACGGGAAACCGCGGAAGGCGGCGAGGTTGGCGAAGCGCGACGAACAGGTCGCCTGGGTATGGTCGCAGCCGGCGTAGACGGTGAACGCGTCGCCGGTCGCGGGCGGCGAAGGCAGGGGATAGATCAGGCTGAGCGAGGCGCCGGCGACGGCGCTCTTCACCGTCGCGCGCACGTTGGCGTTGACGCCCGAAGTGAACACGATCGAACCCTGCGCGTGGCTCGCCAGCGCGCCGGAGAAAGCGATCAGCGTCGCCGTCGAACCGGCGCCGACCGTTCCGTTCGCAGCGTAGGTTCCGCGCGGGACGCCGCAGCCCGAGTCGTAGAGCGTGTGCAGGCAGGTCGGCGAATAGAGGTTGCGCGGCATGTCGTAATCGAGCACGACGAGGTCGGACGCCACGGTGATCGTCGCGCTGGTGCGCCCGACCTGGTCGACCGTCGACACCCGGCCGTGAAACAGCGTCACGCCGCCGATCGGCGTCGTCTCCAGCGCGGTCATGAAGACGCGGTCGCGTTGCACCGTTGCGCCGTCGAAGGCGCCGTCGCGCAGCGCGTTGAGGAACGGCGCGCCGGCGACCAGGTCGGTCGGCCGCGCCGCGATGACGATCTGCTGCTTGTCGACTTCGAGCCCGACCGAGGCCTTGTATTTGAGCCCCTGCACCAGCGGGCCGTCGGCGCGAAACGTCAGGCCGTTGTAGACAACCGGCTGGTCGACGTTGGCGTAGGCGAGGACCGTTCCCGTCGCCAGCGTGAACGTAAAGCAGTCGGCGAACGCGATCGGCGCGTCGGGGTTGGCGCGCGCGGCGTTGAGGAAGGCGATGAGGGCGGCAGAGGCGGTTTTCATGGGCATGGGCTCGCGTTGCTCGCACGAATAGCGAATGGCGAATGGAGAACATCCGCGCCGCCTCTTCCCTATTCACCACTCGCCATTCGCCACTCGCAGGGCGGCGAAGCCGCCCTAACTCGTTCGCACCGACCGGAATTTCAGGCTTTGCAACGTCCACAGGTTCTGCATGAACTGCTCGAAATCTTGGGTGTCGTCGTCGAAGCGGCATTGGAAGGCGTAGGAAAACGACGCGCCGATCAGCGCGCCGTTCGCTGGCGCCGTCGCGAAGACCAGGCTGTTGGGCGTGACGAGCGACCAGCCCGAACTCTGCGCGAGGCCGCCGACGGTGACCTGGGAAACGCTCGTCACCCAGCCGACCGGCTCGAGGAATCCCCCGAGCGCGCGCGCGAACGTGAAGCTCGTCGTCGATCCGTCGCCGGTCGCGAAGGCTTGGCCGCCGACCGAAATGTCGGTCGGGTCGGCATAGAGGAACGTGCCCCATTGGCCCTGGCATTGCAGGAAGAGCCCCATCAGGCTCTGCAGCGATCCCGCGCCGAGCCCCGGATAGCTCGACGAACTCGAATCCATCCCGTCGAAGGTCAGCTCGAATTGCCAGATCGGACTTTGATAGAGCGCGTCGCGCACCTCGCGGCCCGAGACATGGCTGGCGACGATGGTCGAAAAGGTCGGCTTCTTGTGGACGCTCCAGCCCTGGCCGGGAAGCGTCGGGAAGGATGGCGGGGTGGTCATGGGTCGCTCCTACGGAGTGGCGAGGTGCGAGTAGCGAATAGCGAATGGAAAGAGCCGTTTCGCCATTCGCCATTCGAGAGCGGCAAAGCCGCTCATGGCCGCACCGTCTGCAATTTCACCGTTCGGAACGCCCAGAGCAGCGTCATGAAGTTCTCCAGGTCGGCGATGTCCTCGGCGAAGCGGCAGAGCGACAGCGCGCCGAAGTCGGCGGAGACGACGACGCCGGCGGCGGCCGCCGTGGCGAAGACGACTTGCGGCGCGTAGCCCGCGGTGACGGACCAGAGCGAACCGGGGATCGCGACGTCGTTCTCGTAAACGGCGGCGACGCCCGACGTTCCCGCAACCGGTTCGGCGGTGGTTCCGTACGAGCGCGCCAGCGCAAACGTCGTCGTCGATCCGTCGCCGACGCCGAGGATCTGTCCGTTGACGTTCGAAAGCCCCGGCGGCGCGAGCCAGAACGGCGTCGCCGCGCCGCGCATCTCGGCGAAGAACCCGGCGATCGCCTGCAATTCACCATGCGCCGCGTCAGCGCGCAGGACTTCATAGGTCAGCTCGAGATCGTAATAGGCCGCTGCGGCGCGCGAGCGGCGCGTCGAGCGGCCGGAGACGTGATCGGCGACGTCGGTGGCGAAGCGCGGCTTGACGTGCGTCGACCAGCCGAGCGTCGTCAGCGTCGGGAAGTTCGCGTATGAGCCTGGCGACGGCGCCGGCAAGGGCGCAACAGGGGGCAGCGCCGGCCCGCGGCCGCCGAGCCAATTGCCGGCCGGCCAGTCGCCCGCGTCGCCCCACACGTCGGCGCGCAGCGGGAAGGTCGGGAACGGCCGCGCGTCCCAGGCCCACACGCAGGAAAACGCGAACGACAGCATGGAAACGCCGGCGCTCGACGCCGCGTTGTTCCCGTCGACGCACCAATATTCATAGATCGCTTGCAGCGCCAGGGCGGCGATGGTGTCGTCGCGCTGCGGCTCGTAACCGCCGCCGGGAATCGGCCGCCAGATCGACCAATAGGGCGTCGCGCTGTCGCTCGACTTCGGGTCGAAAAAGACGTTCGGCTGGTTGGTCGCCTTGTCGCAGGCGGGGAAGCCATACTCGATGAAGCCAATCGACTTCGATTGCGCGACCCATGGCGTCGGCGGCCCGTGCGGCGCCCAGCCCGTTCCGTCGCCGGCGTCGTAGATCGCCCGGTGCGGGTTCGACCACCACCAGCGCAACTGCTTGTTGGCGAGCGCCTGCTGGCCCGGGTAATAGGGGCTGCGGGCCTGCGCGAGGCGGTCGCCCTCGGGCAGCGAGACGACGAGATCGGAGCCGTTGGGGTCGAGCCCGCGGCCGTCGTTGTTCCCGTCGCCGTACCACCAGTTGAACTTCTCGCCGCCCTCGATATTGGCCTTGAGATAGGGCAGCGAATAGAGCGTCGGCGCGCCGGTCATCCCGAGGCCGCTCATTGCCGACGCCGAAGGCGGCCAGGCGCCGGACGGCGCGGGATTGAGCCAGTTGAGCGCGTCGAGGCCGCCGTCGCCGGTCGTCCAGTCGCTGAGCGGCAGGTAATTGTCGAAGCCGACGAGGTCGATATTCGGCGACGCCCACAGCGAATCGAGATGCGGCCACTGGCCGTTGGCGCCCGCGTGCTGATAGCCCATCCAGTCCGACCAGTCGGCGGAATAGGCGATGAGGTTCTTCAGCGTCGAGAGGTTCTTGGTCAGGCCTTGTCCATCGAAGATCGAGCGCACGTCGGCGGCGAGCTGGGCGAGGCCGGCGACGAAGGGGTAATCCCATAGGGTGCAGCCCGAGCCGTCGGTCGTCCCCGCCGGCGTCCAGGCCGGCCCGCGGATCGTTTCGAGGCCGCGCAGTTCCGAGCCGATGAGGAAGAGGTTGACCCCGCCGGCGATCGTGCACAGCCAGGCGTAATGCAGGATCATCCGGCGATACGCATAATCGGTCGGCGAGCCGGAGTAGGCGACGGTCAGATTGGTCGCGTCGGGCGTGAACTGAGACGGCGCCGCCGAGCCGAGGAAGGCGGCGACCGCGCTCGCCGCCACCGCGCTGACGTCGGGCGAATGCGTGATGAGGCCGCGCCAGGGATAGCCTGAGGCGGTCATCAGCAAGAAGGGATAAAAGACGACCTTGAAGCCGCGCGCCTTCAAATCGCGGATGCAGCGCACGACGCTCTGGTCCGACGGCGCGCCGCCGTAGACGAAGCTCGCCCCGTTCGTGGGCGGCGCGATCAGGCCGGGCGAATTCTGGTTGAGGCCGGAGACGCGCCACTCGTCCGCCGCGCCGCTCGCTTGCTGAAATTCGCCGCCGATATACGTTGTCGAGGGATAGACTTGGCAGGCACCGGCCTCGAGCGAATTGGCGAACCACGCGCAGACGATCGAGACGGTCGCGCATTCCGGGTGCGCCGCCTGCAATTGGTCGATCGCAGTGGAATAGTCGGTCTTCGCGCCGCCCGGCGCGAAGTACGTGTTGATCGGCTGCATCGGGCAGCCGACGCGCCGGCCCTGGTAGGCGACGGCGTCGTAAGTAAACTCGCCCGTCGAGGGGAGAAGGTGAACGCCGAAAACGGGGGGCATCGCGAAGCCTCAAATTCGCGGCGAATGGCGAGTGGCGAATAGGGGATGGACGCAGCGCTGTTCACCATTCGCCACTCGCCATTCGCTCCCTTTCACGTCCCCGCCAGCCGCCTCAGCCCGAGATGGGCGCCGTGGCGCACCGCCTCGTCGATCGCCTTCATCATCGTTGCGCTGTTGGCCTTCATCCATTGCGCGACCGAGCCGGAATCGACCGCCGAGACGTGAAAATTCGTCGTGGGATGGATATGCACTGCGCCGCTCCGAGTCGCGCCCGTCGCCGGGGCCTCGCCGGACAGCATTTCGCGAAACGCGCCGGCCTCGGCGGCGGGCATCACGAGTTCGTTGTGGTGCACCAGGGTCAGCATGTCCTCAGGGACTCGCCACACGCCGATGTCGGCCGAGGCGACCGCGCCCGCCATCCCGGCGACCGTCGCTTGCGCCGCCGTCGCCGGGCCGGCGGCGAACGGCCCCATGATGGGAGCGAGAAAGCCGAACACGCCGGCAAAGGCTTCTGCGGCGGAGGACAGGATCGAGCGAACGATGGTCGCCGATTGCGTCGCCAGCGACGCCGCCGCGCCCGCCTGCTCGGCGCCGGCGCGCGCGGTCACGCCGGCGGTCGTCGCCGCCGTCTTGGCGGCCTCAGTCGCGATTTGCCGAACGACGGTCTCCTCGCCCCATTCGATGAACTTGATCAGCAGGTCTTCGAGAACGTTTTTGAACGCGGTATGCCAGCTCTCGGTCCCCGACAGCAGGCCGTGCAATTGCGAATTGAAGGCCTGGGTGATCGTGCCGCCGAACGTCTGGTACTCGCGCTCCTGTTGGTTGACGGCGTTGCGAACCAGCGCCGTCATCTGGTCCTGGCGGCGCCGCTCGGCATCGAGCATTTGATCGTCGATGCGTTGCTTTTGCGCGCCTGACTGATCGCCAAGCTCCTTTTCGCGCTGCAACGCCGCGACCTGCGCGGCGAATTCCGCATCGAGCGCCGCGCGCGACTGCGTGACCTTCTGCATCTGAGTGATCTGATGCTGGCGCGCCTCGTCCGCATAGAGCGCGAGCTCTTGCTTGAGGCCGTCCTCGTCCGCCTTGATCTCTTCGGAAATCGCCAGTTTCGCTTGGCGGATCGCGTCGGCGGATGCGGCCTCGTCGCTGGCGCCAATCGCCTCGGCGGTTTCCGCATGGGCGGCGGCGAGCGTCTTTTCGAGCGCGGCATATTGGCCGTTCAGTTGGGCGAACGGCTCGGAAAGGCTCGCCAGCGCATCCTTGGCGTCGGCGACGCCGGCGACGAGGTCGCCGATTGAGGCGGTGAAGCTGACGGCGATATTGGCGTCGGTCATGGACGGGCCTCTCGGCGACGCAGGGTCAAAGCTTGCCGGCAGGGAAGGCGGCCTCCAACTCGGCGACCGTGGGCTGACGCGCCGGCGACTTGGCGTCGCGATCGGCGGGGCGATATTTCAGCGCGGCGGCGAGAAGCCAGTGCGCCGGCGGATGGACGCGCCACTCCGCCGCCAGCGCAAGGAAGCGCGGCACGGTCAGGCCATCGAGCGCCTGATCCCAGGTCCAGCCGGTGTTGGCGACGACATGGGCGATCAGACGGTCGAAGTCGATTTTCCCGCCTGGGGCGACGCCTCCCGCGTCGCATCCGACGGCTCGACGGCGCGTAGGCCCGCCGCTTTGGCGAGCGCCGGAAACGCCTGGATCAACTCGCCGACCGAGAACGGCAGGTCGAGAAACTCCTCGTAACCGAGCGCCGGATCGACGACGGCGATGGCGCGCCAGGTCGCCTCGGCGAGCAAATCGAATTGCGCCTCGCCGAGGCGGGCGACGCTGGCGGCCGAGACGTCGGCGCCGCCGGCCTCGGCGTAGACCTCGAACAGCGCCGGCTGAATCGCCTTGATGGCGCGGAACGGCAGATGCGGCAGCGCCCATCGGCGCCCGGCGAGTGCGATGGCGAAGGTTTCCTCGCTCACGCGGCGTCTCCGAAGTTGAGCTGGCACACCTGCCCGGCCGCGTTGGCGAAGCAGGCGAAGTCGAGCTCGGGGACCATGAAGTCCTCGAGCTTGGTGCCGAACGCCAGCTTGTCGGCGACGCAATTGTAGAGCAGCACCGAAAACTGCTTGCCGGTGGTCGGGTCGGCGGCGAAGAGATTGGCCGAGAACGTGATCGACGGGCCGATCAGCGCCGAGGCGACCGCGATGCTCTCGCCGCTCGCCGCCACCGAGTACGTGTAGGAGATCAGCACCGCCGCGCCGGCGTCGCCCGCGGCGAAGGTGTAGACGCCGTCGGAGACGGAATATTGCCCCGTCGACGGGTTCGATGCGACCTGCTTCAAGGGCAGCGCGCTCGCGGCGTAGACGACGCCCTGGTCGGCGACGAACGTCGTGTGCAGGCTCGTGGTGTACGCGTAAGGCGAGGACGAGGGCACGCTCGCCGCCTCGCCGAATTGCGTTTGCGTTCCCCCGACGCTCGGCGCGACGCCGAAGAACAGCGAGCCCAGCGCCTGCCCGGAAATGCGCGCGAGCTTGGCCTTGCCGGTCATTTTGCGGGTGCCCGAGCCGATCGCGACGGGAAAGTTGTACTGGCCGTAGAGCGCCTTGGTCGAGGTCGCGACGCTGAGCGAAATTTCCTGCGCGAGGCCGAAATTGATCGGCGTTCCGCCTTGCGGCGTGCCGATCAGCACGCCGGAGCCGAATACGAACATGGGGGAGGTCTCCTGCGGTGGGGGAAGCGTTTTCGAGTCGAGAGAATGCGAAACGGCGGCGCCTTCGCGAGCGCGGCCGCGGTGTGAGTTCGGCGGGTCTTCAGCGGCGGTCGGCTGGTCTGATCAGGCGGAAGTCCGCCGGCATGAACTTCATCATCCGCCGCCGCGCCGAATTGCCTGACATCAGCGCGTCGAAATAGTCCTGGAACTGGCGGATCTGGTCGATCGTCCATTCCTTCGGCAGCGTCGCGAAGGCGTCGGGGGTCGAGCCGGCGCGGTAGTAGTCGAGCGTCGCCGCGTCGCGCCTCAGCGCGATGTTGACGGTGAGCGCGATCTGCTCGACCGGGCTCATCCCATAGAGCCGGTGGGCGCGGACGTTGCGCGGCAGGTAGAGCAGATCGTCGGCAGAGAAATCCGCCGCCGGCACGCCGTGCAGGATCTGCTG
>Ga0182014_10006183_pt1 | contig 13001 bp, 9 predicted proteins | sample 612S2DmetaG_FD_120489 | JGI IMG/M metagenome (GOLD analysis project Ga0182014, IMG submission 120489) | Permafrost microbial communities from Stordalen Mire, Sweden - 612S2D metaG | ecosystem: Environmental > Terrestrial > Soil > Wetlands > Permafrost | place: Sweden: Stordalen | collected... | reverse complement strand
GTTCAATCATACCGATGCTCGCCGGGTGTTCCCTGAACTATACCGGCATAAACTTTGTGCATGACGTACTAGTAGGCCGCCACGTTCCAAACTTGTGCGTTTCATGCGGCAAATTTGGTTGGTCCGTGTAGCGGGGCCGCTTGCGGCCCGTGTAGTTCTCACTCTGCGACAGTTCCGATAAACACGGGCCGCAAGCGGCCCCGCTACACGATATTTGATCGGGCGACGCACCAGCATAAACGGGGAAGCGTGCGGGCAGTTTGTCGATCGTGCGGATGGCCTCGCATCCTACAAACGCTACAGCCGGCAGGGGCGATGCTGGGGGGATGATGCCGACCATTTCTGCTATGTTGCCGTGAGCTGGGGATGCCGAAATCAGTGCAGGAGGATGCTATGCCCCACAGATTTCCCTGCCTGATCGGCGCATTGTCTAGTGCACTACTGATGATGGCCCAGACGGCCACGGTCCTTGGCGATTCCTACGTCGTCAAAGCCTTTAGCTCGACCGCCGCGGGCGATGGGAGTTCGCCGCGGCATGCCGTGGCTTCGGTCGACCAGACCTGGTTTGATGCGGGACGCGACCGTAGCGTGCCGGCAAGAATCTACTATCCGACCGATTCCGCCGCGCGCTTTCCCGTGGTCATTTTCTCGACCGGCTTGGGACGCTCGCGGGACGACTGCGCGTACTTGGGCCGCCATTGGGCGAGTTGCGGCTACGTGTCGGTCCACGTGCAGCACAAGGGAAGCGACGAGCAGGTCCGGCAAGGGAGCCTCCGGCCGCGGAAGGAATTGCAGAAGGCGTTCTATGCTCCGCAAAACATCCGCAACCGGCCGATGGATATCGTCTTCGTGATCGATCAACTCGAGCACATGGAGCGCAGCGGCGCGGTCCTCGGAAAACGCTGCGACCTGACGCGGATCGGGGTGGCCGGGCACGATTTCGGCGCCCAGACGGTGCTGACGCTGGCCGGCGAGGTGCTGCCGGGAAAAACCGCGATGGTCGATCCACGCGTGAAGGCGGTGGTGGCCATGAGTTCTCCGGTCCCGCTCGGACAGCCGCTCAGCGAGGTCTATGGCAATATCTCGCTGCCTTGCTTCCACATCACGGGCACGGCCGACAACAGCATCGTTGCCACGACCCAGGCCTCGCAGCGCCGGCTACCGTTCGACTATACGCACGGCGCCGACGAATACCTGGTCACCTTTTACGGCGCCGATCACATGACCTACTCGGGCCACCTGCGGGCCGCCAACAGCAGTCATGACGCCATGTTTCAGCGGCTGATGGCCGAATGCTCCGCCGTCTTTTGGGATGCCTACCTGAAAGACGACGCCGGCGCGAAGGCCTGGTTGGCCGGGGAAGGAATCCGCGCCCATTTGGCGGCCACGGCCCGGGTCGAGAAGAAGTTGGCGCATAGCCCATTAGCGCATAGCCCCTAGTCCGCGGCGGGGACCAACCATGGCCAGAATCATCTCGTTGGTCGTGCTAATCGCCATTCTGTTGGTCATCGGCGGCCTCTTCTTCCGGGTGATGGCCAACTTCTTGTTGCCGCTGTTTCTGGCACTTTTGTTGGTCGTCATGTTTGGACCGCTGCACGGCTGGTTCAAAGACCGATGTCGAGGGCGCGAGCGAATTGCGGCCGTACTGACCACCGGCTCGATCCTGCTGATGGTGCTCGTTCCACTGTCGGCGCTGCTGGTCGAGGCGGGCTACGAGGCGCAGACGGTCTACCGCGTCGCGCTCGAGCACCTGGCCCCGGCCAGCGCCCAGCCACCCGGCAAGCCGCCCGCCGACAAGGACCTCGCAGATTTTGCGGCGCTGGCCGACGACGCCATCTCGAAGCTCGTCCAGTTCAGCGGACGCTTCGGCATTACGCTGGACGCCAAAGACGTGCAGACGACCATCGGCCAGGGCGTTCAGCAGTTTTTGGCCCCGCTGGCGTTGCGAACCACGCAGTTTCTCGGCCAGGTGCTCATCGGACTGATGGTGATGATTCTGGCCATCTACTATTTCTTTGCCGATGGCCCCGTGATGGTGCAGGCGATCTTGCGGCTCACTCCCCTGGAGCGCCACCGCACCCAAGAATTGCTGGATCAGTTCGATAGCGTCACGCGGGCTATCGTGGCGGCGATGCTGCTGGCCGCGTTCTCGCAAGCGATCTTGGTGGGGCTCGGACTTTACGTGGCGGGAGTCGGCTCGGTGTTCTTGCTCACCGTGCTGAGCATGTTGCTGGCCCTGGTGCCGTTCGTAGGTTCGGCCATCGTATGGGCGCCGGTCTGCTTGTGGCTCTATGCCGTGCAAGGCCGCCCCGTGGCCGCCGTGATCCTGCTGGTCTATTGCGTGGCGATCGTCTCCTCGATCGACAATGTGGTCAAGCCGGCCGTGCTGCACGGCCGCTCGAATCTCCACCCCCTGCTGGCGCTGCTGAGCGTGCTGGGCGGCGTACAGGCCCTGGGACCGATTGGTATTTTCGTCGGGCCGATGGTCGTGGCCTTTCTGCAAACGTTGCTGAACATGGTGCACGTCGAGCTGGACAGCATGACGAAGGCGGGCGTTGCCCAATGACGGCGCCGTACGCATGAGCCGGAACGGGACATTGTTTAGCCGGCAAGAAAATAGTGTCGTTAGAGAATAGCCGGGAGCTAACAGCTCCCGGAGAGAGTTCCTGAAATCCACGCACATTCCGGGGGCTGTAGTTGCCGACGCTTTGCGCCTGGACGGGCACCGCCTGAACCTCGATCGTGTAGGTCCCGGGCCTTCAGGGTTTTCAGTTGTTCATGCGTGTCGTTGATCACTGCGACACGCACCTGAGTTGCCGCGGGGTCCGGTACCGTGAGACGGTAGGTGGGCCCGGCAACCGGCTCACCGCGGTGCAGCTTATAGGCGGTCTCGTAACTCAACGGCTGTGCCACCACACGGTAGTAGATCCGCTGCCCCGGTGTGTTGCTGCGTCCGAGGGAAACAGGCACGACCAGCGCCCGCTCGGAGGCCTGGACCAAGCCCGCCCTGCTGGCGATGGCACGCCGATCGAGTCGATCGGATGACAATCCCCATTCGACCCACCCCGTCGCCAACTGTCCGAGGCCAAAGCTGACGGCGAACCCTTCGGTCCGGAGATGCTGTACGACCGGCGGGCCGGCCGGTAGCGGCATGGCGACAGATGACGGGTTCGGAGCGGCCTGAGCGAATCTCGAAGCCCCCAGCCAAGCCAAAGACGACGCGGGAATCAGGCGGAGCACATCACGACGATTCAGCATGGGAATCTCCTCGGCGATCTGGGACGCACGGACGATGAACCCTTGCATCCGTCGTGGCCACAGGAATTACGTGTAAAGCCTCGCGATCACCACGGGAACCAAAGGAACGGGTTGTCGTCGGCGTCGTAGTCCGGGTGGTAGCAGGAGTTGGCGCCGCGGGCATCGAGTCGCAAGGGGCCGCGCGGCAGCCCGCCCAAGCCGAAGACGTTGATGACCTCGATCGCCAGCACGTTCTTCTCCCGCAGCACGCCCGCCGGAACGACGTATTCCCGCAGCCGGCTGAAACCTTGTCGCGGCTCGGCGTAGCGGACCAGTTCGTGGCCGTTGATCCAGACGAAGGCCGACTCCTCGGCGTCCACCCACAGCGCCAAGGTCATCTCCTTGCCGGACTGCGCCGCGGGCAGCGTGAAGCCCTTGCGGAACCAGGCGGGGCCGGGGGACTTCCACGGCTGGGCGGTCTGGCCGGCCGCGGGCTTCAGATCGTGCGGGACGCTCGCCGGCGTCCAGGCCGTCAGGTCGGCGCTTTGGGCGAAGAACTTTCTTGCTTCGCCCTGCCTGGAGCCGTCGGCAATGCACAACCAGTCCTGGCCCGCCAGGTCGAATACGGCCGGCGACTTATTGATGCCGACGCCGCCAATGATCGGCGGTTTCCGCTCCGTGGCCGCGGAACGGTCCTTGGCAATGCAGACGTCAATAAACGGCACGCCCAGGGCATGGAGGAATGCTTCGTCCTGTGGGCAGGGGCCGGCGCCGAGGTTGTTGGCCAGTTGACTCAGCAGGCGCTGAGTCCGCCAGCGCGAGAGACGGAAGTAGGTTTTGCTGGCCGACTGGCCGCCGCGCGGCGGGAAATCCGGGCGTTGCAACGCGCCCCGCTCGGAGTCCACGGGAAACAGGTCCGGGTGGGCCTGGCAGAAGAGGACTGTGCCCTTGCCGACGGCCACCCTGGCCAGCAGGCCGTCGGCGCCAGTTTCGCCGCCCTTAATGCTGGTCAAGACCGGCACGTCCAGGAACCCGCGCCAGTGCAGGTCGCTCACGCTCACGCCGCGCAGCTCCGGCCAGCGCGGTAGCGACGTCGAGCCGCGCAGCCGGGCTGTCTTCGTCTCCACCTTCAGTTGCAGGTCGGCGGCGGCGGCACGCAACTCCCGTTCGGACTTGCGCCCCGTTACCAGCACGTTTCCGCCGCGCCGCAGATGCGCGCGGCATTGAAGAGCATGGGCGCTGTCGAAGACGACGAGTTGCGGTGTCGGCAGCGGGCGTCGGACCATCTCCAGCACCGCGTCCAGGGCCGCGTCGGCGGCGCCGTCGATCCCGGCGTTCTCCTCCAGGTTCAACTGGCAGATCGCCAGCAGCCCCCGGCCGTAACGCAGCTCCAACAAGGGTGAGAAGGCCAGGTCGAATTCGCCCTCCAGCAGCGGCGTGAAGTTGCCGTAATGGGGTTTCTCCAGGGCGACGCTGGCAACGGCGTTGGCGTTGCCCCAATGCCAAATTGGCGCCGGTGGGGGAAAGGATGCGGCGACTTCGGGCGGGAAGGCGTCGCGCTGGCCCACCAGGGTGCCGCGCGACCGCCAGTTCGCCAGGTCTGCGTCGCTCAGGCCCGCCAGGTCGGCGCCGCCCGTGCGGAAGAAGTTCCGCGAGACGTGCCAGGACGTCCGCCAACGCATCCGTGTCTCCCAGAAGTCCACGTCCTGAGCGAAAAGCACGGCCCGCAGGCCCTGCTGCATGGCCTTGGCGAGGTCCACCTCGAAGGCCTTGCCCTGCGCGAGGGCCTGGCGGCCGATGAGCAGGACGTCGCCGGCGGCGAACGTGCCGTCCCAGGCGACGAAGGGGATGCCTCGCTTCTTGAGCATCTCCACCGTCAGGCCCTGGGGGTCGTAGAGGCGGAAGGTTCCGGCCGCCGGGGGACGCCGCGACGGGAAGACGGTAAAGAAGTAAACGTCCACCACTTTGCCATCCAGTCGCAGCTCGATCCGGCCTTGCTGTTTCGCACGCACGTCGGGGAATTGCATTGTGACCGGCAGCCGCGCGTCGCCGCCCGGCGGGACGGTCAAACGCGCTGCTCCGTGGGCAAGCTGTGTGTCGTTCAGCGTGGCAGTCCAGCGGACGTCGAGTTGCCTGTCGCCGGGGGTGTCGCCGTCGTAGACGGCAATGATGTCGCGACGAAGCACTTGGCCGCCGTAGTAGTCGTGGCTGGCGTCGCAGTGCTCCTGGCCCGGACCGCCGATCCAGGCCAATACGGGTCCGTTCACTTCTTTGAACGCCTGGCCGACCGGCGAGTACGCTTTCGCCCACCGCGGGCGCTGGGGATCGGCACTGACGGTCCAGGGAACCAGGTCTCCCTCGGCCACCGCGTCCGGCCAGATTCCCGGCACTGCGCGCGGTCCCATCGCGATGTAATTGCCGCTGGCGGGCGTGAAGAACTGCGGCTTGTCGTAGGCCAGGTTGTCGAATTCCCACGGCACCATACCCCCGCTGATGCCCCACGTCCGCCACGCCCGCCAACGCTGCCGCACGAACTCGGCGACGACCGGGAGGAACTGCGGCTCGCAGTTGGGCGGACTGTTGTCCATCCACGAGGAATAAACCTCGTTGCTCTGGAACTTGGCTGCGATCTTTTTGAGGTAAGCGTCCGTCTCCAATTCATAAGCCCGCGGGCCGAGATAGGTGGCCGCATATTCCGTGGCGAAGGGGGCGCCCCGGTCCCACGGAAAGCCCACGTGCTTCCAGCGGCAGATCGACGGGAAGAATGGTATGCCGCACTCGATCATCATCAGCGGAAAGTCCTTGCGACTCGCCCAGAGCGACAGGAACTCCTTCTGCTCAGCCAGCGGCATCATGTTGAGGTAGAGATTGGGGGTGGCAACGTCGCCGACGTCGCTGCCGTGGAAGAAGACGGGCCGGGTTGGGTCGATCGCGTGGTGCGCAGCCAAAGCGACGGCCGCAGCCTTCCGTTTGTCCCGCGCGTAGGCGTATTGCACCGGCTCGTCTTTCACGAAGTGCGGCCAGCGTCGGGTCTCGAAGGTATTGGGGGACACACCCCACATGATGACGCTGGGGTGGTTGCCCACCAGGCGCACCTGCCGCCGCACTTCCGCCAGCCACACCGGGTCGGGCTTCCCGCCGGCAAAGGCGCGGGAATTGTCAGCCATCGACTCCAGCGGCAGGATCAGCAGCATTCCCGCCCGGTCGCATTCCTCCGCCAGGTGCTCCAGCGCCTGGGGGAAGTTGCCGGGCCAGTACTGGAGCGTGTTGAAGCCCTCAGACTGGTAGCCGGCGATCTCGGCACGGAGGACAAGGGGGCAAAGGTAGCGGAAGGGTTCCCAGGTGCCCCAAACCAGGTTGGGGCGGAGCCGGACCTTGCGGCCGTTAAGGCGGAAGTCGCCGCCGTCGATGCCGAATTCACGGAAGCCAAAATCGCTGGCGTACTCGTCCAGCAGCTTCCCATCCACGTCACGCAGCCGCACGACGCAGCGATAGCCGTAAGGGTCCGACGGTTCCCAGAGGTGCGGACGATCCCAGCCGCCGGCCACGTCCACGGTGGCGACGTGCGCTGCGCCGTTGAAGAACTTGCTCAACTCCGCTGCCGGCTTGCCGTCGGCGTCGAGTGCCTGGGCCTGAAGGTTGTACGCCTGGCCGGCCTTGAGCCCGCGCAGATCTACCAGCACTTGCCAGCGGCTTGGTGAGACGCTTGTGCGGATTGCCAGGGCCTCCACCTGAGGCCCCTGCGGCAGCGCGGTCAGGAACACGTCGCCGGTCAGGCCGCGGTGTTTGACGGCATTACTCGGCGCGGGAACTGCAAACGCCTTCTCGGGCGAAGCCGCGGGCGTGGCGGAGACAAGGATGGCAATGTCGGCCTTGTGACCGGGCACGACGTGGGCGGTAATGTCCACCCGACCCTGCCCATCGACGACGCTGGCCTCCTTCCCGCCTACGTAGACGCGGGCCATGCGGCCGACTTCCTTCAACTCCAGCACAATCTGATGTCCCGCCATGTCGTCCGGCACGTCGACATCGCGACGGAACCAAGCCAGCGTCGTGTCTACGAGCTTGTGGTAGTCCGGCTTGTAGCCTTCGGCCTCGCGCACCTCGGTGCTGTAACGCTCGGTCCAGGAACCGGGAACCGGTATGCGACCGTAGTGGCCACTGGGCGGCGCCGCAAGATCGTCGCCGGCGGGCACAAAACGCCACAGGCCGTTGAGGCACACGGAGCGGCGGGTGGCCGTGGAGGAAGTCCAGTGCGCATCGGGCAGCGGGTATTGCGACAGAAAAGCGGGAGGCTCCTTCGACTGGGCGAAAGGGGCGACAGCCAGCAGCAGGAGGGCCAACGCGATGGAGAGTGGTCGGTTCATGTGCATTCCTGTTCCGATTCACGGGGGCCTGACCTCTGTCGTGGCCACTAGGACCCCGCAATGGCGGCGCAACAAAGTCCAGTTTCGTTGCGGTTCTTGGCGTTGTCAATCGCCCCAAGAAGTTTCCAGAGAATCGGCGTGGCAAATTGAATTCCACGCAGCCCTCGGCTAGCATGGAGGGAAGTTGTCGCTCGGAGCGTAGCCGAGCGGTGTTCCAACGGGAAATACCAGTCTCGGTTTTCGTTTATGCAGAACAACAAACTCAGCACTTGTGTCGTCGGGGCGATGATCCTCGGCACGTTGGCCTTGCCGATCGTTCGGGCTGCCGCGCCCGGGGCGAGCGTCATCACCTTCAAAGTCGTCAAGCAAACGGCCGGCATGGCCGCCGATGCGCCGAAGGTCCGCCTGCTCTCGGCGGCCGACCAATGGAAGGTTCAGGAAGGGCCGAGTTGGAGCGGCGAGAACCCGCGGGAAGTGTTCTTTACGCTGAAAACTGTCGGTCCCCAGAGCGCGCTTCCCCGCGTGGCCGTGACGGCCCGAGGCATCGTGCCCTCCCGGGTGATCGTGGGAAAGCAAGACGTGACCTTCTCTCACCGCGGCGACACCACCACGTTCACGCTGGTTCGCGACACTCGCAATGCGATGCTCCTGGATCAAATCCTTACCGACCCTGAGGGCGGCCTGCCGGTTCACATCTACCACAACTGGCTGATGCGTCAGGATGGGCCGTATCTGGGCAAACCGACGCCGAAGGTCGAAGCCGAGGCGGCGCTCAATTACCTGGTTGCTGCCCGAGAAGCCCTGAAATTGATGGGCGGGACTGGTCCCAAGGACCGCAAGTCCTTTCACGGCGATCTGACGTTAATGGGTTTCGAGGTGGCCTGCGCCCGCGGTCATCACGACTACCCACCGCACGTCCACCTCATGCTCTGGGTGCCTGACAATGTGGGCGGGGAGATCCCGCACTTCTACCTGGATGCGGCCGGGAAGATTGTCCGCAACGGCTTTACGGTCTTGGGTGATGAGCACGGCCGGTTTCCCGACCGGGCGGCGATCCTTGCCGAAAAACGGCAACGCAACGGCGAGTATGGCCCCGGCAAGCCGTGTGGGCTGTATGACCTGGAAAACCATCTGGCCCTCGAACTGACAGTGACCGCCGAGGGTGGCCTGCTCCTCTGCCGCGGCTCGGGCAAGCCGTACTTGCTTATCGGCGACGCGCAGGGGTCGGCGGCTGCCGTCTTGGTCAAGCAGGGCGGCACGTCGCTCATCCGTGCTCGTGTACGAGACAATGCCGAGCGCGGAGAGACCAAGGTTACGGTGGAACATCTCTGCGGCGGCCGTGTTCTCCGTACCCTCGAGCAGAGGCTGCGATATGATCCATTCACTGGTTTGGGGAGAATCCCGAATTGACAAGCGGGGGGACGCGTGACCGACTTGCGCCATGCCAACACGTACACAAACCGAAATGCCATGAGTCTGCCCATGAACAAAACCTTTCCTGCCGGGGCCCACGTTCCTCCAGCCGCCGCTGCCGCCATGAACCGCCGTACGATGCTAAAACAAGCGGGCGGACTGGCGCTGTGGGCAGGTTTGCCACAACTGGGTCTCGCTGCCGGCGCCGCCGGCCCGTTTTCCGCCGCCGCGCAGCAGACCGTCGCCCGCTACCTCGAAAGCCTCGCCAAACCCGATGGAGGCTACGGCTGGCCGGAGCAATACGATTCGCATCTCAGCGTCACGTTTGCCGTCGTCGGCGCTTATCATGCATTGGGACTGACCGCTCCTCGCCCGGGTAAGACCGCCGCGTTCGTGCGGCGTGGACATCCCACCGGCGGCCCACACGCCGAGACGCGGGCACATGCGACGGAGCTGAAGGAGTTCGTCTCTCAACAAATCCAATCGCTCCTCTGGCTTGGCCAGGACGCAAGCGAGTTTCGCCGCGTGGTCCAAGGCAAAGGCTGGGCCAGTATCTCCTCGTACAATACATACTATGAGAAGGGCGAGAACCCGATTCTCCGCCAGGAAGTGCAGCCGATCTTCTGCCGCGAGTTGCTCGGGCTGAGCGTCGACGACCTGCCGGCGGCGTTTGCAGATTATCTCGCCGCACGGCGGCGCGCGGATGGAACGTTCAACAACACGCCCGCAAGCGACGGCAGCGGCGGCCACCTGGTGAATACCTATTTCTGCCTTCGCGCCCGTCGCGCGCTGGGAATCGCGACGTCGCCGGAGGTTGCCGACTGGATCAATCGCTGCCAGACGGGCAGCGGCGGCTTTACCTGGTCGCCCACGCCCCTGATCGGCGGTGTGGCGGACGTCAGCTATACCTGGGCGGCCGTTCATGCGTTGGCGCTCCTCGGGCAAAAACCGGTCCGGCCGAGCGCCTGCGTCGACTGGCTCCGATCGCTTTGGAACGAGGATGGGGGCTTTGCCGACCGGCCCGGCGCCGCCTCGACGGCAATGGCCACCTTCCGGGCGCTCGATGTGCTTCGCATGCTCGGCGCCTCGGTCGGCAACCAACGTCGGCCATTACCGAAGTCCCGGCCGCTGCCCACCGACTTGCAGGCGTATACCATCCAGATTCAGGCTTCCTGCGTCCCACGGATGAATTCGAGCCGGGCCGTCCGGAACGCGGCGTGGCCTTGCGAATTCGCACGCGCTATGGGTCCGGCGGCAACGTGATGAAACAGCCGCTCGTCGATTGTGAAGCCGTGCTCCTCGACGGCCGCGAGGTCCGGGCAGAAAGAGTCGAGAGACGCAACACGAACAAGCTCCTCCTCGACGTCTATCGTCTCGTCCGGTTGGAGCACCCGTCGCCCGGCGAACACACGGTCGAGCTGCGGCTGGTGGAACTGGCCAACGGCAGGAAGTTCAGCTTCACGCAAAAATGGAGTTGATACCGTCGTTTGGCGAATGCCATTCTTCCCCCGGCCCGAAATCTACGCGGTGGACGTGGGAGTAATTGTTCACGGGGCCAACGTCATCCTGAGCGCAGCGAAGGATCTTGCAGCGACGTTCGGCCCAGGAGATCCTTTGCTGCGCTCAGGATGACCGCCACTTTACCGGGGTGTGAACAGTTACGACGTGGGATTACGTGGAGGATATGCGGCCAATATCCGGCGATACGAAGATCTTCCCGTGCCTCTTGACTTCCAGAGTCAAGGAACTTAACTTCAATAGAGGCTCACGTTGCACCCACCTGAGCGGTTATCCAGCGACTCGCCTGCCAGCCCGCCTTAGCTTTCTTGACAGTTTGCCCCAAATCCCACCCAGGAGACGACCATGTTTTCCCACACCGTCGCGGCAATTTCCCGGAGATGTTTTGTCGCCAGCCTGCTGTTGGCCGGCGTGCTCTTTTCGCAGGCCGCGTCTGCGGAGACCTGCAAGTATTTCATTGAAATCAGCGTCGACGGACTCGGTTCCGTGTACCTCCAGCCGATGATCGAGAAGGGCGAGTTGCCGAACTTCAAGCGTTTTCAGACCGAAGGGGCCTGGACGAACAATGCCCGCAATGATGACGACGTAACCGTCACGCTTCCCAACCACACGACCATGATCACCGGGCGCAGCGTGATGGGGCCTGGCGGCCACGATTGGACGAAGAACACCGATCCGTCGCGAGGGGAAACGCTCCATAACCAGAAGCGACATGACGGCAGCTATATCGCCAGCGTATTCGACGTGGCGCACGACCATGGCCTGCGGACCGTGCTCATGAGCGGCAAGACCAAGTTTTCCCTCTATCGCGACTCGTACGATGCCGCGCACGGCGCTGCCTGCGCCGGCAAGCCGGATTACGGGCGCAATAAACTCGATTGTTTTCTCTACGAGAAGTCCGGTGAAACCATGACGGCGAAGTTTGTTGCCGCCATGAAGAAGAAGCCGTTCCAGTACGCATTTCTCCACTATGCCGACCCGGACGCCGTCGGCCATGCGCACGGCTGGGGAAGCGATGCCTACCAGCAATCGATCCGGAAGGTCGATGCCCAACTGGGGCGCCTTTTCCAACTGATCGAGAGCAGCGATCAGCTTCGCGGCAAGACGACGATCTTTCTTTCCGCGGATCACGGCGGCAAGGATCACAACCACGCCAACAATCTTCTTCCGGAGGTTTACACGATCCCGATCTACGTTTGGGGTTGCCGTGCGGCCGTGGGCAAAGATCTTTACGAGCTGAACGCAGCTACGCGTCGCGATCCCGGCCACGGTCATCCGCTGCACACCGATCCCGTGCAGCCGATCCGCAACGGCGACGGTGCGAATCTTGCGCTGAAGTTGTTCGGTCTGGGGCCCATTCCCGGTTCGACCATCAACCGTGAACAGAACTTGGCGATCGGACCCTAGCCCTTCACCAAAATTGTGTAGCGGGGCGGCTGCCGCCCGTGTTTTCGGACATGGCGCACGGCGACAACTACACGGGCCGCAAGCGGCCCCGCTACACGAAGCACGCGAACATGAGCGTGGCGGCCCACGAGCGCTTCCCCTTTGCTGATGGCCTCGGGGCGAATGCGCAACTCGCGATTCGTGACAGTTTCTCCGCCGGCGCGCCGGCTCGGGCCGGAACCGCAGGAAGAATCGCATGACCCAACGATCCGGACGAACGAGAAGAGTGTTCGTGGGGCTGGCGACTGCCGCCGGCGTGTTGATCGGCACGGCCGTGGGGCTAGCCGCGCCGACGGTGCAGACGCACAACCTCGGCGCAGGGGGGGAGATTCCCTCCTGGCTCGTGCTGGGCTACCTGCCCATTCCCGCGGCCTCGAACACGTGGTCGCAAACGCTGGACGCGGATTTGCTCGCCGCAGCGGGCGGCGAAGCCGGCCTTCAGCCCGCCGGCGGCCAGACGGTGCGCCTCGGCAACGCCAACTGGACTTGGCAGGTGGCGCAGGTCGTGCCGCGCGTCATGGCCAGGCTCAACGCCCGGTGCGACTGGCTGCCGCTGTTCGACGGGCCTGCCGGCAAGCCCATGACGAACACCGCCGCCTACCTCGCTTGCACGCTCGTCAGCCCCGGCGCCACCCAGGTACGGCTCCTGCTGGGCAGCAACGACTCGGTCAAGGTACTGCTGAATGGAACGGTGCTGCACCGCTTCGTCGGCCGGCGCTCGCTGGTGGACGATGCGGACGACATCCTGCTGCCGCTTAAGGCCGGGCCCAACCGGTTGCTGGTGCGGGTGGACAAGCGCGGCTTCCACGGTGGGCTGGCGTGCCGGTTGATGGACTCCCAAGGCGCTCCCCCGCCGTCGCTGACCGTAGAGTTGGCGGCCGCCGCCAACGCGCCGGCTTTGCCGCAGCCGCCGGCCGCGGCCAAGCCGTGGTTGGAGCTGACCGCGGAAATACCGCGTCTGTCGCCCGCTGCGGACGAAGGGCAGTTCGGGGCGCGACTCGGCCGGACCATGGCCCTGCT
>Ga0182014_10006181_pt1 | contig 13003 bp, 13 predicted proteins | sample 612S2DmetaG_FD_120489 | JGI IMG/M metagenome (GOLD analysis project Ga0182014, IMG submission 120489) | Permafrost microbial communities from Stordalen Mire, Sweden - 612S2D metaG | ecosystem: Environmental > Terrestrial > Soil > Wetlands > Permafrost | place: Sweden: Stordalen | collected... | reverse complement strand
CAGCGCTTGCCAGGAGGCCACGTCGTTGGCCAGCCGCGCCACGGCCTGCAGTTCGTTCGCCTCCAGCGCTGCGCCGGGAATCTGCGCCTTGGCGGCGTGCTGCGTGGGGTCGAAGAGTCCGCCCACGGGAATGGAAGTCTGCTCAGCCAGCAGCAGGCGCAACTCTTCGGTGAGCTGATGCTGCCGGGCAATCCATTCTTCGTCGGTCGAGGGCTTCAGGTCGAGAATCGCCTGCCGGCCCACAGGCGAAGCGGCAAAGCCGGCCACCAGCGCCAGCAGCGCCTCCCACTCCAGAGCGGCAAAGTCGGCGTCCAGCACCGGCGACGGAATGGGATCAAGCAGCGGCATCTCCAGCAACTATCTTAGCGGTCCAGGGGTATTTGCACTTTAGTCGTCCACCGGCATTCACCGACACACGAGATATGAAACAGTAGCGCTGGCTTCCCGGCCGGCTGTAGCGTGGACCTCCCGGTCGACGCCAGTTTCTTGTCAGAAACAATGGAATCCCAAGCCCCAGAGCAGGACATTGAAGGATTGAGGTATCCAGCGCCCAGCACCCACAGTATGACCCGGAATCCGCCGGTGGCGCATTCTCCGGTTTGCCGGTCATCCGCCCGGAACTCGAAGATCCATCCGCTTGGAGCCGCATTGATCGGCATTCTCAATGCTTCAGCGTCTCCTCATTGCGGATTCTGAAGTTGCGTTGCCTGACCGCAAAGTCAGCAGTTCGTTTTGCGCCGTTCGCGATCAGGATAACGGCGAGTAGCGCAAACACCAAATTCCCAATTTTGCCGAAAACGTCTGCTGTTCCGAGCGCAGGAACCTGGATGAACGCGTGCCACGCGTACGCCATGGCGGCACCACCGGCAAGAGCCAGCTTGTGGCGTTCATCCCATCCTCTGCGAGCAGCCCAAACCAGGATTGCAGTGACCATCACGGTATCGAGTAACAGATAAACCCCGACCGCCGACCAGCCCCAGGCCATCGGCACCAGCAGGAATGCTGAAGATGCGGCTAGTGCCATGAGACCCAAGGCCCAGGGAGGCGGAACACCGCCCCGAGCAGCACAGTTAGATCGCTGGGGAAGGCGAAATGCTGACACGATCAAGATGAGCAACGCGATGGCGGACCAAAAATATTGCGTGCGCGATGCGGCAAAATGGTGATAATCCTGACCAATGGAATAGGATGCCATGGATACGGCGGCCAATGTGAAGATCACCGCGATCAGCCCTAAGCCCAAACGTCCGATCCAGGGGGATGTAACTCGGTCCGGGACCAATGCCTCAATAAGCGCAATTGAGACCGAAATGCTCCATACCGTATGAAGGGTGAGCACGAAGACTGTATACCAACCACCGATTCCGAGGGCAGCAATGAATGCCGGGTCCAACAGATGGAGATTGAGCCCCATATAGTTTGGATTGAAGAGTGTCTCTGTGAGGAAGGCTTCCTCGAGTATTCCGTACGCAAGCGCAAGGACGAGGATGCTAGCCCAGCCCCTCCCCGCTCGGCGGACGGATTCCCTAACCAGCAAAGCCGCGCCGCCGTAGACAGGGGCCAGAATGGCCAACATCCCGAGCATTTTAATGGTCATGTTGCCCAGCAGGAACTCGGCAACCAAAGGCGTCACGAAGAACAACCCAATGGCAGGTGCGACGCGGCGCAATTGAATCGCCACCCCGGTCGAGAACTGAGATTTGCTTCCCATATGCACTCTTTTCTTTTGCATCAACGGCCGCGCATTTGAATCAGGCTGCGTGCTGCAGGTATAATGCCTTATTGTCTAATTATCTTAGACACTAAGATAATTAGCTGTCAAGGGGATTCAATGAAGCATGCATTGAAGCAGAGCCGTCAGGAGTTGCTCCAGCGACTGGGACAGGAACTTGGTCGCGAGCTCAGCGCTCAGACCATCTTCTTCCACGAAGTTGCCGCTCGAAATCTGGGTCTGAATGCCACTGATACCCGCTGCCTCGATTTGATATCGCGAGCGGAGCCATCCGAAGTGACGGCAGGCGACGTGTGCCGGGCGACAGGCTTAACCACGGGTGCGGTCACAGGGATACTCGATCGACTTGAGGCGGCTGGGATGGTGGAAAGGGTGAGGGATTCGAGCGACCGCCGACGGGTAATTGTCCGGCCCCTGCCCGAGGCTAGCGCACGCCTAGGCAACGTCTACGAGGGGCTGGGGGCAGCGATGGTGAATCTCGCCTCAGGATATAGGACAAAAGAGTTGGAACTCATCAGCGGTTTTCTTGAGCGACAGCTCTTAATCCTGCAAGAGCAGATCGCGAGAATTGCATAGTCTCTTCGAATGCTGTTGACTGGTTCCTGGGCCTTACATGGCTGGCGAAGTCATCTTCAACTCGGAAAAGATTACCTGGACCACGCTTGAATCGGTCGGAGATTTGCTCGTAGAACTGCACGCAGATTGGGACATCTGAGCGGATTATCGCCAAGCCGGATACTTTCCCATTACCGCCAGTTCGAGAGACCCTCCGCGATCGCCGTCGCGAAAAAATCACTTGACAACAATAGTACGCAGCGTATTATTACGTATAGACTATGACAAACGACTCCCTCCTCGGCTACGCGCTCCTGGGCCTGATTCACCAGCAACCCCAGTCCGGCTACGACTTGCGCAAGATCTTCGCCTCCACGGCCTGGGGCACCTTCAGCGACAGCCCCGGCGCCATCTATCCCGCCTTGCGCAGGCTGGAGAAGCGCGAACAGGTCTGCGGAACCGTCGTAGAGTCGGCAACTCTGCGCAGGCGGCGCGTCTTCCGGATCACGCCCCAAGGCCTGGATGCCTTCAAGGCATGGCTGAAGATGCCCGTCACGCGCGACGACGTGATTCGCCGCGTCCCGGACCTGATGGTGCGCTTCGCTTTCATGGACCGGACGGTGGGCGAGGAGCGGACGGCTGAGTTCCTGAGCGAGTATGCCGGGGAGATGGCCGGCTACATCCCCAGTCTCCAGCAATACCTCGAAACTCACGCGAGCGAGATGCCGCTCTCCAGCCGTCTGGCCCTGGAGTGCGGGATTCAGGAGTACGAATCGCGGCTTCAATGGGCCAGATCTTCCATAACGCTTTATGAACAAAAAAGGAGGAACCAGGTATGAAGCTGCGAATTGCGTTGTTTTGCCTTCTGGGTGGTTTGAGTTTTACGATCCCCGCATTGGGCGTGGGGAACTTCGGATGGTGGTGGCTCTCTGGCGTGATGACCGCCGCGGTGCTGGTTCCAGTGGCGCGCTACGGGCCGCGGGGTCTTTGGGCGCAGTTTGGCTCGATCTTCTGCGTCCTGTTAGTTGTGGGGATGGGCTGCACGTTTTCAGAGGGGGTGGTGTTCTTTCCCGAAACGAAGGCGAATCTGTATACGGCAGTGCCTGGCGCAACGACGATGTATCTGATCGCGGCTGCTGTGCTGATGGTGCTGGTGAAGGTGCTGAAGCTGACGAATTCCGGGGCGCCGAAGGTTGCGATTCGCCCGGCGGCAGTTGCCGGTCCGATGATGCTGGCCTCAGCCGCATCCTATGTCGTCTATTACTTGATCTTTGGCGCCATCGTCTTTCAGCTTTTTACCAAGCAATACTATCCCCACGCGGCGGAACAGGTGGCTGCGATGGGGCTTTGGTTCTGGGGGTATCAGCTTGCGCGGGGTCTGTTGATGACCTTGGCTGTGGTGCCGATTATCTATACCCTGCGGCTGCCGCGCTGGCAGGCGGCGCTGGCGGTTGGCCTGCTGGTTTGGGTTGTGGGCGGAGCAGCGCCTTTGGTGGTGCCGAGCACAATGATGGTGGCGCAACAGCGCTACCTGCACATTATGGAGATCTTCACGCAGAACTTCTCGCTGGGCGTGACCGTGGTCTTGCTGCTGCGGCCCAGGATGCCCATTGAGAGAGCGCAGTCCGCGCCTGCGGCATAAAAACTCAGTTGGTTGATGGGGCGGTGCTGGCCGCGGCCGCAACGGCGGGGCAAGCCGCGCCGCAGCTTCCGCCGCAGGGCGTCTTGGCTTCGGCCGGAGCGGCTGCCGGGGCCGACTCGTTCGCAGGCGCGGCGCTCTTGTCCGCGTAGTCGTTGATATAAAACCCTGCCCCCTTGAAGCGCAGGCGCGGCGCGGTCAGCGGGCGCTCCAGCACTCCCTGGCAGACCGGGCATACCTTCTCCTGCTTGGATCTGAAGCTCTGGATCTTTTCAAAGCGATGGCCGCACTGGGTACAGCGATATGCATACAAAGGCAAAGTGTGCTTCCCTTCGGCGAGATATAGCCTACTCTGTCCATTGTATCGGCTGGGCGGCAATTATCTGCATAATGCCGCCCCGCCTTGACGTACTTTTGTTTCCAGCCCTTCACTTCACCGTGATCGCAACCGAACCGCACAGGTTCTCCCATGCCAGCGAAAGCTTTCCCTTGTTTCCGCCCAGATCCTTGAGCATGTACTTCAGGTTCTCGACCAGCGCCGGCGGCTTCTCCATGGTCATCTTCACCCGCCCCAGATCATGCGTCTTGTCGTAGACCGTTCCCCATTGGCCGGTCTGCTTGTTCACGATCAGCACCCAGTTGGCGGGATCGGAGATCTCGACGTACAGCGTATAATCGCCCATGGGGACGGTCAAGCCGCCCAGGTTGAGTTCCGCATCGGTGTGCAGCTTGGTGGCGCCATTGGCGCCGGCGCGCCACACCGGATAGGTGGAATCGAGGCCGATGAGGCCGTCCTTGCCGAAGAGTTGTCCGGCGCGACCCTTGACGCCAGGCGAGTTGTAGCTGATGGTGATGGCTTTGCCGGCGATAGTAACCGACTCAGTGGCCGGCGGGCTCTTCGGCGGGCCCGGCTGGGCGGATAGGGTGGCGGCGACGGCGAGCAGGCTCGTACAGACCAAAAGACGTTTCATGGTGTTCATCTCCGTGAGGAAGAATCCTAGCCGGGAGCCTTAGCCCCGACGCATCGATTGTCGCACCGCGCACCCCGAAAGGGAAAGCAAAGGGGAAGCCAGCGTGGCGCACGGTGCGCTATACTCCACTACACAGCGGAAACAAGGAGGTTTCTCGATGCGTTTGAACAGGATTTGCAAGATTGTGGCGGCCGGAATGGCAGCCGTGATCATGATGGCGGCGCCGGGTTCGATCCGCGCGCAGGGCGGCGCAACGGTACTGACGGCGGCGGATGCGCAGAAACTGCTCCCGGCCAGCGTCTTCTACAGCGGCCAGTCGGCAACCACGCAGTTGCGCAACTCCGGCGGCGTCAAGTTCGCCGACGGCTTCTATGTGCTGGCCACCCTGGTGGACACCAGCGGCTACTCCACCGGCCTGGCGGCCAAGTATCAGGCCTACTTCATCACCGAGCTTCCCATCAAGGTGGGCGGCAAGAGCCTTCCCGCGGGCGTCTATGGCGCGGGATTCGTTGGTGACAAGTTTGTACTCACCGATGTGGGCGCGCACGACGTGCTGACGGTAGCCGCGGGCGACGATGCCGCGCAGAAGCGCCCCATGCCGCTGCAAGTGACAGCCGACCCGTCCGGCGGCTTCCGCCTCTACGTCCAGCGCAAGTATGTGAGCTTTATCCGTTAGCGTTTGAGCAGAGTTCTCACGATGCCCCAGGCCTCTCAGGGAACGTCCCTGTAAGTTCCTGAATCGAGACTTGGGGCGCTTGGCAAGTAAAGACCTGGCCGTGACCGCGGTCACCCGGTCTGTTAGTCGATGCTCGTTTGTAAGTTGTGGAGGAGGAATCATGAGATTGAATGCGCTGCTGGTGGCCACTCTATTCTTGCTGAGCTGCCCGGTGGGGCTTGCGGCTCAAGATGATGCGGAAGGGTGCAAGGATTCTGCTCTGCTCACGCGTATGTCTGGATGCGTGATTGCCTATTGCAGCAAGTCGGAGTTCGATGCCGCCGAGTTACAGACCTCACTGACGAAAGATCCGCGGACAACCCACGTCGAGGGGAAAATCGAGAAGATTCACTATACGTGCGTGGGAAAGTCCGGCTTGCAGGTTCGGCGGAACGCCGAGCAGGCGCTGAAGGCCGCTGGGTACGCGTTGAACTTCACGGGGTATGATGTTCCCACTCATTATGTGACCGCGCACAAGGGCGCGCAATGGGTGGCCGTGGCGGCCAATGAGATGACCGACGAGTGCGACTACGACGTGACGACGGTACTCACCGAAGCGATGAAGCAGGAGATGACTTCAGACGCCTCGGCCTGGGCCGCGGAGATCAACCAGACAGGACACGCGGCGGTCTACGGGATCGAGTTCGACACCGGAAAAGCTACTCTGAAACCTGAATCCGTGAAGGTGCTTGGGGACGTGCTGAGCCTGCTCCAGGCGCAGCCGGATTGGAAGATGAAGATCGAGGGGCACACGGATTCGACCGGCACAAAGGCAGGCAACATTACGCTTTCGCAGCAGAGAGCCGCGGCCGTGGTGGCATGGCTGGTTCAAAAAGGCATTCCGCGGGATCAACTGACCTCGGCCGGGTTGGGAGACAGTAAGCCGATTGCGGACAACGGGACAGATCAGGGCAGGGCGCGCAATCGCAGAGTGGAGCTTGTCAAACAGTAGAGTATGCCGGAAAATCCCAGTTTCGAGAATCCAGACCTGTGACGCCCGGTAATGGAACTACGAGAGGTTCGCGTTGGCCGGCCGAAAGGGAAGATAGAGAATCAGGAATAGAGTGAAGGCGACGCTGTCGCCAGCCAGGATGTACCACGGCCATGGTCCTAGAAACGTGAGCAGCGAGACCGTCTCAGGCTTGGCTCTGAGGAACATATAGTTTGTCTTGAAGATGAAATCGAATGTGCCGATCAAGGCGAGAAGAATGTTAAATACCAGCATCGCCCTGACGACCGACCCGGGCCGCGGCCGCGCCTGCCGGGACCAGACAAGATAGAGTATGGCCGTCACGAGCAGGCCGTGGTCGGCAAAGAATTGCACCGACAGGAAGAGAGAAGGCTCCGTCAGGCTAGGAGTCAGCAGCGACATCGAAGCTCCGGCCAAGGCAAAATAATAGGCCACGTCGAAGATCGCAGGCTTGAGCGTCAGCAGTGCGGGGATGACCAGCCACAACGAGACATCGCAGAGTTCCAGGGGAAGATGTCCGGGAAACATCTGCTCGCCATGCACGAAATAGTTGCCGTAATACAGAATCGTGCAGAGGAGGAGAAGCAGGGCCAAGGCAACGCGCACGGCTCTCGATCCGGGCGGCAGCCTTCGCTGCAAGGCCGCCAGCATCACCGCAAGCAGAGGAACCGTGGCGAGTATCATAAGGTGCGCGATTCCAAAGAGTTGAAGATTGGCTGGCATGATGCTCCGAACTTCCGCTTGAAGGCATATTTATAGGCTGGCGGCATTGTAAAGCCTCCGCGCCAGCTCCGGATAGAGGCACGATCTTCCACAGTATGGTGGCTGATTGAGTTCCTTGGAACGCGGGCCGCGCGCCCTCAGCGCAGTGGATAAGCGCCGGGCGTCTTGGCCTCGGCTTCATTCCATCCCAGAAGCGAGCGAACTTCGGAAGGAAGAAAGTTCATGGCCGGCGCATTGGGCAGCGCACGCTGCAACTCGAAGTGCACCATGTCGGGCCCTTTCAGTACCGAGCGGGGAGAACGATCGATCTCGACGCCGTTCTTTTCAAAGGCAGGCTCGAGCTTGCGGAAATCATCGAGCGAGGCAAGCCGCGCAGTACAGTTCTCTCCCTGCGACGGGGCATAGACAATCAGAGGCTCCGGAGCGCCGGGAGCGGTGGATGCGGCGCGCAGATAGACGTTTCCGTCGACCTCCGCCGCCTGCGCATGCTGGAGCTTGCCGCAGAGCGAAGACGGCCATTGCCCAAACTCCAGCAGCGGACCGCGATACGAGTCCGAAGCCGCCATCAGGTTATGGAGAAAGAGATGGCCTTCCCGCTGCTCCAGGCCCGGCCCCGTGGTAGTATGCCAGTCAAAGACGTCGCCCGCGGCTACGCGGTCATTCCGTTCGAAGGATACGCGCGCATTGAAGAAGGTATTGTTATAGGCATGAACGTCCGCCGAGTTCAGCACAAAAAGTCCGCGCTCTGAATTCACCACCACGTTGCCGGCGATGGCGGCTCCGCGCGAGATCTCGATCATGATGCCGTTGATGGCGCCTTCCACATAGTTGTCGACGATCACCCCGTCGCGGTTGCCCACGTCATACCAGACTCCGTTCGAGTAGGGCTGCTCGAGAATCAGGTTGTCGCGGAAGGTGACGTGATGCGTCTGGTTGAAAATCTTTACCGCCGAGGGATAGTAGCCGGTCAGTTGCCGGATGTTGTTTCGGCGGATGATATTCCTCTCCAGCAGCACATCCGACGAACCGATGACGTAAATTCCTTCCGTGCCGGTATCGCTGATGAGCGAATTGCGGATGATCAATCCGTCGCCGCGGAAGTAGCCGGCCACGCGCGAGCAGTAGCTGATAGCGACATTCTCGATCAGCGTATTCCTCACCTCTTTGCCATAGGTCGCCGGATCGGAGAGGCCTACAGGCTCGTTGGTGGGCTCGTCGGCCGAGGTGAAATGCTTCTTGCCCTCGATCTCCAGCGCGCGATACGCATACTGCGTGAAGGCGAGGCCGCGAATCACCGGTCCTTTTCCATCCGAGGGCTTGCCGTGCGCGGGCGCGGCGGTCCTCACCAGCGCGCTGTCCCAGGCGGTGATCTCCACCTGCCGGTTCGCTGGGTCGGCGCCGATGTACACGAATCCGTTTTTGTAATCGATGGAATAGGAATGCGGATCGAGCTCTCCCTCCCAGCCCTTGGAGATGAGAAGCTCGCCATCCATGAAGACCATATCGTTGTTGAAACGGTGCAGGGGCGTCTTCATGCCCTCGCCTCTGCGATTCCACCAGGGCCGAGGCTCCGCCGGGAAGAGATGCGTCCAGGAGGTCCTCCAGATGTTGTTGGGCAAAGCCTCCCACTGCGTTGCGATCAGCGTACCCTTGAGGACGGGATGCTCCTCCTCGTAAGGCTGCATCGTGATGCCCTGATTCAGCACCAGGCCGCCGGTTCTGTAGACGCCGCCGCGCAGGATGATCGCGTCGCCAGTCGCCACGCGCTCCATCGCCGCCTCGATGGTGGTGGGATGGGCAACGTCGGCGCCGGCCGCATCGCTCTTGCCGTCCGGTGCAACGAAGTAGACCTTTCCGGCCTTGGGAAGCTCATAGCGCTCGTCGATCGGGCCGTAAGGCCCGCCGGAGGGCTGCGCGTACGCCAGCCCGGCAACAAAGAAGAAAACGAGAAATCGGGTAAAGCGAAGAGTCTGCATGGGATGTCCTGTGTGAATTTTGGCGTGTGGCCCACATTTCAATCTACCACCCCAAGTGGGCGCTTCGGGTCGCAGAAGAGAGAATTGGGGCGCCCGGCAGCACATTGGGTTCGTGATATCCCAGGTCCAATAATCCGGAGCTAGGGTGCCCTCATGTTGTGGCGAGTTGAGCCCTCTGGTATCTGGGCCACCCGCCCGGACTGTGAGCCTTCTCCGATGATATTGGGAGTATCCTGCTGACAGGTCGGGGAAAGCGCGGTGAAGAATGCCGATTTTTGGACGCCGTCAGCTTCAGCACACGTTCGATGATCTCGGACCATGGTTTTCCGAGTTCAAAGCCAAAGACCTCTTGAATCGGCTGGAAAACGTCGATCCTGACCAAGCACTGCCCGCAGAATATGAGCTTGCTCTGACTTGGGGCGTGTCGAGAACCGCATCACTCGAAATTGATAGGAGGATAGGCGGGCGAACGCCCGATATTTATTCGGCAGATTTCCTTCTCGGCGGTCCAATCGTAGCTGATGTAGCTGCAATTTCGGACGATGCGCTGTCTGATGAGTCCGTGATGATGCGCGCGAGGAACATCATCAACAATAAATGCAATGGCATTCTCAAAGGAGCCGGAAATCACCTCCACTACACCTTCAGGGAGGAAAGTGGCTATTCACCTGCTGATCGCCATAGTAAGGGCCGTAAAAGATATTTCCGTCGCAGAAGAATTACAGAAGAGTTCAACATGGACAGTGCACTTGAAACTGCGCTCAGCAAATGGCTGAGTGGTGGACCGCCTCATCAGGCTCTTCAATGGCAGGGCGAGCATATTGACGTTGTTATCGTATGGCAAGGCTCTGTACATCCTCAAAGTAGCGTTTTTTGCACAATGCCATCTGAAGCTCATGATTTGAAGGACAATCCTCTCTACAGGGTACTTAAGACTAAACAGCGACAACTGAAGGGAGCTCCGGAGGGTGTACGGCGGGTTATTCTCCTGGGTGATGCCGGTTGCAGTCTGCTGAGAAACATAAGGCCGATCGGTCCGATGTTCGATACGGTCTCCGGTCAGCAGGTCATTCAATCATTCTTTGCTGATCCCGTGAACACTATTGATTTCGTTATCGTCTTCACACCAAAGCATTTACATGAAAGCTCTTACGTCAGTTCCAATAATCCTCGCATTTGGCAATTTGACGTATTTTACCGTTGCTCCCAGCTACCCGAAGCTGAGTTTGATCGCTTCCGCGCACTCGCGGAGGCTCTGCCCAGCCCATATCTCGACGGATACCAAGCTCGCTCGTGGCATCAGCAAGGTATGTTCGACCCCAAAGGACGGGGGCACTATTTGCCGCTAGAATGGTCTGAGGGGCCTCGACACGCGACCATGAGACTATCCGCACGAGCTTTGCAGGAATTGATTGCTGGCCGGCTCAGTAAGGAAGAGTTTGAGCTTTGCACGACCGGTAAGCCGAACTTGTTTGCGTTACAACTCGCGCAGGGGCGAACTATTTCTTCGGTTCGATTCGAACCGAAAGGCACTAATGAAGATGACGACTATGTTGTTTTCGAGTTCAGTGATGATCCTGCGGCTGCCAAGCTAAGATTGCCTGGGTCTCCTAAGCCACCACCTGCTTGAAGGCCGGGATAGGACTGCTGCATTGCGAAAGGGATCTGTATGCTCGATCCCCTACGGCGATCAACCGGTCTCCAAACCATCAGGAAGGGAAAGACGATGAAACGCTCTGCTCTTATCTTGTGCTTGTTGCCTTTGCTGTGCATGGCGGCAGGCTGCTCAAGCAAACTGACCCGCCGTGAGGCCAAGCGTCAGATCGATGCAATGATGAAGCCCCATCCAGTTGGATCAAAGAAGATTATGTCTCCCGGAGGGTACGTTCCGGGGTACGGATTGACGGGACAGGACTTGAACGTACAAGATTATTTTTCCTTAGGCCACCACACAATCAGCCCCACGATAGATGGTTCTATGTATTTCCCTCTCATCAATGCACTCAACAAGGCAGGGTATATAAGCGTCCAAGAAGGTGGCCCGGAGGATGAACACTTTGCTGGGAGCACCGTTCACTATGACAGATCCCGCTCCGTTTCTCTGACGCAAAAAGCAGGAACAGCAAAGAAAACAGGGTACTCGGAGGATTTCACAACTGGATTTAGTTGCTATCCTGAGCCGAACCCTACGCAGTGCAACCTTCCTCCTCTTATTGAGACTGGCAAGGACTACCAGATTACTGGGATCACTCAAGACGAGATACATGCAAAGGTGAACATCCAAATACCTTGGAAGCTCACACAAATTGGTCTGGAACTGAAACCTTACGCCAGACCTTACGGGCAACCACCAGACAGCTACAGGGCTTCATGGGAGGAATTTCTGAACGCGCATGGTGCATCTGGGAACAGCGCTGCCACAATCCTTTTCCAGAAGTTTGACGATGGCTGGCGGATCACCGACGAGGATGGAAAGAGCGAAAAGGATCTCAATTAAGTTGTGAACATGGATGCAGAGAGTTATTAGCTCGACTGCTGGGGTAGTCAGGTATTTAGTTCTCTAGCGAATGGACGATTCCCTTTCGGTGGAATCGTCCATTCATGCCTGATTGTGAGTAACAGGCTTCCGAATTACGCCTTGACCAACACGCCGCCGATCAGCCGCTCCTTGAGGAGTTCGTGGCCATGGGCCAGGAACTCATTCAGCGGGAGCCTGCCGGAGTCTACTTCGGCGAGGATTGCGCGCTGGGCGGCGTACTCCTTGTTCACAACTCCCGCCTTCGATTGCAGCATGCGCCAAGCCTTTCTCCGCTCGACGCAGAACATCACCAGTTGGCGGCTGATGGCGTAGTGGGTCATCTTGCCGGCTTCGTCGCTAACGGCGATGGTTACGCCGAAGTCGGGGATGAAGGCGCGGTGGGCGGGGTCCAGGTAGCGGCGGTAGACCACGTCCTGCTGCGTGATACGGACCAGCATATTATCGAGCGGAATCAGCTTGGCCGCGGCCTCCGGCTTGATCTTCTTCAGGTGATTGCGGAAGCGGGCTTCGGTGGTGCACCAGTGGGCGACGGTGTAGCGCGCGGTCTCGCCGGTGACCTTGTTTTTGGTCTCGTACCAATCCAGATCGATGGACGGGTTGCCCTTGATGTCCAGAGCCTCCTGATAGGTTTCGCCTAGCCTTGGATTGAAGACAAACTCAGGCGCGCCGCGCGAGTCGCGCACGCGCTGGGCCTGGAAAAGGGCCATGTCGTCGGCGACGCCGTGCTCCGGCTGGCAGGTGGTGAAGGCCTGAATGAAGAGCGTTCCGCGATACTCCAGGCCGTCCAGGATGGCTCGGTAGAGCTTGGGCGCGTTGGCCATCGAAACCTGCGCGACAAACGGAGAGCCATGGCCGGCCAGGAAGGTCTCAGCGACCGTCTTCTTCTCTGTGTTCTTGCCTTGAGAGGCCGCGCCGAAGGTGTTCATATCATTGCCGCCGAGCATGGGCGTCGAGTCAGAATTCTGCCCGCCGGTGTTGGAGTAGACCTGCGTGTCCAGCATGAGGACTTTGACGTTGGGCCGATTCTGCAGCATGACTTTGGATACGTTTTGATAGCCGATGTCGCCCATGCCGCCGTCGCCGCCTACGGCCCAGACCTTGGGCAGCTCGACGATTTCCTGATCGGTCATCAGCGCATCAGTGAAGTGGGTGAGGTTGTAATACTCCTGGGCGTCGATAACGT
>Ga0182014_10006180_pt1 | contig 13005 bp, 13 predicted proteins | sample 612S2DmetaG_FD_120489 | JGI IMG/M metagenome (GOLD analysis project Ga0182014, IMG submission 120489) | Permafrost microbial communities from Stordalen Mire, Sweden - 612S2D metaG | ecosystem: Environmental > Terrestrial > Soil > Wetlands > Permafrost | place: Sweden: Stordalen | collected... | reverse complement strand
TCCTGCCGGGAAGGGCCTCGGGGCACTCAAGCTGATCCGACCCGAACTCGCCGACGACGAGGAGTTCCGCGTACGTTTCCGTCGGGAAGTCGAGGCACGGCGAGCCGTCACACTGGGCCCTAAGGTGAGCGCACTGGAGACGCATGGACTGTGTCTCCTACAGCACCGTTCAGACTGTCGTAGCGTCACCCTGTAGAACTGCGGAATCGCGGAGGAACGCGAGGTCGCAGAGGGAGTGCTCTTGATGAACAGGATCATCCTCGGCCTTGGACTTGCGGCAGCCGTGTTGGCTAGCTGCACGACTGTTGCTTCCCCTGGTACATCCCAGTGGTGGAAGGCCACCTGCAAGATCGAGCCTGGGCCAGTCGAGAAGTTTCCGCCTTACAGCCCAATAAAGATGCCGCCCTACGAGACAATAACGATCAAAAACGTCTCATCAGCCACACACGAGATTACGAATAGCTTTGTTGTCCAGGCGCGTGACGGCACCGAGCAGTCACTCGGCCCTCCCCTTTATCCCGTCTACGTCTTAGCTCCTGGTCAAACGTATCTCATTCAGTACTTTCACTTGCCAATGCCCATATCCATCTCAAGCTCCTGCAGAGTGCTAGAAGGATGACCATACGCTCCGTGCAGAGGTGACCTGGGGAGGTCCGACATGCGAACGGTTCTCCGTCCCCTTATTGCAGTAGCGGCGCTGCTCGCCATCGCCGTTCCATCGCTGGCAGGTGCCGCGAGCACCGCGGCCGTCCCGACTCGCCACCTGCCCGTTAGTGGAGGCAAGATCAAGTGGGCGGTCGAAGTTCGCAACGCCAACACGTGCCGCTGGGGGTCGTCGCCCGAGGTCGCAGGCTTCGACGGAACTGTGAAGTGCAAGCCCGGCAGGGTTGTTCGACCGGCCACGTTCCAAGCCAACACGTCAACTGGGGCGAAGGATTACACGCTCGACCTGGTCATGCGCGGCACGACCAGGACGGTCGTTCACCTGAAGGTCGTTGAGGCCGGGAAGCCAACATCGACCACCACGACATCGACCACCACGACAACGCTGCCACCAACATCGACCACGACGACATCGACCACCACGACTACCCAGCCCGCTACTACGACAACTACGACTACCCAGCCGTTCCGTCTCTTGTCGGTCAGCAATGTCAACAATGAGTACTCGGGTGAGAACGTTACCTTTACCGGAACCGGCTTTCAAGCGCCTATGTCGGCGACTTGGTTCGCAGCACCACAGTGCCCGGATGTTTCCCTCGACGTTCTCGATTCCACGACGGCAACAGCGGTCGTTCCTTATCCTCAGGTAAATGGCTGGACCCAAGTTACCGTGACCGACGGTTATGGTTCTGGAGGACAACTAACCGTCTATGTCTCACAGTTCACCTATCGGGGTTGTTAAGTCACGCGAGCGCCTTAGGTGGCAACTCGCGAACGTCACTCATCGGCGCGCCCCGAAATCGTCAGCAAGGGTGTCAGTACTGGGCGAAGTCCCCGTGAACGGCGTGCGACCGATCCCTTGCACCGCGTCGCACACGTACGCGGACCGGGATTCGGCACCTTACGTAGCCTTGGTCGTCGGAGCGTCGAGCTGATCGGAGCGTAGAGCTAATGGGCACGAACTACGTACTTGGACGTTTGCGGTGCGACAGCCGCCATGTCTGTGATCTAGCGCTCCACGAGGGGCAGGTAGGCCACGCTGGCGTGAAGGGCCGCTTTCGAGAGCTATTGCTGAACAACCTGCTCGTGCCGTGGCTCCCTGCTTCAATGGGCTGCGGTACCGGGGTGATCATCGACTGCAAGCAGGAGGTGATCGATGCCAAGCAGGAGGACATAATCGTCTTCGATTCGCTCCTGGCACCACCGATTCTGGCCTCGCCACAGTCAACCCACGGCGTCTACCTTTTCGACAGCGTGCTCTGCCGCATCGAGGTGAAGTCCAAGCTGACGAAAGCAGACCTCAAGTCGTTCGTCGAGGCATCAAGGAAGATTGCCCGCCTCAAGCTCACGGTTAAGCCGGGGACAGTGCCAGAGGTTTATGGTGCTCTGAACATGTTGGTGGCGTACGAGAGCGAGATCGCCGCGGGCAAAGAACTCAGTTACCTCTGCGAAGAGATGACCAAGCTCGGCCTTGATCCTGGCGGCGGAATCGTCTCGGCGATGTGCATCGCAGATCGTGGATTCTGGCTCCTGGGTGAGGACGACGGTCACCGCCGGTGGCAGAAGCTCCGGGTCTCCGATCCCGGCGATCCCCTGTCCTACTTCGTGGGCGTGGTCTCGCACTCGTGCTTCGACCAGCGGGCAAAACGTCAAGGAGTACAGCCTCTCGGCGGAGGGATCGGGCTGTATATCGATCACCCCTTTGAGTGGGTCTTCGCCTAACGTGGGCGGTAGCCACGTCCCAGGGGTCGCGTGGTGGGTGTGTTCGGACTGGACTTCCCGAAGGCTGCAATCTCTGGCCCGTAGGCCGGGCACCGTGAACGAGGACGGCGACGATGGCCACGAACAAGGTAGTCAGGGAACGATGCTCACCCCGGACACCTTGGAACCGCGCGGTTGGCTGGGCTGTCGGGCCGGACTTTGGCGCGAGTTGACCCCCGCAGAGACCTCGCAAGTTCCTGACCTGCGCAGATAGTCCCGGAGTAGGGGTATTTGGGGCAAAGTGTAGTGGCGAAATAGTCCACCACTTGTGACTTATGATCCTGTAAGATTCGGGTATGTTCGTCAAGCGGACGGTGAAGCGCTATGGCGAAACGGCCTACGAGTACTTGACCCTTGTCGAGGCCGTCCGCCGCGAGGGCAAGCTCACCCAGCGGACGCTGTTTCGCCTGGGCGAGGTTTCCGAGCTGAGAGAGTCCGGACAGCTCGACCGGATCGTCAAGGCCCTGGCCGCCTACGCCAAGGGCACCTATCTCGAAGCAGGTGAGCTCGAGGGCCTCGGCTCGCCGAGCTTCGGCGCGGTTGCGGCCATCCGGTCGTACTTCTGTCGCCTCGGCCTCGATGAGCACTTCGCCGCCCTCGGTGATGGCCGGCGCTCGAGAGTCCTTCCCGACACGGTGTTCGCGATGGTGGCCAACCGCTTGACAGAGCCCTCCTCCAAGCGCCGCACGATCAACGAGTGGCTCGACACCGTGGCTCTGCCCCCTGGCGTGAAGGCTCCCAGCCTCGATCAGTGCTACCGGGCGATCGATGCCCTTTCCGAGCAAAAGGAGGCCACCGAGGCCCATCTCTACACCGAGCTGTGCAACCTGACGAACCTCGATCTGCGTCTCGTCTGCTACGACCTCACCTCGAGCTACTTCGAGACGGTCGCCGTCGGGCGCAGAGCCTTCCCCTCCCTCGCCTTCGGCTACAGCCGGGACCACCGTTCCGATCGGCCGCAAGTCATGATCGGCCTGCTTGTCACCGCCGACGGTATCCCGATCGCCCACCACGTGTTCGCCGGCAACACAGCCGATGTCTCGACACTTCCGGGGGTGATGGAGGACCTGAGACAGCGTTTCGGTGTGGGAAGGATCGCCCTTGTGGCCGACAGGGGCCTCATCTCAGAGGACAACCTCGCCCAGGTCGGCGCCCATGGCCTCGACCACGTGCTCGCCACCCGGCTGCACCACGACGACGACGTGGCGGCCGTGCTCGAACAGGCCAATGGACCGTCGACGGCCTGGACCGCAGTGCCCGAGGCCAACAGCTTCTGTGCCGAGATAACCCATGACTCTCGGCGCTTTGTCGTCGTCTTCTCGCCCGTGCGCTACTTCCGCGACAGGGCACGCCACCGGGCGCTGTGCGCCCGGATCGAGGACGGCCTCATCGCCTTGGAGCAAAGAGTGCGCTCTGGCAGGCTCACCGACCCGGCCAAGATCGGGGCGGCAGCCGATCGCGTCCTTCGCTCCTCGCCCGTCGGGCGCTGCTTTGTCGTGAACATCAAAAAGGGCCTCTTCTCCTGGGACTTCGACGAGAAGGCACGACGCTACGACGAAGAGCTTCTGTGCGGGCGCTTTGTCATCACGACGTCGCTGACGACCTCAGAAGCCTCTGCCGCACAGGTGCTGCGCTACTACAAGAGCCTGCAGTCAGTCGAGCGGCGCTTTCGGGTCATGAAGGACTTCTTGTCGCTGCGGCCGATGTTCCACTGGAGCGAGGAGCGGGTGCGCGGGCATGTCGGGCTGTGCGTGCTGGCGGCCACGATCGAGGCCGTCATGGCCAAAGACCTCGTGAAGGCAAAGGTGATGGACCCCGACCTCCCGTTCCAGTCGATGACCCCTCGCCGAGCACTCGCCCTGTTGAAGGAGGTGCGCATCCAGCATCTCGCCGCCGGCACACAGCAGATCAAGCTCGTGAACCGGCGCAACGCCCTTGAGGCCAAGGTGCTGCGGGCGCTCTCGGTCGACACCTCAACCTGGTCCAAGGCCGAAATCGCCTGAGCAGGACGTTCAGGTCACGCGTAGGGAGAAAAAGTCCCTGCCGCGCCCGCATCTACCTGGGATGACGCGAAACTCGCGCCAAAGTCCGGTCGGGTCCCGGCGCGGCTCGGAAGGCTGGTCTGTGCCCCGCACCTTGACGAGATGTACATCGCCGCCCAGCTCAATGTGAACAGGCGATGCCGCGACCGTGGTCAGCCTTTGATGTCAGCGGACCTAGGACCTGTCGGCGGTAGGGCCTGCGACTTCGACAAGGTTCTCACTGGGGCGTAGGCATGAGTGGCGAGAGTGCGTCGAAGATCGCCCAGACTTCGCCGATGATTTCGTTGCGGCGGCTGTCCAGATCCCTGAGCGGACCATTCGGAACCCTCTGGTGGGGGCGTAGGTCGCTCGGAGCCTTGTGACCACGGCATTGAGGTGTCGAGTCGTGCTCGTCGCCCTCACGACGCGTTCGAGGACTTCGTCAGAGAACGCCGAAGCGCGACGGATCGACTCGTCGAGCACCGACGTGTCGAATTCCCAGAAGGTTTCCGTGCCGGGCTTGTTGTCATAGAGCTTGATGTTGCGGTAGCACTCGAAGTGAAGCGCTCGCCGCCAGCCCTGTTCCTCGCTCTCAGTGACGCGGGTGAATTCATCGAGTGCTGCGTGCCGTGCCTGTCGACCTTCGATGAGCGCACAGACGATGCGCTCGCAGCACCGATACCCGCGACAACAAGGTCATCGACCCAATGGACTTCCACGACGCAATCGTAGGAGACCGCTTTCGGCGTCGACGTAGGCAAGCACCGTGACCGCGTGAGCAGTGGGACGATTGCGGAGTGGGCGAAGACGAGGCTGGACCGGAGGACGTCGACGCGCTTGTCGCTCTCCGCAAGTTCGCTTGGCAGATCGCGAAAGGACTCCTGCCGTACCCTGACGCCGCGCGACGACGCAGGATCCGACGACAGGCGAAGGCGCTCGTCCGATTTGCCCGATGGCCGGGGAACGACGCGACTCCGATCGACATCGCCCAGCTCTGCCTAGTTCGGAGCCTTGCTCTTCAAAAGGCGACTCATCGGGCGGTCCGATGGCGCCAGCCGGAGGCTGCGGCTTTGCTTGCTCGCTCCTCGGTCGAGAACACCATCCTTGGCCTCTGGGTGCTCTTCGCCGACTCGCCGATGGATCGGCTGCGAGGCAGTACAGGGCAGGCGATGAAGGGAGCTTTCAGATACCTGACGGACGGCGACGTCTTGAAGACGGAGTTGATCGACCTGCTTGTCGAAGAGATCGGCGGGGATGGATCGCTGCCGCACATCAACGTGATGGCAGATGCCGTCCAGACGAAGGCCGATTCCAGCCTTACGACCGACCTCTACCGCCGTCTTTACGTCCCGCTCTCTTCGTTCTTCACGCACGCCAACGGCCTTGCGTTGATGCGACAGCTGAAGTCTGACGGTTCGGCTCGCTTCCGCCCGTCGTACCCATGGCATCGCCGCGGACCCGTCCGGGCGGCGGACGCGTGTCTCGGCATCATGGCCTTTGTCATCTGCGGACGTCTCGATCAGCCGGCTGAGCTCACCAAGGCGTTCATCGACTACGCGAATGCCCACCTCTCTCGTTCCTTGGCACCGCTAGTCGTAGTAGCTGGACGCGGGTCGCGCAGATCAATCAAGTGGTCCCGGGTACCCCTTGCGATTCAGCGTCTGCGTGAGGGGACGAGGTATTACCACTCGACGCAAGCCGCGCTCGATCCGTGGGAGGTTCGCGCGGCGCGGATTCGCGCGGATCTGATCGCGATGTTGTCGGTTTACGAACCGCAGGAACCTGTGGAGTCGTTTCCGCGCATTGTTGAATTGCTTGTGCGGATGCTGGTCGGTGAGCCTCCGACTCCAGATACAGGGGGCGAGGACTCGCTCGGCGTTTCATAGGTGCGTGATGCGGCTCCTCGAACGACGATGACGGTGGCCGGGCGCACGACCGCAGGGGAAACTTCCGTCTGAATTGTCGCTTGCAATACTCCACTCTCCGATATATCGTGATTGGAGAGCCGCGTCGAAGGGGAGGTCCACATGACGGTCGAAGGGATTCGCGGGTCGTCAGATCGCAGCGTCCTCGTCCTCACGAGTCTTGCCGGTGGCCCAAAGCATGGCTATGGCCTCATCAAGGACATCGAAGGCTTTGCAGGCGTGAAGCTCGGTCCGGGGACGCTGTACGGATGCCTCGCCAAGCTGGAACAGGCGGGACTCGTCGAAGCTCTGCCCGCAGAGGACCGTCGCCATCCCTATCGCATCACCGCATCAGGTCTGCAAGCTGTGAGGGAGCGACTCGTCGAGTCCGCGCGCATCGCCGAACTCGGCTTGGGCAGAGTTGCAGGAGCCATGTCATGAACAGTTGGTTGTTCCGCTCACTGGTGGTGCTCTACCCCAAGGCTTGGCGGGAGCGCTACAGCAAGGAGGTAGGGGACCTGTCCGCAGAGCTTCTCGCAGCCGGAGAGACGACACGACTGCACCTCGCGCTCGGGCTAGCAATGTCGGCGCTCGCCGAGCGAGTCCGCTCTTTGCACAGGGCGCGCCTTGTCGCGGTGCTGTCGGACGGTGCGGCTCTCGCTGTTGTGGTGGCCGCCCTCCTGGTGACGAACGGCTTCGGACCAGGCGGATCGACCGGTCCGAGGGTGACGCCGGTCGGATGGTCGCCGAGCAGTTACGGCGATGCACAGGTGTCGGCTCCCCCGTCACCGCCGGTGCTCGTGAGTCTCGGCTCGGGAAGAACGGGCCTCGAACAGGTGATCGCGACAGCCGCGTCGACCGCCTCAGGTCAGCTCTGCCTGGCGGCTCCCGGCGGTACCGTCGTTTGCTTGCTTCCCATGGGCATGGTCCCTCCGGCCTACGCCGGTGAGAAGCCCACCGTCATCAACGGCGTGCCGGTCTACTTCGGACCGAAGGGCGACTTCTACGCGCCGTCCCTCGGCGTGGAGGTCACAGCCAGTGGCCCCCTGGCGCGCCGGATCGTCGACACATTGACCCGCAATCGGATTCCAGGCTGTTTGCAGACCAGCCCCCGGCCTCCCGCGTGCGTGACTGGCGTGGCCGAGACGGTCAAAGTGAAAGTGAGCACGATCACTCCCGCGAAGTGACGTAAATGCCAGTGGTGCGTCAGACCGCTGCCTGGAGCGTCCGCACCGTCGAACGTGACTCGGTCGAACGTGACTCGATAGGGCATATGTATCTCACGGCAAGGTAGTTCCGGGACGTGGTCACGCTCGATGGCGGACGACCCGGACTGTCGCGAGGGCCAGGAGCGCGGCGAGGCCGATCAGGACCGCTCCCTCGATGCCCTGAAAGATGCAGAAACGGCTCGCCGGCTGATAGCTCACCCAGAACGTGTAGTGGTGGAGCGACAGCCACCGTGACGCGGCAGTGTTCCCGGGCACGATGATGCCCCGGATCTTTGCCTGGAGCGTCAAGAGCATTCGAAGGTCGACCCTGGCCGACGCGCTGGGGCTGAGCACCTGCCCACCCGGCCCGGTGAACCAGCTGCGGACGAGCCAATTGCTTAGGGGACCTTCGCCGGGTGACTGCGGAGGACGGTTGACGCCGCCGACGCTGATGCTGATTGCCGAGAAATGCGACGAGGCGAGCGCCCCGATAGCAAGCATGCGAGGCAGGAGCACCGATGCACCGACCACCAGCCCTCCGACGACAACCGTCGTGGCGGCCATCGCGGCCACGACGCGCTTGATCACCGCGCCGAGGAAGATCCCGAGTACCAGCGCGAACAGTGACCACACCGCGAGCATCCACCACGTCGTGGTGAAGAGCCCCGCCAGCCACTGGCTCCCGACAGGGCCGAACACGACCTCGAAGTAATGCGCATACCAGCCGCCGAACATGAGCCCGAGCACAACGGCCATCGCCGTCACTACGATGGCTATTGCCGCGAGGGTGATGAGCACGAACCGGTCCCGGCCAGCGCCCTGAGTCCAAGCAAAGCGGAAGGTCCCGGACTCGAACTCACGTGACACCACCGGCGCGCCGACGAAGACGCCGAGGACGACCAGGAGCACGCGAAGCGAGATGGCGAACGACTTGAAGGCGGTGCCCGAGAGGGGGAACGCTCCGCATTGCTGGCGCCCAATCGTGTCGTAGCGGTGCCGGACGCACCCATCGGCGACGTAGACGGCGTAGCTAGCGTGCGCGCTGTGCTGTTCGAGGATGATCGCGACCACGAAGACGACGACCACAGCAAACGCGCTGATCAACACCGGTCGGTGCAGCGTCCAGGTGACTCGCGCTAGTCGTCGCCACGGTACGCGACGGCTGCGCATCACGCGGAGGTGATCGTCATCGCGACATCGTCTCGTTCGCGCGATTCGTTGCGATGGTGAGCGGCCGGGAGGGCGCCGAAGCCGATAGCTCTCGGTCTCTCGCCCGAGCAGCGACCAGAGTGTCCTCTCTGGTCATGCTCGCGCGCGTCCCCGGATGCACCGGACGGTCGCGAAGCTGAACAGGACCGCGAGGCCGATCAGGACCACTGCCTCGACTCCCTGAAAGATCCAGAAGCGGCTCGCCGGCTGGTAGCTCATCCAAAAGGCGTCGTGATGGAGCGACAGCCACCTCGTGGGGTCGGTGAGTCCGTGTATTACCGCGGTCTGCACGTGGTCCATAACGTTGTACGCCGCAAGGCGGTTCAGCTCGCGTCCGCCGGTTCCAGTCACCCAACCGCGCACGAGCCAGCCGCCCGAAAGTGTTCCGCCGGCGTACGAAGTCGAATTGAGTGTGCCGATCGCCATGCTCATTGGTGGTATCCGCGATGTAACGAGCGGAGCGACGCCGAGCAGCCGGTGGACGAGGTCCAGGTTTGACGCGGCGACGAGGGCCACGCCCCCGACTGCAGTCGCGGCCATCGCTGTCACGGTTCGTCCGATCAACGCTCCGAGAAAGGTGCCGAGGACGAGGGCAAACAAAGCCCATGCAGCAAGCGTGACGGGCGTCGCATTGAAGAGCCCGGACTGCCACTGGCTCTGGACACCGACGACTTCGAACGAATGGATGTACCAACCAAGCAGGGCGCCGAGCACGCAGGCTGACGTCACCGTGAAACCAGCAAGCACGACGAGCGTCGTGATCACAAAGCGGGTCCGGCCGACTCCCTGGGTCCAGGTGAAGCGGAAGGCACCCGACTCGAGCTCGCGGGAGATCAATGGCGCACCGACGAAAACGCCGATCACCACCGGAAACAGCTGAATAACAGACACGAGGAGCGTGAAAGCGTCGGGGCTCGCGAACCTAATCAGGAGGGAGCTGGCGTGAGAAGGCGCGGTGAACCGCTCCAGGACGATCGCAAGCGCACAGGCACAGAACAGCGCCAACACGCCCATCAGGCCCCCTCGGTGTTGCAGCCAGGTCACTCGCGCCATCGGGCGCCAAGGTACGGGGTGCTCGTGTACCTGAGGCAGCACAGGAACTGGGGCCAGCACGGTCATAGCACCACCTCGGTCGTGCAGTTACCCATGAAGTTGAGCGGCCCCGGCAGCGTCGACGCGGACGGTTCCCGAAGGTACGCGAGGACGAGCTCTTCGAGCGAGACATCGTCGGACTCCCAGCCGGCCGGTGGGTCCGATCTCCCGTTCGTCCGGACGAGCAACTGTGCGTGACGACCGGCCAGCTGAGACTGCACGACCGGAAACCGCTCGGTGACGGCGCCGGACTCCTCCGCGGGCCCGCTCAGTACCGTGTGGCCGGCAAGAAGCTCGTCGATCTCTCCTGCCATCTGGACCTGACCGTGGGTGAGGAGGATCAGATAGTCGGCCACCCGCTCGAGCTCGGAGATGACATGCGAGGAGAAGAGCACCGAAAGGCCGTCCTCGGCGACGGCGGTCACGACGAGCGCCATGAAATCGTGGCGTGCGAGCGGGTCGAGGCGAGCGACAGGCTCGTCGAGCACGAGCAGGTCGGGATGACGTGCGAGCGCCAAGGTGAGTGCGAGCTGGGCTTGCTGGCCACCGGAGAGCTTGCCGACCTTGCGGTCCGGGGGGATGTCGAGAGTATGAAGGCGCCGTTCGGCTTGTTCCTCGTCGAAGCGCCGGTTCAAGTTGCGCGCCACACCGAGCATCGCCTGGACGGAGAGGTGCCGGTACAAGGGTGCGTCCTGGGCGACGAAGGCCACGCGCTCGAGGGCGTCGAGCGAGCCAGCCTCGAGGTCGCCGAGCACCGTCACCTTCCCGGTGGTCGCGGTGAGAAGTCCGACCGCACAGTGGAGCAGCGTCGTCTTGCCGGCCCCGTTCGGCCCGACGAGGGCGACGACGTGGCCGGCTGGTATGGCGAGGGTGCAGTCCCTAAGCGCCCAGGTGCTGTGGTAGCGCTTCCCGAGCCCCGACGTCTCGACGACGTTCACGCCACTCCCTCCCCCCTGCGCCGCCCGTCGCGGCGCGAGGGACGACGCTCGGCGGGACGGTCATGAAAATCCCGCAGCGCGCTCATGAACAGGGCGACGATCCCGTCCTCGTCGAGGCCTGCCGCTGCTGCATCACGGAGCCAGCCGGCGACGAGAGTCCTCCGGAGCTCGGTCAGCTCCGGGAGGCCGACGGTGTCGGGGGCGACCTTGACGAAGGTGCCCTGGCCCGGGCGGCTTCCGATGAACCCCTTCTGCTCGAGGTCGCGGTAGGCCTTGAGCACGGTGTTCGGGTTGATCGAGAGTGATGCGACGACGTCCTTCACCCGAGGCAGTTGGTCTCCCTGGGTCAAGTAGCCGAGCCGCAGAGCGTGCTCGACTTGATGGACGAGCTGCAGGTAGGTCGGCACCCCCGAGCGCGGGTCGAGCCGGAACACCATCGAGGAAACTGGCGCCGACCGGTCGATCGAGTCTTCCCGTGTATCTAACGTCATAGATAAACCGTACCATAGGTACTCAGACGCGTCTTGCACCGCGTCCCCCGCTCGGGATTTGGCGGATGTGGGCTGGCCCGCATGCCCTGGAGAACACGGTCCAGGAGATGCTCGGCACGGCTGAACAACTGCTCACCGATGACGAGTGCGTAGCCGTCATCAGGGCCATCAAGAGTCGACGGGTCACGGTCCACGAGCTGGGCGATGGTGGCGATGGTGGGCAGCTCACAGCCGAGTGAGGGTTTCCGACGACCCAGGGTGGAAAGCGCTGGTGCCCGGTGAAGCGGTTGATGGCGTCATCGGTGTCTTGCAGGCCGGTCCCGTTGAGCCGGAGCGCGAGTCTGATTTCGCCCCATGCAACCTTTCTGGGAGGCTAAGCGTCATAGAGAGTGTGAGCATCGCCAGCGGAAGAACTGTCGGGGCCTCACCTGCCAGCGTCCGTGGGGGAGTCTCTGCGGAGGACCTGGAAGCGCTGTACAGGTCGGAGCGCGACCGGATGGTGCGGTTGGCTCTGCTGCTGGTCGGCTCCGCGGCCGACGCCGAGGAACTGGTGCAGGAGTCTTTTGTCCGCATCGCCAGAGCGCGACGACCTCTGGAGAACCCCCCCGCCTACCTCAGAACCACGGTGGTCAACCTAAGTCGTAGTCACCTTCGTCATCTTCGGGTGCAGCGTCGCCAACCTGCGATTATCCCTGGTCTTGTCGAGAACCCTGACCTCGATGAAACCTGGGGCGCTGTCTGTCGGCTGCCTTTCCGCCAACGCGCCGTCGTCGTCCTCCGTTACTACGAGGACCTCCCGGAAGCAGAGACAGCGAGGCTCCTTGGTTGCCGGGCGGGCACCGTCAAGTCGAATCTCCACCACGCGTTGGCGAGGTTGAAAAAGGAGTTGTCATGACGCAACTAGACGATGAGGTTCTAGAGAGAAAGTTGCGGAATACGCTCCGCGCGGTCGCGGCAAGCCCAATCGGCCCAGGCCGAACACCGGAAGTAGCCGCCCTACCCAGACCTCGCGTCCGCAGGACGGTGACGGCTGCACTTGTGGCTGCCGCCATCCTGGTGGTGTTCTTCGTCCCTCTGCCACACGTAAGCCTGTTCAGGCATCTTGTCACTCCTGGCAGCAGGCTCACGACACCGACCAGCGTGGTGCCTGCCACGGTCACACCTACCTCCGAGGGGCTTCCAAGAGATGTGAAAGGAGTCGAACAGTCCTTGCGTGCGGTGCCGGTCCCCTCCTGGTTCGTGAACACCGTGGAGAAAGCGGCCATCCAGCGGCAACCCGGTCGGATGGGCTGCCTCACGATGGTCGGTCAGCCCTTGGCCTTCAGCGTCGGGAATAGTCCTACCTTCATCGTGTGGAACGGGTCTCTCACCGCATTCAAGCCGGTGTGCCCAAGCCATCCACACGTAGCCGCGTACTTAGAGTACGAGGGCAACGGGTTGGCTGGAACGGGATACGACGGAATCTCGGGAAGCCGTGGCAAGGTTGAAGGGACTGCCACCACTCTGTTGCTCATTCCCGACTGGCCCGTCGCGGGACGGCAGGTGTACGTCTGGGCCGACCTCCCGTCCGACGTGGCGTACGTGACCTACTCGTACGAGGGCAGGGACTTGACCTGGGTACGACCTCAGAGGGGGGTAGCGGCCTTCCTTGTGCCACGACCCGCCGTGTTCGATGGGTCCTACGCGGTCTATTACACCGCCCCATTCCCCCTCGTCAC
>Ga0182014_10006179_pt1 | contig 13006 bp, 14 predicted proteins | sample 612S2DmetaG_FD_120489 | JGI IMG/M metagenome (GOLD analysis project Ga0182014, IMG submission 120489) | Permafrost microbial communities from Stordalen Mire, Sweden - 612S2D metaG | ecosystem: Environmental > Terrestrial > Soil > Wetlands > Permafrost | place: Sweden: Stordalen | collected... | reverse complement strand
TGGTCTGGATCGTCAGTTTTGCCGGTCACACGGTAGCATGGCGCGGAGATCGTTTTCGATTGGAAAACGGCAAGCTGGTAAGGATTGAGAAGTAAGGGTTGGCAGCAGCCATTTGAATGCCGATGGTGGGCTGGATTACACTCCGTGCCGGGCAAATTTTCGGCGGTTTTGCGTCACCATCAAAAGTGACGCGCCTCACGGCGTTTTTGCCCGTAAAAGTTCACGATTCCCTAGGTAAGGAGGGCGGAGGTCCTCCTTGGTAGTTAGCTGTGCTGATGGCGCCGCCGGAAGCGCTGGCGTTTTCTTCACTTCCAGCCCGGTGGTATAGTTCCTCGTCTGAATTTGTGGCGGCCATCAAAGAATTCTATGCCTTCTAATCTTTTCGCCTGGAGAAACTTCAATGCTGCATCTCGACACTGGTAACACAGGTTTCATGATTCTATGCTCCAGCCTGGTCATGCTGATGACGCCCGGTCTCGCATTTTTTTACGGAGGTCTGGTAGGCCGCAAGAACGTGCTCGCCATCATGATTCAGAGCTTTGTCTCGATGGGCTGGACGACGGTGATCTGGTTTATCTACGGCTATTCTCTGTGCTTCAGCGGGGACTGGCATGGGATCATCGGCGATTTCCACTACGCCTTTCTGCGCGGGATCGGTCCCAATACGCCGTCGCTGCCGAATGACACCATCCCGGCATTCGTGTTTATTGCGTATCAGATGATGTTCGCCATTATCACGCCCGCGCTGATCTCGGGCGCTTTCACTAATCGGGTCACGTTCAAAGCCTACATGCTGTTCCTGACCGGCTGGCTGACCTTCGTTTATTTCCCCTTCGTCCATATGGTTTGGGGTGGAGGCATGCTGCAAAAATGGGGCGTGCTGGATTTTGCGGGTGGCATTGTGGTGCACAACATCGCGGGCATCGCCGCTTTGGCTTCGGTGCTGTATGTGGGCAAGCGGCGCGTGGCGGATCCCGGCCCGCACAACATTCCCTTGGTTGCCCTGGGAACCGGGCTGCTGTGGTTCGGATGGTACGGCTTTAATGCGGGCAGCGAAGTGCGCGTGGATTCGGTGACCGCTACGGCATTTATCAACACTGATTTGGCGGCGTCGTTCGCCGCTGTTACCTGGCTGCTGGTGGCATGGCTCAACGAAAAGAAACCTAAGTTTCTGGGCTTGCTGACTGGAGCGGTTGCCGGACTGGCGACGGTTACTCCCGCGGCTGGATATGTTTCTCCAGCGACTGCGGTCATCATCGGCTGTGTTTCTGGAGTGGTTTGCTACTACGCGGTAGAGATGAAAAACAAATTGCAGTGGGACGATGCCCTGGATGTTTGGGGAGTTCACGGGGTAGGGGGATTCCTTGGCATTGTGATGCTGGGAATCTTTGCCAACAAACAATTTAATCCCGCAGGGGCGAACGGGCTGCTTTACGGCGATCCGACGTTCCTGCTGAAACAAGTTGTCGCGGTGACTTTCTCCTCGGTATGGGCCTTCGCGTTTACCTACGGGATGTTGCGCATCATCGATATGTTCACGCCGGTCAAAGTCGACAGCATGAGCGAAGAAATCGGCCTCGATGAATCCATCCATGGCGAACACGCCTACGAAGAAGGTAGCTTTCACGACGATCTGTTCCATGCGGGGGTACGCTAGCCCGGGCTAAAACAGATTGCCGGAAGGTTGGGCGGATCGTCGGCACGTGATTGGGTCGATGGATCATGGCAGGGGTGACAAGGGTCATCCCTGCTGGCCCATTCTGAAGGGGCGAACCCGCATCACGCTCTCGGGGTGAAGTTGGTAACCGCTCATGCCTTGGGGTTGGGCTGTGTTGCGGTTTTCTGAATTAGGCGCTGAAAGGCCTCTTCCCCGTCGATAAGCTTAACCTTGCCGCTTTTTACATCGTCATAGCGGCTGTCAAGCATCCCCCGCGTCCGCTCAAGCTCGTCCAGATAACCCGGCATTGCATCCCGCACCAGTTCGTCTTTTGAGCGTCCGCTTTCGGCGGCCAGCCGGTCTAGCCTCGCCTGAATCTCGGGAGTGAAATGTACTTCCATGCCTGTCCGTGTAGGAGGGGGAGTTTATGGTGTCAACGGGCGTTGCCTCGTCATGGATCATTGGGGTGGGAGACGGGAATCGAACCCGCAACGTCCGGAGCCACAGTCCGGTGCTCTGCCAGTTGAGCTACTCCCACCGCGTGTAGCGATTATACAACTGGCGGGGAGAACGGTGAGAGACGATCCAGAACGGAGGTGGCGCGTGGCAGGCGGCATTCGCACTCCGCGCTAGATCCTTCGGGACTGGAAGTCCCTCAGGATGACGGCGGTGGAAAAAGGATGACGGCGGTGCAAAGGTGTGGGAAACGATGACGGCGGGTCTTAGCCGCGGCCAACGCCGACGTATTCAAATCCCATGGCGCGGAGGCGGACGGAGTCGAGAAGGTTCTTGGTGTCGACGATGAGAGGACGGCGGAGCATTTGCTTGATGCGAGCGAAATCGAGGCCGCGAAATTCCGGCCAGCCGGTGCCGACGACCAGGGCATCAACGCCTTCGGCTGCGGCATACGGAGACTCGCAGTAGAACACGCTTCCGTTCAGTTCGAGGCGCGCATCCGGGAGGGCGACGGGATCGTAGGCTCGTACCCGGGCGCCCTGGGCAATCAGATTCTTGGCCAGCCGGATGGACGATGAGCCGGCAACGGAATTGGTGTTGGGTTTGAAGGCCAGGCCCAGAATTCCTACGTCCTTGTCCTGCACCGATTGCACGCACTTGGAAATCTTCTCGATCACCTGATCGGCCAGGCCGTGATTAACTTCGCGGGCGGCGCTAAGGATCTTGAGCGCCACTCCGTTGCGCTGGGCCAGGTCGGCCAGCGAATCCATGTCGGACTCCGCGAACAGGCCGCCCATCCCGGCTCCAGGCTGCAGACAGCGGGGCGCGATCTTCTTATCCAAGCCGAGAGCGAGTGCGAGACTGACGGCGTCCGCGTTCACATGTTCACACAAGCTGGCCAGCTCGTTGATGAAGGAAATCTTGGTGGCGACAAAGGCAGTCGCAGATTCACGCACGAGCTCGGCGGTCTCATGATTGGTGACGATCACAGGAACGCCACGCATCACCAGGGAATGGAAGATTTGTTTGAGGGCGAGTACGGCTTCGTTGGAACTGGTTCCAAGAATGATGCGGTCCGGCCAATTGAAATCCTCAATGGCGCAGCCCGAGGTAAAGAACATGGGTTGGGAAACGATGGTCGCCTGCAATCCAGCCCCGATAATGCTTTGCTCAATGGCAGATGCGGTACCGACTGAGACCGGAGTCACAATGGTAAGGATCGGAGGCTTAGGCGCGGCGCGCGCGATGCGAACCGCCAGATCGGTAAGATGCTGCGGGCTGTCCTCGGCCAGAAAGATTACCTGTGCCTTGCGGGCAAAGGATTCAATGTCCGTGGAATACGCCAAGCGCCCGGAGCGTACGTTACGTTTGATGACTTCGGTAAGGTTCTTCTCGTGAAAGGGAATGCTGCCCTGGGCCATGGCGACCATTTGGGAGCTATCCGGATGACAACAGGTAACGGGGGTTCCGAAGTCGGCGAGACAGGCCGAAACAACTGTACCCAGGTACCCGGCTCCGTAGACCCCAATCTGCATGAAACCTCCAGAAACTCGTGCGGAATTCGCTGGGGGAGGGTGCGTGCCTGCTTGGGCAGCGAGTCCAAGCTCTGGTTTACGCTCGCTTTCGGTCATTAGCAATGCACGGGAGGGATTTGTACCAGAGGACATGCACCGGTGGCGAAAGCGGGAATTTGGACGGCCGGAAGGTCACTTGCGGCTTCGGGCGCGTGGGTATCTGAAATTTGACTTTCAGCGCTTGGCTTTTCCCGTTTCGATTTTCCCCGTTTGGCTTTTTACCGTTTGAGCAGGCTGCGGCCCAGGGGAACTCCGGCCAAGTCCACCCAGCAATTCTGTTCCCGTTCGCGCACAAAGGTGAGCTCGCTTACCGGGATGTGGCGGCTGCCGGCGAACTGCGCCCAACGGTCGCGGGAGAAGATATAGGCCTGTTGCGCCAACTCCTCGGAGCTGATCTTCACAATCGTCAGGTGCGGCATGTACGGCCACTCCTCCTGAGCCGCGAGCTCCTGCGTATTCAGGCGATCATGCAGCTCACGCAGGCGGTGGGCGGCATGGGCCACGCGGATGAAAACCGTGGGAGTGACGGGAACGAAGGTTTCGACGTCACCGAGAGTGACTTCGAAGGGCTCGGCCTGGCTGCAGATATCTTCGAGAGTCTCCAGCGCCGAAAGCTCCCCGCCCTGCAATTGGCGAGGAGGAAGGATGGTCACGTGTGCGGGAAGATGGGGAAGATCGGGATGCAGTTCCTGCCGGAGGTTCTCGACGAATTCCCCGACCGCATTCCTCACGTAAGCGACCAGCGCATAACGGGGATTTTGCATGTCAACTTGGAATTATACCTCTGGAATCGCGGAGCGTGGGTTACGGAGGGAAGCGGTCGGCTATAATCGAAAGGAAAAGGAAGATGAAAGAGTCGGGGCGTAGCGCAGCCTGGTAGCGCACCTGCCTTGGGCGCAGGGGGTCGTAGGTTCAAATCCTATCGCCCCGACCAAATTTTCAATGAGTTGCAGACACTGGAATCACACTGGAATCAATAGCGAGTCCCACCACCTTAGAGCCCGCTTGCTTCATCTCATCGGTCACCACGTCCCCGTAAATATTGAGCGTGGTTTGGATGTCTGAGTGCCGCATGAGTTTCTGTTGCACTGTGATGGCGGTTCCCACAGCATCGAGCCATGAGCGGTACGTATGCCTCATACTGTGCGTCCCGAGTTTGCCGATCCCCGCGGCCTTGGCTGCGTTCCGCAATATCCTCTGATACCCTGTGTAGCTGATTGGCAGTCTGCCCAGCTTCACCGGCGAGGCGAATATCCAGTCCTCCGCACCTCGGAACTCCGTGATCTGCTTCCATGCTTTTAGGACAGCAATCAGATGAGGATCGAGAGTCATCGCCCTCCGCGAGCCCTCCGTCTTGACGGTATCGAGATGTTGATTCACGATCCCGTGTTCAACATTGAGCTTCGACCCGATCCAGTCCACGTTCTTCCACCGCAGCGCGAGCAATTCCGACACGCGCAAACCGAGGCAAAGTTGGAGCAGAACCATCGTCTTGAATGGTTCTCTCAGGTGCCTCGACAACAAGTGGAACTCCTCCACTGAGAGGCAACGAGGCTGTTTCTGGCGCTTCGAGGAACCCCGTACGGTGACAAGGGAGATCGGATTGGTTCCCACGGGAATGGAGCCACACCACATGGCGTAATCCACCAAGCGGTGCAGTAGTTCCCGAATGTGTCCCCGCGTCTTCGGAGCGAGGCGCAAAGACTCAAGCCATAGCTCAACCGGTCGCGGGTGCAACTCCGTGATCAGTCTTTCACCCCAAACCGGTTCGACGTAGCCCCTAAGCCACGAGTTGTTGGCTTTCTGAGTGGAGTGGCGCAGCTTCGAGAGTTTGTCGTTGCGGTAGTTGTTGACGATGGTCATCACTGTGGGTGCGCTCCGAACGGCCTGGAGTTTCAGGCTGCGCATCATTTCAGAAGCTCTGGCGTCCGCCTGCTCCTGATTAAGTTCATTGAGGTTTCCGAGCTTCCTGGTGGTGCACTTCCCATCAATCACCGGGAAGAACACCCAAGTCCCTCGGGCTTCGTTGCGAACAGCTTTCCGTGAGCACGGCTGACGCATCGCAGATTATCACAGGCTTCGAGAACAGCACAGAGTCCAAGTCTTCTTTTCTGAACCGCCAGACTCGCCGCTTGGTTCCCGAGAGCGCATAACCTTGGATTTTCCCTTGACGCGTCCACATCAGAAGTGACCGGGGTTTCACCTTCAGGTACTGTGCAGCCTCGTTGGCGGTCAGCCAGTCCGAATTGCGTCTCAAAACCTTGTCTCACGATGCACGACTTTGCTCTTTGTCGGTATTAGTTGCCGGTTTCGCTTCGCGGAAGAGGTCTCGAATTTTCGTCGCTAGCTCTCGGAGAAGGAACGGCTTCGCCAGGAAAGCTTCCTTCGCATCGAGAACGTCCTGCTCAAGAGTCCGGTCAGCAAAACCGGACATGTACAGAACCCGCATGTTGTAAGACGGTCGCAGTTGCTTTGCTAACTCTCGACCGCTTATTCCTGGCATCACAATGTCCGTTAACAGCAAGTCAAATTCCCCCTTGAATTGCTGCGCAATCTGAATGGCCTCTTCCGGAAAACCTGCATCCAGCACCTTATACCCCAACTTTTTCAAAAACCCACGAACGACACCACGTAGTTCGATCTGGTCCTCTACCAGAAGGATGGTTTCCGAGCCCTGCAGAGATTCGTCGGGGACTCTTGACCCGCCCGCCCGCTCGATGGTTCCTTCCTTCACCCTCGGCAGATAAATCCTGAACGTCGTGCCCTGATTCACCTTGCTATTTAGCAAAATGGTCCCACCGCTTTGCTTCACGATTCCATAAACTGTAGACAAACCCAGGCCTGTGCCTTTTCCTATGTCTTTGGTGGTGAAAAACGGATCGAAAACACGGCGCTGGATCTCTGGCGACATCCCCGTCCCCGTGTCACTTACAGTTAGCATGACGTAATGACCCGCAGCAACGTCAGCCGGTTCGCCGCCACCTTCTTCCATTTCAAAATTGGCGACCTCGATGGTCAGCTTGCCTCCTTTCGGCATGGAGTCACGAGCGTTGGCCGCCAAGTTCATCAGAAGCAGCTGGATCTGAGTAGGATCAGCCAGGACCGGAACCTGTTCCACCGAGGGGACAACAGCAATCTTGATGTGTTCTCCAATTACTCGAGGGAGCATGCGGCCGGTTTCCGTCACTACCGAATTGAGATCAAACACCAGCGGCGAAAATCGCTGCTTGCGACTGAAGGTGAGGAGTTGTCTTATCAAAGTTGCGGCCCGCTTAGATGCGGCGGTGATGTCCTCAATATATTTTCTTCGTGAATCGTAAGCATGAAGTTCGGCTAGCAACAGTTCCGAACTTCCGAGAATTACAGCCAAAAGGTTGTTGAAGTCGTGGGCCACGCCATCAGCGAGGCTGCCGATGGCTTCCAGTTTGCTTGCCTGTCGTAATTGATCTTGCAGCGTCTCCTCGGCGTGTTTGCGCTGGGTGATGTCGCGGATGTTGCACTGAACCACTAGCGTTTCATCGACGGTATAAACGTTGCTGACAAACTCTACCTCGATTCGCCGTCCGTCTTTGGTTTCAAGTGGCAAGTCCTCGTAGCGGATAACCCCCTTGGTTTGGAGCTCGCTAAATGCGGACCGGGAGGCGAGAATATCCTTAAACGGGCCGATTTCCCAGAGTTTCTTGCCCACGAACTCAGTGTGCGAATAGCCCAACATCTCAATCAAGAAAGGATTTACATCGGCGATCTGCCCAGTCTTGAAATCGAGTATCAATATTCCGTCTTTGGCCGTTTCAAAGAGTCGCCGGTAGCGGGTTTCGGAATCCCGCAGCGCCTCCGCGGGGATGTCGCACTGGATCACTCGGCTGTCGTCCACTGTACCTCTCCGCTACGGATGCAGGAGCTTATGCTGCGAAGTTACGGATTCTTGTTTTGACCTCGTCGTCGTCCCATTTACACACAATTCTGTTTTCCGGATGCGAGAACGATGCGCCGGATTCCGTTCGTGTATGCATCAGGACCAGAGATGCCTCCGGTTGCAGTTCCCTGAGCCTATCGACCAGGATCGCGGATTCCATATCGTTCACGTGCTCATCTACCAGCAAAATGTCGAATTGGGATTTCTGCGCGATGGAGACTGCTGCTCGCCCGCTCCATGCCGTGGTTGTTCTGTAACCTTCTGCTTCCAGCACGCGCTCCAGGCGAATCAATACATCCTCGTCGTCATCAATGATTAAGATGTTTATCATGGCGCATCGCTCCAGTGCCGGCAGAGACCACGACCACAAAGCAAATTCATTACGCACAGTAACTTGCGCACCTCAATTCCCATGGTTGACCGGTCCAGGTCGACCTTTCCTTGCCGTACCCGGCTATGCAGCGTGGACTCTCGCTAACAGCCATTGCTTGGGCACAGACCGAAAAAGTAGCTCATCTTCAGCGACGGTAAAGTCGATCTCGCAGTGCGGGCAAGTGAACTCCCAGGGTTCGACATTGTCGCGTCCCGTGCGGTCTGGTGGCCTATAGGCAACCATTAATGCACCGCAGTCGGGCATTGGGCAAATCACTCCTGCCGCGACCTCATCATCGCGCTCTTCCCACTCATGCGGCATTGTGTCCTTCTTCCACCCGCGTTCTTATATGACCTTCGAGGTGCTCTGGCAAAGGGAAGCTATCAGGGACACCAATGAATCGGCTCTACGAGCCGAACCGACAATGTTTGCTTTTGACAACCTGATTTGGCCCACCTGAGCTCATACTTCTTGAACGCGAGGGGAGGGCGTCGCCCGGATCAGCTAAAATGCTTGCGACGAGTTCGCATTGAAAGAATGCCATGAGTCGGCCCGTTGCAACACTTCTCAGCTTTAACTTTGTTGCTCCTTGGGCACTGCATGTACTTGTCCATCTCCGAGTAATATTTAAGTAATAGAAAACACAGCCTGGGGATCTCAGTGGCGAGTGTCAACATTGTCGAGAGACAGACGAGTCGACACTTCCAGCCTCACCTAAATTGAGCTCCCGCTAAACCTTCGGTGCTTTGAGCCATGGCTCGTCAATTCACTGGCAAAGGCGATTCTTAGAGCCCCAAGCGGATCAGAGGGCCACGGAAGTTGACAGAGAGTGACTGCCCCGTTCGTCGTTCGCACTAAGTGCATGGCCGGTGCGCATGCCCCACACAACCAAAAGTACTCGATTCTGCGTTTTGCAGGATCGGTTCTCGATCCAGGGTCCAGATCGTTCGCGTCAAACATGAAGATCTTTCCACCGCGAAAATAGCGGAAGGGTTCGTTGCAGGCTGGGTTAGCGCACGTGGCTATCATGGCCCTCCCGGAAACACAGTTGCTGCTGCTGCCATAGACTTCGGATTCTTTGAGGCGGAGGAGAAACCACGCCGGTCGCGGGGGAGTTCACTCTGACCGATGACCGAAACGCAGCATAAGTGACAATAGCGTCGAGCCGATCCGTCGGCATCAGAGTATCGCTTGGCGAACGAGGTCTTCTCCGGCGTGGCTGACCCCCGCTCCTTTGCATAGGGGCTCCCTGCAAGTGGTCTTCCGCTGAATGTCAACTTATAAGTCGTAGACAATACAGGTCTAGTCTGCATAATTGGGCCGCCGAGTGGCATCGGATGACTGCCGACCGCGTTTGACGGACTCGACACTTCGACACGTCTGTGCCTGTTTTCCAACTTTCCAAGTGGCGCAAAGAGGTAAGGTGTAGTAGACACGAAGAAGTCTGGAGTTGTTAGGGATGGTCAGTTGTGCACGAAATCAACGGGACTGATGTTCAGCCTTTTCATTTTGGAGTAGAGGGTCGTCCGTTTCATTCTCAGTGTATTGGCAGCACCCGATGCGCCCCCGATGACTCCACCTGCGTCTTTCAAAGCTTGAAGGATCTGCTCGCGCTCGGCCTCCTGGGACGTCTTGTCAGAGAACGGTCTTGCGTCCCTTTTTAGCTCGCCAACCGGAACCCTCAGAATCGGTGAGTTCGTTAAAATCACGCATCGTTGAATCAGGTTCTGCAACTCTCTGATGTTTCCCGGCCAGCTCCAATTCACCAGGGCATCCATTGCTTCAGCGGGGACAGTCTCAATCGCTTTCTTCGTTTCACTTGCATATCTGGCCACGAAGTAACGCACAAGGGCAGGAATGTCACTTTTTCTGTCCCGCAGCGGGGGAACTTGAATCGGGAAGACACGAAGTCTATAATAAAGGTCCTCACGAAACCGCCCCTCGGCAGTGCTCCGATGCAAATCCTGATTTGTGGCAGCTATCAGCCGAACGTCGACTTTCACAGTCTGGTTACTGCCAAGCCTTTCGAACTCCTTATCTTGTAGAACCCGTAACAGCTTCGGTTGAACGGCGCTCGGAAGATCCCCCACCTCGTCCAATAGCAGAGTTCCCCCGTCCGCTAATTCCAGGCGACCTATGCGTCGATTGACCGCCCCAGTAAAGGCACCCTTCTCATGTCCGAATAACTCGCTCTCAAGTAATTCCGTCGGAATCGCAGTACAGTTGACGCTCACGAACTTGCGGTCTGCCCTCGTGCTGAGGTGATGAACAGCACGCGCAATCAGATCCTTTCCGGTACCTGTTTCGCCGAGCAGCAGCACCGTCGCGTTCGTGGCAGCCACGGTCCTCACCTCCGTGATCAGTTCTTGGAGAGGACCACTATTCCCTACGATTTCACAGAAAGCTTCGTCTCGAATCGATTGCTCGCCAACGGCGAAATCTTGGAGCGCTTTTTCGGGCCGTGGCAATAGGTCCGACGTGATTCCGACGGGGCCGGTCTCCGCCGTCAGCCCCGCATCTGAATGTGGGGCGTCCAAGAATTGAGCGATTATTGCAGCCGCACGGCGCATCAACTCAAGCGTGGCATTCGTTTTTGGAATGACATGCAAACTGCCAAAGCCTATTGCTCCCAGCTTATGAAGAGAGGTGGTCAAGGGAAAGACGTAGAGAGTACGAACGTCGAGTTGGCGAAGCGACTCTAGAAAAAAAGGCAGCCTCGATTCTGTGCGCAAATCTTGGACAAGCACGGACCTTTGATTCTTCCAGGCCCATCCGCTTGCACAAGCTTGAACGGGAATGGGTTCCAATATTTTCGGCGCCTCGCCCGCCTTCCAAGTGGCCAAACGGATGCTGTCCGTACTTGAGTCGTAAAGACCTAATTTGACAAAGTCGACATTAAACGCATGATGCAGGTGAAGTGCCAAGACGGGGAAAAGAGCATCCGTTGTCGGGTGGCTGGCGGTTACCTGCGCCAGATGAAGGAGATCGCGATACTGGCCGACCGTTAGATCTGAGTGACGAACACAATCCAGCGAACCTCTTTGCTCTGGCATACTCTCTCGCCTTATGGTTTAGCTCTTCGAAATTCGAACCACGTGTCGCATTCGTCACTCAGGCCATGACAACTTCCACAAGCCTTTCTATATCACTTCGTCATCACTCGTGACAAAGACATGTGTTAGTGTTACCATAAATCTAACTACCGAACAGACTTATTACCGCTCTTATTGGTACAAGCGGTGGAACATAGGCAGCGTGTCGATCCGCCGCTTGCGGTAAACCTTCGTATAGATTCGCTATGCGAGTGGTCAGTTGTTCGTGTAGTAAGCTGCTGAAGTTCACAATCGGTATCAGGCGGCCTGAGGGGGCGCCGCCTCTGAGCCTTTTGTTGCTAACATGACCGGCGAATTTTGTACCAAGTGGATTCTCTCTCATTCCACTTGGTACAAAAGATCGGCCAGGTGATTGCGAGGCGTTAGTGCAGCTGCCTCTCCCACAAAACGAAAGCTCCCGCATCGAAAGTCTTCGTAGCTTCCGAATTCTGGGAACACCCCCTGAGCAAGTATTCGACGACATTGCGCATCTCGCCGCTCTCATCTGCGACACCCCGGTCGCCGTCATCGCTTTCATCGATGAGCAAAAGGTATGGTTTAAGGCGAAGATCGGCCTTGAGTTGGACGAGATTCCGCGAGATGGCTCGTTCTGTGCCTATGCAATCTTGCAGTCCGACGCGCTGATCGTCCCAGATCCGCTCTCTGACGAAAGGTTCATGCGCAGTTTCTTGGTGAAGCAAGTCGGGATTCAATTCTACGCGGGCATAGCGCTCATTACCGATGACGCCCACTCCCTGGGTACGCTAGCAGTGATGGATCGCGTGCCACACCTCTTGACCGCGGAGCAAATAGACTCCTTGCAGATTCTCGCTCGCCGGATCGTGCACGATCTAGGATTACGACGCACAAGAGAAACTCAAACCCTTCACCGGCGACCTCAGCTCGCAGCGCCCCCCCATCGTTCTGTCACGATCTTGATAGTCGAGGACGACGACAACCTCCGAAACCTCCTGCGCAGGACACTCGAAGGGGTTGGGTTTTCCGTCTTTGCTGCCACTGATGGCGCAGAGGCACTCCGCTTGTGCCAGCAATGTGATAGCACAATAGACCTTGTAGTGAGCGATATTGTCATGCCCGGACTCAACGGCCTTGAGCTTTTAGAGCGAATTCGTGTGGCTCACCCCGAGACGAAGTGTTTGCTTATAACGGGCTTTACTGACAAGTTTCCCGAATTGCGTGAACCGAACAAGTACGGCGCAACCATCCTGGAAAAACCCTTCCTTCCTTCGGAACTCCTGCGTAGGGTGGAAGACACGCTCACTCAGGGGAAGCCAGCCACAGGTACCGAAGGATAAGGATAAAGACGTATCGGACCGGTGAATATCAGCATTTCAGTGAGATGCCACGCTGAAGATTGCTGTGGCATTTTTGCTTAGGTTGCCCTCGGCAATGTATTGGGCAGAGTTGCGCGAATCACGTCCAGTAGCTCGTTATTATCCGCAGGCTTCTGAAGGTAAACGATAACAGTGGTAGACCGTAGTAGGATCGCGCCCACTCCTCCTTTTTGAAAATTTTGAACCGTTTAGCAGGGTTACTCCGAAACCATGCCTCGGTCAAGCAGCATCGCGATCCCTAACAGACGTGACACAAATGCTGGCAAAACCGATTCGGGAACGCCACCGCATTTGGCACCGGCGATAGTACGGGCCACCGCATCCTCTATCGAATTGCAAATCTCCCCCAGTTCAGCCGTGACCCCGCTGTTTCAATTCGACCTGCTTCGTCAGAGCGTCGATCTCACGGTTGATCTCAAGCCATCTCATCCTTCGTGCCTTGAAGCCTGCCCTCTGCCGCCGGATGCCGGCCGAGTGCTAACGCCGCGCCGGTAAAATCCTGCCCGGCTGAGTCCCGTCAGCGTACACATCCGGCGGATGGCGAGTTGCGTTCCGGTTTTCATTTCGCGCTCGACCTGTTGGT
>Ga0182014_10006178_pt1 | contig 13007 bp, 15 predicted proteins | sample 612S2DmetaG_FD_120489 | JGI IMG/M metagenome (GOLD analysis project Ga0182014, IMG submission 120489) | Permafrost microbial communities from Stordalen Mire, Sweden - 612S2D metaG | ecosystem: Environmental > Terrestrial > Soil > Wetlands > Permafrost | place: Sweden: Stordalen | collected... | reverse complement strand
TTGTTTGCCGACGTGGCCGGAGTTCTGGCGTCGTGGGGCATGAACATCGTGCGCGCCGGAGCGTACTCCAACGATGCCGGCGTCATCGTCGACAGTTTCCATTTCACCGATATATTCCGGACCATCGAGCTGAATCCCAGCGAGAAGGAACGCTTTCTTGCCAGCATTCATGACGTGGTGGCGCAAAAGCTCTCGGTGCAACAGCTGCTGGACGCGCGCCGCCACCTGAATCATCCCACCAATCTCAAGGTCGAGGTACAGACGAAGCTCGAATTCGACAACGAGGCCTCGAGTCACTCCACGCTTTTGCAGGTGATTGCGCAGGACCTTCCGGGCCTGCTGCGCCAGATCGCGCTTACGCTCAGCTCGCACCAGTGCAACATCAAGATCGCGCTCATCGACACAGAAGGCGAGACCGCGATTGACGTGTTCTATCTGACGAGCCGCGAGGAAAAGCTGACTCCGGAATCGCAGGAAGCGCTGGGCAAGGACCTGACCGCCGCTCTTGAAGCGATGCGGGCACCGGCCGGGGCGTAAGCCTGCGCCGCCCCTACGGGACCTCGAAGCATTCCCCACGCTGAAGCGCGGGGCTAACAAACACAGCGCCTACGGCGCGGCTGCCAAGACATTCCTTATGCAGTTCTCGGTCGCTGCTTCGCGGCAGGGTCCTACTCGTCACTCTTCTTGACAAGATACTCGTCGAGCAGAACGGCGACGAGCACCGCCGTGGGGATGGCGACCAATGCGCCGACGACGCCTTCGACTGCGGAACCGAGAAGCAACGCGACGAAGATGGCGAGCGCGGGCAGGTGGACGCGGTGCTTCATGATGCGGGGAATGAGCAGGGAGTTCTCGATCTGAACATAGATGAGAAAGAAGATGACCACACCGAGCACGCGGCCCCAGGAGTCGATGGCCGCCACCAGAATTGCAAGCACGATGGAAACGGCCGCGCCGAGGACAGGAATTATATTGAGCAGACCGGTGAGCACGCCCAGGCCGTAGGCGTAGCGGATATTGAGCGAGAGATAGAGGATGGTGCTTGCCATTCCCAGGATGAGCATGAGGCTGGCCTGGCCGATAAGCCACTTTTCCATGCGCCCGGCGGCGCGTTGCAACGTGACGTCGAGACGGTGGCGGGGCTGCGGAGGAAGAAACGAGAGAAACCAATGGTAAGCGACGTCACCTTCGAGGATGAGATAGAGCGTAAGCACGAATCCGGCGGCGACCTGAACGAGCACGCCGGCCCAGTTGGTGAGCGAGAGAAGCAACCCGGCGGCGGCATTGCTGAAGGAACCCTGAATCGAGGAGATAAGTTCAGCGGAGTTCAGGCCGCCCACAAAGGGAATTTGCTTGAACCTGGCCAGGAGCACGGGAAGGCGCGCGGGCATTTCGCCGTTGAGTGCCTGCAGATCGCGGATGACGGGCGGGATAGCGAGAAAGCCGAAGGCCGTGAAGGCGCCTGCCACAATGAGCAAAAGAAAAAAGATGGCTGTGGCGCCATGGAATGGATGCCACCGGCCGACGCGCAGCCGCGAGGTGGCACGCACCACCGGCGAAAGGACGACGGCGAAAAGCGCGGAAACATAGAGCAGCACCAGGACACTGCGCAACAGCCACGCGACGTAGATGGCGAAGGCAAATGCGAAAGCAAAAACGATGTGGCCGCGAATGCTTTGCGCTGATTTTGACGCGGACTGATTCATACGAGGCGATCCTTGCAAAACGAAAGCGGAGTTAGCGGAGTTAGCGGGGTTAGCGGCGCTAGTCGGTAGTAACCAAGCTAACACCGCCAACACCGCTAACGCCGCTTGTCTTCACTGGCCGCCGGCGATGATCGAGCCGAGGATGCCGCCCACCAGTCCGGCGCCACCCGCCTGCTGGGCCGCCGGAGCCTTCGGCAGATATTCGTAGATCTGGTGGGCGAGGCGCGAGATGGGCAGCGTCTGCAGCCAGACTGCGCCCGGACCGACCAACTGCGCGAGAAAGATTCCATCGGCGCCGAAGATCATGTTCTTGATGCCGGGAACCATGGTGATCTGGAAGCCGACCGAGGCCTGGAACGCGCCGACGTGGCCCGGATGCACGCGCAGGACTTCGCCGGGCGCGAGGTTTTTCTGGACGAGTTCGCCGGAGAGCTCGAGCCACGCCGTGCCCGCGCCGCCAATGCGCTGCAGCAGGAATCCATCGCCGCCAAAGATACCTGCGCCGAGCGATTGCTGAAATCCCAACGTGATGGTGACCTGCGGCGTGGCGCACAGGAAACCGTGACGGTGCACCAGATACTCCTGCCCCTGGCCGAGCTCGACGGGCACAATGTGGCCGGGGACTTTGGTGGCGAACGAAACTGAGCCGGGATACTGGACTGCGCGGTACTCGGTCATGAAGATGCTGGCGCCGGCAGCCGCGCGCTTGAGGACGCCGAAGAATCCGCCGCCCCCGCCCATTTGCGTGTGCGTCGTCATCCCGATGGATGCGGTCATCCACGAGAGCTCGCCACTCTCAGAGAACACGCTCTCATCGGGATTGAGGTCGACTTCGAGAACCGGCATGGTGGTGCCGAGAATGCGGGCCTGCATAGGGAATGCCTCCTGTCAGAAAACAGTGTAACCAAAAGCGGGGAACGAGGGAGCAAGAAGACAGGCGTTGCGATCATTGCTCGTCGCGGTGCGCGATGATCGAATCCTTGATGCGGTCGTAGACGTCGCTGGGAAGCACGCCATGATCGAGAAGGTCCAGCTTGGAACGGTAGGGGCGGAAGCGGATGATGCGGCCGGCCCAGGGGGGCGTCATGCCGGGAATCTTGAGCAGTTCCTCCACGTTGGCGTGGTTAATGTCGATGAGCGCCGCGGGGGGTGGAGCGGGTTTGGATTTCGGCGCGGATTGCGGTGCGTTGGACTGTGCAAGGCCGGGGATGGCGCGCAGGCTCACGGCGAAAAGGAGAATCAGGAGCACCGCGCATGGCTTGCGGAGTTGCACGCAACCATTCTCCACCTGCTCATGGGCTGGGGGCAAGAAAGGGATTTGACAGCGCGGGGGATTTACACGTAGTTTGGATACAGATGCAGAGCTTCCGCCATCATGGGCACCACCATCATCATGGAACATCCATGCCGGCGGACTGCCATGGCCTGAAGTAGACGGCCAGAGAGATCAGAAAGAAGTAAACGAGCCCGCCGGCGAAGACGCTGGTGGGCTTTTTCATGTGCAAACAAAAATCTGAAGGGAAGAAACGAAGATGAGTACTTCACCGACAATCGATTTTGAGAAGATGGATGGCCTCGTGCCGGGGATCGTGCAGGACGCGCGCACAGGCGAGATGCTGATGCTGGGTTTTCTGAATGCAACGAGCTATCAGAAGACGCTCGAGACCGGGTTTGTGACCTTCTGGAGCCGCACGCGCCAGAAGTTGTGGATGAAAGGCGAGACCAGCGGCAACCGCCTGCGCGTGATTTCGGCTGCGACCGACTGCGACAACGATGCGCTGCTGTTTCGCGTGGAAGTGGAAGGCGACGGGCTGGTGTGCCACGAGGGCACGGTGAGCTGCTTTACCAAACCCATCGCGATCAACGCGGAGGTGAGCCGTGGCTAACAAATTGAGACTGGGAATTCCCAAGGGCAGTTTGCAGGACGCGACCATTGCGCTGTTCAAGCGCGCAGGGTGGAACATTTATGCCGACGGCCGCTCCTATTTTCCGTCGATCGACGACGGCGAGATTGAGTGTATGCTGATTCGCGCGCAGGAGATGGCGCGCTACGTGGATCACGGCGTGCTGGACGCTGGACTGACGGGCATCGACTGGGTGGTGGAGAGCGGGCTGGACGTGGCCAGCGTGACCACGCTGACGTATGCCAAGCAGAGCCGGCGCAAGGTGCGCTGGGTGCTGGCGGTGCCGGAGTCGAGCAGCTACGAGAAGGCCGAGGATCTTGAAGGCAAGATTATTGCGACTGAACTGGTGGAGACCTGCAAGCGATATTTTGCGGCGAAGGGCGTGAATGTGAAGGTGGAATTCAGTTGGGGCGCGACGGAAGTGAAGCCGCCGATGCTGGCCGACGCCATTGTAGAAGTGACGGAGACGGGCAGCTCGCTGAAGGCCAACCACCTGAAGATTATCGACACCGTGATGGAGAGCGAGACGCACTTGATCGCGAGCAAGGCCGCGCTGGCCGATGCGTGGAAGCGGCAGAAGATGGACCAGATTGCGACCATGCTGCGAGGCGCGATTGACGCGCAGGCGCAGGTCGGGTTGATGCTGAACGTGAAGCGCGCGGACCTGGAAGCGGTACTGGCAGTGCTGCCGGCATTGAATTCGCCCACGATTTCGCAGTTAAACGACTCGGAGTGGGTGGCCGTGAACACGATCGTCGAAGAGCGCGTGGCGAGGGACGTGATTCCGCGGCTGAAAGCTGCGGGCGGGGCCGGGATTGTGGAGTATCCGCTGAATAAAGTGGTGCTGTAAGCGAGAGTGAGATGAAGCTGATCCGGACGAGAGGACTCGGGAGCCAGGCCGCGGCGGAAACGCTGGCAGCGCTGGAGCGGCGCGGTGGAGCGGCGCTGGATGCAGTGCTGCCGGCGGTGAAGCGCATTGTGGCCAACGTGCGCAGGCGCGGCGATCGCGCGCTGCTCGCCTATGCGGCGGAATTTGACGGGCTGAGCGGGCCGGGCGCAACGAATATCGCCGCGCTGCGCGTGACGCCGGAAGAGATGGCGGCGGCGTGGAAGGCGCTCGATCCTGCTTTGCGCGACGCTCTGCGCACTGCGGCCGCACAGATTCGCGGATTTGCCAAACGGCAGATGCCACAATCATGGAGCCATTCGCCGGTGCGGGGCCTGAAGACTGGACAACTTGTGCGGCCTCTTGGATCTGTCGGATGCTACGTACCCAGCGGACGGCATCCGCTGCCATCAACACTGTTGATGACCGCGATTCCCGCACAGGTGGCGGGGGTGGAGCGCATCGTCGTGGTTTCGCCGAAGCCCGCTGCGGAAACTTTAGCAGCGGCACACTTGCTGGGCATTACGGAGTTTTACCGGCTGGGCGGTGCGCATGCCGTAGCAGCTCTGGCATACGGAACGGCGACGCTGCCAAGCGTGGACAAGATTGTGGGTCCGGGAAATTTGTATGTGACGGCAACCAAGCGGCTGGTGGCCTTTGATTGTGCGATCGACATGCTGGCGGGGCCGACGGAAATTGTGGTGACAAGCGAAGGCGGTCGCGCCGAGGACATTGCGGCGGATCTGGTTGCGCAGGCGGAACACGATCCTGAGGCGCTGGCTATTTTTGTCACGACACGCGAGGAGCTGGCGCGGGCGGTGATCGCGGAGACAAAGATTCGCAGCCGCGAAAATGCCGTGGCTCGCGAGGCCTTACGGCGCAACGGCGTTGTAATTGTGGCGGGCTCGGCTGCAGAGGCGCACGCGATCACGAATCGGCTCGCGGCCGAGCATCTGACCGTAGATGCGGCGAGCGATCTGGAGTGGGTAGAGAATGCTGGATCGGTGTTTGTGGGCCGTTGGTCGGCGCAGCCTATGGGCGATTACATCTCAGGACCGAATCACACGCTGCCTACGGGCGGCATGGCGCGGGTGCGCGGCGGGTTGAGCGTGAACGATTTTGTGAAATTGATCACGGTGCAGGAGTACACGGCGGAAGGCGTGCGCACGCTCGCGCCGAAGGCCGCGCTGCTGGCCGAGGCGGAAGGGTTGATCGGCCATGCGGAAGCAATCCGCGTGAGGCTGGACGCGAAACCCGCTCGCGAAGGGAGGTCTCGTGGCTGAGTCATTGACAACCACTTCTCCGACGCCGCGTGCGCGGGTGCAGGCGATGAAGGAGTATCACCCTCCACTCGGCTGCCGCGACAGGCTGCGGCTGGACTTCAATGAGAACACGCTGGCCTGTTCACCAAGAGTCAAGGAAGCGCTGGCGGCAGTTTCCATGGGCGCGCTCACGCGCTATCCCGAGCGCGAGCCAGTGGAAGCGATTGTGGCCGCACATCTGGGCCTGAAAGCGGAACAGGTCGCGCTGACCAACGGCGTGGACGAGGCGATTCACGTGCTCTTCGAGGCCTTTCTCGAAGCGGGCGATGAGCTGCTGCTGCCCGTGCCCACTTACACCATGTACGAGGTCTATGCCTCCGCAACCGATGCGCGCGTGATTGCGGTGCAGGCTTCGGATGAATTGGCGTTTCCTTTCGAAAGGCTGCTCGATGCAATCACGCCGCACACGAAAGTGATTGCGATTGCCAATCCCAACAGCCCGTCGGGTTCGGTAGCGACGCGCGAGCAACTGTTGGAACTGGCGCGGCGCGCGCCGCAGGCCGTGGTGCTGGTGGACGAGGCGTATTTCCACTTCCACGGCGAAACCGTGATGGACTTGGTGGGCACGGTGCCGAATCTCATTGTCGCGCGCACGTTCTCGAAGGCGTATGGATTGGCGGGGTTGCGATTGGGATTGTTGGCTGGACCGGTGGAATTGATGCGATGGGTGCGGCGTGTGCTTTCACCTTACAGCGTGAACTCGCTGGCGCTGGTGTGCCTGCAGGCGGCGCTTGCGGATACGGCGTACCTCGACTGGTATGTGGGCGAGGTGCTGGCCGCACGCGGCGAGTTTGAGGCGGCGCTGGATGCGGCGGGAGTGCGCCGCTGGCCGAGCCGGGCGAATTTTATTCTGGTCGATATTGGCGCGCGGCACGTCGAGTTTGTGCGGCTGATGCGCGACGCAGGAGTGCTGGTGCGCGATCGCTCGAGCGATCCCGGCTGCGACGGCCGAGTGCGCATCACCATCGGAACGCGCGATCAGATGAGACAGGCCGTGGTGACCTTGAATGAGGTGCTGGCCGCACTGCGGAGCGGAGGCGAGACACGATGACGACGAGAAAGAGCGCGAAAGTTGCGGGACGCACTGGCTTGCGCACGGCAACCATTGTGCGCAACACCACAGAGACGCGCATCGAGCTGGAGCTGACCATCGAGGGCAGCGGCCGGTACAAGATCACTACGGGCATTCGCTTTTTCGATCACATGCTGGAGTTGTTTACGCGGCATGGCGCATTCGATCTGACGCTCGCATGCGACGGCGACCTGGATGTGGACCAGCATCACACGGTGGAAGACGTGGGGATCGCGTTGGGCGAGGCTTTCAATAAAGCTCTGGGTGACAAGCGCGGCATCTTGCGCGCCGGTTACTTTGTGATGCCGATGGATGAGACGCTGGCGATTGCGGCCGTGGACCTGAGCGGACGCGCGGCCTTCGCGGTCGATACAAAAGTGCGCACGCGGCTGGTGGGCGATTTGCAGACCGAGCTGGTGACGGATTTCTTCGAAGGCTTTGCGCGCGGGGCGCGGGCCAACGTGCACGTGAAGACCATGTACGGACGGTCGAATCATCACAAGATTGAGGCCATCTTCAAGGCGTTTGCGCGGGCACTGCGCGTGGCTTGCAGCCGCGATAAGCAGTTGGGTGAGATGCTGCCGAGTACCAAGGGGCTGCTATGAGTGAATTTCCGACTTGGCGCAAAAGGTTGTTCATCGCCGGGATCGTCATCACTTTGTTGGGCCCTGCGTATTTCGTCGTCGGGCTGAATGTCTGCTCTCACGCCTTCCGTTCGGATATTGCTGTTGGCCGCTTTATTCTCAGCGGAATCGTTCTGAGCGTTTTCGCTCTAATTTGCGGTATCTGCGGGAAGGGTCCCCATCGCTGGACGTTGATCGTGGGTTCGTGCGTTGAAGCAATTCTATGGTGGTTCATGGCGGTGGGCGCATGATCACGGTGATCGACTACAAAGCCGGCAATTTGACGTCGGTGCTGAAGACGCTACGGTATTTGGGCGCGGAGCCTGTGGTCACGGACGGCGATTTGTCTTTGGTCGAGTCGGCGGAGCGCATTGTGCTGCCGGGAGTGGGGCACTTTGCGGCAACTGAGAAACTGGACGCGACTGGACTGACCAGCGCGATCCGTGCAGCGATTGCGCGCGACGTGCCGTTCCTGGGAATTTGCGTGGGGATGCAGTGGCTCTACGCGGGATCGACCGAGGCGCCGCAGCAGCCGGGGCTCGGAGCATTCTCAGAATCCTGTTCGCGCTTCGCTGAGTGCACGGAGAAAGTTCCGCACGTGGGTTGGAATTCGCTCGAAGTGCGCGAGGGATCGAGACTGCTTGCTGGCGTCGAGCCGGGCGAGTTTGTCTACTTCACGCATTCCTATAAGGGCCCGGTCACTGCGGATACGGCCGCAGTAACGCAGTATATTGAGCCGTTTGCTGCGGCTGTCGAGCGCGGCAACGTAATGGGCGTGCAGTTTCACCCGGAGAAATCGGGCGAGACGGGATTGAAGATTTTGCGGAATTTCTTGGACATGGCGCGATGAATGCAAGATTTACCGAAAAACAACCGCAGGTCCTTCGACTTCGTCCGCTGCGGCGGACTGCGCTCAGGATGACAGATCAGATGTTTGATGAGATTCAGATCGAGAGTAGTAGCTCATGCTGACCAAGCGCATTATTGCTTGCCTCGACGTCCATGCGGGACGTGTCGTGAAGGGCGTGCAGTTTGTGGACCTGATTGACGCGGGCGATCCGGCGACGCAGGCGGCGCGGCATGCGCGCGAGGGCGCGGATGAGATCGTGCTGCTAGACATTACGGCGACGCACGAAGGACGGCAGACATTGCTCGACACGGTGCGGCGCACGGCGCGCGAATTGTTTGTGCCGTTTTGTGTGGGCGGAGGCATTAAGTCGGCGCGCGACGCGGAGCAGGTGTTTGAGGCGGGCGCGGACAAGGTGAGCATCAACTCTGCGGCGCTGGCCGACCCGGATTTGATCAGCGCCATTGGCAGCAGTTTTGGCGCGCAGGCGGTGGTGGTGGCCATTGACGCGCGGCGCGATCCTGCGGCTGCGGACCCCGTGCGCGAGGCGCAGGTTTTTGTGCATGGCGGGCGCAAGCCGGCGGGGCGGCGAGTGGTGGAGTGGGCGCGCGAGGCCGAAGAACGCGGCGCGGGCGAGATTCTGCTGACTTCGATGGATGCGGACGGGACGCGCGCGGGATTTGACTGCGAGCTGACCGCGGCGGTGAGCGAGGCCGTGGGCATTCCCGTGATTGCTTCGGGCGGCGCGGGCACGGTGGCGCATTTTGCCGATGTCTTCGGGCGCGGACAGGCACACGCGGCGCTGGCGGCGAGTATTTTTCATTTTGGCGTCTCGACATCGCGTTCGCTCAAAGAGGAGCTGGCGAAGGCGGGCGTACCAGTGAGGCTGCCATGCTGATTCCTTCCATCGATTTGCTGGGCGGGCGCATTGTGCAACTGGTGCAGGGCGAGAAGCTGCGCCTGGCGTTTGACGATTTTGAATATTGGATCGAGAAGTTCTCGCGGTTTCCGCTGGTGCAGTTGATCGACCTGGACGCGGCGATGCGGCAGGGCGAGAACTCCGCGCTGGTGGAGCGGATTGCGAAGAGGCTACCGGTGCAGGCGGGAGGCGGCATCCATACGGTCGAGCGGGCGCGGCAGGTGCTGGAGGCAGGCGCGCAACGCGTGATCATCGGGTCGGCGCTTTTCTCGGCCGAGGGCACGGTGAACACGGAGTTTGCGGCGAAGCTGGCGGAGAGCGTGGGCGCCAAGCGAGTGGTGGCCGGAATCGACACGAAAAACGGTCGCATTGCCGTGAAGGGTTGGAAAGCGCAGGTAGAGTTGACACCCGACGATGCGATTCCACAGCTCGAGGCGTATGTAACCGCGTTCCTCTATACGCACGTGGACACGGAAGGAACCATGCGGGGATTTCCCATCGACGTGGCCGCGCGGTTGCGCAAGCTAATGAAGAAGCAACTCATCGTGGCCGGCGGCATTCGCAGCCAGCAGGAAGTGGATGCGCTGGATGCGTTGGGCGCGGACGCCGTGGTGGGCATGGCGGTGTATACGGAATTGCTGGCGGTATAAGAAACGCAGGGAGCGAGGGAGCGAGTCAGCAAGCGTCCCGCCCTTTTGCGAAAGACGCAAAAGGATGGGGCACGGAGCGCATTGTTTCAAGTCGACTCGATCTCTTTGCTTCCCTGGCCGACGGCGTGGCTGGTTTCGATGCGGGCCGCGCGCAGCAGGCGCGCGATCTGCTTGAGATGCAGTTGCACCGCGTAGGCGCGCATGATTTCGGCCTGGGAGAAATCGACGCCGGTGTGGCGGACCGCGTCCATGCGCGCTTCGAGATCGGCGATGTCCTGTTCGAGGTTGATGCCCTCGGCCGGCTTGCTGAAGCGCCAGCGGTGAATGCAGCCGGCGATGAAATTGAAGCCGGAGTGAATGTCGTCTGCGAGGCGCGTTAGGACGGGCTCCAACTGCTGCGCGAAGCGGTCTTCGTGACTGTCTTTGACGGCAAGCTCAAGGGCCAGAAGCGCGTTGTAGAGGGAACGGCCGGACAGTGTGAGCAGGCTCAGGCCTTCGCGCCAGCCGGGGCTGCTGGGCTCGTTGCGCGCCGCCTCGAGGAGCTGATTGTTGCCGCGCAGCAGGGCCTGCAGTTTCTTGCGCAGCTCGGGAAGATCCTGCGAAGGCGCGCCGCGAAAGCCCGTGAGGATGGCCGCAAAGAATGCACCGAGCACAAGGAATTCCTGAGCCAGACCGTCGCGCAGCCAGACGCGCGCGCGGTCGGGAAGAACGAGCGTGGTGACGGCCAGCGCGATGACAATGCCAAACAACACTTCAAGAACGCGATCGAGCGCCAGGTTCCAGCGCGAAGCCGAACTGGGGACCAGCAAGATGATGGTGATGGTGACGCAGGCAAGGCGCGCGCTGTCGCGCATTCCCAGCAAGCCACTGACGACGATGGCGAGAAAGACCGCGAGGACGTAGTTCCAGGGAGGCGCGCTGAAGAGAGAAAAGGCAAAACCGAAGAAGGCGCCGATGAAGGTGCCGAGGATGCGGTCGCGCGAGGCGGTAACGGTGGCGCCGACATTCGATTGCATGACGATGATAGCGCTGATGGATCCCCAATAGCCGTCGTGGAGGCCGAAGCGCAATGCCAGCCACCAGCAAAGGGTCGCGGCGAGTGCGGTCTTAGCGGCATGGATGAGCAAACGACGCCGCTCGAAGGTAAGAATCCCTTGCTCGCCGTCACTTTCGAGGCGCAGCTTGACGGCGAGTTGGTGTTGCGACCAGGTCTTTTTGGTTCTCAAGCGCATGGGGGCGATCCGCGGTTGAATTCTCTCACATTTCGAGAACGAAAATCTGCGCATCCTCGCATGCCGTAGCATACTAGTGAGAAGCCCGCGGCCGGTTGGGCTCAAAGAACCCCATGCTACGCGTCGGATACCCAGCTTCCATTTCAGCAGATCTGCTGCGCGATTTCCCCGAGGAAGTCGAGCTGATTCCCGTGTCGGAAAAAATGGACCACGACGTTGAGATCGACGTATGGATTCCCGACCCTTATGCAACCCGGGCCATGCGCGCCTGGCCGCACTTGCACGGCGTGAAGCTGGTGCTGTCGATGATGGCGGGGACGGAGTGGATTCCGGGAACGGTGGGCCCGCATGTCACGATTTGCAATGCGCATGGGGCACACAATGTTTCCACTGCGGAGTGGACGCTGGCGGCCATTCTGGCGATGCTGAAGTATTTTCCACTGTATATCGATATCCAAAAGTCGGGGATATGGAAGCGCCGCTTCGAGGCCAGCGCGCACTATGCGCAAATTACTGGCGACACGCGGCCGTTCCATCCCGAAGTGATGCAAGAGGAGTTGACGGGAAAGACAGTGCTGATGGTGGGGTACGGGGCGATCGGCCAGGAGATCGAGCGCATGCTCGCGCCGTTCAACGTGAAGATGCTGCGCGTGGCGCGCAACGCACGCACTGCGCCCGAAGTGCACGCCGTGAGCGAGCTGGAACAATTGCTGCCGCAGGCCGAAGTGGTGGTTCTGATTCTTCCCTCCACCGCGGAAACCAAGGGACTGATGGGCAGACGCCAGCTTTCCTTAATGCGGCAAGGTACGCTGCTGGTGAATTCGGCACGCGGGCCGATTGTGGATACCGATGCGCTGGTGGAGGCGCTCGAACAGGGGCGGATTCGCGCCGCGATTGACGTGACCGATCCCGAGCCGCTGCCGGCGGGACATCCGCTGTGGAGCTGCCCGAATCTGCTGATTACGCCGCACATCGCTGGATCGTCGCCGCAATTTGCGCCGCGCGCGCTGCACACGGCGGCCGATGAGTTGCGGCGCTATATGAAGGGCGAGCCGCTCAAAAATGTAGTTCAAACCGCGATTTGATCGGAAGCGGCGGCGCGGCGCCACTCGCGCAGGCCGAGAATGGCGAGACCCACAAGACCTGCATAGAGCACGGCCGTGATCCATAGATCCTTGTAGATGTACTCGCCAATGTAGACGAGATCCACGATGATCCAGAGCCACCAGTTGGCGATGTGCTTGCGCGCTCCCCACCAACTGGCGACGAGCGAATAGCTGGCGAGCGTGGCATCGAGGTGCGGCAATGCTACCGTGATGTGCAGCATGCCGCCGACCCACACCATCACACGGCCCAGAAACAAACTGCCGATAGCGCCCACAACAAGAGCCACGATGCAGGCTCGCCTGCCGAGCGGCTCCACGCGCACTTCACCGTCGGCGCGCACGCCACGCCACCAGTGCCACCAGCCATAGATCGTAAACACAACGAAGAAGATTTGTAGCAGCGCGTCGGAGAGGAACCCCGAGCGGAAGAAGACTACGAGGTACAGAAAGTCGGCGAGCAGGATGATGGGCCAGCAGATGAGCAGGCGCCTGGTTGTAAGCCATATGCCGATGATGGTTGTGACGACCGCTGCGAATTCGAGGCCGTGTGCGATGAGCCAGGCGGCGATGAGCGACCAGGTCATTGCAGGGTTGCTCCGCGGGAGTTGCGAGATCTGGCGCGATGGCGGAGGGCGTCGAGCAGCTCGCGGCCCGTGTCGCTCAAAAACCATTGCGCGTGACCGATAAGCCAACCATCGTAGGCCGCGACGGCTTTTTCTTCATCGCGCAGCACGCCGAGG
>Ga0182014_10006177_pt1 | contig 13011 bp, 15 predicted proteins | sample 612S2DmetaG_FD_120489 | JGI IMG/M metagenome (GOLD analysis project Ga0182014, IMG submission 120489) | Permafrost microbial communities from Stordalen Mire, Sweden - 612S2D metaG | ecosystem: Environmental > Terrestrial > Soil > Wetlands > Permafrost | place: Sweden: Stordalen | collected... | reverse complement strand
CGCCACGCTGACCATCGCCGTCGTTCCCGACGCGGCGTGAGCCGGGCGCGCGCCGCGGCGGGACCGCGGTCTCGCCGTTCGGCGTCAGAACCTTGCCCTTCAACGCCCCGTCTCTGCGCATAGCCGTCCCGCTGCGTAAACGGCAGTCCCTTGCCCGCAAAGTGCGGCGCGACCGTGGCCGGGCTTCTGGTTTAGGTTTTCTTTAGGCAAAGCGCGCATTTTGACCCCATGGCGCGTAGCGTATTGCCGACGGCGTTGGGCGTTCTCGCCCTTTTCTCTCTTGCCGGCTGCGGCTGGTTCGAGCGGGCGGAGCGTCCGGCCTGGCGCACGCAGGCCGAAGACCTCTGCCTGTCGCGCGGATGGGTCCGCCCCTCCGCTTATGTCGCGCCGCAGCCGGAAATCGACGGCCCCGGCATTTGTGGCATGACCCGCCCGTTCAAGGTGTCGGCGCTGGCCGACGGGACGGTCAGCGTCGACAAGCCGGTGACGATCGATTGCTCGATGATCCCTGCGCTGGAGGCTTGGCTCGCCGAGGTCGTGCAACCCTATGCCCAGGCGCGCTTCGGCGCCGGCGTCGTCGGCCTGGAGGCCTTCGGCGCCTATAGCTGCCGCGGCGTCGACAATCTTCCCGGGGCGCAACTGTCGGAACACGCCTTCGGCAACGCCATCGACGTCTCCGGCTTCAGGCTCGCGGACGGGCGCGAGATCAGCATCGTGCGCGACTGGAAACGGGCCGGCAGCCCGGAGTCGGCGTTCCTGCGCGAGGTCCACGCCGGCGCCTGTCAGCATTTCACCACCGTGCTCGGCCCCGGCGCCGACGTGTTCCATTACAACCATTTCCATCTCGACCTGGCGATGCACGGCGCGACGGACACCGGCCCGCGCCGCTATTGCCGGCCGTTGCCGCCGCCGAACCTGATGCCGCCGCCCGGCCGTCCCGACGGCCTGCCGCCGGCGCCGGACATCGACGAGCCGATGGACGTCGCCCGCGCCAGCCTGCGCCCGAACGCCGGGCCGCTCGACCTGCGCGGCCCCTCCGGCGCCCTGCCGCCGTCGCTGCAGGCGTTCGCCGCACCCCCGGCGCCGCCGCCGATCCTGCCCGCCGAAGACGGCGCGCCGATCGATTCGACGCCGACTTCCGCCATCCCGCTGTCGCGCGACGATTGACGGCGCGCCGCGATCCGCCGCGCCCTTTCTCGACTCGGCAAACCCGCCGCGGTAAACCCACGACCCATGGACGCCACGAAAACGCTCGCCGACGCCGCCGTCCGCCTCCTGGCGGACCTGCGCGCGTCGCGTCCGCTCGTTCAAGCCGTGACCAATTATGTTTCGATGGACATCGTCGCTAATGCGCTGCTGGCGATCGGCGCCTCTCCGGCGATGGTTCATGCGCCGGAAGAGGCGGATGAATTCGTCGCGCTCGCCAGCGCGCTGGTGGTCAATATCGGAACCTTGTCGAAGTCGTTCGTCGTCAGCATGGAGGCCGCGGCCGCCGCGGCGGATCGGCTCGGGCGGCCGTGGGCGCTCGATCCCGTGGGCGTCGGCGCGACGCGGTTTCGCGACCAAGCCGTCGAGCAATTGCTGCGCCATCGGCCGACCGTCATTCGCGGCAACGCGTCGGAGATTTTGAGCGTGGCCCGGATCGCGGGGCTGCACCAGGACGCCTCGGCGCCGAAGGGCGTCGACAGCGCGCACGAGACCGGGGCGGCGCGCGGCCTGGCGATCCAGCTCGCGCGGCGTCGGAATTGCGTCATCGCCGCGACCGGCGCCGTCGATCTCGTCACCGACGGCGAACGCGTCGTGGAAATCGCCAACGGCTCGCCGCTGATGGCCAAGGTGACGGCGCTCGGCTGCGCGTTGTCGGCGATCGTCGCGGCTTTCGCCTCGCTCACGCCGGACGCCTTCGTCGCGACGGCGGCGGCCATCGCCATCTATGGCGTCGCCGGCGAAATGGCCGCCGAAAAGGCGGTCCGCCCCGGCAGTTTCCGCGTCGCGTTTCTCGACATGCTCGACGCGATCGACGAGGAGGACGTCAGGCTTCGCCTGAAGGTCCGGTGAACGCCGATCGCCCCAAGTCGACGGCGACGGGTCAGGCTCATGGCGACGGCGCCCTCGCTGGGGGCCGCGCGCCTGCCGCCGTCATTCGGTCGTGCGCCGCCCGGCGCCGGACCGCGCATGAAGGGCCACGCCTTCTTGGGACTGTACGCCCGCTTGCGGACGTGTTTCCTTGAGCGTCCCCTCGCTCGACGCCAACGGGAGCCCGACCCTCATGAAAGCCATCGTTTTCGATAGTCGCGATTATGATCGCGTCGCGCTGAACAGCGCCAATGCGCCATTCGGCCACCAGCTCACGTTCGTGGAATCGCGCCTCGATCCGACGACGGCGGCGCTGGCTCACGGCTTTCCCGCCGTGATCCCGTTCGTCAACGACCAGCTCGACGTCGCGACTCTGGAAACTTTGGTCCAGGGGGGCGTCCGGCTGATTGCGATGCGTTGCACCGGCGTCAACAATCTGGACTTGGCGACGGCGCACCGGCTGGGGCTGCAAATCGTCCATGTTCCCACCTATTCGCCCCATTCGGTCGCCGACTATGTGTTCGCCTTGCTGCTGTCGTTGGTCCGGCGGATTCCGCAAGCCTACAACCGAGTCCGCGACAGCAATTTCAGCGTCGAGGGCCTGGTCGGCTTCGATCTTCACGGCAAGACCTTGGGCCTGATCGGCGCCGGCCGAATCGGCCGCGAGGTCGCGCGCATCGCCCATGGTTTCGGCTGCGCCGTTATCGCCTACGATCCGTTTCCAGCCGCGCCTTCGACCGACGGCCCGCCGATTCGCTTCGTCCCGCTCGACACGGCGATCGCCGAGGCCGACATTCTGTCCTTGCACGCGCCGCTAACGCCCGAAAATCACCACCTGATCAACGCCGGGCGTTTGGCCGCGATGAAACCCGGGGTCATTTTGATCAACACCAGCCGCGGCGGCCTGATCGACACCGATGCGTTGATCGCGGCGCTCAAGGAACGCCGGGTCGGCGGCGTCGGCCTTGACGTCTACGAGCGCGAGGCTAGCGTCTTCTACAGCGACTTGTCCGACGACATCCTGACCGACGACACCCTGGCCCGGCTGCTGACCTTCCGCAACGTTCTGGTGACGTCGCATATGGGCTTTCTGACCCGCGAAGCCTTGACCGACATCGCCAGCGCGACGCTGGCCAATCTCAGCGCTTTCGAGGAGAACAAGCCGTTGACGCACGAAATCAAGCGAGGCGACATCCGCGCTCCCCGCTGAGAAGCGAGAGGCGGTCGCCGCAATCGCCGGTATCGCCAATCGCCCGTATCGTGTCGCCGTTGCGCGCTAAGCCCTCGCGGCGACCGCGCTGTGGAGCGCCGCTTTTGCGGCGGCCGCCCGATCGAGATCGTCGACGGACTTGGCGAAGTCGACGGCGTCGGCCGCGCCGCTTATCTTCTGGGGGTCCGTCGCTTGCGCCGCGGGGGCGGCGCCGAGCTCGGACGCTGCGAAACCGGCGAGAATCTTGCCGACAATGGGGACCGTGAAGATCATCTGAGCTTCCTCTTGTGGAACCGGCGGGCGTGAGCGAACGAAGGCGCCGCGGCGCAGCCCGCCATCGCCCAACATGAAGGCGCTGGCTTGCGCGAGCGTGTCCTTGCTCAGCGAGGCCGCTCCGGCTCGGGGCGCCATCCGCCCGATCGCCGTGACGCTCCGTTTATGCGGCCGCGCCCGCCGCGTGGCGCAGCGCGTCTCGAAGCGTCTCCCATTCCCCGGTCAAGCGGGACTCGAACAGCAGGCGCACCTCCTCGTCGTTCGCCAGAGCGATCGAAAGCTGCATCACGCGGGGACGATCGGACGGCGCGATGGCCGCATCGCGAACGCCCCTGAGCGGGACAAACGATTTGACGACGCCGCCGGTGCGCAGCGCGACCGCTCTGGATTCGGCCCGTATCGCGTCGCTCACCGAGATGAGTTCCTTGTCGGTGAGAATCACGATTCGATTCGGAATCACAGTTCGCTGGAAGACAACCAGGACGCGCGCGCGGAGTTCCGGCTGATATAATATTTGCTTGATCGACGCGCCGGGAAGGACCTCCATGGGAGCGTAATTGTGCAACTTGAAATTGACTTGACGCAGAAAGTCGAATTCACGCCGCGCCAACGACGGCTCGTTTGCCGGTGAGCCCGGGCCGACCAGGAAATTTCGTGGGGCGACGATGATCGGGTCGAACATATAGTCGACGACGGTGTTGTAGACGATGGTCGAAATCGCTGGCTTTCCCGCGACGACGCCATGCAATTCAAGCCATGAATGCAGCAAATTTCTGCCGTGAACGATGCGCTGAATGGCGTCAAACGGGTAAGCGGCGCTGACAACCGCGCCCGCCCTGGTCTTCTCCAAAATGACGATGCGGTCGGGATGCAGACACACCAATTTTGGATTTCTGCTCTGGCCGGCCCAAGGTTGGGACTGGAGGTATACGGTGTAAGGAAAGGGTTTCTCGTCGGGAACCGCGTCGTGAAAGATCGACGGCAGCGCCGCCCTCGAAGCGATGATTGTCGGCCAAGAAAACCAATCCGATTCGCGCATTGGAGACGCCTTTCCATCGATGACGTTTCGAGTCCCGCGAACTCAGCGGGCGCCCGCTCGGGACACGGATACGCGGCCGCAGTTTACCGCGAGGTTACGAGATTGCCGCGACAGCGCGCTCAACCGGAGCTTGCACGGCGTGCGAATGGCGCCGATTCGCGGCGCAAGACTCTGGATTGTCCAAGCGAGAACGGCCCCTGCCAGGCTTGGCGGCGCCGCGCGATCGTCCATTCGACAAGCGGAGACGCCCCTTAAGCAAGGCAGGCAAATGAGCGACCGGCGCACTCGCAGCAACAGGTCAGAACCAGCGTCCCCGTCCATAATAGCCGAACCCGCCGAACAAGAATATCACCAAGAGGATGATCAAAAGCGTATTGATGTCCATGGCCGTGTTCTCCCAGGTTTTCATCGGGACAGGCGATAAATATCGCGTTCGCGACTGTCGCCAAAGACATGGCACGGTCGGCGCTGGGGCAGTAGCATCGGAAACTACCTATGCTGAGTTAGGGTTCGGACGGCGTCCGAATGGCGGAAGCCGCAACATAACGGCCGTGTTCGAACCGCCGACCAATCGGCAGGTTGGCGGCGGATGACAGGGAGGTTCGGATGGGCTCGACGACCTATTACGTGGCGCTCGCCTTCACGCGCTCCGAGGACGGCGACATTGTTGCGTGCGAGCCGAAAGAGGCGCGCAGTTCAAGCCAAGCGATCCGCATGGCCGACTCGTTGGCGACGACGGAAGGGCATTGCGGAGCCATCGCGTTCTCACGGACCGGCGACCGGGCCCTTGGCGACTTCGACGATGCCGTGATCTTGAAGACGGTCGGCGAGGTCGATAGCGGGCTCTTGTCAGACTGATGGCCCTCTGGCATCGACGAAGGGCGGACACTTCAAGCCGACGCCTCGCGCGACTGGCAGCAAAGGGTGGCGAAGCGGACGCCGCGCTCTTAGATCGCAGCGAAAAACCCCTCATCTAGGCTGACCTCCTCTACTCGGACCTCCTTTGTATGCACCCCAAGGCCAAGGTCCTTCATCAACCCACACAACGCCTCGCCATCGATGAGGTCGATAGCTGGCGCACCGTCGCGAGTCGCCTCTTTCTTGGCGTCAGTGGTGAACGTGCCCGTGGTGATGATGATGCCTTTGTCGGCCCGTCCCTGCATCGCGCCTCGAAAATCTCGGACCACATCGGGGCCGACCGAACCCTTCCAACGCTTGCACTGAAACCGAACCTGAAACGAGATCAGATTGACGCGCAACACACCTACGCCGTCGATGCCGCCATCACCCGACTTGCCGCTAACCTCTACGCGAGTGAAACCGCTCTCGCGCAGTAGGCGCTGAGACAAACGCTCAAACGCGGAGGGGTCGATGGTCTGCACGCGTTTGAGCAGCAGGTCGGACCAACCGGCCGCTCCATCTTCTACGGCCTGCCCAGCTTCGCCTTTGTCTAATGCCTGAGCCGCTTTCTTTGCAGCGATTGACGCCTTGTACGCAGCGCTGACGATCTGCTTCAACTCGGCGTTCGTCTTGCTAGCTGCAATCCGACCATTCTCGGACAGTACCCACACGCCTCGCTTTGGGTTCGTGACTAAGTCCGCAGTTTTGAGAAAGCTGCGCGCCCATGCCATGCGATCTTGCAGCACAGCCGCGCCACTCTTGGGATACGTAACGTCCAACTGCTCTTGCGAGGCCCCGATCCCCGCGGTCATTGCGTCGTCCAGCTCCTCGACCGAGCCCGATCCACCGAGCTTCGACAGCGCCTCTAAGGTAGGCTTAAACAAGTCATCGTACTTTGGAAGCTCGGCCGTCTTAGCCATCACAGCGCCTTTCGCCTTCGGGTCGAAATCGGTCGCTCATCGCGCGGCCATCGGGCATCAAAACCCATCCACTAGGCCTCAAAGCAAGCAAGGGGTCTCCCATTTGAGAGGTCGGCACGTGCCACCGACACCAAATGTCCCCCCATCGCTTCTAGCAGAAACAAGAACGCGCGGGCATCGCCGCAAGGCGACACCGGCCCGTGCCGCATGCCGGGTGTCGTGTGTGCATACTACCACCGCGTTGCGCTGACAGTGCCCTCAACTGGGGATTGGGCGGCGTGCGAATTGCGCCGGTTTGCGGCGCAAGGCAAGGCTCCGGATTGTCCAAGCGGGAAGGGCCGCTGCCAAGCTCATGCAGCATCGCGCGGTAAAAGGCTACACGGGAGCGCCCCTGCAATTCTCGCATTGAGCGGCAAGAGACCAGCGGGCAACCGAAAGCCCCGTGTTGCAGAGCGGCCGGGGCCGAGGCGATCATTCGGAAGTCCCGCCGCGCCTCGCCGCCGAATTAACGCCCGGGAAAGAACTCGAATTGGTGCCCAGGAAAGGACTCGAACCTTCACGGCTTGCACCGCTGGTACCTGAAACCAGTGCGTCTACCACTTCCGCCACCTGGGCACGGCGCGGTTCATAAGGGCGCGTCAGTCGATCTGTCAATGCTCGCCCCGTTTCGCGAAGCGAGTTCGGCGGGCCGTCGTTCTCCACAACCGCCGCTCGCCCGGCAGGCCGCTTCATTGCTCCTCGAACAGGTTCGCCTGCGCGACTTCGCGCGGCGGTTCGGCGAGGCCGAGGTGCTTGAACGCGTGCGAGGTCAACAGCCGCCCGCGCGGCGTGCGCTGCACGAAGCCCTGCTGGATGAGATAGGGCTCGATGATTTCCTCGATCGCGTCGCGCGGCTCGGACAGCGCCGCGGCGATCGTCTCGACGCCTACGGGACCGCCGCCGAAACCGACCGCGATGGCGCTGAGATAGCGCCGGTCCATCTGATCGAGGCCGATTGTATCGACTTCGAGCAGGCCGAGCGCGCCGTCGGCGACCGCGCGGGTGACGCTTCTCACGCCCTCGACGACGGCGAAGTCGCGCACGCGCCTGAGCAAGCGTCCGGCGATGCGCGGCGTCCCGCGGGAACGCTTGGCGATTTCGTTGGCGCCGTCTTCGGCCAGCTCCAGCCCGATCACCCGCGCGCTGCGCCGCACAATGCTCTCCAGTTCGGCGACGGTGTAGAAATTGAGCCGCACCGGAATGCCGAAGCGGTCGCGCAACGGCGTCGTCAGCAGCCCCGCGCGCGTCGTCGCGCCGATGAGGGTGAACGGCGAGAGATCGATCTTGACCGAACGCGCCGCCGGCCCGGCGCCGATGATGAGGTCGAGCTGGAAATCCTCCATCGCGGGATAGAGAATTTCCTCCACCGCCGGGTTGAGGCGATGGATTTCGTCGATAAACAGCACGTCGCGCGGTTCGAGATTGGTGAGCTGCGCGGCGAGATCGCCCGCCTTGGCGATGACCGGGCCGGAGGTCGAGCGGAAATTGACGCCGAGTTCGCGCGCGACGATCTGCGCCAACGTCGTCTTGCCGAGGCCCGGCGGGCCGACGAACAGCACGTGGTCGAGCGCCTCGCCGCGCGATTTGGCCGACTCGATGAACACCTTGAGGTTGGCGCGCGCCGCCTCCTGGCCGGTGAAATCGGCCAGAACCTGCGGCCGCAGCGCCGTTTCGTCCTCGGGACGCTTTTCGGCGGAGATCAGGCGGCGCGGAGCGTCGGCCATTTCAGGCGCCTCCGGGCGGAAGCGGCGCGGGCGCCAGCGCGCCGCGCGTCGTCAGGCCGGTCAGGCTCGCCGCCATCGCGCAGGCGAAGGCGGAGACGGCGCCGCAGGCGACCAGGGCATGGCGAAGCGCCGCGCCGAGCTCGCCCGAAAACGCCGCCTTGGCCCAACGGCCCGCCGCGGGGTTCGCGTCCGTCCAGATCGCCGCCTCGAACGACGCGCCGAGCGAGGCGAGCCACAGAAAGAGGCAATAGGTCATCGCGCCGCCGATCAGCGCGGCGACGAGCGAGCGCGGCGCGCCGGCGGGCGCCGCCGCGTCCCACAGCGCGTAGAGGAAGCCCGTCGCCGCCGCCGGCCCGGCGCCCAGCGCATAGGCGACGATGAGCGCGATCGTGCGCGCGAACGGCGGCGCGACCGCGCCGAAATGGCCGACCGCCTGCGCCGCGGCCGGCGTCTCCAGCGCGACGGCGATGGCGACGAACAGCGCCGCCCCGATCGCCGGGCCGAGCGCGGCGAACAGCAGCGTCAGGCCGATCGTCGGCAGAAAGAAGCGGCGCGGGGGTTGGCTCATGGCGCGCCCTTGGCGAAATCAACGACGCCCATCACACGCGGTCGTTTCGATCGCGGTAGTCGTCGGTGTTGGCCCCGCGCGCGATTCCGACGAGCTCCTCCCGCTCGGGCGCGGCGATGATCAACACCCCGGCGCCCTTGGGGATGAACGCCAGCTCCTGCCCGGGCTTCCATGACAATCGTTCGCGAAGCGCCTTGGGAATCGAAACTCGGCCCCTCTCTGAGAGCGTCGCCACGAGCTTCATGATCTTGCTCTCCTTCGATCCGTGTCTATAGCGCGCGACGCGGCTACTGCGCCAGTTCCTTCAGCCCCGCCCTGATCAGCGCCGCGGTCTGCGCCTCGGGGCCGAGCGCGGCGAGGCCCTTGGCGACGGCGAGCGACGCCTGGGCGCGGGCGTAGCCGAGGCCGACGAGCGCGAGCGCGGCGTCCTCGGCCGCCTTGGGGAGTTTTGCGCCCGGCTCGCCGGCGGCGAGATCGGCGCCGGCGAAGGGCGGCGCCTTGTCCTTGAGCTCCATCACCAGGCGCTGGGCGAGCTTGGGGCCGACCCCCGGCGCGCGCGCCATCGTCGCCTTGTCCTGATGGGCGATCGCCGCGCTCAGCGTCTCGCCCGACAGCGCGCCGAGGATGGCGAGCGCCAGCTTGGCCCCGACGCCCTGCACGCCCTGCAGCAGGCGGAACCAGTCGCGCTCGGCGACGGTCAAGAAGCCGAACAGCCGGATCGCGTCCTCGCGCACCTGGGTCTCGATGTGGAGCGTCGCCGCCTCGCCGACGGCGGGAAGCGCGCGCAATGTGCGCGCCGACGCGAATACGACGTAGCCGACGCCGTTGACGTCCAGGATCAGGCTCTCTTCCTCGACCGCCTCGACGACGCCCTTGAGCTTGCCGATCATGCCGCGCCCCTCGCCCGCGCCGCGCGGTGCTGCGCGTGACAGATCGCGACCGCCAGCGCGTCGGCGGCGTCGGGCGAGGACGCCTGGCTCAACGGCAGCAGCGTTTTGACCATCATCGCCACCTGTCCCTTTTCGGCGTGGCCGACGCCGACGACCGTCTTCTTGATCAGATTGGCCGCGTATTCGGCGACCGGCAAGCCCTGGATCGCCAGCGCGGCGAGCGCGACGCCGCGCGCCTGGCCGAGTTTCAGCGTCGATTGCGGATCGCGGTTGACGAAGGTCTCCTCGACGGCGGCCTCGGCCGGCCGCTGGTCTTTGATGAGGCGGACGAGCGCGCGATGGATGAGCGCGAGCCGCTCGGCGAGCGAATTGGCCGCGTCGGTGCGGATCGAGCCGCAGGAGACGTAGGCGAGGCGCGCGCCTGAGACCTCGATCACGCCCCAGCCGGTGTTGCGCAGGCCGGGGTCGACGCCGAGAATGCGAATCGCGCCGACGTTCATGAAATGATCTCATAAGCCAAGAGCCGGCGCCCTGGCCAGGGCTTTGGCGTGGTCTCGCCGTCGGCGCTACGCGGCCTTGCCGCCGGCGCCCGGCGCGGGCAAGTCGATCGACAGACTTCTCCCCATGCGCGCCAGCGCTTCGTCGATAACCCACAGGTGCGAGTTGTGGCGAAGATCGAGCAAACGCCGCACGGAATTTTCGCTTACACCGAGTTCAGTCGCGAGCTTCGTCCGCGACCAGCCGCGACTGAGCATCGCCTCGTGAACGGCCAGCTTCGCGGTCACGAGCGAGGGAAGGACCGCGCGATCGGCGCCGAAATGACCGGCGCCGCCGCGCGGCAGCGGCTTTCCCGCGCGAATATAGCCTTCGAGCGCCGCGATCAGGCAATCGATCGCATTAGCGCGCGCCTCCGCCTCCGTTTCCCCTTCGGTCAACGCCTCGGCAACGTCGGGAAAGCGCACGAGCCACCAGCCATTGTCCTCGCGCTCAAGCGCGTATCGGTAGCCAAACGCCATTTTCATTCCTCGATATCGTCGCGCTTCAAACCGAGTTGATCGAGCATAGCCTTGAGCAATCCCGGCCCGATCTCCTTGTCGCGATCCTTCAGCGTCGTGAATCGATCGCCAAAGGTGAGCCGCCCGTGACTGCCCTTGCCGTGGCCGGCGTCGAAAGCGACAAACACGCCTTTCTGACGGCCAAGTCTCCTGATCTTCCGCTCGAATTCCCGCCCCCGCATGCGCCGCTTATCGCACATATGTGTGCGAACGGTCAAAAATCTCGCCAACACGGCCCGTGCGGCAATTTCGCCATCGTTTCCGGCGGCGCGCCGGCGCTTGCGCTCAGCCGGGCTCGCCGGCGGCGCCCTCGATGGTCTTGCGCATCTTGGCGAGGTCCGCGCCGGCCAATTCCATGAACGCGCGCACGCGCGCGGACTGGCGCAGATCGGCGTGGGTGAGAATCCATAAGTCGACGTCGAGTTCGGGCAGAATCGCGCCGACGCGGCTCAGCTCGGGGCGGGGATCGCCGAGGAAGCACGGCAGCAGCGCGGCGCCGACGCCGAGCGCCGCCGCTTCGAGCACGCCGAGCACGGAATTGACGCGGGCGACCTGACGGCGCGGGCCGACGTTGTCCTCGACCCAGCGTTTGCCGAGCGGGGGCGCGTAATGGTCGCCGAAACCGACCCAGGGCGCCGCCGCGACGACCCGCGGGCCGAACTCGGCGGCGATCTCCGCCGTGCAATAGACCGCCCAACGCATCGCGCAGATGCGCCGGCCGACCAGCGCCTCCGGCGGCTCGTTAGCGGCGCGAATCGCCACGTCAGCGTCGCGGCGCGACAAATTGAGGGTCTGCGCGGCGACGATCAGATCGAGCTGAACGGCGGGATTGGCGGCGCGGAAGCGCGCCAGAATCGGCGGCAACAGCGCGATCGCGATCGCGTCGGTCGTGGTGACGCGCAATTCGCCGCTCGGCTTGACGTCGCGTCCGGCGACGCGGCGCTCGAACTCGATGATCGAATCGGCCATCGCGCTCGCCAGCTGGATCATTTCCTCGCCCGCCGCGGTCGGCCGATAGCCGGCGCGCGAACGCTCGAACAGCCTCGCGCCGACCGCGCTTTCGATCGCGGCGAGGCGGCGGAACACCGTCGAGTGATTGAGGCCGAGCGCCTCCGCCGCGCCGACCAGCGAGCCGGCGTCGGCGATCGCCTTGACCAGGCGAAATTCGTCCCAATCCAACGAGGAAGCCATATTTTGCGCGTCCGATCGCGTTGCGCGACGGCCCGGACCTTCGACGAAGGCGGGCCGCGGCGCAAGCCGAATGGACGAGCGCGCCGGCGCATCGGCCGGCGCCGCGACGATCGGCCGCGCGCGGCCGAAGGCTAGGCCGGGCGCGGCGCGGCGGCGCGGCGCAGGCGGTCGTTGATCGCCGCGCCGAGGCCGCGTTCGGGGATCGGCGCCACGGCGATCGTCGCCGCGCCGGTCGCGTCGAGCGCGCGCAAGTGAGCGAACAGGTTCGCCGCCGCTTCGTCGAGATCGCGCGAGGGCGACAGATCGAGCCGCGCCCGCGCCGGGCTGGCGGCGAGGACGCCGCCGAAATCGAGCGCCGCTTCCTCGTTTGACGCCGCTCGCGCCGCCAGGCGCAGCGCCGCGAGCGGCGCGTAATGCGACTTGAGGAGCCCCGGCGCGATTCGCGCCGCCCCGGCGCCCGACGCGGGCTCGTCGGCGAGCGCGACGCCCAATTCGGCTTCGATCCGCTCGCGCGCGATCGCGCCGGGGCGCAGCAGCCGCGGCGTCCCGCCGAGGCAGGCTAGAATCGTCGACTCCAGCCCCAGCGGCGTCGGCCCGGCGTCGAGAATCCAGTCGATCCGGCCGTTAAGATCCGCGGCGACGTGCTCGGCGGTCGTCGGGCTGACGCGCCCGGAGCGATTGGCCGACGGCGCGGCGAGCGGAACGCCGGCCGCCTCGATCAGCGCGCGCGCGACCGCATGATCGGGCATGCGCAGCGCCAGCGTGTCGAGGCCGGCGCGGGCGAGCAGGCTGATGCGGCACGCCGGCGAGACCGGCGCCACGATGGTCAGCGGCCCCGGCCAGAACGCCCGCGCCAACGCCTTCGCCCGATCGTCGAAGATCGCCTCGCGCTCGGCGGCGCGCCGGTCGGCGAAGTGGGCGATCAGGGGATTGAAGACCGGGCGCCCCTTGGCGGCGTAAATCGCCGCCACCGCCGTGTCCGAGGTCGCGTCGGCGGCCAGGCCGTAGACTGTCTCGGTCGGCATGGCGACGAGCCCGCCGGCGCGAAGACATGCCGCGGCGGCGGCGACGCTCTCGGCGTCGGCCGGCGCGATGCGGGTTATGCGACGACGGCTCGACGGCATGG
>Ga0182014_10006173_pt1 | contig 13014 bp, 12 predicted proteins | sample 612S2DmetaG_FD_120489 | JGI IMG/M metagenome (GOLD analysis project Ga0182014, IMG submission 120489) | Permafrost microbial communities from Stordalen Mire, Sweden - 612S2D metaG | ecosystem: Environmental > Terrestrial > Soil > Wetlands > Permafrost | place: Sweden: Stordalen | collected... | reverse complement strand
GATTCACCCCTGCAGAACCAGATCGACTACACCAATTCACCGGAAGTGGTTTCCAGCGATTTCGTCGGTTCCCGCCATGCCGGCGTGGTGGATTCCCTGGCGACCATCGCCGAGGGGAACCATTGCGTGCTGTACATCTGGTACGACAACGAATTCGGCTACAGCTGCCAGGTGGTCAGGATGGTGCAGAAAATGGCCGGGCTTGAGCTTCCGGCGCTGCCTTAGCGTTCCTCCAGGGTCACGAAATCCCTGGGCTCCGACCCGGTGTAGATCTGCCTGGGCCGCGAGATCTTCTGCTCCGGGTCGACCATCAGCTCCATCCAATGCGCCACCCAGCCGTTGGTCCGGGGTACCGCGAACATCACCGTGAACATGGAGGCGGGGAGCTTCATGGCGCGGTTTCACCCTGGCCAGGAAGGCGGCCACGTTGGCAACGCTGCCGATCTGCTCCAGCATCCTGAGCACCGCCTCGTTGGCGGCGCCGTGGAGGGGGCCATACAGGGCCGCCGCCGCGCCGGCCAGGGCCGGCTTCAGGCCAGGACCGGCACCGCCGTTCCCGAGGAGGCCAGCTTGACGCCCCGGTGCACCGTCAGGTCCATCCTGCCCAGGTTCACCCCCGCGAAGCCCACCTGGAAGATCTCCGTCTCCCCGGCGGCGTTGGCGACCGTCCTGGGGGCGTTCATGAAGGTGTGGGTATGGCCGCCGATAATGACATCGATGCCCGGAACCAGCTGGGCCAGGTTCAGGTCGTCGATGGCCTCGCCCCGGCGATCGTAGCCCAGGTGGGAAAGCACCACCACCAGATCCACCCGCTCCACTTCGCGCAGGTGCTTGACGATGGGCTTGAGCGCCGCCACGGGGTCGCGCCAGTCGACCCCCACATGGTTCTCCCTGGAGACCAGGCCCTTGAAATCGACGCACACGCCGGTGAGGCCGACCTTGACCCCGGGGCACGCCTTCAGCGTCCAGGGGCTCAGCCGCGTGCCCAGGGCAGGGGCGCCCTGGGTGTCGAGGTTGCAGTTGAGGATGGGGAAGCGGGCCTCGGACAGAGCAGCCACCAGGCCGTCGACGCCGTTGTCGAAATCGTGGTTGCCCAGGGTGCCGGCGTCGTAGCCGCACATGGACATGAGCTTGAAGTCCACGAACCCCTTGTACTGATTGAAGTAGGGCGTGCCCTGGAACACGTCGCCGGCGTCCAGCAGCAGGACGTTGGGAACGGCCTTGCGGATCTGCTTCACCAGGGCCGCCCGGCGGGCGATGCCGCCCCGGCCGGTGAGGCTGCCGCTCCCGGGGCCGAAAGGTTCGATGCGCGAATGGGTGTCGTTGGTGTGGAGCAGGGTGATCCGCCCGGCATCATCGCCCTGGGCCCTGAGCGGAAGGCGGGAGGCCGCCATGGCCGTTCCCAGGATCTGGATGAAGGTGCGGCGTTCCATGGTGCCTCTAATAGGTTCGGGTCTTGATGGCTTCGGCGAACGGGGGGGAGAACAGGTAGCGGACGCCTTCGGGAGCAAGGATGGGCTTGCCCGACCTGCCGCGGCGTTCGCACCAGTCGATGGCCGCCTGCCGGATGTCAATGCTGGTGAGCACCACGTTGCGGCCTTTCTTCAGGGTGGACGTGGCGTTGTTCAGGAGGTAGTCGGAGGTGGCCACCCGGAACGTGCCGGCGGGGTCGATGGGGGTGCCGTCGCTCCAGACGACGGAGACCAGGGGATGCTCCCGGGAGCCCGTGACCGAGGCCCGCACCCCCGAGACCGGCTCCCCGCCCTTGTGCCGGATGGCTTCCTTCAAGATGGCGACCACCTGGGCGCCGGTGTAGTCGGCCACCACCAGCTCGTCGTCGAAGGGGATCACCTCGTAGAGGTCGCCCACATGCACCGGTCCCACCGGAAGATCGCGCCGGATCCCGCCGGCGTTGGTCACGGCGAGCCGCACCTCTCCGCCGACCGCGGTGCCGGCGGCCTCCCGCATCACGTCGGCGAGCAGGAAGCCCAGGGGAAATTCCCCCGGGCCCCCGCGCCGCTTCACCCCGGCAGGGGCGTTGGCGATGACCCGCCCGTAGGATGCGTGGATCTCCGCCGAAAGGGGCGCGATGACCTTGGCCAGATCCGGATCGTCGGGAAGGGTGGCGGTGATGGGGTTGTTGGCCCCCTGCTCCAGGCGGGGCGCCTGGGCCGCCAGTACCAGCCCCAGGGCCCAGGTTCCCAGCAGCAGACGCGTCTTGATCACGGCTACCCTTTCCAGACTGGAGTGTTAGCGGTCGATCGCTACGGGGCAGTATGGCAGGCGGGGCCACCCCCTGTTGCCGGCGATCAAAATAGTCTTGACAGGTGCATCCGCCAACCTAACCTGTATACATCCTGAGTACAATTGGAAGGGTGGCTTCCTTGCAGAAAATAACGCCGCTGAAAAGTCTTGCGAAGGCGGGTCCCGTCAACCGGACCAGCATCGCCTATGATTCCCTGAAAAACTCCATTTTCACCAACCTGATCAAGCCGGGTGACCATCTCAGCGAGAACCAGGTGGCCAAGGCCCTGGGCATGAGCCGGACCCCGATCCGGGAAGCCATCAAGGTGCTGGCCAGCGAAGGCCTGGTGGAGATCCATAACGGGGTGGGCATCTATGTCAAACGGGTGACCACCAAGGAGATATCCGACCTGTTTGAAGTGAGGGCGGCCCTGGAGTGCGCGGCTTTGCCTACCGCCCTGGAACAAATTTCCGAAAAAGAAATTGATGATATCTATGCCGAATGGGTCAAACAGAAAAAAAAGATCGAGGCGGGCCAGAAGGTGGATCTGGGCCGCATTTCGAATATGGATTACCAGCTGCATTTCTTGATCGTGGACCGGTGCAGGAATGACTTCCTCAAGAACGTGATCGATGGTATCCGGGCAAAAATCATGCGATATCAAAGGATATCGGCCATGGCGCTGGCGGATGAAATCGATATCATCAATCAACACCTCGTGATTATGAAATTAATGAAACAGCGCGAGGTGGAAATCCTGTCCAAGGTGCTCAAGGAGCACATCCTGAAGGCAGCGGACAACATCATAAGAAATCCCAACTGGTCCATCTGAGTTCCTTGAGTCACTGAATTTTAATTCGACCTGGTTCCAGGTTGCATACTCCATAAAGGGGGTCCGAATGAATGCTGTTTCGATGTTCATACCCTGCTCTGTTGATCTCTTCCTTCCCGGCATCGCGGAGTCGATGGTAACCCTGCTGCGCCGGGCCGGCGTGGATCCGGTCTATCACCAGGGCCAGACCTGTTGCGGCCAGCCGGCCTTCAATTCCGGATACCGGGACGAGGCCAAGAAGGCGGCCAAGCATTTCATCAAGCTGTTCGGCGAGGACGAGGTGGTGGTCAGTCCCTCCGGTTCCTGCGCCTGCACGGTCAAGTTCCATTACCCGGAACTGCTCAGGGATGAGCCGGAGTGGTTCGGCCGCGCCACCGAGCTCGCCTCCCGGGTCTTTGAACTGTCGCAATACCTGGTCGATGTCCTGAAAGTGGAGGATTTCGGCGCCAGCTTCGAAGGCAAGGTGACCTTCCACGAATCCTGCCACAACCTGCGGAAACTGGGCATTTCCGCCCAGCCCCGAAAGCTGATCGCCGCCGTGAAAGGCGCGGAGATGGTGCCCATGAACCAGGAGGATTTCTGCTGCGGGTTCGGCGGAACGTTCGCCAACAACTACGCGGACATTTCCGAATCCATGGTCCAGGACAAGGTGGAGAACTACTTGGCCAGTGAGGCGGACGTTCTGCTGCTCTCCGAACCGGGCTGCCTGCTGAACATCGGCGGCTACCTCAGCCGCATGCATCCGCACAAGAAGGCCATGCACCTTGCAAGCTTCGTGGCCGAAAACATGAAGGAGGCCAGATCATGAAGATCAGGACCGAGGAGTTCAACCAGCTGGCCGCGGTGGAAATCGACAAGGCCCGGGTGCGCCCGTTCCTGAAAATGGTGCCGGAATTCCTGTTGCGCAAGCGCACCGCCGGCTTGCCGAGCCTGCCCGATCCCGAGGCCGCCCAGAAATACACGGCGGCGGTGCGCGCCGAGGTGATCAAGCGTCTGCCCGAACTTCTGGAAGAGTTCGAGCGCAATGCCATCGCCAACGGCGCGAAAGTGTTCTGGGCCCGGGACGCCAAAGAGGCCAACGACTTCATCCTGAAGGTGGCCAAGGAACGGGGGGTCAAGACCGTCATCAAGGGCAAGTCGATGATCACGGAGGAACTGGCGCTCAACGATGTCCTCACGGCCAACGGCATCACGCCCTGGGAAACCGATCTCGGGGAATTCATCGCCCAGCAGATGAATCTCCCGCCCTTCCATATCATCGCCCCCGCCATGAACATCCCCGTGGAGGAGATCCGGGATTGTTTCCTGGAAAAGGCCGACATGAAAACGCCCACGGTGGATCCGGTGGAACTCGGGTATGCCGCGCGGGTGTTTCTGCGGGACAAGTTCCACCATGCGGATATGGGGATCGCGGGCGTCAACATCGCCGTGGCCGAGACCGGCACGGTTATCAATGTGGAGAACGAAGGGAACATTCGGTTCAGCAAGTCCGCGCCCCGGACCCTGATCTCCATCATGTCCCTGGAAAAGGTCATTCCGACCATGCAGGATGCCATCAACCTGCTCCGGGTTCTGACCCGCAACTGCACTGGCCAAAGGATTTCGGCCTATGTTTCCATGGAAAGCGGGCCCAAGAAGGCGGAGGAGCTGGACGGGCCGGAAGAACTCTTCATCGTCATCCTGGATAACGGCCGCAGCGTGATCTACCAGGACGAAGGCGTGCGGGAAGTCATGCAATGCATCCGCTGCGCGGCCTGCCTGAACATCTGTCCGGTCTACCGGCAGATCGGCGGCTACGCCTATGGCGGGGCATACTCGGGCCCCATGGGCCAGGCCCTGATGCCCTTGCTGTTCGGACTGAACCGGACGCCGGATCTCTACCGGGCCTGCACCCTTTGCGGCGCATGCGCCAGCGTCTGCCCCGCGGGCATCGACCACCCGAAGCTGTTCCTGAACTACCGGGACAAGGACGTCAAGGAAGATCCGCGCTTCCATGCCAAGAAGCGGACCGCCAAGGAAAGCTGGTTCTTCAAGCTGTGGGGCGTGGGGGCCAGCAACCCGGGACTCTGGAATCTCGGGGTGCGCCTGTTCCGGCCCCTGTTCAACCGCAATGCCCGGGAAGGCGTGGTCAGCAGCATGCCGGGCCCCTTGACGGGATGGTTCAGGAAACGCGACATGCCCGCCATGGCCGAAAAGACCTTCCGCGAGCGCTGGAACGAAATCAAATAGCCCAACTTAAGAAAGATTCCCAGATGGAGGAAGCCATGGCACAGGATGCGCGAGAAGAAATCCTAGGCAAGCTGAGGGCGGCGCCCAAGCAGCCGATTCCGGAACGTCCCCCCCTGCCGCCGATGAAGGAAGAATCCCTTCAGGGCGAGGAGATGGTCACTTTCCTGATGGAGCGGCTGGCGGCGGAAGCCTACACGCCGTTCCGGGTCAGGAACAACCGGGAGGCCCTGGACAAGCTGGCCCAGATCGCCAAGGAAGAGGGTTTGAAATGCATCATGACGTCCACGGATGATGTGGTCACTCCGCTGGATCTGCCTTCCTGGGGGCGGGGAAATGATGTGAAAGTGCTGAACCCCAGCCAGTTTCAGGACCGCCAGACCTACAAGGATGCCGTGTTTGACCAGGCGGATGCCTCCGTGACCGGCGCGAGTTTTGTCGTGGCCGAAACCGGAAGTCTGGGGATGGCTCACGGCACGGACAATCCGCGCCTGCTGACCCTGGCTCCGATCACGCACATCGTGCTGATTCCCGTGGACCACATCGTTCCCGTGCTCGATGCGGTGGTCGGCCGATACTTCGGCCAGGTGGGGAAGTACCCCAGCCAGTTCTCTTTTGCTACCGGGCCGAGCCTGACCGGTGATATAACGGGGTATCTCTTCAGAGGCATGCACGGTCCCAGGAAAGTCATAGCCATCGTGATTGGCTGAGCTCAGCCGCATTGCAGGTGAAAATATATCCAAAAGAGGTGCAAACCAGATTGACCCAGATTCCTCAACCCCAAAAACTCTGACGGAGGGAACGTAATATGAACGCCGCGGTGGGAAGAACGAAATCAACAAACATGCGCTGGGTGCTGGCCGGCATCATGTTCATGATTTCCTTTGTTTCGTATATGGACAGAGTCAATTTGTCTGTAGCTGTTCCGGTTATCATGAAGGAATTCCATTTCACCAAAATTGGAATCGGCTGGATGCAGACGGCATTTTTCCTCGGTTATGCCATTATGCAGATTCCCGGAGGCATGCTGTCCGAGCGGTTCGGGCACCGCCGGGTGGCGGCTTTGGCGGTGGCCTGGTGGTCGGCCTTCACCGCCCTGACCGCCTTCGGCACCAGCCTGTTCACCTTCTTGATCATCCGGGGCTTGTTCGGTCTGGGCGAAGGTCCGGCGTTCCCGTCGTTCAGCAACTGCATCTATCACTGGTTCGCCAAGTTCGAGCGGGGCAAGGCATCTTCCCTGATGCTGTCCGGGGCCTTCCTGGGGCCGGTGATCGGCCCCGGCGTCACGGTGGGGCTCATGCTCGCGTTCGGATGGCGCTGGGTGTTCATCATCTTTTCCCTGGCCGGCCTCTTGTTTGCCACCTTGTGGTATATCTTCGACCGGCAGACCCCCAAGGAAAGCAAGTATGTCAATGCGGCGGAACTGAATCTCATCGCCGGCGGGGATCCCGTGCTGGCGGCGGAGCAGGCCCTCACCTTGAAGAAGGCCAAGCTGGCTCCCTGGCGGAAGTTCATGGGCAGCTACCAGTTCTGGGCCATCGCGCTCCAGTATTTCATCACCGACTACGTCATGTACGTGTTCCTGGCCTGGCTGCCGCTCTACCTTATGGAAGCGCAGAAGTTTTCCCTGGCGAAGATGGGCTTTGCCGCTTCGCTGCCCTGGCTGGCCCTGTTCATCACCACCATCGGGACGGGCGTGGTGGCCGACAAGATGGTCGCGGCCGGGATGTCGAAGTTCCATGCCCGCACAACCTTCGGCAGCGTCGGCCTGGTCCTTTGCTGCGTGACCCTGTATCTCGGGGCCGTGGCCACGGTGCCCTGGCAGAACGTCCTGTGGATGAGCCTATCGCTGGGATCCCTCGGCCTGACTTTCAACGCCTCCTGGGCGGCCTGCCTGGACATCGGCGGCCAATACAGCGGCTCCGTGTCCGGCTGGATGAACCTGTGGGGCAACATCGGCGGCGTGCTGGCGCCCATCGTGACCGCCTGGATCGCCACCCGGTTCAGCTGGAGAGCGGCCATCCTCGTGACTTCGGCCTCGGCCTTGATCGGCGTGGTCTCCTGGTTCCTGGTCCGGCCTGACCGGTCCCTGGTCGTGGAAGCAGATATCGTCCCCCTGCCGGAACCGGCAACCGTCTGAACCCTGGAAAGTCCACGTGGCCGGCCTTGGTGCCGGCCACGTCATGGCCAGGCTAGACTCAACCTTCCACCGGGAGCATCCTCCATACCTATAGTGACCGACGCTTTCAAGAACCCACTGGCAGCCCTTGCCGCCCTGTTCCCCCAGGGCACCTTCTCGTCCCTTCATGTCCGCAACTACCGCCTGTATTACCTGGGCCAGATCATATCCACCTCGGGCACGTTCATGCAGACCGTGGCCCAGGCGTGGCTGGTGCTCAGCCTGACCCACTCCGGAAAAGCCCTGGGCCTGGCCACCGCGCTGCAGTACCTGCCGATCCTGCTGCTCGGCCCGTACGGCGGCGTCGTGACCGACCGCATCCCCAAACGGAAGATTCTCTTCTATACCCAGTCCATCTCCGGGGTCCTCGCCCTGGTCCTGGGCACCCTCGTGGCCACCGGCCTGGTGCGCGTCTGGATGGTGTATGTCCTGGCCTCCTGCCTCGGCCTGGTCAATGTGTTCGACAATCCCACCCGCCAGACCTTCCACATCGAGCTGGTGGGGCCGGAGCATGTGCGCAACGCGGTCACCTTGTACTCCATCCTGGTGAACTTGGCCCGCATCATCGGGCCGGCCATCGCCGGGATCCTCATCGCCTCGGTGGGGCTGGCGCCCTGTTTCATCATCAACGGGATCTCCTTTGCCGCCGTGGTGGGCATGCTGGCCATGATGAATCCCGGGGAACTGCTCACCTCGCCCCCGGTGCCGCCCCGCAAGGGGCAGATCCGGGAGGGGTTCAGGTATGTGGCCAACAGTCCCGTGCTGGGCTGCAGCCTGCTGATGATGGCCATCATCGGCACCCTCACGTTCGAGTTCCAGGTCAGCCTGCCGCTGATCGCCCACTTCACCTTCAAGGGCGACGCCCGGAGCTACGCCTTCCTCACGTCTTCCATGGGGCTCGGGGCGGCCTGCGGAGGGGTCTTCTTCGCCAGCCGCAAGGGCATCACCCCGTACAAGCTGGTCAGCGCCTCCCTGCTGTTCGGGCTGGCGGTGCTGGCCGCGGCTTTCATGCCGACCCTGCTGCTTTCGGGCCTGGCGATGGTAGCGGTGGGCGTCTGCTCCATCAACTTCTCCTCCCTGGGCAACAGCACCCTGCAGCTGGGGAGTTCAGCGCAGATGCGCGGCCGGGTCATGTCCCTCTGGTCGGTGGCCTTCCTGGGGTCCACCACCATCGGCGGGCCCGTGGTGGGCTGGTTCGCCGAGGTCGCGGGGGCCCGCTGGGGCCTGGCGCTGGGGGGCCTGGCCGCCCTGGCCGCCGCGGCTCTGGGGGCGGTCCTGCTGCGCAAGCCGCAAACCGGGACCGCGGGCGGATAGGGAATCAGGGGTTGGGCTCCACCGCCGCCTTCTCCTGGCCTTCAGCCATTTCCCAGCCGCGGCCGGGGTTGTAGTCCTGCATGGCCCGGGCGAGGGTCTCGGTGCGCCTGCCCAGGTCCTTCTGGTACACCACGCCGTTCTTGCTGACGATGAAGGTCATCACCCCGGACGACCGGTACTTGGCCGGGAAGGCCACGAAAGCGAAGCCCTTGGTCATGTTCCCATCCTCCAGATAGCTCTGGGCGCCGCCCGGGGCAGCCTTCCCCTGGCGGGCCAGGATGCGGTACTGATAGCCGCGGTAGGGGGTCAGAGCGCCGTCGCGGCTCCCGCCATCCCTGACCTCGGCCCAGGCCACCAGCGGACCGATGGGGCTCTGGGGTTCGCGGTCAGCGGGCTTCCAGAAGAGCCCGTTGTGCTGCCCGTCGTCACTGAAGATGGCCTGGGCGTACCGGCTGCCCTGGGCGGCATAGTATTCCTTCTGCGCCGCCGCCAGTTCCAGGCAGACATGGATGGTGGAGGCTTCGTTCTGGCCGATGCGCCGGAAAAGGATCTCCTTCCTGGCCGCCGCGGTCTCGAAGAACCAGACCGTTCCCTTGCTCACCAGTGGAATGGGCGTGGGCCAGTTCCTCGCGCCGATATACAGGGTGGTGGTTCCATCCGGTTCCTTCACCAGCCGGTGCATCTCCTGGTAGCGCTGCACGAAGTTGGCGCGGTTGCTGGCATCCTCGGTATCGTCTCCCGACGCGACCAGATCCCGGCCGCCGGGCCCAAGGATTTCGACCATCGCCGGTTCGTCATTGTCCTGCGCCGCTTTGACCAGGGCGCTGCTCGCCGCTTCCGGGGAAGCGAAGGTCTTCTGCCCCTTCTGCTGGGCCATGACCAGGGTGGGAAAGCCCGCTGCCAGAAGGAGGGCGAACGCGGCTGACCTGGGGAAACTGTGCTTGGCTTGACGCATGGGGTTACGCTCCATCCTGAAAGGTGGCCTGCACCGGGGATTCAAGGAGAATTTCATTTCCGACGGCCGCCGCCACCGCCACCGCCGCGCGGGGCTGCGTGGCCCATGCTCGCGCTTCCGCGGGAGGAGAAGCTCCTGGCCTGTCCGCCATGCTGGTACTCGCTGAAGGCGCTTGAGCGCACACCGCTCTGGCCGCGGGGATCAGCGAATCCCCGGGCGGCCTGGGGGTTTCCGTTGAACGGCCTGGCCGATTCAGGGGCGCCACGCCTGGCTTCGCCACGCCCGGCGGAGGGGCCGGCCGGAGATCTGAACCCTGCGCCGGCGCCCGGCCGGGTCCCGCCCGGTCCGGCGGCTCCCCGGTAGAAATTGTTGCGGTTATAGAAGGTGTTGCTCCGGGAGTAGTAGGTGTTGTGGTTGTAGATCACGTTGCGGTTCCGCCAGTCGAAGCCCCAGTGGGGATAGCCCCAGGCGTATCCGCCGAAGAAGCCGATGCCGAAACCGATGCCGAAGGAGAGACTCGGGCCGCTGTACCAGATGCCGGGATACGCATACCAGCCCGGCCACGCCGCCACGGGATCCCCGTAGTCCGACCAGGGGTCATAGGCGGGGACGTAGACGACGTTGGGACTTTGCGGCTCGATGGTGATGGCCGGGCCCTGGGTGGACACGGTCTGCTGGGGGGTGGTCCTGAGGCTGCCGGACGCCTGGGCCCGCCGGCGCATGGTCTGCACCGCGTCCATCACGTCCTGCGGCTGGTTGTAGTAGGCGTCGCCGAGCGATGAGGTCCAGGACAGGTTCTTGTCCATGTTGCCGAGGACGGACGGGAAGGCGGTCAGGGCCTTCACGCTGGGGTCCCAGGGCTGCGGGTCCACGGCCTTGCCCAGGGCGTCGCCCTTCAGATCAGGGTGCGCCTGCACCCAGCGGTCGGCCTCGACCACCTGCTCGGGAAAGGTGGAAGCCGCCAGGACTTGCGCCACCAGGGAATCGGGATACAGCGCCATCGGCGCCACCTCCTGCTGCAGCTGGGTGGTGGTTTGCGGCTGATAGGCTGGCGCGGGCGCTCCGGCCAGGGTCTGGCCGAGGCCGCCTCCGGCCCCGAACCACAGGACCAGCCAGATCAGGGAAACCAGCCTGCGCTTGAGCCACAGCGGCCCTGGGCGCCTAGAGGAAAATGCGAAGCTGTTCATGGCGTGGCACCTCATTCGGGTTTGGAATAACGCACTTTTGATGCCATTGGCTAACCTATTGTTTTCAAAATATTTATAGTTACCGGGAGATGAAGCGATGACTGCAAGTTCCTCAATATGGAGAACCTTTCCCATCAGTTCGATGGAGTGGCGACCGGGTGGCCGCCCTGGGTGTTTGCTTAACTGTTTGTATATAAATAAATAGAACTGCGGTTCGAAAATTGCTTGGGTACATGCACCTGGAGAAGTCCCTCCAGTTTCCGGAAGCCCACCCATGAGCCCCAAACCAGCCGCCACCGAGGCGATCGTCGCACCCGGGATCCGTTGGTTTGGCGCAGGTGAGTCCACCAGGACCCGGGCTCCAGGATTCATGATGATGTTCCTGCTGCGCCGGGGTCTCCGCCTGTTGGCGGCCGGCATGCTCTGCGCGGCCCCGGGCTGTACGCAGTTGCCGGACGTCCACTACCTTAAAGCGCCCCTGCACCCGGATGCCGCTCCAGCCGCCGAGATCCAGGAGGGAAGGGGGGCCGGGAAGGCGGAGGCCCTCTTGGCCAAACGCCTGGCAGAAGCGGGAGTGGTCATCCCGGGCCGGGCGGCCCTGGAAGCGGTCGCCAGCGGCCATTCCTGGACCGCCGGGAACAAGGTCTCCCTGCTGTTCGACGGGCCGCAAACCTTGGGCGCCATGGCCGCGGCCATCGCCGCGGCCAAGGACAACATCAATCTGGAGACCTACATCTTCGACCAGGACGAGATGGGGCTGCGGTTCGCCGACCTGCTGATGCGCAAGCAGCGGGAAGGGGTGCAGGTGAACATCATCTACGACTGCGTGGGCACCATCGGCACGCCCGAAGCCTTTTTCGACCGCATGCGCCGGGCCGGCATCCACCTGTGCCCCTACCACCCGCTCAACCCGCTGCTGCGAATTGGCCGGTGGAAGATCAACAACCGGGACCACCGGAAGATCCTGGTGGTGGACGGGAAGGTGGCCTTCACCGGCGGGGCCAACATCAGCCAGACCTATGCGAAGGGATCCCTCTTCCACAGCAGGTCCAAGAAACCTTCCAGCCTCGGTTGGCGCGACACCCACGTGCGGATCGAAGGCCCGGCGGTGGCGCCCCTGCAGCTGCTGTTCGTGGAGAACTGGTTCAGCCAGCAGGAGCACGGGTTGGATCCCAAGGTTTATTTCCCGCCCCTGGCGACGGCCGGGGACAAGACCGTGCTGGTGGTGGGCAGCCAGCCCGGGGGTGATTTCGAAATCTACCGGGCCTATGTCCAAGCCTTCGAGCAGGCCAGGCAGACCATCCACCTCACTGCCGCCTATTTCGTACCCGATGCCCAACTGATGAAGGCCCTGGAGGCGGCCGCCCACCGGGGTGTCCAGGTGGAACTCATCCTCACCAACGTCAACGACAGCGGCATAGTGCACCAGGCCACCCAATCCTACTACGAGGAACTGCTGAAGGCGGGGATCCGCGTATTCCAGCTGAAAAGCTCCATCCTGCACGCCAAGACCGGCGTCATCGACGGCCACTGGTCCACGGTGGGTTCCACCAACATGGATATGCGCAGCTTCATCAACAACAAGGAGATCAACGTCATGGTCACGGGGGATTCTTTTGGTAGGGAAATGGAGGACGCCTTTGCGGAGGACCTGAAGAATTCCACCGAAATCACCCTGAAGGACTGGGAAAAGCGGCCCGAGGCCGATCGGTTCAAGGAATGGGCGGCGCGGGTCGTGGGGCGCTTACTTTAGCTCATCCCATTTGAATGGAAAGGGCAATCATTTTGAAGTAACCAGCTAGGCCATGGCAGGTTGAATTCAATCTAAACATTAAAATATTTTGCGTTAATTATTTGGCTTTGAAAATGCGTAGACCCCTCGATCTAAAGTTCTGTTTTTGCAGCGGCCAAGAGGAGAGACAAGTGAACAGGCTAGGTAACTATCCCAAAATCATGGTGTGGTCCATGGCTCTCCTGGTGGCCGCCTTGGCCGTGGGATGCCAGGGGAATCGAGATCCGATCCTCGGCGGGAACGACAGCGCAACGCCGGTGATCGTCGGGCCCCAGGTGACCCTC
>Ga0182014_10006169_pt1 | contig 13017 bp, 9 predicted proteins | sample 612S2DmetaG_FD_120489 | JGI IMG/M metagenome (GOLD analysis project Ga0182014, IMG submission 120489) | Permafrost microbial communities from Stordalen Mire, Sweden - 612S2D metaG | ecosystem: Environmental > Terrestrial > Soil > Wetlands > Permafrost | place: Sweden: Stordalen | collected... | reverse complement strand
GGCCACTTCCTGAGAAAAGCTCCATTTTGTTGAGTCTTATCTAAGCGCCATTTGGGTCAACCCATGCTATGCCACAGGCGCAGGAGCTTGTCTTCCGCGATGCAAAGGACGCGTAAGTAAAACACACCGCGCAGGAAGGCTAGGTAGGCGTCGGAATAGCCTGCGCCGTCGGGTGGGGGAGTTCAAAGCGGCTCTGTAGGCCGGAGATCACAACCGCTGGCCGGTTCAGCGCGCTGGCTATGTCGGCGAGGGTGCGCATTTGACTTGGGGCCGCTGGCTACGGTGCCTTCGGCATCTCAAGGAGGGGGTACACGTTCGTTGTAGTTTGCTCCATGACCCGGTAATCACGCGTGAGGTCATCCCACGACTTGCCGTCCGCTCCTGGGATGTCGCTGCGCGGCGTTGTCGTGAGGATGTAGCCGTCCATGGAGAACTTGGCCTTTTGGAAATCCTTCCGGGAGGAGATTGTTTCAAGTTCCTTGAGGCACTCGATCTTCGGGCTATTCTTGAGGAACAACCCACCGTGGTGCATTCCGTGGGATTCGAGAAAGCGCAGGTGGACGCGACCAGAGGGCTTGTGGCGCAGCCAGAGGAGGAAGTCGGGGTAGAAGCCGCTCTGCTTGAAGAAGCCCACGCCCGTCTTCGCCTGGTTTCGGAGCAGAAACACCTCAACATCTTTGAACGGGTCCTTGTTCCGTCCGGTTTCCCAGAAGCCCGAGAGGCGTTCGAGCAACTCGCTCTCGTTCTTACTCAGGCCCGGTGGGCTGACGGCAAGGTCGGCCACGGCATAAGCCTTGTCTCTTGGATCGCAGAGCAACGGACTGTAGAGGTGCCGCTCGATGTGAAGGCGGGGCAGCGGTTTGCTCCAGCTCGTCTTCTGCAACTCTGTCATCCCCTTCTTGACCAGTCCCTCCAGCTCTTTGAACAGCTCGTCGGAGGTCGTCCGCACACGAAAGGTGACAGGCTGGTCCTTCACGGCAAGCTTGGCCGGTGCGATTTCCTTGCTCTCGCGTTCCCGCTCTCGCCGGGCGGCAAAGCGGTCGAGGTAGGTCTTGCAGGCGCGCGTAGCAGCATCGTGCAGGACGGCAGGGTCGTGGCGGTCACGGGCGGAAACTCTCACTTCACAGCGGGCGAGAATGTCCGGCAAGACCGTGCGCGGGATGTAGAAATTTTCAAGGCGCCGCGTCCGTTTGTGTGCGAGCAGAGAATCATAAAGCGCGGAAGCATCCACGAGACCCAACGCCGCAGGCACGGTGAAATCAACCTTCTCGCTTACGCCGATGGTGCCCGCGCCGATATGCGTTCCTGCCAGAGTCTGCACACGCGGCGTCAAATCAATCGAAACGCCCAGGTCTTCCGCTGCGACTACGAAGGTCTCCATCCGCACGTCAAAGTTCTTGCGCGGTAGGGGGATGGGCAGCGTCTTCTCCTTTGGGAAGAGGTTCTCGCTCGTCACGGTGAGTTCGCGGAAAACGCGCTCGCGCTGGAGCATCTCGCGGAAACGCTGCACGTAGTTCGCGTTCCAGCCGAAAATGTAAAGCGTCTCCAGGGGCGTGAGCTCGGGTGGGTGCGGGCCTTCGTCGGGGAGACGGGCGCTGCGTTTGAGGGAGCGGTTCTTGCCGCGCAGCCGCACGCCGCGCCCGAAAAGCTGAATCACCTGCGAGCCCTCGCCGCTGCCCATGTTCAGCAGCGCCATTGCCGACACGCGCCAGCTTGACCAGCCTTCGATGAACTTCTTTGCGCCGATGAGCAGATGCACAGGCGAGTCAGCCGCCTCGATGGTGTCGAACAGCGAGCGGGTCAGCTTGTCCGCCTTCACCTCTAGGTTGAGGTGCTCCTTCACGTGTTTTTCGAAGCTGGACACGTCGCCGATGTTGATGACCGCAAAGTAGGGTTTCTCTTTTCCGGTTGGCGCGGACACGCGCAGGCCGATTTCGCCCGTGTCGCCGGCGAGATGCCACAGCTCCAATCCGCCCGCGCCGTGGAAGACCTGTTCGGTGATGTCGGCGTAAAGCTGCTTCGCCTTCGCCAGGCGGAGGTACTCCAGGCGCTGAGTGAACAAATCCGCCTTCGTGTCCTCGTCCTGAAAGCCGCTGTTGCCCGCGAGCACGTCCCCGATGACGCCCGTGGCCCATTTCGGATCTTCAAGGAAGCGCTGGAGGAACGTGACCACCTTCGCCACGTCCGCGCGCTCAGACTTCGCGCCGGCGCTGTTGTCGGCCTTGCCGCCCTGTCGGCGGCTCACGCTGCTGCCGAGCATGACCCAGAGCGGACGCGCGATTTCGTAAGGCCGAAACTCCCGACCGTGGCTGCGGAACAGGCGGAATTGCTGGTAAAACACGAGCAGGCCGCCCACCAGCAACTCCTGCGCGCGCTCCTCCGTCCCGGCGGAGAGATTCAACACCTCGAAATCCTTCCCGTGGCCGTCGCCGTGGAAATAGCGGTAGCTGTAATCAAAGAGGATCGACTTGCCGTAGTCGCTCATGAGCAATTCCCGCTTCCCGCCGCTGGCCGCACCCACGGCCTGGGCGAACGTCGCGCTGTACTCCACCAGGAAACCGCCCTCGCTCAACGCCTTCTGGCGGTTTTTCCAAGTCTGCGCGTCACTGCCGACGCCTTTGTGGCCCTCATCCACGAAGACGAGGTTATGCCCGCCCAACTCCGTGAGCGCGATGCTCACGCCGTCGCCGCTCGCCTCGTCGGCCAGCTTGTGGATCTCCACCACCATCACCTTCGGCCCAAAGAGGCCGCGCCCGCCGCCCGTGCTGCGTTCCTCGACGAGGCGACCGCACTCCACGCCGCTCTCGCGCAACTCGCGCAGGTGCTGCTCGCTCAAGCCCTCGTTGGGCGTGACCAGCAGGATGTTGTCCCATTCGCGGCGACCGTCGGCCCGGTTCGCCAGCATTTCGGGATGCGCCCCGTGGGCGAGGTAGTGGCGAAGCTGCCGAATGTGCGCGTGCAGGAGCAGAGTCTTGCCCGAGCCGGTAGCCATGAAGAACGCGATGCGGCGCAGGTCGTCCTCGGTGAACTCCGTCATCGTGCCCGGCATCGCGCCGCGTGCTTTCTCCTTCAGGAAAAACTCATTCAACTTCCGGCGGAGCGCCGCAGGCTGGTCGGTTAGCGCGTCGAGATACATCTCGGTGAAGAGCAGGGCCAGCCATTGGAAATACTTGAAGCGGAAAACGCCGCGCCCGCGCGCCAGCTCGCGTTCTTCTGCCAGGATGCGCCGGTCGTAATCGGCCAATTTCGCGAGTATCGCCGGGTCCTTCAGGCCGGCGGTTACCAGCGCGTGGAAGAAGAAGCTGTTCCCGTCACCGAAGTCGCCTTCTGGCGCGCGGTCGAGGCGCGAGCGAAGATCGTCAAACTCCACCGCGCCGAGCTGGGCGAGGAAGTATCGGTTGAGCACCAGCGACCGCTCGAAGTCGAGCGTCTGCTTGCTGACGGCGGCGCGGGGTGATGGCGTGCGGCGAGCCATCAGTCGGCCTTGGGCGGTTCTTCGCGCAGGACGGCGGGGGATTCCTCCGGTGCGCGGCGCGGCACATGATGCACGAGCCGGTCGGCGTATTGCTTTTCCAGCTCACGCATCGCGGCAAACAGCCGGTCCACGTCGTAGCCGTGTTCCGCCCCGATTTCCTCGCGGATGCGCCAGATTTCCTCGATGGGATTCTCGTCTTTCATGTCTCCAGATAGTTTGCCATCAGCTCGAGCGGCGTGCAAATGACGGGCAAGGAGAAGCCCATCGCCTCGCAGACGCCGGCGAGTCGTCGTTCGATGAAGGCATTGTGGATGTGCCGGCAGTTCCAAGTGAGCAGAAAATCCATCCCGTGCGCCGCGGCCAGGCCGATGTGTGCGGCGTCGGTCACGGCGCGCGGCGGAATCAAACCGGTGGCCAGAATCCGCTTGGTCAGCGACTGCGCCGCTTCGGTGGCCGAGAGAATCCTGCACTCGTTCAGCGCCGCCAACCGCTGGCCCGCCGCCTCGGAGTCCCCGCGCCGCGCCTCGTCCAGAACATCCGCCGAAACAAACAACTCAAACGCCTGCCGCCGCGTCTCCCACCATTCCCGCGTCGCCTGTTGCTGCCCCGCGATGACCAAATCCCGGTTCGGCCATGCCGTCAGCAGGCTGGGTATCGTCGTCTCGATATAAACGGCTGGTTTCATCGGTTCAGTCCGCTTCCATGAGTTGCTTGAACAGCGCGTCGAGGCTCTCGAAGCCGGGCCTGGCACTGTCGCCGTTGATCAGCATCCGGTCGAAGGGTGCGTCGTTGGTCAGCTCAGCCACCAGGCGGGAGGCTGGCCTTGGTGAGCGCAAAGCGGACGCGGGCCGGTCCGGCCAAGATGTCGGCCACGGTGAAGGAGTAATCGCGGAACGCTTCGCCGGACTTGATGTAGTGCTGATCCTTGTTCGCCCAGTGGAAATACGTTTCAGCGCCGTTATAGGGCACGGCGTAGTGCGGGCGCGCGCCGAAGAAGCGCCGGGGCATGAAGTCGCCGCGGTCGTAGTAGCGGGAGAAGAAAGCGTGGAGATGGTTGAAGACGTCGTCCTTCTGGTTCTGCGTGGCCAGCAGACGGCGCAGGCGTTTGAACTTCTCCTCGTAGTCGTTGACCATGAGCCGGACGGTCTTTCCGATGGCCGCTTTGTTATAGCGCGGATTAAGTGAGCCGTCATCGAGGATGGCATCCAATTCGAGCTCCTCGCGAATCTTCTGCGCGAGGTCGGCGACCTCGGCCTTGAGTTTGCCCGTGTCGCCCTCGGCGAGGTCGGCGAACGCTTTTTCCGCCGCCTGCGGGATCTGCTCGTTGATGAACTTGTCGAGCTCGTCCTTCTTCAGCCGGAAGAGCCGGTAGATGCCGAAGTCGAGGTCGGCCAGGTCGAACTGAAAGAGTCCCCGGAGCAGGGTCTGAAATGTTTCGCGCGGTGTCGCCATAGCGTTGGCATGTTTTAGCGGATCGCTCATGGGTTTTCGAGGATTTGTTTTTGGCGGGGCCAGCCCGTGCGGCGCTGAAGTCGGTTTTGATAGGTTTCGGAGGTGGGCGGATTTAAGAGGGCGGGGCACCCATAGTTTGGGCCATTTGGCGTATGGCAGTCCGTTCAACATCGTCGTAGTATCACCCGCGCAGTGTTCAGTGCATGCCGGCGCCCCAAAAGCAGTATCCTTCATTCACTACAAGCACGTTTGACACGGCAGCAACCCTGGCGAAGAACCCAGACCCTGTCTGAATTAGTCGATGCTCCCGCCAGTGCCGCTCGGCACCCGGTCTTTCGGGTGCGTGAGCTCACCAAGGTTTACGGGACCAGCGCCGCTGAGGTGCGGACCCTAAACGCGTCAGTCAATGATAACGGCATTTCTTCGTCACGACGCCCCAAATCGCCTGGATGCCACGGTGGTGGACGCCGTGGCGGCGAGGGACCAGAAACGGACCGGAGATTAGTCGGTAGCAGTTGGGCAAGAGGGGGATCTTCCTCTGGTTGACGCGGAAAACTGAATCTCACACGCCAGCCATAGATCAATGGCTGTCTGGGTCTTTGCGGCGGCGATGGGCTGTGATGTCAGGGGGGGAGATTTGGCATAACCTGCTGCAAATATAGAGGTTCCGGTTCAAGTGACAGATTCTGTACACCTATATGGGGTGAAGCAGCACTTGGTGCCGACAAAGGCGTTGGAGAATCTCGGGTTTCTGCTGGCAGGAAGGGGGGGCTGGGCACTGGAAAACCGGACCCAGCCAAGTACACTATCTATGGGGGCCGGCCTCATCCTAAGAACCCCAGGTATAGTGGTTTCCGAGGCCTTTTTGGCGTTTGCTGCCTCAGATTGCAACGGTTGGGCTCGTCTGTGTGTTTTGGCACAGGGATGCGATTATGCGCTTCTTTTGTCATTACAAAGGCCAGGCGACCTGGCTAAGCTCTCACCGGCGTGACAGATGGGGCCACCGATCCGCTCCGCTGCTGCGGAAGAGCTATGCGACATCTCGGAATGAAGAAGACACGTCGGCCACGAAGGTTTAGTAGATCCCGGCAACTGGAAGCGAGGCTAGCTCTTGCCGCATGAGCATGTTCGACACAACCGGCCTGTCGTCGACTGAAAGTGGCCGCAAGGAGAACACCCGACGAAAGCTCGACCGCATGAACCGCGCGTTGCGCCATGAGGAACCTGACCGCGTGCCCATCAGCGACTTCTTCTGGGGCAGCTTCATCCAGCGCTGGCGGGAGGATCTCGGCCTGCCGGCTGACGCCAATCCCTACTCGATCCGGCTTGGGGAGTTTGAGGAGCCGCTAGAGTGATTCCCGTGCCGATTAACGTATCGCTGCCCCCGCACCCTGAACCCCAGAGTGGGGCAGGCGTCCCGCCTGCCTCGACCACAAGGAAAAGGCAGGCGAGACGACTACCCTTAGGGTTTGGACATTACCCGCAGAACTCACCGAGGGAGGCCAACCCGCAGGGTTGGCAGAAGGTAGCCGGTGGTCGTTCAGGGCAGGGGGGGAACGACCACCGGAAAGGCGTTAGATGGTCCCGCACCCCGGAGAGGGGTGCCAGACGCAAAGAGATGTTCACGGCATGGCCCCACACTGTGGGTCGCTTGACCCGCAGTTCTCACAGCAAGTATCTGGCGGTGCCGCAACGCCAATCTCGAGCACGCTTGGCCGCTATGAATCTGGCACCCCGCCGGGGTGCGGGGCCTTGCCTGCGCCGTTGCCCGGAGGTCGCCGCCCCGAAAAACCCTCGGCGACCTCCGGCTACCGTCTGGCAACCCTCCGGGTTGACTGCTCCAGAACGTCCAAACTCCAGGGGCAGGCGTCCCGCCTGCCCCAGCCACGAGGAAAAGGCAGGCGAGACGCCTGCCCTACTTTGGGGTTCATGGCGACGCCAAACGCTGTATTCCACTGAATTCATACGCCTTATGAAACAATCCAAGCTTCTTCTGGTGGTGGCCCTGGCCGCCTCGGCGTTCTTGCCGGCTGCGGCCGGCGCGCCGGTTGACGCATACAACGTTGCCTGGGATTCCCCCAGCGCGAATCATCACGGCTCGATGCCTCTGGGGAACGGGGATATCACGCTCAATGCCTGGATGACGAAAGACGGTGACCTGCAGTTCTACATCGGCAAGACCGATGCCTGGGATGACAATGCGCGCCTGCTGAAGGTGGGCAAGGTGCGGGTCCATTTCGAGCCGAACCCCGTGATGGCGGGCCACGCCTTTCGCCAGGAGCTGAAGCTGAGCCAAGGGTGCATCGAGATTACGACGGGCGGCAGCACTGCTGCGAAGCAGTCAAAGATTCGGCTCTGGGTGGACGCCAATAATCCAGTAATATGTGTCACGGCTGACAGCGCCACACCGACGGAAGCCACCGCTTTTGTAGAAGTCTGGCGGACGAACGAGTGCGAGATGGCGGAAGTGCAGTGCAGCGATGTGATGAACGAACCCGGCAAGCCGCAGAGTAAGCATGCCCCGACGATTCTCGAGCCGGATACCTTGCTCACCGGTCAGCAGGGTCGAGTCGGCTGGTTCCATCACAATATTAAATCCGTTGGGCCGGAGATGCTGGCGCAGGTCCAGGGGCTCACGGGCTTCCCGCAGCCGGACCCGCTGCTGCATCGGACTTTCGGGGCGGTGATTACGGCTGAAAAAGGCGAGCGGCTTGACGACTGGCGCCTGCGCTCGCCGCGTGGCAACTCGCACCGATTTAGCGTGTTCGTGCTTACGCGGCATCCCTCGATGCCCGACCAATGGCTGGCCGACATGGACCAAACCATTCGCCGGATTGAGACGCATTCCTTCTTGGCCCGGCGCCGGGCTCACAACGATTGGTGGCGTGAGTTCTGGAATCGGAGTTGGATTCGCGCTTCCGCCAACCCCAAGGCGGAGCCATCGCTGGCCTCCATCGTGCCTGCGAATGAGCATCCGGTACGCGTCGGGATGGACCAGGGTGGTGGCAGCAAGTTTGCCGGCGAACTTGGGCGCGTGAGCGTTTTCAGCGAAGCCCTGCCCGAGGCCGAAATCCAAGCGCTCGCGCGATCGGACCACAGCCTCCTGACGGGGAAGCCGAGGGTGCTTCTCTCCACTGGCACGCTCGGTGTGGTGAGCAATTCAGCCGGCTGGGAGTTCTCGCGAGGCCTCAGCGTTGAGGCATGGGTGAAGCCCCAAGCGTTGCCAGGCAGCGGGGCCCGCCTGGTGGACAAGATCACTCCGGGTGGCAGCGACGGCTTCCTGCTCGATACTCACCCAGGCAATAGCCTGAGGTTCATTTGCGGCCAAACGGTTCTGCACCAGCCGAATGCCCTGCCCGCGGATCGCTGGATTCACGTTGCGGCCGTGGCGGATGCCGCCGCGGGAGGATGCCGTCTCTACGTGGACGGCAAGCTCGTGGCGACGAACGCAGGCGAAGCGTTGCGCGATGAGGCTGCCTATGTCAGCCAGATGTACCACTTGCAGCGGTTCATCACCGCTTGCGCGGGGCGGGGCGCTTACCCGATCAAGTTCAATGGCACTTTATTCACCGTGCCGCCCGGCCCGATCGAGGCCGACCCGGATTACCGCCGGTGGGGTCCCGGTTATTGGTGGCAGAATACGCGCCTGCCATACATCAGCCTCTGCGCTTCCGGCGATTTCGACTTGCAGCGCCCGCTCTTCCGTATGTATGCCGACGAGCTGCTGCCGCTCTGCAAATACCGCACCAAACTCTATCTTGGCCACAACGGCGCGTATTACCCGGAATGCATCATGTTCTGGGGCGCGGTGTTTAGCGAAACCTACGGTTGGACGCCCTTCGAGCAGCGCAAGGATAAGCTCCAGGAAAGCGGCTGGCACAAATGGGAATGGGTTGGAGGGCTCGAACTTTGCTGGATGATGCTCGATTACTACGACCACACGCTTGACCGCGAGTTCCTCCGGCGTACCGCGCTGCCGTTCTCGCGCGAAATCCTGACCTTCTTCGAGCAACAGTATCCCACCAACGCCCAGGGCCAGCTCGTGATGTATCCGTCCCAGGCAGTGGAGACCTGGTGGCATTGCACCAACGCTATGCCGGAACTCGCCGGCTGCACGGCAGTCACCGAACGGCTGTTGGCGCTCCCGCCCGACCTCGCTTCCGTCCCGGACCGTGGCCTTTGGCAGCGCCTCCGCGCCAAGCTCCCGCCCCTCCCGCTGCGCGAGGTGGATGGCCGAAAGGCGCTCGCGCCCGCCGCGTTCTTCGCCGACAAGAGCAACATCGAGAACCCGGAGCTCTACCCCGTCTTTCCGTTCCGGCTCTTTGCCTTCAACCGTCCCAATTTGGACTGGGCCGTGACGGCACTGGAACATCGCTGGGATCGGGGTGACAGCGGCTGGCGCCAGGATGGCATCTTCATGGCCTATCTCGGGCTGGCGGAGGAGGCGCGCAAAAGCCTTGTCAGCCGCGCCAGGAGCCACGACGAGGGCGAGCGGTTTCCCGCCTTCTGGGGACCGAACTACGACTGGACGCCGGACCAGGACCACGGCGGCGTGTTGATGAAAGAGTTCCAATCTATGCTGCTGCAGACGGATGGGCGGCAGATCTTCCTTCTGCCCGCATGGCCGAAGGACTGGGACGTCGAGTTCAGGTTGCACGCGCCTCAGCAAACCGTGGTTGAAGGCGTTTACCGCAAGGGCAAACTCACGTCCCTGCATGTGACGCCTGAATCACGCCGGCGGGATGTGACGGTCGTGGGGAAATGAGTCCCGTTGCCGCCAATCCCATCCTTGGCGTGTTCCTGCACGGGGTTGGGGCGTGGTTCGCCGAGACCTGCTACACGCCGCAGAAGCAAGTGAAGCGCTGGTCATGGCAGACCTTTTTCTATAACCTCGGCCATGTGCGGATGGGCGCCTACAAGTTCACAAGCTGGGCCATTCACATGATCATGCTGGTGCTCTTCAGCAACCTCGTGGGGATCGCTCTCCGCGAATCGCGCGCCTGCCGACGCCTGACCGACCGCACGATCGCGCTGGCGCTGCTAGTGCTGGTCGCGGCGGTGTTGTTGCTGACCTACCAACCTGTTGAAAAACCCCCAGAGCGCCGCGTGAGGGCACGCGGCCTACAGGGATTACTCCGGATTTCGAGGGCCTGTAGGCCCGGTGCCCTCACCGGGCGGGTTTTTCAACAGGCTGCTAATCGCCGCGCTTGAAAAGCAGGCGAAGGGGCGGATCATTGTCATGCCCAGAGGCGGCATCACCCCTGGAAACGTGAGCCGGCGGCGACATCATCAGCCAATTCCATCACGCAATAAAAATAGCCGGCGGCCTCATTGCGCCCGACGGTCACGCCCTGGGGACCTTGTGCGTGATTGATAAGATCCCGCGGGAACTGCGCTCCGAGCAGAAGCAGGCCCTGCGCATCCTGGCCCGGCACGTCGTGTCGCAGTTCGAATTGCGCCGCCGCTCGCGCGAACTGAGCGACATCCGCCGTGAGAGCACCCGCTTGAAGCCTGAACTGGAGAAAGCCCGCGCTGACCTGGCCTCCTCTCGTCGGCAACCAGCCCCGCGCAAGGCCAACCCGGCGGACGGTCTCCGCTCCAAGGCGAAAAAGAAACACAGTGAGCCGCAGCCTCTTTACTCGACCGCGAAGTGGTCGTTTTGTCTGTTTCCTTGACGTTGGCAAACCGGCCGTCGCGGTTGACTGCCTATTTGATTCTTTGCAGAGGCGCAACGCTGTTGGTCATCATTGCGTTGTCTGTTTTCCAACCGCCGCCCAGCGCCTTGATCAACTGGACGGTCGTCACGATGCGCTGCCCATTCAGATCGTAAGCCAATATCTCGTTTTCCAACTCGGTTCTGTCTGCCACCACTACTTCGAGATAGCTGGCCAGGCCTTCTTTATAGCGGATCAGAGAGAGATCGGCCACCTGCTTGGCCGCGCCCACCGCGCGCATCTGCGCCTCGTATTGTCCTTTAAGCAGACGCAAGCCGACCAAGCCGTCCTCCACCTCGCGGAAGGCGACCAGAACCTGCGAGCGATATTGCGCCACGGCCTCCTGGTAAGCCGCCTTGGCGCGCTGAAGCCCGGCGCGATTGCGGCCGCCTTGAAACAGCGGAAGGCTGATGTTAGGGCCGATGCTCCAGGCGCGGCTTTCCCAATTGAAAATATCCTTCAGATCCACGCTTTCCACGCCGGCGGAGCCGGTCAGTTGGATGGCGGGAAAGAAAGCCGCCTTGGCAATGCCAATGCCCTCACTGGCGGCCGCCATGGAACGTTCCGCTTGTGCCACGTCCGGCCGCCTTTCAAGCAGATCGGCTGGCAGGTCGATGGGAATGGCCGGAGGCTGGTATAGGCGAGCGGTTACCGCCAGCGAAAAACTGGATGAGTTTTGGCCGCAAAGCACGGCGAGGGCATTTTCCAGTTGAGCGCGCCGCAGTTCCAGCCCCACCAGGTCCGCTTCAGCCGAGGCCAGTTCCGTTACGGCTTGCGCCACATCCACCGCGCTGTCGGCGCCGCCTTGGTGCAGGGATTCAACGAGGGTAAGGTTCTTTTTGCGCAATGCAACGGTCTCGGCCACGACACGCCGGTTCAGATCAATTGACCGGATCATAAAATACGTCTGCGCGACCTCGGCCTGCAGGGAGAGCAGGACGTTCTGGTAGGCGGCGGCGCTGGCTTGGGCCTGCTCCCGCGCGGCCCGGAAGGAGCGCCGGACGCGACCCCAGAGGTCAACCTCATAGCTCAAATCCAGCGGGAGGACGAAGTCATTGCCGGTATAGCCCAGCACGGATGATCCCGGCTGCGTGGTCCGGTTCGCTGAATAGTGTGTGCGGCTCCCATTGGGATCGAAGCTCAAGCCGGGGAAAAGGTCCGCCCTGGTGATGCGCGCGACGGCTCGGGCCTGTTCCACGCGCTCGAACGCGGCGAGCAAGTCCGGGCTGTTCGTGGTGGCTTCCTGTTCCAGCCCGGTCAGAACGGCATCATCAAACACTTCCCAAAAACTTTGCTTGATCTCGGCATCCCGGGGCTGGCCCTCTTTCCAGGGCGATCCAGCCTTCCACTGTGCGGGCAGGGTGCCGGGAGGCGGCCGGTGGTAATCGGGACCCACAGCGCAACCGGCCAGGACCAGTGCGCACAGAAAGGCGATCCCGATGCCGCAGCCCAGGCGTCCGGCAAGAATCTCATTCATGGGGTGGTTTGGTGGCGCCCGTTCCCGCTTTGGCGACCCGAACCTTGAGGCCTGGTTCGAGAGAATCGGATGGGTTGATGATGAGGTTGTCGGCTTCGGAAAGGCCATGCACGATCTCTACGGTGGTGCCGTAATCCCGCCCCATCGTCACGTTGGCCAGACGGACGATGCCGTTGGAATCAACCAGGCCGACTTGCACCCCTTGTTCGTTGCGGAACAGAAGCGTGTTGACCGGCACGACCACCGGATTTACCCCGGTCGCCAGGTTCACCCGAACCATTGCATGCGCGCCGGGAAGCAGCTTCCCATCGTGGTTGGACACTAGTATTTCGGTGAGGAGAGTGCGGGAGATCGGATCAATCGCGCCCGCCGTGCGGTCCACTTTTCCCGTGAAGTTTTGGCCGGGCAGTTCGGAAAATGTCAGCACCGCCTCATCGTTGGTCTGGACCATCTGGCTGTAAGCTTGCGGCAAACTAACATAGACCCGCAGCGGATCAGTCCTCGCCAGACGGAAAATCTCCCGGGATGATCCCGCGGTGATGAGAGTGCCGGCATCCACGGTCCGAATGGTGATGATCCCGGGGAAGGGGGCGACGAGCTTTTTGAAGTTGGCCAATTCTTTGAGGCGTTGGACGTTGGCCTCCTGCGCCTGCACATCGGCCTGGCGGGCGTGCCACGTTGCCACCCGGACATCGGTGTCCTGTTGCGACACTGAGTCGCTTTTGCGCAAGTTTTGCCAGCGTTCGGCGGAAATGCGGGCGATTTCCAGATTGGCGTTGGCCTGGGCCAGCGCGGCGCTCGCCTGGTTGAGTTCCTGGTCCAGTTCGGGCGTCTCGATGGTCGCCAGCTCTTGCCCCTCGGCAACGCGCGTGCCGATGTCCGTGGACCAATGCTTGAGG
>Ga0182014_10006168_pt1 | contig 13018 bp, 11 predicted proteins | sample 612S2DmetaG_FD_120489 | JGI IMG/M metagenome (GOLD analysis project Ga0182014, IMG submission 120489) | Permafrost microbial communities from Stordalen Mire, Sweden - 612S2D metaG | ecosystem: Environmental > Terrestrial > Soil > Wetlands > Permafrost | place: Sweden: Stordalen | collected... | reverse complement strand
TCGCCTTGATCGTAGGCGAAGAGCAACTTACGGCGCAGATCATCTCCAAGGGATTTTCCCATATCGGTGTTCGCCGCAGAGTCTCGCCAAAGACAGTTTACACTATTTACTAAAATGCTCTAGCCCCGGAGGGGCACTATGCGCCCATTTCGCAACAAATCCCGAGTTTCCCGCAGCATCTTGGGTCGCGCTGCCTGAACCCAGAGGGAATGCGGGCTTTAGCCTGTGCGAACCAAGGTTGGTCGGTGTAGTCTGCACGATATGACAGCGAAAGCAAGCTGGTACGCGAGCCAACTCCGGCTCGAACTGAGCCTGCGCAACAGGTGGTGGGCGCGGGGACGTGCGCACGTCGAGAGCTACGGAGACCCCCCGGTCATTGTGTATTCGCCGGAAGGCCGGCGGCACGGGAACTTTTTCGACCCGGCCTTTGAAGCAATTGCCGCGCGGCCGGAGTGGATGCGGCGGTTCGACAAGATTCATGCGCAGGGGCGTTCGCTGCCCAAGGCCGAGCGGCGCTGGCGAGAGCTGGACTCGTCAATGAGTTCCGATGCGCTGCTGATGAATGTCTTTTGTACGCCAGCAGTAGCGGAGTCGGTAACGGTGCGGCGTGTGCTGGGAGTCGAGGGGGACGAGCGGCCAATCTTTGGATGGAAGGCGCGCGTGCCGTTGACAAGCGGGCGAAGCGATCGCACCGAAGTGGATTTGCGGTTAGGTTCGCTGCTGGTGGAAGCCAAGCTGACGGAGGGGGATTTTCAGACGAAGGCCGCGGCCGTGGTGGAGGGGTACCGGGACTTCGATATGGTGTTCGAAAGAGAGTTGTTGCCGCGTGTGGAGTTGGCGACGAAGAGGAGGAGAGACGCGACGGAATTTCCGGAAGATTATTCACAGGAGTTTGTTGAGGGTGGTGATAATGAATGGCTTTTGGGCGAGGGTAGTGAAAGGTACTCTTCAGGTGGAGGAGCCGTCACGCATTCCGATGACGTTGATGACCGGAGGAAGGCCCAGACCGATCGACTCGAACCTGCCTCCTCGGGCGATCTGCCTGGGCTCGCCAGGAAAATAAGTCCTTCTTCAGACGTTGAAGTTGGATATGCCGGATACCAACTGATTCGCAACGTGCTGGCTGCGTATGCGGAGAATTGCAGCTTTTGCGTGGTGTATGACAATCGACGGCCAGACTTGCGGGAGGCGTGGTTCGAGGTGCTGGCGGCGGTCAAGTCGGCGGAGTTGCGGGTGCGGTTGAGTGTGCTGACCTGGCAGGAACTTGCGGAGTATTTGCCGGAGGAGTTACAGGATTTCCTAGATTGGAAGTACGGGATCATGGGGCCAGGTAGAACGGCCTCGCTGGTGGACGATCCCAAACAGTTCGATTGACGGTGGTAGTGGTTCATGGTTTTGCGGCGCCTTGCGCCTGGGCCCGCGGGAGATTCATTCTTTAAACATCGGGCATAGGAGCAAGGATTAGACCTGGGATTTTATACTCCATACATCTTTCCGACTCCGCTAGCTCCGCTTTTCTCACACATTCCTTCCCAGATTGTTCCTCCACACATGTCCGCCGCGCTCAAGCAGCCGATCAGAGCACTCTGGCCCCCAGGTTCCGGCAAAGTAATTCGGAAAGACTTCGGGGTTCTTCGCCGCCCAGGCTTCCAGAATAGGCGTATACAGCGCCCAGGTGATCTCCACGCCGTCGCGATGAGAGAAGAGCGTCTGGTCGCCCAGCATGGCGTCCAGGAGCAGCCGCTCATAGCCGTTGGCGCTGGATTTGCCGAAAGCCGCGGCATAGTCGAAATCCATATTCACTGGGCACACGTCCATATTGGGCGTGGTGGGCACCTTGGCGCCAAAGCGCAACGCAATTCCCTCATCCGGCTGGATGCGGATGGTGAGCAGGTTAGGCAGAATCTCCTGGCAGGCGCCGCTGCTCTTCATCCTGTTGAAGATCAGCAACGGAGGCTGCTTGAACTGGATGCTGATCTCCGTAGCACGCTTCCTGAGCCGCTTGCCGGCGCGCAGATAGAACGGTACCCCCGCCCAGCGCCAGTTTTCGATCTGGAGCCGAACCGCCGCATAAGTCTCAGTGCCCGACTCGGGATTGACGCGATCCTCATCGCGATACCCAATCACGCGCTGGCCCTCTACAATCCCCGGCCCATACTGGCCGCGCACAGCGTTCAAGACTGGGATCGGCGGAATGGCCCGCCAGACCTTCACCTTTTCTCGGCGGACGGCATCGGCGTCAAAGCTTGAGGGCGGCTCCATGGCCACAAAGCTGAGCAACTCCATCACATGGTTCTGCACAACATCGCGCAGCGCCCCGGCTTTTTCGTAGAATGGTCCGCGGCCCTCGATACCCAGAGTCTCGGCCGCCGTAATCTGCACATGATCGATGTAGTTCCGGTTCCACACCGGCTCGAAGATGCCGTTCGCAAAGCGAAAGACCAAGATGTTCTGCACCGTCTCCTTGCCCAGGTAGTGGTCGATGCGGAAGACCTGATCCTCATGAAAGACGGCGTTTACCTGGCGGTTCAGTTCGCGCGCCGAGTCCAGGTCGTGGCCGAAAGGCTTCTCGATCACCACCGCGACCTTCCCTTGCTCAAGCTGGGCCATGCCTTGTGCGCCCAGGTTTTCGATAATCCCCGCAAAGAACTCCGGCGCCGTGGCCAAGTAGTACAGCCGCTTGCCGCCAATGCCCTTATCCCTGGCAATGCGGCCTAATTCCGCGTTAAGGCCCGCATAACTCGCCGGATCGTCGAAGTTCAGCGGGACGTAACTGATGCGCCCGACAAACTCACCCAGTCGAGGGTCGCCCGCCTCCGCGCCGCCAAACTCGACAATGCCCTCGCGCATGTCCGCCGCGAACTCATCGCCCAGCGCCCTCCGCGCCACGCCTACAATGGCAAAGTTGCTGGGCAAGAGTCCCGCCTTGTCCAAATGAAAGAGAGCCGGCAGGAGCTTGCGCCTGGTCAGGTCACCCGAGGCTCCAAAGATCACCAGAATCCCCGCTTCGGGAATCCTCTCGCTGCCGGCCGGAACCTGAGACAGATCCTCCGGCCGCACGCTCGCTCGTATTGTGGTCATCCCCGATTCTCCTCCGGCGCAATATTCGCGCGCGCTTCTCAATAACTCCCTACTTCCTTTTCCCTAATCCCTAGTCTTTTTTTATCGCATGTCCTCCAAACTCATTGCGCATGATCGCCAGCATCCGATCCGTAAAGTTGTTGTTCTCGCGCGAACGAATCCGCCGCATCAGAGACTCAGTGATCACCGGTGCAGAAACATTCAGATCGATGGCCTCGAATACGGTCCAGCGCCCCTCTCCAGAGTCCTCGACAAAGGCCTCAAACCCCTCAAGCGTGGGATTCTTGGTCAGCGCATCTGCTGCCAGATCCAGCAGCCAGCTCCGTACCACACTGCCGTACCGCCATATCTGAGAGATCTGCCCCAGGTCCAGGCCCATCTCCTCTTTCTTCTCCAGAATCGTAAACCCCTCTGCGTATGCCTGCATCATGCCGTACTCGATCCCATTATGGATCATCTTGACAAAGTGGCCCGCGCCGCCTGGACCCACATGCCCCCAACCCTTGTCGGCCGCCGGAGCAAGAGCCTCGAAGATAGACCGCAGATACTCGACCGGCTCTTTGTCGCCGCCGATCATCATACTGTAACCCTCCTTCAGCCCCCACACGCCGCCCGAGGTGCCAACATCCACAAACTGGAAACCCTTCGCGGCAGCTTCCTTATGGCGTCGCATCGAGTCCTTGTAGTTCGAGTTACCGCCATCGATCAGAATATCGCCGGGATTCAGCAGCGGCTCCAGTTTGGCGATGGTCTGATCCACCGGATCGCCCTGCGGCACCATGATCCAGATTGCCTTCCGTCCCTCTAACTTCTTCGCTAACTCATCGAGTGTTGCAACGCCCACGCTACCCAAAACAGTCAACCGCGTCACCGCCTCGGCGTTGAAGTCGAATCCCACCACCTGATGGCCGCCCAGCCGCAGCCGTTCCGCCATATTGCCGCCCATCTTGCCCAGGCCGATCATTCCCAGCTGCATAACCCCTCCTGAACTGTCCCTCTAGAAAACTCCCAAACTCACCAGATCACGCCGTAAAGCATCCGCGCCTTCGAACCTGATCGCTTTCATTCCGGCCTCTGCCGCGCCGGCCACATTTTCCGCCCTGTCGTCGATAAACAAAATCCGCTCCGCCGGCCCTCCCAGAATATCCAGCGCCCGGCGATAGATGGCCGGTTCAGGCTTGCGCAGCCCCATGTAGCAGGAGCTCAGCGCAACGCGAAGATAGGGGCGCAGGCCGAAATGCTCGAAGCGGTACTCGTTGGTCTCCCGCGCCTCGTTATTCAGCGCACCAAGAATACATTTGTTGGATGCGGAAAGCTCCTTGAGGATTTCAAGCGCTCCATCCGGCTGCAGCTTGGACTGGGCGAGCATGAATGCGAAGAACTCATCGCGCGAAAAGATGCGCGGCTCATAGAAGACCGTGGCGTCCAGGTAAGAGCCGATGGGGATCGCGCCCCGTTCCCAGGCGTCGTAGGGCGCGGGATGCCTGGCCTCGAAGGCCGCTGCATCGAGGTGGAAACGCTCGATGGCCGCGGCGCGCTCGTGCTCGCCCCAACCATTTGTGAGCAGAACTCCGCCAACATCGAAGAGAATCACGTCGAAGGGAAACATCGGCGCCTTTCAGTATGCGCTTCTTCCATGAATGATAGATGAAGGTTCTTCGAGGCCTGCCGGAATATCGATGCGCTCCCTTCGGCAGAGAGCAGGGGAATCCATCCCAACTATTAAGAACCTTTCCGTACATGGGTAGTGCCGACCTCCAGGTCGGCTGTCGTGTGGGCCTCCCGGCCCACACGCGGGCACCGTGGTTTAGGCCGGATTCGCGGAACCGTCCCCGCACTGGTACTTGGCTTCGATGGCCAGCACTTTCTTGTACCGCCGCACAAAACGCTCTTCCGCGGCGATGAACTTTGCGCCGACAAAGGCGTTCACCACCTCGAAGGCCAGCGCCGGGCCTATAATACGCGCGCCAAGCACAATCACATTCATATCGTCGTGCTCCACGCCCTGGTGCGCCGAATAAGTATCGTGGCACATGCCCGCGCGAATGCCTGGAATCTTGTTTGCGGCCACGCACACCCCCACGCCGGAGCCGCAGATGAGAATCCCGCGCGGCGCATCGCCCCGCTTCAGCGCCAGGCCAACCTTTTCTGCAAAGTCGGGATAATCGTCGGGCTGATCTCCGCTAAACGCTCCAAGATCCACAACCTCGTGGCCGGCTTTGGCGAGATAAGCGCGGACCTCTTCCTTTAAGGAGAATCCCGCATGGTCGGAGGCGATAACTAGCTTCAATGTGAGTTCCTTTCGAGTTCCAGTTAGCGGGGCTAGCGGAGTTAGCCGAATTTCGGACAGGATGGCGCCGATGAAGTTCACAACCCGATTACCACCGCGAAAAGTTCCTAACACATCCGCTGCGGCAAACCACTAACCCCGCTAGCTCCGCTAACCCCTCTCCATCTGCTACTTCACCAGCTTCTTCGCGCGCGCCGCGATGTTCTCCGGACCGAATCCGAGCTCGGCCATAGCTTTCGGCCCAGGCGCCGAGGCCCCAAAGCGGTCGAGGCCGATCACGTCGCCGTCCAAGCCCACATACTTCCACCAGCCCAATGTCGCACCGGCCTCGACTGCCAGCCGTGGCACACTCGCCGGCAGCACGCTTGCCTTGTACTCCGCCGTTTGCTCCTCGAAGAGCCTCCAACTGGGGAAGCTGACCACACGCGAGCGAATGCCTTCGGCGGCCAGCAACTTGGCGGCATCCAGCACGGGCCACACCTCGGAGCCGGTGCCGATCAGCACAACCACCGGGTCGGCGGCATCTTCAAGCACGTAAGCGCCATGGCTCACCCCGGCGTACAGATCATGCGCAGCTGGATCGAGGATGGGAACATTTTGCCGTGTTAAAGCAAAGAAGCACGGCCTCTTGCGTTCCAGAGCCAGCTTCCACGCCGCGGCCGTCTCGTTGGCGTCGGCCGGGCGGAAGTCCGTAAGCCCCGGAATCGCTCTATGCGCCATCAAGTGCTCGATCGGCTGGTGCGTAGGGCCGTCTTCGCCCAGTGCGATGGAATCATGGGTGAAAACAAAAATGGAGTGGACCTGCATCAGGGCCGCCAGCCGGATGGCCGGTTTGGCGTAATCCGAAAAGACAAAGAAGGTGGAACCGAAGGGAATCAGTCCGCCGTGAGCGGCAATTCCGTTTACCGCAGCGCACATTCCGAACTCGCGCACGCCGAAGAAGACGTTGCGGCCGGCCGGGTCGACGTGGAAGCTCTCTCCCGGCTTGAAGATCGTCCGCGTCGACGATGTCAGGTCCGCTGCTCCGCCGAAGAGCTCCGGAACAACACCGGCAATGGCGTTCATGATCTCTCCGCCGGCATTGCGCGTGGCAATTGCCTTGCCCGGCACAAAGCTGGGAATCGCCTTCTCCCAGCCGGGCTTGAGAGCGCCGCTCTTGGTGCGCTCGAACTCCGCTGCCAGATCTGGATTCGCCGCCGCATAGCCCGCGAAGAGCGCCTTCCAATCTTCCTCCAGAGTAGCCCCGTGCTGCTTGGCCTTCCGCCAGTTGGCCAGCGCGGCCTCGGGCAACACAAAACTCTGATCCTCAGGGAAGCCAAAAAACTTCTTTGTCGCCGCCACTGCCTCAGGCCCCAGCGGCTCGCCGTGTGCCTTGTTGCTGCCCGCCTTGGGGCTGCCATAGCCGATGATCGTCCGCACGGCGATGATCGATGGCTTGCTAGTCTCCGCCTTGGCCGCCGCAATCGCCGCTTCGATGGCATCGAGGTCGTTGCCGTCGGCTACGCGCTGCACGTGCCAGCGGTAAGCCTCGAAGCGCTCCAGCGCGTTATCCGTGTAGCTCAAGCTTGTAGGCCCGTCGAGCGAGATGAGGTTGTCGTCGTAGAGCAAGATCAGCTTGCCCAGTCCCAGCGTCCCGGCCAATGCGCAGGCCTCGTGGCTGACCCCTTCCATCAGGTCGCCGTCGCCCAACAAGACATAGGTGTGGTGATCCACAACATCGAAACCGGGCCGATTGTAAACCGCCGCCAGGTGTCGCTCGGCCATCGCCATGCCCACGGCCATGCCTATGCCCTGGCCGAGCGGTCCCGTAGTCACTTCCACGCCGTCGGTGTCGCCCCGCTCGGGATGGCCGGGGGTCCGTGACCCCCACTGCCTGAAGCTCTTCAGATCGTCCAGTGTCACGGTATATCCACTGAGAAACAGCGTGGAATAAAGCAACGCCGAGGCATGCCCATTGGACAGGACGAATCTGTCCCTATCCGCCCACTTTGCGTTCGAGGGATTGTGCTTCATCAGCTTGTGAAAGAGCAGGTAGGCTATGGGCGCGCAGCCCAATGGAGCACCGGGGTGGCCACTCTTGGCCTTTTCCACGGTGTCAACGGCAAGCAGGCGCAATGTGTCAATGGACAGTTGATCGAGAGAGTTTTCCACGAGGCTGGACGACATTTGGATTTTTAAGAATTCCTTTCGGTGAGTTGCAGGAGGCGTCAGCCAGCCCCTTCACAGGACGAGAAACCGCCTTCTGGCGCTATCTGACGTCGATCTTCACATCACTATTGTACCCAAGCCGCCCTTCGCTCCAACAGATCGCAATTCACTTTGGATCTCATTCCTCCGGGCTGACCACGAAAGGGCTTGGTGAGATCATGCAAGGTTCCCGACCGGCGCCGCCGCAGGTCAGGTCAATTCTCTGCGAATACAATCGATTACACCAACTTTCCGCACCCCAACCACCTTTGCGGCATCCATTCCATAGATGGAGCCATGCCGGTCGGTGAGCAGATTGCCTCTCACCACGCCGCGGCCGGAAGTTTCTTGTTTCTGCCAATGGCAGCTTTGCTCAAGTAATTCAAATGACGGAGGTTTCCCCTATGGCTTACGAACTCGCCCCGCTTCCCTACGACTACGCCGCACTCGAGCCGTTTATCGACACCGAAACGATGAAAATCCACCATGGCAAGCACCATCAGGCATACGTGAACAACCTGAACGCCGCTCTGGCCAACTTTCCAGAGCTTGCGGCCAAGTCCGTCGACGACCTGGTGCGCGACCTGGCCCATGTTCCCGCGGAAGTTCGCACTGCGGTCCGCAATAACGGCGGCGGACACGCCAACCACACGGCCTTCTGGAAGCTGATGGGCCCGGTTGGCTCGGATGGAGTTGGGGGCGCGCCCACAGGCCCCATCTCCACACAGATCGCCGCCGACTTCGGCAGCTTTGATGCCTTCAAGAAGACATTCAACGAGACCACCGCCAAGCAATTCGGCTCCGGCTGGGGCTGGCTGGTCTTTTCCGGCGGCAAGTTGGATGTTGTCTCCACGCCCAACCAGGAGTCGCCGCTGACGCAGAGCCTCTTCCCCATCCTTGGAAACGACGTTTGGGAGCATGCCTACTACCTTAAGTACCAAAACCGTCGACCCGATTACCTGGCCGCCTGGTGGAACGTGGTCAACTGGCACGAGGTAAACCGCCGCTTCGCGATCGCCAAAGTCTGAAGAGCTGCGCGGCTGCGCCTGCTCAGGAATTGAAGCCCGCTTCAGAGGATCTCAGAACCGGGCTTCGAATTCACGGAACCGGCGTTCGAGTTCCCACTGGGCCGAGGCCTTTTCGCTGCCGTCGAGGAAGGCCTTGCATGTAGTAGTTCGCATGCCGGAGCCGAGCAGTTGCCCCTTGCAGGCAGCGGCGGGCGCGGTAAAGTCGTCCTGGGCAGCCCACAAGCTGGCGCCCGGAAGGAATGCGTGTTCCATGCCGGTGCGGACTAGCTGCTTCAGATCCCGATAGGTCAGGTGATAGTCCAGGGCGGCGCGGACATACTCGTGGGTGATATCGATGCGGCTGACTCCCTCATCGTCGGTTGAGATCGCGACCGGAACGTGGGCCGCGCGGTAGATCGGAAATGGGTGATCGGCGCCCTTGATGCCCAGGATTCCCTCGTTCGAGCTGAGGTTGATCTCCACCATCACATGCTTCTGCGCCATCTCCTTGAGCAGTGCCGGAGCGTCGTCCTCGTACATCACGTCCACGCCGTGGCCGATGCGCTCGGCGTGGCCCAGTTCGACGGCCTGGCGGATGTGGAAGCGCAGGCCCTCGGGCGGCACCAGGCCGGGAGCCAGTTCGCCGGCATGGAGGCTGATCGGCACTTTCGGGTAAACCGAATGCAGGTAGTCGAGCATCCTCATCTGCAGCGTATAGTCGCGCATGGCGATCAGACCGTCTTCAGGCTGGACGAAGTTGATGCCGACGAATCCTGGCTTATGAGCCTCCATCGAGGCCTGGACGGTCTCAAAGCCGAGAAGAGTCTGTGCTAAGACCTGCTCCGGCGGCGCGCCGCGCGAGACTTGGTAAATATAACGAACCTCGACCTGGCAGGCGGGCGCGGCCAGCGGAGTTCCGCAGCGCTCGATCTGGCGGCGCTGGGCTTCGATGGCGCGCACGTCGTCGCGATCAATGGGGACTTCGTCGCGCAGACCACGATCGAGGAGCGCCTTGCGCAGCTGGGAAAAGTCGAGGTTGGTGATATCCACACTCCAACCGATCTCGCCGGCAATCTGCGCGGCATGGGCATGGGGAGGTGACTCCATTAGTTCGAGGTACTGCTGGTTCTGCGCGGCGGCGCGGCTGGCTGCGTCGTCAACCCATTCGCCCATATGTCCCTTGCTCAACCCGCTGAATCGACCGAAGGTGGAAAAGAACTGATCGTGGCCGCTGAAGCCGGGCGTGGGGACGAATCCACGCATGGAGAAGGAGTCGATGAGGCGGTCGTAGAGACTTTGATTGGCGGCGGTAATGACTCCTGAAAGCTGGCCGGCCGGAATCAGGGGCTTATCGCAGGGCGGCTTGGCAAAGCTCAGCGCCGCGGGGTCAACGCACAGGCCGTCCTCGCCGGCATCACGGATAAAGCTCTCCGCATAGACAGCTCCGGAGAGATGGACGTGCAGGTCGGCTCCCTTGGGAAATCCTGCCAGAAAGGCTTGAAGGGCCAGAGGACCGCCATCGATGGCGGTATGGTAAGCGCGGGTGACGCGGAGTTCCGGCGCGACAGCGCTCTGGGCAGGTGCCTGCGCACAGAGGGTGGTGGCAACGGCGAGTAGAAGGCAGGCGAAAGAGCGGCTGGGGCGGCGCATGATTGATTGCCTTCCAGTGTAGAGCAACGGTTGACCATGTGGGGAGGAAACCGCCAAGGGTTTGGCGCTGGGGAATGGGAGTTGATATACTTGCAGAGTTGTTGCAGCGCGGTGTGCTGCAAGTCGATCTGCCTCTTACGGCGACGGCTGGAGCCGCCTAGAAAATGTAGCGATGAAGTTTGCACTGAGGCCAGATAGCTCAGTGGTAGAGCGCGGCCCTGAAAAGGCCGGCGTCGGCGGTTCAATCCCGTCTCTGGCCACCACATTCTAAAGCAGTTAGCGGCAACCAAAAACGTCTCATTTCCCTCTCACGTGCCAAGAACGTACATCGTTAGCCGGTGTGCGCTTGGACCCCTTCTTCTTTCTCCAACAGCTTCCAGATTTCCCGTGCCGTGTTGCCGGTTCTGGCGATGTGCTGCCGCCCCAGCTTGGCATAGCGTTCGGTCATCTTGATGTTCGAGTGGCCGAGGATCTTCGCCAGTTCGTAAAGATCGCCGCCGTTCATCATGTACCAGGATGCAAAGGTGTGGCGCAGATCGTGGAAACGAAAATTCTGAATTCCTGCCCGTTCGAGCAGATCCTCGAAACTTCCCTCCAGTCGCTGCCTTCCACTCGTCGCTCCCTGTTTCGGCGGGAAAATCCGATCTTCGTTAATCACGACGGGAAACCGCCGCAACTCGCTGGCCAGTTCAGGTGTCATCGGAACGTACCGCATCTTGCCGCCCTTCAGTTTTGCCCGCACTGCCAACAACCCCTCGCTGTACAAGACGTCCGACCAGAGAAGCCCGAATATCTCCGACGCGCGCATTCCGGTTGCGACGGCGATCAGCACAATCAGCCTCAGACGGTGAACCGTCCTGTTGAGGTCGTTTGTGCCTTTCCGGTACTTCTTTTCATCGAGCGCTCTTTTCAGCCTGTAAAGCTCGTCTTCGGACAGGTAACGGTCCCTGGCATCGTCGGGACGCCGTACTTCCACTTGATCCGCAGGATTCCGTTCGAGACCGGTTTCCTTCGACCAGATCGTGGAAGCCTTCGCCATCATGTGGTGCATCACATTGAAGTGCCGTACAGCCGTACCGGGTGACAGATCGCGAACGCCGCTAAGGTTCTCGTACCATCGCCCCACGGCTATCCCGTCAACTTCCCGGACGAACATCCGGCCCAATTCAGCCTTAATGCCATCCAGAACGCTTTTCTCCCGGTCCGCCGACAGCTTCTTGCTGCCGTAGTGCGTCCAATAACGGTCGATCAACTCCGACATTCTGAAGTTGATTTCCCGCTTAACGTCAAGATGCCGGTTTTCATCCCGCACCGACATCTTCTTTCGTTCGACCTTCTGTGCCAGTGCAAACCCGCCGTGAACCGACAGGCTCCTGTTTCTGCCTCCTTCTCTCCAACGAACTTCATAGACTCCATCGGACTTCTTCTTAATGGACAATGTGCTTCTCCTTTCAGTCAATGGTTTCGATTGTGTGTTGCTCGATGTAGCGCTCAAGCGCCTTCACGTCGAACCGCAACGCACGACCGACCTTGACGCAGGGAACCTCCCGCAACCTGGATTTCTTGTAGACCGTGTCCACTTCGAGTCCCAGATATTGGGCAGCCTCCCTGACATTCAGGAGCCGCCTACCGATGACTTCATTTGACACCATTTCGCCCCTCTTTGCATGAAACATTTTTACCCTCGGTTGTTGGCCATCAGGCGACGGCGGTCCCTCTCCCCGGAAGGAAAAGGCAGGTTCAACTGCGGCGGTGGTCTGACTTTTCTCCAGATTGCCTTGCACGGTTATGTTGTTCTCGTCTGGAATAGCGTCAGGCCTGTTCACAGGAAGAACGTTGTGCAAGTCGCCACTCGGCGGGGACATCGTTCCAGCCCTCATCAGCGAGGAGTTGAGCACATTCCGGGAACCACTATTCGATTTCCGCATGGCACCCCGGTGTTGCAGATTCCCAACTCCTACCCCACCAGTACTGCCCGTCACAAGGAGTATTCGAGCCATACATCGCATCCTTCTTAAAGCGTCACGTCCGGCTTCATCACAAAAGCTCCACGTGTATGCGAGGAACTTGTAGATGTTTGCGGCCTCTCTCTCCGTGCCCTTACCGGATTTTCCTCAGGCGGCCCGCTCAATTTCGCCATGTACCCCGAAAGAGCTGTTGGACTGATCTTTATCCCCTTCTCCGCCAGCAGAAGAGTCAGCATGGCCAATGAATAGCCTTTTCTCCGCAACTCCATGAGAAGAGGCAACAGCGTCCGTATCACCGCCCCATCATGAACGAATGGGGTTGCGGCACGGGTTCTGACGTTTTCTGAGTCAACAAAAAACGAGCCTCCTCAACAATCTCCGAGGAAAACACCTGCACTTTACGATGCACCTCTGTTCCCATCGCTTTGTCTCCTCACAACCGCACTTTACCATTATACGATAGATCATACAGCAGTCGAAGTAGACAGAGCCGTTATCTCGTATATTTGTGTTGAACAGGCAAGGAGGCGGAAATTGGGTTTGGAACGAAAAGACGGGTGGTTAAAGGGTGAAATGCCGGATGGCTAAACACTGAATGGCAAGAAATGCGCTGTGCGCACGAAACCCCTTCGGGGTTCCGCGCGCCCACCACCATTTTCCCAATCCGCCTTCGGCTACTCGGAGAAATGGTTGCGCATCTTGCTCAGGGCTACGCCCCATAAGCGCTAATTTGTTTTGGTAGGGCACAAGGCAGAGATGAAGCCTCTTGGCCGGCGTTTGCGCGGGGCTTCGGCAAGACCCTGGCAGATACGGGGCCATTGCTCGATAACAGAGAG
>Ga0182014_10006166_pt1 | contig 13019 bp, 10 predicted proteins | sample 612S2DmetaG_FD_120489 | JGI IMG/M metagenome (GOLD analysis project Ga0182014, IMG submission 120489) | Permafrost microbial communities from Stordalen Mire, Sweden - 612S2D metaG | ecosystem: Environmental > Terrestrial > Soil > Wetlands > Permafrost | place: Sweden: Stordalen | collected... | reverse complement strand
TCCGGCGTGATTGATTCGTTTCGCTGTTCGAGCCGAGCGGGGCGCGACGCGTTGCCGCGCTCGCCATGGCCCGACGGCAATTGTCGGCCCGCAGCTGAGCCGCCTTCGGATTCTTGGTCCGCACGGATGTGACACCAGGCGGTCATCCGGTCGGCGCTAGAGTCGTGGGATGATCCCAACAATGGGGAACACCCGTCGCCAGTCGCGCTAGCGGAAGGCGCGTCAGCACACGGACTCGACGCCGAACGGCGTCGTGACGTCTTGCCCGCCAACGGTATGAGGGAGTCAAGCTCAGGGCCGTTCAGCAGACCAGCGCCTCCTCCGGCGCCCCGCGACAGAATGACACGTGGAGGGCTAGTCGATTCCTTCTCGTAACAGAACGCCTAGCAGTCTGTCGGACTGAGCTTTTGCGGTAGGTCTTCGAACGGATTTTTCCGCTGTGCGGCGGCGGTCGGCGCCGAATCGGGCTTTGTGGGTGGTCCGAGTGAGCTGGTTGGAGCGGCGACGGGGTTGAATCTTCCCTGCGCCCGGGGGCGCCCCGCCCTCAACAGGCGGGGGCGAGGGCGAACATTCGCTTCAGGTTCCAGGCCATGGTCACCAGGCTCCACTCGCCGCGGACTTTTTCGAGCCCGCGCAGTGAAAATTGGCGGAATCCGAGCACGGATTTGATGACGCCGAACACCGGCTCCGGCGTCTGCTTGCGCAGGGCGTAGAGCGCCCGGCCTTCCGGCGTCCTCAGCCGATGCGCCATCGCCTCGACCGGCGTCGGATTGTCCGGCGCGGCCGGCGCCGGGGCGAAGCGCTCGCTGAGCGGCGGATGGTGCGGCTGGCGGCCCATCGCGATCATCGGTTCGACGCCCGCCTTCTCGCAAGCCTCGACATTCCCCGCGCTGAAATAACCCGCGTCCGCCAACAGCGTCTCGGCCTCGCCCAATTCCCCGGGCAATGCGCCGATCTTGCCCAACATCGGCTCGATCTGGTTCTTGTCGTTGGCCGCCTGGACCACGTCGGTCGCCACCACCAGCAGGCTGCCCGCGGCGACCGCCGCCTGCGCGTTGTAGCATTGATCGAAGCCGCCGCCGGCTGCTGGCATGATGCGCGATTCCTCGTCGGTCAGATTGACCTGATCGTTCGGCGGCGGTCCTTCGCTCGGCGGCTGCGGCGGCTTGCCGCCCGGCTTCTTACCCGTCGCCGCCTGTCTCGCCTCGCGCGCCGCCATTTGTGCTTCGTGTTCCGCCGTCTCGCGCGCGTGGCGCTCCTTGGCGCGCGCCTCGATCGTCGCGCGCGCCTGGGCGATCTTGCCCAGACGCTCCTCGCGCAGCGCCAGTTCGTCGGGGATCGACATGCCGTCGGGAACATCCGACTCGTCCGCCGCCTCGGCCTTGGCCATCAGATCGGCGACCTCGGCCCTCAGTTGCGCCTCGATCTTGCCCGCGTGCTCATAAGAAAGCGCGCTGTGTCGGCTGGCGTTGGCGTGGATTTTCGTGCCGTCCAGCCCGATCGTTCCCATCTGCAGAACGCCCATCTCGCGCGCAAGCAGCAACACCTGGACGAACAGCTTCTCGATCTGTTTGAGAAACCGCCGCCGGAACGAGGCGATCGTGTCGTGGTCGGGATGATCGTTGGCCGCGATGAACCGAAACGCCACCGAGTCATAGGTCGCCCGTTCCAGCTTGCGGCTCGAAAACACCCCCGTCGCATAGCCGTAAACAAGAAGACCCAACAACATTCGCGGATGGTAGGACGCCGAACCGGAGCCGCGATAATCGCCGCTCATCGCCCGAAGATCGAGCCCATCGATCACTTCGACAATGAAGCGCGCCAAATGCTTCTGCGGCAGCCACTCGTCCACCGAGGGCGGCAGCAGATAGCCCGTCTGCCGATCGATCGTCCGGAAGTTGCTCATGTGCGCAGGCTCGGCATCAGGCGACAATCAACGCCGCGATTCTAACTCGCAAAATCTCGCCCCTCGCCGCTAAACCGCGAACCTCGCGTTAAGTCCGACAGACTGCTAGACGGTGCGAACTCGCCGCACCTCCGTGATCAGCTGCAAAATTATAGCTCGCCGCGCTCGCACCTGCTCCAGGTGAGCGTCGACTGGGCGCGGCTTTGGTCGGGGACCTCAGGGCGCCGCTCGGAGAGAAGGTGTCTCGCGGTACGGCCAAGACCGCTGTGGAGGCGTTCCCGCTGGCGTGCAACAGGGAGACGTATTCACGTTGTCCGGCTGTGCGACACCAACACAGTAGTCCCGGATGGCGTCACAACGGTGACCGTGTAAAGGCCCTGTCTTCGCCATCAAACAGGTGGCGACTCTCGAGCGACGACGTGACAGTTAGTTTGCTGCCGCGGACGACATCGCTGTCGCCGTCGAGCTTGACGGTTAGCGGATCGGCAAGACCAATGTCGAGGTAGACCAGCGTCACTTCTCCGAGCTTTTCGACGACCGCCGCCTTGCCGGTGAATAGGCCAGAACCGTTGGTAGGAATCAGGTCCTCGGGCCGAACCCCGAACGTCGCCTCAGCGCCGACCGCTTCGAGCGGCACGCGGGCATCGACCTCGGCGACGGGGCCGGTCACAAGTTCGACACGCGCCTGCGGCCCGCCGGCGGTCACCCGAGCTTTGACGATGTTCATGGCGGGCGAACCGATGAAGCGAGCAACAAACAGGTTATCCGGCCGATGGTAGAGCTGCATCGGCGCACCGACCTGCTCGACAACGCCGTAGTTAAGCACGACGATGCGGTCGGCCAGCGTCATGGCTTCGACCTGATCGTGCGTGACGTAGATCATGGTCGTGTCGGCCATGCGCTCGTGCAGATTGGCGATCTCGAGCCGCGTTGCGACGCGCAGCGCCGCATCGAGGTTGGAAAGCGGCTCGTCGAACAGAAACACCCTTGGATTGCGGACGATGGCGCGACCGATGGCCACGCGTTGGCGCTGGCCGCCCGAGAGTTCGCGCGGCAGGCGGTCGAGGTATCGAGTGATCTGCAGCATTTCCGCCGCCTCGCGGACGCGGGCGTCGATCGCGTCCTTGCCGGCCTTGCCCAGCTTCAGGCCGAAAGCCATGTTGTCGTAGACAGTCATGTGCGGATAGAGCGCGTAGCTCTGGAACACCATGGCGATGCCGCGCTTCGACGGCTGCACGGCGTTGACGCGGACGCCGCCGATCTCGAGATCGCCGGAGGTGATGTCCTCAAGGCCGGCGATCAGGCGCAGCAAAGTCGACTTGCCGCAACCCGACGGACCGACGAACACGACAAACTCGCCCGACTGTATGTCGAGATCAACGCCATGCAGCACCTCGACGACGCCGTAGGCCTTCTTGACGTTTGTAAGCCTCACTGCGGCGCTCATGTCTGATCTCCCAATTGATCGTCCGGCGGATGGCCGCGGTCGCTGCGGCCCGAGCGCGATCTACTTGATGGTAGCGATGAAGGCGGCTTCGGGCGGCAGGACGACGGTCCGTCCGGCCAGAGCGGAGGGGAAGCCCAGTTCGCTTGCCGGCGTTTCGATCTCGACGCCATCGGGCAGATCGAAGCTCGTCGGCTCGCGGCCCATGTTGAAGACGCAGAGAACGCTTTCGCCGCCGCCGGCGCGCCGGTACGCAAACACCTCGCCCCGCGACGGCAGCAGATCGAGCGTTCCCGAGCGAAGGGCTGGATGCGCCCGCCGGAAGGCCAGCATCGCGCGATAGAATTCGAGCTGCGAGCCGGCGACCCCGGTCTGCCGATCGACGGCCTTCTCCCGGTGTTCGGCCGGCACTGGCAACCACGTCCGATTGGCGGATGAGAAACCGGCGTTGGGAGCGTCGGCCTCCCACACCATTGGCGTGCGGCAACCGTCGCGCCCCTTGCATTCGGGCCAGAAGCGGATGCCGTAGGGATCGACGAGGTCCCCGTATGCGATTTCGGCCTCGGTGAGCCCAAGCTCGTCGCCCTGGTAGAGACACGTCGAGCCGCGCAGAGTCAGCTGGATGGCCGCCATCAGCTTGCCGCGCGCGAGTGGGTCGGCGGCGAACGGAAGGCAACGGGTGGCGTGGCGCACGACGTCGTGGTTGGAGAGCGCCCAGCACGGCCACGCGTCGCCCGCCGCCGCCTCGAAGGTGCGGATGGTCCGATCAAAGTGTGCGCGGGTCGGTTCGCCCCCCAGCAGATCGAAGGTGTAGCTCATGTGCAACCTATCGACGCTTGACGTGTAGGCGATCATCGTCTGCAGCGAACGGGCGCCGTCGGCGACCTCGCCGACCGCGGTCGATCCAGGGTACTTGTCGAGCAGGGCCCGCACCCGCTTGAGGAAGTCAAGATTTTCCGGGCGGGTCTTGTCGTAGAGATGGTCTTGGCGAGAGTAGGGGTTTACGGCAGGCACGTCATAGAAGGCGTCCGTGCCGACAAACGGCGGGTTGTCATTCAACAGCGGATCGTGAAAATAGAAGTTGACGGTGTCGAACCGGAAGCCGTCGACGCCGAGATCGAGCCAGAACTTCAGCACTTCGAGCAACGCGTCCTGGACGAAGGGGTTGTGAAAGTTGAGGTCGGGCTGGCTCCTCAGAAAATTGTGCAGATAATACTGGCGGCGCCGGCTGTCCCATTCCCAGGACGAGCCGCCGAACACGGACAGCCAGTTGTTTGGCGGCGTGCCATCGGGTTTGGCGTCGGCCCACACGTACCAGTCGGCGCGCGGGTTATCGCGGCTCTTGCGGCTTTCGGTGAACCAGGGATGCTGGTCGGACGTATGGCTCAGCACTTGATCGATGATGACGCGCAGACCGAGATCGTGGGCCCTGTCCACCAGGACCTTGAAGTCGTCCAGCGTGCCAAACATCGGGTCGACGTCGCAGTAGTCCGAGACGTCGTAGCCGAAGTCCTTCATCGGCGATTTGAAGAACGGCGAGAGCCAGACGGCGTCGACGCCAAGATCGGCGAGGTAGGGCAGGCGCGCCGTCACGCCCTTGAGGTCGCCGATGCCGTCGCCATCCGAGTCCTGGAACGAACGCGGATAGACTTGGTAGATGACCGCTCCGCGCCACCAGTCGGGAACGGATGAGAGCGCAGGCCGGACTTCGGCCGGCGAAACAAGCTGATTCATAGTCCGATATGCCTTTCACTTGCTGGATCGTGTGTCACGCGATATGCGCCGCCGGCGCGTCACCCCTTTACGCCGCCTGCGGTGAGCCCCTGGACGACCTTGCGCTGGAAGATCAGCACAAGCACGACCAGCGGCGCGGTAACAATCACCGACGCCGCCATGATGTTGCCCCACGGCACCTCCTGCTCGGAGGCGCCGGACAGCAAGGCGATGGCGACCGGAACGGTGCGCATCTCGTTCGACGAGGTGAACGTCAGCGCGAACAGGAACTCGTTCCAGGCCGCGATGAAGGCCAGGAGGCCCGTCGTCACCAGGGCCGGCCACATCAGCGGCATGAACACGCGGGTGATGATCACCCAGGGGCTGGCGCCGTCGACGATGGCGGCTTCCTCGATCTCAATCGGCAGATCGCGCATGAACGTCGTCAGCACCCAGACGGTGAACGGCAGGGTGAAGATCGTGTAGGAAAAGATCAGGGCCAGCGGCGTGTTGAAGATGCCGAAGGCGCGCACCAGTTCGAACAGGCCGGCCAGGACGGCGATCTGCGGGAACATCGACACGGCAAGGATGGTCAGCAGCAACAGGCCGCGGCCGCGGAATTTGATGCGGGCGAGCGCGAACGCCGCCGTGACCGCCAAGAGCAGCGCCAGCGCCACTACCAAAGTCGCCACCAGCAGCGAATTGCCGAGGTTGCGGACAAACGTCCCGCCGGTCATCACAGTGACGTAGTTTGAAAGATCAAAATTCCGTGGGATATAGTTGATCTCGAAAAGAGCCGTACCGCTCTTGAAACTTGTCAGTATCGCGTAATAGAACGGAAAAACCGAGACGACGACGATAAAAGCGACCAGCGAATAGAATGCCGCGACCTTGACGTATTTGACGATCGTCATCGGGTCCCTCCGTCAAAGCGCACGCGGCCGAGCCAGATATAGATGATGGTCATCAGCGCAATGATCAGGAACAGCATCGTCGACTCGGCCGAACCATAAGCGAACTTGTCGAAATCGAAGAGATTTTCCCGAGCCAGCACCGATATTGTCTTGGTCTGACTGCTGTTGGGCGTCAGTACGTAGATGAGATCGAAGATGCGCATCGAGTCGAGCATGCGGAAGATCACCGCGACCATCAGGGCGGGCCGAACCAGCGGCAGGGTGATGCGGAAGAACTGCTTCACCGGATGGACGCCGTCGATGTCGGCCGCCTCGTAGATGTCGCGCGGGATCATCTGCAGCCCGGCGAGGATCAGCAGAGCCATGAACGGCGTCGTCTTCCAGATGTCGACGATCAGGACGGCGACCATCGCGGTATCCGCGCTGGCGGTCCAGGCAATCTTGTGATCGATGAAGCCTAACCTCAGAAGAATGTCATTTATGATGCCGAATTGATCGTTGAGCATCCAGCTCCACATGCGGGCTGAAACGATGGTCGGAATGGCCCAGGGCACAAGGACGGCCGTGCGGACGACACCGCGGCCCTTGAACTCGGCGTTGAGCACCAGCGCCACGACTGTGCCGAAAAGCGTTTCGAGCGACACCGACACGACGGAGAAGCGAACGGTATTCCAGACGGCGTTCCACCACGCGGCGTCGACAAGCAGGCCGCTCCAAAGGATGCGGCCGCTCTTCAACGCCTTCCAGTCGAGGTAGTTGTGGAAGCCCACCCAATGGGCGCCGTAGAGGTCGGTCAGCGAAGCGTTGGTAAACGAGAAATAGATGGTCCGGGCCAACGGCCAACCCGCAACGATGGCGAGCACGGCCAACATCGGGACGAGAAACCAGCCGACCGCCCTGAGGCGCTGACGCATCAACTCCGACCGGGCGGGCGAAGCGGCGATCGCCGGAGCGACGATGGAGCTGTCTGGAACGCTCGCCATGTGAGACCCCGTTATTGATCAAGCGCGAGGAGCGCATCGGCTGGGCGCGGGAGGCTGGCGTTTGGCTGCATGAACGGCGCGGCGCTCGTCAGGACGTCCGATCCAGCGGCCGATCGATTGCTCTGGCCGACCGTGGATCGGCCGGCCGACCGCCAGACCGGCGGCGTCGCCGCCGCTCGGCCCTGAGGCGAGACTGGTCAGGGAGGAGAAACATTACCAGCCGGACCCCTTCAGTTCGGTCAGTTTGGCCTCGAGAACCTCGAGATTGTCGGCAGCCGAACCCTTGCCGGACAGCGTATCGTGGACTGCCGACCAGAACAGTGAGGACACTTCGTTGTACTTGACTTTGGTCGGGGCCGACGGACGCGGCACGGCGTTCATGAAGATCGCCTTCCAACGCGGGATCGTCGGCTGGGCCTTGGCGACGTCAGGATCGTCATAGAGCGAGATGATCGTCGGCAAGTGCGTTTGGTCGATCGCGCGAGCCTTCTGCACTTCCTTCGACCCGACGTAGAGGGCGAAACGGATGGCGGCGTCCTTGTGCTGCGAGTACTTGGACACGGCCAAGTTCCAGCCGCCGAGCGTGGCCGCGGGCTTGTCGGCGGCGGTGCCGGTCGGCAAGGTGGCGACGTCGAACTTGCTCTTGATGGCGCTGTCGGCGCCGTTGCCGAGGCTGAAGGCATACGGCCAGTTGCGCATGAAGACGGCGTTGCCGGTCTGCCAGACTCCGCGCGCCTCTTCTTCCTGATATGCGAGTACGCCCGGCGGCGAAATTACGCTGACCCAGCTCTTGGCCGTCTCAAGCGCCTTGGCCGCCTTGTCGTTGTTGATCGAGATGTCGCCATTGGCTTCGACGATCTGGCCGCCGCCGAACGACTTCACCCATTCGAGAGCGTCGCAGGTCAAGCCCTCATAGGCGTTGCCTTGGAAGACAAAGCCCCACATGTCCTTAATGCCGGCGGCGCGTTCCTTGTCCTGAATTTCCTTGGCCGTGGCGGCGAGTTCGTCCCAGGACTTGGGAACTGGCTTGCCGTATTTTTCGAGCAGATCCTTGCGGTAGAACAGAGCCGGCGCGTCGGTGAACGACGGTATCGCCACCAGCTTGCCGTCGACGGTCTGGGACTCGATGATCGACGGGAAGTGGTCCTTGACAACGTCCTTGGCGGCGGCCGAGAGATCGACGAACTGGTCGGCAAGCTGCGGCGCCCAGATGACGTCGGTCTGGTAGATGTCGATGTCCTTGGTGCCGGCGGCCAGCCACAGACGATACTGGCCGAACTGGTCAGTCGTCGAAGACGGCATCGGCACGATCTTGACGGTGTCGCCGGTCAGTTTTTCGTACTTCTTGGACAAATCCTGCAGGTAGGCGACGTCGTTGCCGGTCGAAGGCATGACGAGCGTAATCTCCGTCGCCCAGGCCGCGGTCGAGCCCAGAACCACGCCGGCGCACAGCGCGGCGCGCATTGCGTTGAGGTGCATAAGTTCCTCCCGTGAACCGGATCGCCCCCGACACCAGGATCCGGATGTGGCAAAAAAGCCTTATTCAAAGCGCTTTGAATGGCTGCATAGTCCGTTTGCTTCGGGTAAATGTCAACTGGCGAACAGGCAAAAGACCAGAGATTTTCTGCCGTCGAAGTCAGACAAGGCGGCCACACCGCGTCGACCCGTGACGATGGTCGTCGGGGGTCGACCCGGCGAACCGCCCCATATGCTGTGGCGGTTGTCGCGTAGGCAACGGTCGAAGTTTCATGTCAAGAACGCCCGCGCCGGCCAGCGGCGAACAGATCGAGGAATGCTGCGCGGACAGGCGGCCCCGTGGGGAAAGTCGGAACAGCGATGGTAATGAACTTGAAGGAGCTCGCAGCCGAGCTCAGGTTGTCCCAGACCACGGTGAGCCGGGCGCTCAACGGCTATCCGGAGGTCAACGAAAGGACCCGGAAGCGTGTGTTGGCGGCCGCCCGCCGATTCGACTACAAGCCCAGCACCACCGCCCGAAGGCTGGCAACTGGCTGCTCCCGCGTGCTTGGTTATGTGTTCCCCGTCGATGGCGCATCGGCGCTTGATCCGCTGTTCGTCGAATACCTGGCCGGCGCCGCCGAGACCTGCGTCCCGGCCAGCTACGAAGTCGCCATCTGTCCGACCACCGTCGCCGACGAACTCTCGGTCCTCCAGAGGCTGATCGCCGACGACCGGATCGATGCGCTGCTGGTGTCGGCGCCGCGCGTCCGGGATGAGCGTGTGACGCTGCTGCGCAAGGTCGGATTCCCCTTCGTTGTGCATGGCCGCCCGCCTGACGCGCGCGATTGCTATTATCTCGACATCGATAACATCATGGCTTTCCGCGATGCAACGGAACGACTCATTACGCTCGGCCACCGCCGTGTCGCCGTGCTCAATGGCGACTCGCGCCTGACCTACGCCTTCGATCGCGCCAAAGGGGCCAGCGCCGCCTTCGCCGCCGCCGGGCTCGACGACGCCGGCCTGACCATCCGCTCGATGCCGAACGCGGTCGACGCCGTCTCGCACCTCACTGGCGAGATCCTCGACCGCCCCGACCGACCGACCGCGTTGCTCTGCTCGTCCGTGATCATGGCCATCGGCGCGCTCAGCGCCGCGGCCGACCGTGGCTTCGCGGTGCCGCGCGATCTGTCGATCATCGCCCACGACGACCAGATGCCGGCGTTCTGTCCCGATCGTCTGAACCCGCCACTGACCACAACCTCCTCGTCAATCCGTGCGGCCGGCGCTCGCGTGGCCGAGATCGCGATCGGGATCGCGACCGGCCAACCGCCGGCGTCGATGAGCGAGGTGTGGCCCGTCGCCTTTGTCGATCGAGCATCGACCGCACCAGCGCCCGAGGCGATCTGACGCCACCGGGGAAATGACGGAACTCGGCGCTCACGAGGCGGGCCACGCGGCAAGCCTGGGGCCGTTACGCATTCCGGCTGCGAGACAATGGACGGAGCGGCGCCGAAGGCCGCCAGATGCAGGCCGGCCTCTGCCGCTCGCGTTCGACGCCGAGCGGCGAGGAGGGGCCGCAAGCGCGCCAGTTAGGCGCTGCTTCGGCGCCAGGCGGGCCGATTTGGTTCTCGCCAGCATGGCGGCGGAGTTGGTGATTGGCTTCGACATGCAATCGCCCGATGACCGAAGCGGTGCGGCTTCGACGAGAGATTGCGGATCGCCGCGCCGGGTCACGACGCCATCACGAATTTCGTCGTCGAAGATCAGGACGGCGACGCCCGCAGCGCATTCAAGACGCAGCAAGAGGCGATTGAATTGGCCAAGAGCAATGGCCATTCGCCGCTCGTCGCGCGAGTCCGGCATATGAATGACAAGACAAGCCCGGACCACTGGCGATCGGCATCTTAGCAGCGCCCATGGAAGCGCCGCCTAGCTAGCCCTCCCTTGGCAGCCTGGTCGTGGCCGCTTCGCCGGCGTCATCTCGGCTTTCGAGGAGCCACCAGTTCCGACTGAATGGCGTCGATGGGCGCAATCCTGAGATGCGTGGCCGATTGCGAAGAGCGCGCAACGAAACAACCCCGCGATCGTGCAAGTCGGCGCGAGCTACAGTGACCTCGGCGCGACGATCACCGGCCCGCAATCCGACCTCAACCTCGGCGTCAAGGCTTTCCTAAACGGCGCGCCCGTCTCTTCCATACAACTCGCCACGAGCGCGGCAGCCACCGACACGATCGATTACGTGGTGACGGATCAGAACGGTCTCACGAGCACGTCGACACGCACCATCATCATCCAGGCGGCAAACGACAACCAAGCCTCAAACACACCCGCCAACGACAACGTGGGGACGGGCACCACCGCGACGTCGACCGCGAATTAGTGCTTCGCACCTCGATCCTGCCATAACGACTTGAACCGCTCCGGCGACACTTCCGTATAACTGGTCTTCTACCGTTGCAAAGTCCCGCATCATCTAAGCCATTGAGATTATGTATTTCCAAGGGCGTTGAGCCGACATCAACCCCCCAGCGTAGGATTTTGGGGAGTCTCTGTGATGACCCATATCGGGCTCGCGGAACTGCGCTATCGAGACGGCGACTGAATCGTGATAGGCGGGGCGCTACCCCCCAATCCTTTAGAGACCACCGGGTAAAATCGATGGGCACGACCGCTGACAAAATCACCAAGGCCATTCTCGCGCACGAGCGCTCAGGCGTCATCGACCTGTCGTCCTATCGCGCCGCGAAGGCGGCCGTAGAAGACGCCCGGCTCGGCGACGACCGACTTCGCGAACTATTGGCGACAGGTTACGATCCCGCGCACGCGGCTTTCATATACGCGCAGAATTTCGCGTCGTTCCTGTCCGAACAGATGAGCCCCATGAAGGAGCTTCGACAATTCGCCGGCATCGTCGGCAAGGCGGAGGACGACTATCAGCCGGGCTTTCCGCCTCTGAGCCCGGTCACGACGAGCTATTTCACTACGTGGGCGTTTTTCGACGTGTTGTTCGGACAGAGCCACGAAACAATCGGAACCTGCCTTTTGCGCCTCGCGCGGGACATGCCTTTTCCGGGCTGGCTCGTGGACGCGATCGGCGCGATGCAGAAGTCACGCATGGGCTTTTATGTGCATGACGGTTTTGAGGATCGTTTTGTCCGTTTGCGCGAAATCGACGGCGAAGGCGTGAAGCTCTGTCACGTGCCGTCGCGCTATAAGGGTGCGGAGGGCCAAATCTGGTTCGGACGGCTCGTTCCGCCGATGAATGGCTTGATGAAATATCACGTCTTCTTCACCACCCCCTACATCATGATCGAAACGACAGAAACCATGATCGCCGCCTATTTGAAGCGTGAAATCAAGCGCCTAGCCGGCAGGCGACTACCCCGCGGGATGGACCCGCGCGACTTCGTCCTGAAGCACGGGTCGTCGCCGAACCACTGGAACGAGTATATTTTCTGCGCATATCGCAATCATCGAGACTACGCCGTGTTCATCACGGGCGTTCCCGACGACAGAGAAAGTCTTCCCCATGGCCGTTTGATGCGTGCGACTCCGCCTTGAACTTTGTGGCGACGGGAATCCGCTCGGCTACCGCCTTGGTGTTGCACAATTCGCCTAGCGACGCCCACACGACGGAGACCGGCGGGGGCGCTGCCAGCGCATGCACGCTGCCGACGATCCCGAGCGTCAAGTAGCTGTCGCGCTTAGACGGACAGACCCGTGACGACATCGACCCACGAGAAGCGATCCGAAATCGCCAACACGTCGGCCGAGAATTTCGTTGCACAATGACCCTTGTGCGACGTGCCTATGCAGGCCAACTTTCTTCAATCCTCCCAAAACGATTTGAACCGCTCAGGCGAAAGCTCCGTGTAGCGCACCGTGTGCTGAATGTTCTTGTGCCCAAGGTAGTGCTGCACCGCGCGTGACCGGACTCGACCCATAGTGGACGGTGCCGATGTTGAAAAATTCAAGGATTTCGCCCAATTTGAGCGTGTCGGGGCGGTGTCGATATCGGGGCACAAATGGCGGAATATGGAGAATGGAATCGCAAGGGCGCAGTTCTCAGCGATGTGACGGCCCAAAAGGAATATGGGGTGACCAGAGATTTCATCGTGAAGGGTATCCAAGCCGGCAAGATTGAATATCGAGAAGGAGCGGTCTGGGGCAACCCTTATCTCAGGGTGCTTAGAAGTCAGCTCGAACTGTATATAGTTGAACAGTGTGGCTCGGAATACTTGGTGAGTAGGAAGTCGAAGACCGAATTGCGGGCTATAAACAAGGAAATTGGCGAACTCAAGAAGAGAATGTCGACGCTTGAAGCGCGAAAGGCGACGCTTGAGCGCGCGATTAAGCCGTAGCTGGCCGGGAGGAAGGTTTTTGAGAGGGGTGGAACCTTGAAGGTGCTATGCTGATATAAGAGAGCATTGAACCATCTCCATGTCTGCTGGAGCCTAAAATGAAACCCGCTAAAGACACGAAACTCGCTGACCTCATGTATGGGCACGGGGATAGGTTCATATGCCATCTGTCTGGTCGCTTTGATCCTGAAAAACACTCCGATGCGCCGCCCATTCAAATTTGTGAGATGAAGTGTG
>Ga0182014_10006165_pt1 | contig 13027 bp, 10 predicted proteins | sample 612S2DmetaG_FD_120489 | JGI IMG/M metagenome (GOLD analysis project Ga0182014, IMG submission 120489) | Permafrost microbial communities from Stordalen Mire, Sweden - 612S2D metaG | ecosystem: Environmental > Terrestrial > Soil > Wetlands > Permafrost | place: Sweden: Stordalen | collected... | reverse complement strand
CTGGATCCGAAATGCGAGCATAGATCGTGGCCATGTTGGCGCTGCGGTAGCCGAGGATAGCCATGAGCAGGTGAGAGGCTGGTCCGGCTATCGCCTGTCACTTGCCCTGGCGGTCCGCTTCGCGCTCGTAGAGTTGCGGCAGGAAGTTCTCGAAGTTGGCCATCTCCTCGATACCGTGCTTGAGCCACGCTTCCCCCATGGCGCGGGGCCACACCCGCGGCGCAAGTAACTTGCCTAGGGTCGTCGACTCGCCTGGGACGTACATGACATGTCCGAGGCGCGTGCCGTCGGGGACTGCCTCGAGCTCGTGGTCGAGGTGCCCGATGGCGACACCGTTCTCAAACCAGGTGGTGGTGATTGCCTCTTTGTCGATCTGGTCGACGCGCACCGCGGGGTTGGCTCGAGAACGAAATCGCGCACCGCCGACGCTAATGCCGGCGCATCGTTCTGGCCGAGGTTTACCTCGCTAATCGTAAAGGCGGCTATTCCATCAGCTATCCATGCGACATGGCCGTCCGTGTGACCAGGTTTTCCTGCTAGTGTAACTCGTTCGGCCTTACGTTCGGAGGTGGCCCTGAGATGTTTCGCAACCAAGCCAAATCAACATGTGCCGTCCTGTCCGTGTTGTGTATCGCGGTGGTCGCCGCCCCGCCGGCCTGGGCCGATGGCGGCCCGGGCCGACCGCAGGCTACCCCGGTGCAGAAGGCCGAGAATCTGATCCGGCCGGCGGTGGTCTACCTGCAAGAGGACCTGAGCGCCTACGTGGGGGACAACAGGGGATGGTTCAGCGACCTGAAACAACCGGTCAAGATGAGCTTCCGGTGCACCGGTTTCGTGGTCAACCCGACAGGATATGTGGGTACGGCCGGCCACTGCGTGGATCCCGGCGCCGAGGGGGCGCGGGGTGACATCATCAAGGCGATCGTGCAGAATGACGCACAGAAGGATCCGTCGATCGACCTCGACAAGCTCCTGGATTACGGGATGGCGAATTGGAAGATCGAAGGCCAGGTTGGCGGGTCCCCGATCGACCAGACTTTCACCGTTCTGCGCGGTGGCGCCAACGGGGACAAGCCGCAATCCCTTCCCGCCAGGCTCGTCGACTTCCGGCCGGTGTCGCAGGGCGACGTGGCGCTGTTGAAGGTGGAGGCCAGCGACATAGCCTCCAGCGAGCTTGCCACCGACACCGACGTGCAGGTCGGGCAACAGATCATCTCCGTCGGCTACCCTGGTAGCACGGACAACATAACCGACGCATCGATGGACCCCGACAACAAAGACGGCACGGTCAGCGCCAAGAAGACCGCCGGATCCGTGCCGGTGTATGAGACCAACGCCGCATTGTCGGGGGGCATGAGCGGCGGGCCTACCGTTGGGCTCGACGGCCGGGTGGTGGGCATCAACAGCCGCGGACCCGCAGGAGAAACGCAGCCGTTCAACTTCATCGCGCCCGCATCAGGGCTCGCCGAGTTGCTCAACCGGTCCGGGGTCAAGGCCGAACTGGGTCCCCTCGACGTCCAATACCGCAACGGCCTAAACGATTACTACGCCGGCCACTACACATCGGCGATCGCTACCTTCGACAAGATCCTTGCGCTGGCCCCCAGCTACCAGCAGGCCGCCTTATTCAAGACGAACGCGGTTAAGGCCCGCGACCAATACGGGGACGTGTCAACCTCATCGGGCTTGAAGACAATCCTCTACGTCGTCGGCGGCGGTGCCATCGTGCTGATCGCCGCGGTGGTCGCGATAGTGCTGATTCGGCGCCGCAGTAACCGCCAGCCCCCCGGACCCGCCGGTGCACCACCAGTTTTCACCGGCCCGGCCGAGGGTCCCCCGCATACCTCTGGCCCGATGCCGGTCGTCAACCCGGCAGGGCCGCCCTACGCTTGGCCTGGTTCCCAGTCGCCGACCTCATCGATCGAGCAGATCGGGCCGCCGCAGGTCGGCGCTGCAGATCACCCGCCCGTGACCGCTCCGCCCGCGACCGCTCCGGTGACCTTCGACTCGAGTACCGAGCGGGCTGATCGTGCCGACGGCGACGGACACACGCTGACCGACGAGGGCACCAAGATCGAGCAACTCAAAACGCTCGCGGCGCTGCGGGATTCCGGCGCGCTGACCGAAGTGGAGTTCGAGGCCGAGAAGCACAAAATTCTCGACGCGCGCTAATTCTGGTCCAAGCCTTGCGACGCTGTCGGCGGCAGCCACAATCGCGTGTGTACTACCACCACCCGCCACCCGCTAGGTTTCAAGGGTCACCGGTAGTTAACGTGACGCCGAACGGTGGTGCGCAGCAGCGCGTTTTGGAAGGCCACTTCGCTTGCGGCCCTGGGCTCTTGATAGACGTTGAATGCTTGAGCCACAGTTATACGTCGCGTACTCCGAACCATGATCTGGAAATATCCCTCCCTACGATGAGGGCGGAGTGGCAGGAGGGATTCACGGATCGTGGTCTCGAATACGTCGGCCAGCGCCTCGGCTATACGGGCATCGTCCGAGTTCGGGAAGAGCCGTCGCCGAATACCGGGGTCTGCGACGATCCTCTGCGTGATCGGTATGGCCCGGTCCTCATTCAGCACGGCCGACGACGGGTAGTCGGCGCCGTGATAGGTACCCTCGGCCGCGACGACGAGACAGTACGCGATGTCGAACTGGCACAGGGAATTGAGCAGGATGTCGTCTGCGGCGAGCTGGTCGACCGGCGGTATCTCGTCGTCGGCGACGTCTGGTCGCATCGCCGAGTGGTTCACCAGCAGCTCCCGGGCGGCCGAGATCAGGAAGCCACCGCGGCGGTCGTCCTGGGTCAGCCGGGCGCGGCTGGCGTCGACCTGCGCATGACGAATCCAGGAGGAGAACATGTAGTTGTTGCAGATACTGGCTGGCACTGGCCGAAGTGCCAACGAGTGCACCGTCTCCCACACCCCCAACCGGACGGCGAGGCTGCTGATGGTGTAGATCCGGATCACGAGCGGGAGGCGCTTGCGGATCGCGTCAGGGCTGGCGCCGCCCTGTTGGTCGGCATCGTGGAGCGCCTCGATCGCCGAGTCGGCCAAGTCGGGGCGCTCAAAGTCAAGTGCCTCCGCGGAAAAGATGACCCACTTATCCAGCGCCGTCGTGCAGGCGTCGATGTTACTGGTGGTCCGCAGGAACCGGCGCAGTCGAATGTCGTTGCCAGTTTTGAGGAGTGCAACCGTTGCCTTCGCGAACGTCGCGTCGTCCATGTCTATGAGCAGCGGTATGTCGGCGACTCCGCCCGGGAGAGCGGTAGTATGCCGGCGGTGGCGCAAACATATATCCCTCGGCTTGTCGATCCACTGATCGAGGAGCTCTTGGCTAGTTTCCCTGCGGATCTAGTCGTTGGTCCTCGTGCGTGCGGCAAGACCACAACCGCCGCCCGGCACGCCCGCACCGTCGTGCGTCTGGACCGTTCCACGCGAAGATTCAATATGTCGCTGTGGCGGTTCCGGCGGGTAGAATTATGCTGCGCACCAACATCTTCCGCAGTATTTCGTGGATAATCGACAGGCTGACGTTGATCACACCGTGCGGGGCTAGGCAGGCCACAATGGAACGGATCGAATTCGAGCCCACCGTAGTGTGGCGAGCACGTCTAGATGCATGGGACGAGCGGTCCCACGCGGTGCAGCAAAGCTTGGCTAAACACGTTAACGGTTCCGGGATTACCCTGTCCAACAGGGGCGGCTGGCATAGCGACGTGATAAGTCATGTTGACGCTGCGCTCGAAGACGTGATCAACGAGGTCACCGACTTATACCGATGCATACTCGCCCAGCTCGGGTGGCGGTCCGCGGGGACGGCCGAGGTGACGTGCGAATGCTGGATTAATATCAACCCGCCTGGGGCGTGGAATATTGTGCATACTCATCCCGGCTGGCATATGGGCGCGGTACTGTTTATCGATTCACCGCCGGCGTGTGGCGATCTGCGCATCATTGGACTGCGAGAGAGCCTTGGTTTGAACGTTGGTCCGGAGATGCCCTCCGAAGCAGCTGCCAGTGAACCGTTCCTCCGCAGGGGCATCGACATCAGTCCCCGTCAAGGCGATCTTTTCCTGTTTCCAGGCTGGCTTCCGCACCAAGTGTTACCGAACCGTAGTGACGCCGACCGGATTTCAATTGCATTCAACCTCAACTGCGGCTTGGATCAGACCTGATGGCGGTGTGGCGTTCGCATCCGGTGACGGGCCAGCCGATCTACCCGCCCTCCGAGGTCGACGTCGAACATCGACTCCGGCTCCCTGCCACTGATTGCCCGCCCATAGCCGGTCGGCCTTCTGCGGGTGCGGTGCCTTACGCTTCTTGTACACTCGGCTTCGCGGCTCCCTCGTGAAGGCCCCAAAGATTTCAGGACGGCGTTATGAGCTCACCCGGCCTCACAGATTCTCGCTTCACGCGATCTCTAGTCTGCAAATCCGACGCCGCGATCTCGCCTGGGACATCATCTCATTCATTGATGGACTTTCCTGTGCCGAATCCCTCCAGCGCCGCTTCCACGTCGGCGTCGGCTCTGCGTCTGCAGGAACAGTTGCTCACCTCGTACATGAATCTCGACGCGAGCTATTCGCAGTCCAAGCACTTTCTCACCCAGGCCGAATTGAAGCAGGTATTCACTGAAGCGGCGGACCACCCCGTCACAAGTCTGGAGAAACTGCGTAAATACGATCCGAAAGGCTTCATCGGGTTCTGTTTCGGCCGCGCGACGGCCGTAACTCTTCTTGTCCGAAGAATGAGCCTCAAGAGCAGCAGCATTGCCAAGCTCTTCATCATCGGTGACCTCAAATCGGGAAACGATCCCGAATTGCGATTCCATGTCACGACGCTTGTTAAGTGTGAGGGCGAAAAGTGGTACGCAATCGATCCAATGATGACGCCGCCTCTGGCAAAGGGGGGGCCGCTTCCGATCGAAGAATGGATTCGCATTGTTAAGACTAGATGGGACCGCGACGACAAAGCCGTCCTCTACGTGACCGAGGAATGGATTATCGTCCCCGATATTACCGCCGACGACGAGGGAACTACTGGCAAACACATCATCGAACTCGGCTTCAATCCATCAACTCAAGACGGTTTCAGGAAGATCAAGACCGGCAATTACACCTTGCATTGGGTGGAGCGTCCTGCCGAGCTGGAGTATTTCCTGGGAATCCTCTCGCCAGGGCATCCGTCGCGTTTCGAACTCCTCGGCATCGTTATTCCGTCTCTTGCGAAGATTGGGATCGATCCTAACGTCAGCTATAACAACTACTTCGTCGATCTCCTGAATTCATTCACCAGGCCACAGCCGATTGAGGCTAAGTGAGACGCCGTGGGATCAGCTTGCACTGGCGTAATCGACCCATGTTGCCCCGGCGACATCTGGGGGCAGCCGGTTCCCAAGAGCAGATCCACAGAAACATCATAGCGTCACAACCGGTTGCAAATGACTTACTGAGCCAACGACACGGTCAGTTTTACGACGAGTGGGAATCGATCCTCGAGAAGCGACGTCAAGTCATTATCCGCGGGAACCTCGACGCGTACGTGAGATTCGCGCGCGAATCAACAGAGTATTACCGCGACCGACTCATCCAATATGACTCTTCAGCTGAGTTTCCGCTCGAAAACGTCCCTATACTAACGGCCTCAGAACTTCGAGGGCTGGTGCCGCCCAACTCTAACAAGATCGTGGTCGGAAGCGGGCATGACTATACCGTGTTCCAGAGCGGAGGATCGACGGGAATTCCCAAGACCACGATCTTCAGCCATCACGAGCTTGAGCGGTTGAATCTTCCAAATGCACGAGGTTTTTTCGCGTGCGGCCTTTCTAGCCAAGATCGGGTCGCAGATGTGTGGGCGGTTGGCAGCCTTTACATGACGTTCGTGCATATCAATCGCATGCTCCAGCAATACGGTTGTATGAACTTTCCATTTTCAAATCACACGGCACCCGATTTCATTTATACCGTGATGAAACTCTTTCGAATAAATTGCGTGACCGGACTCCCTAGCGTCATCCTAAACCTGGCAAGACAAATTGAAAGTCTTGGCCTGAGCGCAATCAACGTCGACAAGATCTTTTATGGCGGCGAGCACCTCTATGAAGCGGACCTAAAGGAGCTTGAAACTAAACTGGGCGTGAAGCAGATCCTCGCTCCGGGCTACGGCACGGTCGAGACGTGGTATCTCGGCTATCAGTGTACCCGAACCGAGACCGGAGTATATCACGCGCATGACGACCAAGTGTATATCGAAATCGTGAATGAAGACACCGGTAAACATTGCTCGCCGGGCGAAGTCGGAATGATTTATGTTACGGCAATTCCTCGGCGGCTAATGCCGGTCGTACGGTACCGCGTAGGCGACCGAGCGTGTTGGTTAGATGAGCGATGCGTATGTGGCAGAACGACGCCGCTCTTTAAACTCTTCGGACGGGGCGATGATATTTTGCGCATTGGTTACGATTCTGTCGAATATCAAGCAGTGCAGGACGCGGTGTTGAAGGTTCCGGGCCTTCTCGGCTCTATTCAGATGGAGAAGCAGCGCGAGCAGGGGCGCGACCGACTCGTCATCCGGGTCGAGACCGAGCTCCCTGACATCAACCATGCTGCAGCAGCGGCCACTTTGGAAGAGCAGCTCTGCCATGCGAGGCCGGCCTTCCGTGACCTTTTTTCCAAGGGCCTCGCATGGCCTTTGAAGATCGAATTCATCGAGCCCAATGCGCTTCCAAGAAACGAGCGCACGGGCAAGCTGATTCGAATCGTTGACGCTGCAATGAATTCCGATAATGCAATAGGAGACATGCTCCATCGTTCCACCAGCAGGTCCGCGAATGAGGGATAGGCTCAGCAGGGCGAGACTTGAGTTGCCGCCTTCAAATCACCAGATCGCGTTGGCGCATCTCGATGTGTTCCCCGAGATCTTGGCCACCGGGTGTGATCGGATCGTGGGTTCGAAGGCCGTCACGCCGACCGTGGAGAATATCGTTCTTGAATCTCACAGCGAAGGAAAACTGAACAGGCGCCGTGCTATCGCTATATATTACGGTGAAGCACCCCTCCGGTTCGAAATCTTTAACGGCGGTATCCCCGTCTTTCACGATGCTCACGCAGCACTATATCGACGATGTCAGCCCGAGGCTCGATAGCAATTATGTGAAAAGCTCGGCTCAAGAGGAGCAAATGGTTGGTCTCGGCATTAAGCGCATCGAACAAGCAGGACGCCGCGCTCTGGAAGGCTGTGTGGTTCCCCACGCCGCGAGCGATCCAAAATTACAAGGGGTCGCAATCCGCTTGATGGAATCACACGAGTCCCCCGCACTCTCCCGGCTTTTCTGTCTCGTGTACGGCTGCAACTATATTCACGAGTACGTCTACGACGGCGACAAATTGAAAGCGATGATCGAGGCCAAACGTCTCATCTCGATGGTTGCGTCTCTACCCGATGGGCGCCTCATTGGACATGTGGGTCTTTTGAAACGGAATGACGCCCCAGCAGTCTACGAGCTGTGCCTGGGGGTGGTTGATCCCGCATTGAAACGGTGTGGGATATTCGGCCAGATCTTTACACACATCATGGAGCTGTCGAACGAAGCGTCTTTGCAGTATTGCGTTTCCGATTTGGTGACGAACCATGTGTTCACCCAGCAGTGCGTAGCAAAGTACCATCCGGTCGATATCTCGCTTTTCGTCGGCTGTCAGAGCAAAGTGACACAGGCCAATCTCGGGCGCCTGGGACTCGGGGAGGACCCGAAGGCAACCGATCGCTATACGCTGCTCTACTCGATCTTCCCCGGCGTTGCGCAACCTTTCGGCTCCGAAATCGAGCTCCCGCTGAACTTGGGCGGCATGCTCGGCTTTCTCCTTAAACCACTTAATCTGAATTGGTACCCGGCGTCGCGTCTTCAGCGTCCTGCCCCTCTGGGCCGGTATCACAAGAAGCTGGAGCCCGCGCAGAATTCTGTCGTCTTCCAGTGCCATGAGCCGGGGCGCCAGGCGGTCGAAAACATCAGGAAAGAATGGCGACAGCTTCTTAGGAGCGGTTACCAGTACGCAGCGGTTGAAGTTCCTGTCGGCTCCGCAGGAATCGGTCACCTTTATGACGCCCTCGCGGAAGACGGATTTTTCGTCGGCGGCTTTGTACCCTGGCATTGCTCCGAAAGGCTTGGTCTGCGGTTCCAGGCCTTGGGCCCCGCCAGAGTCGACTTCGACGAGATCAGACTGTATACGGATACGGCGAGGCAGTTGCTTTCGATCATTCGCGAAAATTACGTAAGGAATGCCGGCTTATGATATTCCCGAACGCGGACGCAATCTGCGAGATTAAGGATCCGCTCGACTGGAACGACATGAAATGTGGCGTCATGGTTGCAGCATGCCGCGAGTTGGCTATCTTCCATGACGGACACTCGCCGGATTTGAAGCATATCTATCGGCGCAGAAACTTCGATCCGCAGGCGATTCATACGGAAAAAGACCTCGAACGGCTACCTTTTGTGGGCGTGGATGCGATGAAGTATTACCTTCTGCTTTCACTACCGCCCGAGAAGGCTGTCCTGAAGCTCACATCGTCCGGCACGCGCGGCCAGAAAACTCAGATCTGGTTCGACACGGAATCGCTTCGCCGCGTGCAGTCCCAACTCGACGTCCTGTGGGAACAAGAGAACCTCACTTCTAAGGAACCGTCGAATTACGTCAATTTCATTTTCGACCCCAGCGATGCGGGTGATCTGGGGAATGCGTTCTCGGTGCAGAACGAGCAACGCTTTGCGCCGGTAAAAGAATCATACTTCTGCGTGAATAAAAATTCTGCTGGCGCATGGGAGTTTCGCCGCGACGAGGCTGTCACGAAACTTCGAGAGTTCGAAGCCCAGGGCCGGCCTGTGAGAATCGGAGGCATGCCGTCCTTCATCTACGAACTTCTCGTGTCGCTTAAAGACGAAAAGCCAATTCGGCTTCCGCCGGGTTCTATGATGATGACAGGAGGCGGCTGGAAGGCAGCGGAGGACAGAGCAGTCACCCGCGAGCACTTCCGCGCCATGGTGACGGCGAAGCTTGGTATTCGCGAGGACAGGATTCGCGACGGTTACGGAATAGCGGAGCACGCCGCACCTTATGTCACTTGCCGGAATCACCGCTTCCACGTTCCGGTGTATAACCGTGTATTTCCACGCAACCCAGTGACGCTCGAAGTCCTTCCGCCCGGGGAGATCGGGCTTCTGGAATTCATAACCCCTTTCAATGCAATGATGCCAAACCTCGCGGTATTGTCGACTGACCTTGGCTATCTCGATCCGACGCCGTGCCCGTGCGGAAGGCTGTCTCCGACGTTTACGTTAGTGGGCAGAGGTGGTGTCGAAAAGCATAAGGGTTGTGCCATTGCCGCCGGCGATATTGTCAGGTAGGTTTTGCCTTTCCGTGGCAATCGAAGAGGAAGCGCTTTCTCTGGGGGTTCTATCAGACAGCCAGGGAGCTGCTTTGCAATGACGACGAGGAAGACCATGAAGACGCGTTATTTCTTCGGTGAATGGGTGGATGCCGGACAACCGCTGACGCCTTCAGACATTAAACGGATGTGCGACGAAGGTCGCGGCTGGGCGAAAGAGCTGCAGTCCTACCCCATGGACAAGGTTCTTCGTTTGCTGGGCCAGGTCGGAAAATGCTGGGGCGATCCCACGTATCCACTCCGTGCGACCCTTGAGAGAGCCCTTCCCGCCGAAACCGGCTTTTCGCCCGAGATGATCGCGCTCGGCATGCAAGAGCTGCAGCGGATGCTTGATCCGTCGAGTCTTTTGAGAAAGGTCGAAAATGAACTCGGCGGCATTCCGCGAGGCGGCGAATTTTTGTTCCGACCCGAATGCTCGACCGGACTTTCCTGGAATCCCATCGGCATCGTGCTGCATGTTCTCCCCGGAAACGTGTTCCTGGTTGGAGCAGGCGCGCTGATCGAGAGCGTTCTTACGGGGAATATTACGATTCTGAAACCGTCGTCGGATGAAAAGATCTTTCTTCCGCACTTCATTCAAAGCCTCATCGACTGTGACGCGGATGGTGTTGTTTCGACGTCGATTGCGCTTCTCGATTACTCATCGAATGACGAAGAGGTAATTGCGCAACTGAAGAAGTACGTGGATGGGCTGGTTATCTGGGGTGGAGAAGAGGCAGTAAAGGCATATCGCAACGACCTTCCGGCCCGGGCTCGGCTCATCGTGTTCGGGCCGAAGCTTTCGATCGCAATTGTGACTGCCAAGGGGATCGGCCACTACGGGGTGGCCGACATTGCCGATAAGCTTTCATGCGAAATGGCGATCTGGGATCAGAATTCCTGCACGGCACCGCAGGTCTGCTATATAGAAGGAGAAGAGAACGCTCAGGGGCTTCTCGACGCTCTCCCACTGTACCTTTCGAAGAAGGAAGCGGAACTTCCCGCCGGCGAAGCTGATACGAATACTGCGATTGAAATTCAAAAACTGCGGAGCATATTTGAAGTGGCCGAGGCGAGGGGTCAAGGCGTTCTCCGCGAGTCGTCGAAGGGAGTCGATTGGACTGTCGTACTCGACAGGCATACAGCCATCCAGCCGTCGCCGCTGCATCGGACCTTGAGAATCGTGCCAGTTAGGCATATCGATGACATTCTCTGCGAAGCAGAGAGCATCCGCGGGTGTCTGCAAACGGTGGGAATAGCCGCCACGCCGGGCGAGGGCCTCTTGCTTTCTCAGAAGTTCGGGGAGGCAGGTGCGCTGCGCGTTCTCGAAGTCGGACAGATGGCAGGCGGCCAAATCGACGATCCGCACGACGGCTCTTATGAGTTGCCCCAGCTCGTGAACATCCAGGTCACACAGCTCAAGTTACCGCATGCCGATATGCGCCCGCTCGACGTTATACCGCGCTCGCAGTTTAAGAACGTTATTGATGCGAAACTTCGCTGCCTCCTCGATCGCGCGAAGGCGTCTCTCTTTTATGCCCGTCGCCTGAGCCGCATTTCGGTGGAATCGGTGGAGGATCTTCCCAGAATTCCAATCCTCACTCGGGAAGAGATGGAGGAGAACATGCTGCCCTATGAGGCAGGGCTGGCAACAGGACCGTGGAGCGGCGGCTACGTTGCGCGTAGCGGTGGTTCGACCGGCGAACCCAAATTCTCAATCTACGACGCGCGTGACTGGGACGAGATGATCTCGCATGCAGTGGACGTGTTTCGCGCAGCTGGCTTTAACAAAGACGATCGCATCGCTAACTGCATGCTGGCAGGCGATCTCTACGGAAGCTTCGTCTCATTCGACCATGTGAACTGCCGCCTTGGGGCAACGACCTTCGCATTTTCGGGCAAAACTGACCCCGAGATGTTGACCAGGATGGTGCATAAATTTCGAATCAACGCGATACAGGCAATCCCGGCGAATCTGATGCCGATTCTCAAGGCGGCAAAAGAGTACGATCCGTCACTTACCCTAGAAAAGGTTATGTTCGGCGGCGCCCCGCTCCAGCGTTCGGATCAGGAGTGGCTCAGGAAGGTGTTGGGGGTTCAGCGCATCGCTTCCTTTATCGGCGCGAACGACGGCGGGCAACTGGCGGTTCAGTGCCGGGACATGACTGGCGCCATGCATCACGTTTTCGATGACTGGAACTACGTCGAGATCGTCGACGAGAATGGAAAGTTGGCGCCCGATGGCGAACCGGGTCGTATCGTTATTACGAGCCTCAGGAAGTATGCGTTCCCGCTGATCCGTTATGAGACCGGAGACGCGGGCCGGATCGTCCCGGGCCCCTGCACGTGCGGGCGCCTAGGTCGTCGTCTCGAATTTCTCGGCCGCGCTGACGATGCTATTTGTGCAGGGGTGTTAAACTTTCGCTTCCGGGACGTGAGTGCGGCCCTTGAGAAGTTCGACCATTCGGCACTCCAGGTTTGCGTGCACAATGCGACCGGCCGAGACGAGATCATCATCCGGGTTGAGTCAGACAGCCCTGAACCCGGTCTCGCTGAAAAGATACGCACCAGGTTGCTCGACAAAATGCCGCAAGTCGTCGAGAACCTGGGCAGCGGTGCGCTCTCAGGTTTGACGGTTGAAGTTCACCCACTCGGGTGGCTTCCGCGAAATGCTCGCACCGGAAAAATCAGAGAAGTATGCGATGAAAGAATGTAGATCCACGACGGAAACTCGACCGCACTGGCGACCATTCAGTCTTTGCATTTTCACGCAGAGCCTTCCGAAGGATCTCGACCGACAGGCGGGTAGCTGCTTCCGAAACTCCCACGGTACCGGGTGTACTTCCTGTTCTTCGCCGAAATACGCGTCCTTTCCGTCCGCGAGACCAGCCCTCACCAATCAAGTGCCCCCTTCACGGGTCAATCCAGACCCTCAGCGATACGCTGGCGGGATTTGCACCACCCCACGCGCTGTCCCGGGATCGCCCGGCCAGCCGGTGCCAGGGGGTACCGGAGAGTCAAAGAGTGCGCCGGTGCGGGGATGCGCGAGGCCCACGGGTCCACTGTGCACACCCGGTAAAACGTGTCGGCCGTCGGGGCGGTGCGACTGCTAGATTTCCCCAGTCCCATGTCCGCACCGTCGCGCCGCCCGGTCTATCTCATCCTGTTCGCGGCCTTGGCCACCGCGGCGGGTAACGGCATCTCGCTGATCGCATTTCCGTGGCTGGTGCTGCAGCGCAACGGCAGCGCGATCGATGCGTCGATCGTCGCTGGCGCCGCGTCCTTGCCGCTGCTGTTCTCCACGCTGATCGCCGGCACAGCAGTAGATTACTTTGGGCGGCAGCGTATTTCGATTCTCTCGGATGCGCTCTCGGGCAGCAGGGTGGCCGCGGTGCCGCTACTGGCGATCGGCTTAGGGCACCAGAGCATCACCGTGGGCGTCCTGGCGGTGCTGGCCGCATTGGGCGCGGTGTTCGATCCCGCAGGGATTACCGCGCGGGAATCGATGCTGCCCGAGGCCGCTGCCCAGGCGGGGTGGACACTCGATCGCACCAACGGCCTCTACGAGGCCACCTTCCACGTCGCCTACATCGTCGGCCCCGGAG
>Ga0182014_10006163_pt1 | contig 13029 bp, 5 predicted proteins | sample 612S2DmetaG_FD_120489 | JGI IMG/M metagenome (GOLD analysis project Ga0182014, IMG submission 120489) | Permafrost microbial communities from Stordalen Mire, Sweden - 612S2D metaG | ecosystem: Environmental > Terrestrial > Soil > Wetlands > Permafrost | place: Sweden: Stordalen | collected... | reverse complement strand
GCCCTGCTGTTCCACTGCCGCAGCTTCCGCTTTCCAGTATTGCGGCGGCCTCGCATACGGATTACCTGTTTCCTGCGTCAAGTAAACCCAACCGGCGTTGCGCTGCTTGGCCAGTGCCAACGCGGCCGGGAGTTGGTCCGCGCTCATGCCATAGACGATGTGCCAGAAGCGGTCGGGTGGGTACTTATGCACCCACGCATAATCGACATAGTTGCTTTTATAATTCGCCAAACCACGGTCTTCCCAGTTCATCAGAATGCTGGCGATCCCCATCCAGCAGTCGCTTGCACTGTAAGTGCCCGGATTGAGCACGGTGATCCGGGCGCCCGCCTTCTCGCGCACGTAGTTTGTTAGTGCTTCGTAGTACAAAAACTGGGTGGAAAGAAATGGATTGCTGGCGTTGCAATCGGTGGGCGCCTCATCGAAGAAGATGCCATCGACCAGATAGTTGCGGTACACCGCATCGATCTTTCGCCGGACAATCTGCGGATCTCGCGCGCCGTAGCCTGTGTATGTATATCCGATCACGAAGATGCCCTGCTTGCGGGTGGCGCGGATCGCCCGGTCTACGCTCGCGTAGTAACCCTCATCGTCGCCGTTGTCGAGGTTGACGATCATGATGCCGATGGCCTTGGCCCCCGGCGCCGCCCACGCTGTCCATTGTGCCGACCCCGGGTCCTGGTAGGACGGCACGCCGAGCCGCGTTTGGCCTGCGGCCATCACTGCCATGAATACGACGATGAGCCATCCGTTGAGCCTTACGCCGCGCTGCACGCTTGTCATGGCTAAACCTCGGTCAATGTGTGAATCGAAACGCTTAGGCAAGTTCTGATTAAAGCCCTGGGATACTCCATGCACCCCTGTGTACCCTATGGTCGGTGCCTTTTGCCGGATACTTAATTTAGAGTTTCCTTAGAACTCGAACCTCAACCCAAACTGGAAGTACCGGGGCGTTTCCCCTCCCGCGTCACCTGAAATTGCCCCGAAAGCGGAATCGACCACACCCGCAGCCGGCACACCCGAAGCCGGCTGCCCAAAGCGAGGGTGATTGAAGAAGTTGAATATCTCCGCTCGCACGTCCAGCTTCATGCCCTCCTTGGGCACAAACGACTTGTAAAGATTCAGATCCACGTTGTGGATGCCGTCGACGCGCAGACCGGAAAAATAGCGCGGAGCATTGCCCGGATTCTGGTCGCCAGGGTCGGCAAAGCAGTTAGAGTTAAAGAAAGGCGCTGGCAGTGGTTGCCCACCGCCGATCGCGGCGCTGTTGTTTTGCCAGTTCAGGGCCACGTCATTCATGCTGAGCCCAGTCCTGAGTTGGGGGCACACGACGTTGGGACGCTGGCCGCCATTCGCCAGCCGCGCTGTGGCCATACCGATCGCCATGGGTTGGCCCGATTGTTCCGTGATCATGGTCGCGATCGACCAGCCTCCGACGACGGCGTCGAGCGCACGATTCATATCGCCGCCAATCCATTGCTTGCGGCCAACCGGCATGTCAACGATGAGGGCAGCCGCCAGACGCTGCGGCGTGTCGTTGGCACTGATGCTGTGCTCCAAATACAGGCGGTCCAGTTGTTGCACCGTGCCATTAGCGAGCGCGCCCACCCAATTGTTCCTGCCCGCCGAGGAATCGTCAGTCGACTTCGACACCGTGTAGCTGCCATCGAAACTGATGTGATGCGTAGTACGCTTCTGGAAACGAATCTGGATCGCGTTGTACCAGGAACTGGCTTCCTCCAACAGCAGGCCTTCGAAGTCTCCGGCGAATTGCGGGTAGGAATTGAGCAGATTTCCCAACGGGAGGGTCGGCTGGCCGTAGTTCGAATCGGGCTCGTTGAAGCATGGCGCAGAGGGAGAGGGAGTACAAGGTGTGCTGAACATGGTGTAGAACGGGTTGGCCACATACGTATTTAGAAATTGGCTCACGCAACTGTCTGCCTGGCAGGTCGAATCAGTGGGAGTTACCGCAGCTGAAATCTTTGCCAGCAGCGCCGACGGGATGAAATCCCGGTTGTTCGTGCCGGCCCACGGCAGATGGGTGCTCCGGTTTGCGGAGTAGTCCACACCGAGCACGATTTGGCTGGGCAGCTCCCGCTGGATTCCAAGATTCCACTGGTAAATGTTGGCGTCGCGTGCCGCAGTCGTGCCCAGATCGTTATTGTTGACGTACCCCCAATTCGCCAGACTGCCGTACTCCTTATTCTGCGGGCCGGTAAATCCGCCTGGAAACGGATTTTCCAGAGTCGCGGATTGAGTTGCAAAATTGTCGTTTGTGAAGAACATGGTAGCGGTCTTGCGGTAGGCGGTGCCGGGATACTGGAAGTTCGTGGCCGGGCTCATTCCGAAATACACGCCCGCACCGCCGCGCACCACCGTCTTCGAATCGAGTTGATAGGCGAAACCCAGCCGGGGTCCAATGTCTTTGCGGTACGTCGGAACACTCCTGGTGCCGGAGGTGGGGAACACGGTAGTGCCGAGCAACTCCTCAGAAGCAGGGAAACTCACGTTGTACGGCTGCAGCGCCGCCTGGGCACTGCTCAGATCGAGATTGACGCCAGTATCGGCGGTGAAATCGCTGAATTCGACCCGGTTGTGGCGCTCGTTGTAGGGCGTGCTCCACTGGTAGCGTATGCCGAGATTGAGTGTGAACTTCGAGTTCACTTTCCAGTCATCCTGGAAATAGAACCCCGTCTCCGCCGACCGGTTGGCCACCGAGGGATAGACCTGAAGGTAAGTGGAGGCGTTTATATTGTCGGCGTAGCCAAAAAGAAGGCTGGCGAACGGATTGCCTGTTGAATTCCCAAGTGCATCAGTGTCGCTGTTCGGAGTCGGCGACGTGACGAAATCCGTAAAGGTGAAAAGGCCAGCCGGATTCGGCGGCTGAAAGAAGTTGTTGTAGAAAAGTCTCTGCTCCCCGCCGAACTTGATCAGGTGTGAGCCCTTCGAAATCACCAACTGCGACGAATAACTGTACAAGGTGTGGGCAAAGGTGGTGTTGATGCAGCACTGGTCGAAAAGATCGGTCCACGGCGAAGACCCCGCCATGTCGAACGTTGGCATCTGATCGATTCCGTTGGCCTGCTGGAACACGGCCGGCAATCCCTGGACGCCGCTCGGCAAGGAAGCATTGAAGCTGGAGATCGAGGGAATACCGGATGTCGCTTTTTCGTGCACCCGGTCGACCGCCACATGGTTGGTCCAGACAATCCGCGGGTTGACGGTCCAGGAATATTCGAACGAACCGTTTTGCGCCGTTGTCGGACCGCTCGCGATTCCGTCATTATCAAAGCCGTCTCCCAGAGTCTCTGCCGTGGTGTAATTGCTCCAGCCCCGGCTGTAGCGGCCGTTAACGCGATGCTTGTCATTGATCTGGTGGTCCACCTTGATGTCGAACTGGTAATCCGGTGAAGTCGCGGTGGTGCTGAAATTGTAGTTATCGAATTCTCCCGGGAGGTTGGGTTTCGGATAGAGATTGGCGACGGCCTGGCCGATGGGGTCAATTTCGGTCTGAGGTATGACATTGGCCGTATTGTTGTACGTAACCTGCTGCCTGCATTGACCGGTCGCTGGCAGGGTACAGGCCACCGTCGGCAGTGTCGGGTCGTAAATGGGATTCGCCGCCGCCGAGAAGTCGCCGGTTCGCTCCGCCAAGGTTGGCACGGACGCGAGATAGCTGGACGAAGAGATGCTGCGGACTTTCTCATAATCGGCGAAGAAAAAGGTTCGGTTCTTCCGGATCGGGCCGCCGATGGAAAAACCACCCTGGTCACGCTTGGAGTCTGGTTTGGGGTTGGGCACGGGATTGCCCACAAAGTACTTGGGATTAAAAAAATCGCGGGCGTCCATCTGCGGACGCTGCAGGAAATACCAGCCGCTGCCATGGAAAGAATTTGTCCCGCTCTTCATGACCATGTTTACGACCGTGCCACCGTTATTGCCGAACTCCGCCGAGAAGCTGTTGTTCTGGACTTTCACTTCCTGCATGCTCTCGACCAAGGGCTCGTAGTAAACGTTGGAGTTTCCTCCCTCGCCCTGTTCCGGCGCGCTAATCAAGGCCCCATCCATCCGCACTTCGGCGGTCGCGTTGCGCTGCCCGTTGGAAGTGAAGTTGGTCCCCGAAGGATAGCCATCCGCTGTGCCCGACCCTGCCACCTCGGTCACGCCCGCCGATAAGAACATCAGGCCGAAGAAGCTGCGGTTGATCAGAGGGAGTTGCTTCACGTACTCGCTGGTGATGTCCGTGCCCAGCGTCGCGTTGTCCGTGTCCAGCAGCGGCGGCGCAGCCGTAACGCTGATCGTCGTCGATGTGCCTGCTATGTCCAGCCTGAAGTTCAGCGATGACTCCTGATCGACCGCCAGAACCACGCCGGTCCGCTCCGCCGGACGAAAGCCGGAGGCCTCGACCGTGACGGCATACGTGGAAGGGCGCAAATCGGTGAAGAAATATGAGCCCTTGTCGTCGGTATGCGCGGAACTGGAAATATTCGTGCCGACGTCCCGGATGGTCACCGTCGCATGGGCGACAACCGCTCCCGTCGCATCGGAAACAGTACCGCGCAACTGCGCCCGGTACGATCCCTGGCCCCAAACGGACAGAGCCGAACCCAGGATAGTGACAAAGGAAAACAAAATGGTGGAGAGCAACTGAAGGCGAACCGGCAAACACTCAACTCCTGGCACTCGCATGGACAGCCTCCGGCAAAGATCCAAGCACGCAATATTTCGTATACTTGCGTTTGATAACTTTTACTTTCGTTTATACTGCTCTGTCAAGTGCTGCCAAGCGCGGACTTGCCTAATGCGAAGGCGATGAATGGGAAGCCCAACACCGTCGTGACGGATTGCCCCGCGGTTGCACAGGGGCCAAACGGATATCTGCGAAGCGTTATCCGGCGAAATCGCAGCGGCGAGGCTGTCGGCAGTTACGCCGTCTGCTCCGCGCACCCCGCAGTGGTCGATGCTGCCGTTCAGCAGGCGATCGAAGACGGCAACTGTCTTCATGTTGAATCGACGTCCAGCCAGGTTAACCAGTTCGGCGGATACACGGGCATGAGGCCGCAGCAATTCGCGGATTCAATTCGCGTCGCTGCCGCCTCAGCGGGATTGCCAGCAGGCCGCGTTCTGCTCGGAGCTGACCACCTCGGTCCCTTTGCTTGGCGCAGTGAACCGTCGGTTGCAGCAATGGCGAAGGCCTGCGACTTGGCGCGTCTTTGCGTTCATGCGGGATACCAGAAGATTCACTTGGACGCAAGCATGCCATGTGGTGACGACGCCAAGAGTCTCGATGAGAAGGCTGTCGCGGAACGGGCTGCTAACTTGTGCCGAGCGGCGGAAGAGGCTTACGAGGAGCTGCCGATTGGTTCGCCGAGGCCGCTTTACGTCATTGGAACGGAGGTCCCTCCTCCGGGCGGAGAACTGGCCGAGGGAGAAGGTCCAGCCCCGACGAACGTGGAAGATGTTCATCGCACTTTGGACATTTTTCGCTCCGCGTTCCGAGCGCATGGTTTGTTCGCCGCGTGGGAGAACGTGGTCGGGTTGGTGGTTCAACCTGCCGTGGAATTCGGGGACACCAAGGTTTTCGACTATGATCGCCAGAAAGCGCATTCGCTGTCGGCGGGATTGCCGGCAAGTCCTGCGCTTGTCTATGAGGCCCATTCCACCGATTACCAGTCCCCCGCCGCTCTAGCAGAGATGGTGGAAGACCATTTCGCAATTTTGAAGGTCGGTCCCTGGCTTACGTTCGCTTATCGGGAAGCGATTTTTGCGCTGAGCGGCATAGAACGCGAGATGCTTGGCCATAAGCGCGAGGTGAGATCGTCGCAGGTGCGGGAGGCGCTGGAGTTCGAGATGCTGCGCAACCCGGCGTACTGGCGTTCGTACTACCGCGGCGACGACGACGAATTGCGCCTCTCGCGTGCCTTCAGTTTCAGCGACCGCTGTCGTTATTACTGGCCCCAACCTTCCGTACAAGCGGAAGTAGAGCGCCTGCTGCACAATCTCGGCCGCTTTTCATGCCCGCTGACCCTGCTGAGCCAATATCTCCCGATCGAGTACGAGGCGATTCGCCAGGGCGCACTGGAGAATGATGCTGCGGCTGTCATCGGCCACCACATTCGACGTGTTCTTCGATTTTATGGTGTGGCCTGCGGATCTCCGGCTACATCTGGAGGTTGGAACTTCAGAGCCACGAAGCGTCCGAGTTCGGCGTCTCCGGCCTTGTAGTCCACACCCATGCCGCCGCCACCAAGCTTCTCGACGATGCTTCTCTCCGCCAACTTGAGCGTTCAGGTCTGACTCGCGAATGTGCAGCATAATGGACCCGCAGATAATCCGCGAGGTTTATCGAGATTTCTCGTGTCCTCGCCGCTTCCTTCAGCGGCGAACATGCATGCTCCAGGGTGTACTTCACTTGGTGGACATTTCCGACCGAAACCTGCGCAACTCGGGCAATCGCTGTTCTCGAATTGACCTTTTCAGCTCCTGTCAATTTTGACAAACCCTTGAGTCGGCCGCCTGCCTGCCGATTCAGCACTGCCTTATCTTTGCAGTGCGATTCCGGATCGAGTGCGAGCTCGATCCGAATAAAATCGTTTAACCCTTGAGCTCGGCGATGTTTTCGAATCAGCTCTTCGAGTGCACAGCAAACCGGCCCAAAATGTTCTACCAGTTCCGGACTGTACCTAGTTTCCAGTGTTACTGGGCGAATGGGTTTGAGCGCACCCGGCGCCATTCTTGTCGATCTGGATAGAAATCTGCGGGTCGTGCGATCCCGGCGTGGGCGCCATGAGCAATTGCTCGAAGAGACTACGGAAGCGGGGCCAATCGACATCCATCTGAGCATGCACCTTCTGGAGATCCAGTTCCGGCTTGACCTGATCCGTCCAGATCTCGGTGTCTCCGTAGCTAATTCCCTTGTCGAGGCTGACGTCCATGTAGACGTAGAACTCGCGCGTGATCAGCGTGGGATCGAGCCAGGCCGCGGCAGCCAGTTCGTCCCAGAGGTAACCGGCGTCGAGGCGCTGGTAGCAGGCAAAGTAGCGGGCCGCCGGACTCGAAGACTTAGCGACGGCATCGTGAATCTCCCTGGTCATGTGCGTCTGTATGGAAACGTCCACCGTCGTGACGGTTATCTTCGGCCAGTGGGCGCGGAGAGTAATGCTGGAAGCCTCGGGATCAAACCAGAGATTGAACTCGTGATGTGGGTCGCCGGCGAACTCCGGGTCGGTCGTTTGGGGATTGATCGAGCCACCCATAATGACCAGTTCCTTGGCGGTTTCGGCAAAGAGTGGATCGCGAAGAATGGCCTGGGCAATGTTCGTCATTGGCCCGGCGGCATAAATGGCGACCTGGTGCGGATGCTCGTGCACGGCGCGGACGAGGAAATCCGCAGCGGAACCTTCTGCGGCTTTGGCCGTGGGATTGCCCTCGGGGAGAGAGGGAGGAACACCGGTGGCAGGATGCTCGGCAGGAGGAGCATCCCAGGCGCCATGGTAAACGATCTTGCCGTAGAGCTTCTCCCAGTTCGCGGTCCACTGCTGCGTGCGCAACAGAGGTTGACGTGCGCCCACATAGACAGGAATATCGGTACGGCCGATGAGCTCAAGCATGCGAAGCGTGTGGGCAACCTCTTCGTCGCGCCAGCCGTCGCCGGTGACGATTGTGATTCCCAGAACCTTGACATCTGGAGTCTGCAGAAAGACCAACATGGAATTCATGTTGGTGCCGCCCGGACCCAGACCGTCCTGGTCAATTACCACATAACGCGTGTTCCCGGCGGCATGGGCCGCCGACGCAAGCAAAAGTGCGGCTACCAGCGGATAGAAGAATCGTCTGCGCAAGTCGAATTGAAAATGCAAGCCTGCCACTTTGGTGCTCCCTTCGTGTTTCGCAACCTCAGCGTTCGGTAAGAAACCAATGCGACTGAGGTGAGGTCCTGCCGCATTGGACACGGGCGAACGAATCCGCGCTCTGCCGGGGACGGAACCAGAAGAGCGCAACCGGCATCACGCGAACAGAATCATCCCCCGTACTCCAGCCGGGAGATGAGCAGATCGAAGAAACGAGGCACATCGACGGCTTTCGCAACTTTGCAGTTGGGCCGGAATTTCTCCACCGGCGGTTCCGGACCGGCATTCTGCATGGGAGCGGAAAGCCGGCTATGTTCGGGCTTGAAGCCGACGCTTTCACCGGCGGTAAACGTACCGGCGGTCTCGATTTCCACATGGTAGTCTTCAAAGGTAAGAATAGCGGGATCGAGTAAGGCGCTGACCGCGAGTGGATCATTGAGTACGGGCCAGTCGCGGTAACCTTTCTTGCGGTAGGTTTCAACCAACGAACGGGCAATGCGCGCAGCCGCACGGCTGACGCGTTTGGTGTTGGCTTCGAGCCGGCGCAGACGTTCCTCGGTGAGAACCACCTTCTCGGTCACGTCGAGACCGACCATCATGATGGGAATCCCGGAATCGAAGACTATGGCCGCGGCCTCGGGATCGACATAGAAATTGAACTCAGCCGACGGGGTCTCATTCCCTCTGGAGAGAGATCCGCCCATGAGCACAATTTGAGGAACCATCTTCGCCAGTTCGGGCGCGGCGCGCAGTGCCAGCGCAATGTTGGTCAGCGGACCGATCGGCACAAGAGTGATTTCGCCGGGATGTTGACGGACGAGCCGCACGATCAGATCGGCAGCATTCTCCTCAACGGGTTTGGTGACTGGGGCCGGAAATTCCACGCCGCCCAAGCCGTTTTCGCCGTGGGCATAGCTGGCGGTGACGAGCTTGCGAACCAGAGGGCTCGCCGCGCCGCCTGCCACGGGCACATCATTTCGCCCGCAGATTTCCCGCAATCGCAGGGCGTTCGGAAGTGTCAGTTCGAGGGGGACGTTGCCTGCCACAGCGGTGATGGCTTCAACCTTCAGCTCCGGGGACCCCAAAGCGAGCATGAGGGCGAATGCGTCATCTACGCCAGGGTCGGTGTCGATAATGATGCGGCGGGGTTTAGTTGGCGATTCCGGAGTCGCCGCCCAGAGTGGAGTGCGGTTCCACAGTCCGGCGGCCGTAACTGCCGCGCCGCAACCAAAAGCAAATTGCCGGCGGTTCAGCATGATACTCACACTTCCTCCTTTCAAAGGAAGTGTGCCGCGCCGGAAGAGCGCGGCACACACTGGTTACGGCAAGGTCAGAAGATCAGCTTGAGTGCAAACTGAATCAGGCGCGGATTGTTGACCGTGGAGCCAATCTGGCCAAAGCCCGACGAGTCCGTGTAGTTGCCGGGAAGCGCAAATTGCGGATGGTTGAAAACATTGAACGTCTCGGTGCGGAACTGCAGGCTCGGTCCCTTCTCGGTCGTCCTGAAGGTCTTGAACAGCGAGACGTCGAAGTTGATGAAGTCTGGCCCGTAGAGAGGCGTGCGGGACGCATTGCCCATCACGCCGGCCGCCGGGTCGGAGAAGCACGAGGTATCGAAGAACTCGGTTACGGTGTGGTGGCTGAGCTTGCCGTTGCACGTCTGATCTGCCCGGTTGCCGAAGCCCGTCGTTCCCGAGAAGTTGGTTCCTGCGATGACCCCGAAGGGGAATCCCGAAGCCATGTGGGAGATGACGTTGAGCTGCCAGCTGCCAATGATCTGCTCGCTCCATCCCTTGGCGGATCCTCCCCAACGCTTTCCGTGGCCAAAGGGCAGCTGGTAGAGAGCGCTGGCGGAGAAGTTGTGGGTCTGATCGGTAGTGGAGAGGCCTTTGTCGACGTGCGGGCTAAGCGGCGTGCCCGACGAATCGGCGACGGCGATCGGGAAATAGGCGATGCCGGCCACACTGCTCACGTCGTCGTAAAGCCCATTGTCGGTGCCCTTGCTGTAGGTGTAGGAAAGCAAGAAATAGAGGCCCGAGTGCACGGTCTTTTCCGCTTTGATCTGCAGCGAATCGTAGCGCGCCATGCCACGATCGAGAATGCCGTTGACCATGCTGAGGGTCGGATAGGGGGAAAGGGCCGAGGGATTAGCCTGGGTGTTGGGCGGCGGAGTATTGAGGTTCCAGTCATCGGTCTGCTGGTGACTGCTCCGCATGCCCGCGTAACCGACTGTCAACACAATGGCGCTCGGCAGGTCGCGCTGGACGTTGATGTTGAACTGCTGGACGCGGCCCGGCTGAAAGTTTTTCGGCTGGCTGTATAGCATGCCGGTCAGGTTCGCCGCCGTAGTGGCAGTCTGCTGTTGGGGCACCGGGAAACCTCCGGCCAGGGTCGGGGTTCCGGCCAGGGTCATGTTGTCGGTATAGACCTGGTAGGAGTTGAAGGCGGGCGGATTGAGCCCCGGACCGCGCGCGCCCAGGTTCCAGCCGGCATCGTGCATGATCGCATAGCCACCGCGAATGGCATTCTTCGACGAGAACGGCGAATAAGAGAAGCTGAGGCGCGGTTCGAATGCCCATTTATAAGCCTGAACACCGGTGGCTGCGTCGGTGTTGATACCGGGCACGTGCAAAATGCCCGTAGCCATATCGAAGTTCGACTGCCGGTTGTGCGCTTCCTTCAGCGGCGTGGTGAAGTTATAGGCCATGCCGAGCTGAACGCTCAGGTTCTTGCTCAGCGTCCAGGTGTCCTGGACGTAGGGGCGAAACTCTTTCCAGCGCCGGCCGGTGATGGTTCCTGCGAAGGCGTCGTCGTGCTCGACCGAGTAAGGCAGGCCGATCAGGAAGCTGGCGAGGGAGTCGCCGGTGCCGGGCACTAACGCGCCATCGGAAACGGCCGAGGTCCAGGCATCGGTGAAGACCATCTGACCCATGGGCCAGGCATCGCCCATGATGTTCATCTGCATGAAGCGCATGCTGCCACCCATGGAAAGGGCGTGAGCACCATGAATCCATTCGAAATCGTCGGCAAAATGGTAGATTTGCGAGCCGCCCTGGAAGGGCGAAAAGCCGCGGTCACCCAGGGCCCAGTACCCGTCAGAGAGGACGGTACTCATTAGTCCGCTGGAGAAATAAGTGCCAAGATTGGCGTTGGGAATCCCGAGCTTGGTACTCCAGTCGGTGCCGTCGCCGTAAGAGCGGATATGGTTAAAGATTCGGTTGTAGCCGACGGTAACCTGGTTGATCTTGGAGGTGGAGAAACTGTGAGTCTCGGAGAGGGCCAGGTTGCGGCCGTGATCGTTGAGGTTCTGGTTGCTTCCCCAACCGCCGGGCTGGGTTCCAAAACCGGGAAGCCCCGACGGGTCAAAGACCGAGGCCTGATCGCGGCTGAAGCGCGCGAAGATACGGTCGCGGTCGCGGAAGGTGTGATCGATGCGGAAGTCGAACTCGTTGTCGTGGAAGGTACGGTTGGGAACGCTGAGGTAGTCTCCATAGAGCGAGGCCGGCTCGCCGGAGAGCTGCGGAAAGTAGCCCAGCATTGTCTGCGCGATAGAGCTGAGGTACCTGGAGGGAATCTTGTTCGGTGTGCCATCGTCGCCGACAAACTGCGGTCTGCCGGGCAAGAAGGGGTTGTAAATCACCGGCTCGAAAGAGTCGGTGAAATCTCCATTGATTTCCTTCGGCGTGGGAATCTGCGCGACGGTGGGCATGCCCTGAATGTTGCGCGTCCCTTGATAGTCAAAGAAAAAGAAGGTCTTGTTGTGAATGATGGGACCGCCGATTGAACCGCCGAACTGGTTCTGAATGTACTTCGGGTTGGTGGTTGCAAAGTAATTCCGTGAGTTCAGAGCCGTGTTGCGAAGAAAATCAAAGAGCGTACCGTGGAACTGGTTACTGCCGGACTTGCTCGTCAACAACACCGTCGGGCCTGCGCGGGAGCCGTATCTGGCCGAGTAATTGTAAGTAAGAACATTGAATTCGTTAAGGGCGTCAATCGAAGGCAATACGGCGATGCCGCCGGCGGTCAGCTCGTTATTGTCCACGTCATCGTAGAGCCAGTCGGTGCGGTTTTCACGCGAGCCGCCGACCGAGAGCGAATAGGAACCGCGAATGGCAACTTCCGACGAACTGGTGTTGGCGTTGGTAAAGAAGTCGCCGGGCTGGACTCCGGCTGTCGTGCCCGGAGTCAGCAAGGCAAGCTGGACGAAGTCGCGGCCATTGAGGGGCAACTCGGCGACCTCCTGTGAGTTGATGACTTGGCTGAGAGTCGCATCCGTAGTCTCGATCTGCGCTTCGGTCTGGCCTATGACGTCAACGGTCTGCACCTCGGAGGCCGGAGAGAGGGTCAGACTGACCGTGGAAGAGCCCTGGGTTTCGAGCGGGATCCCCGTGCGCTTTTGTTCCTGGAAGCCCTGATACAGCACGTCGATCGTATAGTGACCGACGGGGAGGAGGGCAGCCACAAAGTGGCCGGAATTGTCGGTTTGCAGTTTTCTTGTGGCGCCGGTGCCCTCCTCAGTGAGAGTCACCGTTGCGCCCGAAATGGCCAAACCAGTGGTGTCGGTGATGAAGCCGGAGATGGTGCCCGTCGCCTGCGCATGAGCCGCTGAGCCGAAGCCGAACGCCAGGACGAAACCGATTATAAGAAGCGAAACCTTCCATTTCATCGCATGCCCCCTCATGAGCAAGGCCGAATTTGAAACGTTTTATTCTATTTTGTCAAGTGAAATATTGGCCGCTGTCGTTAGCGCATGACACGTTCGCTTTGCAGGCGGTTAGCGGTTAAAGGAGAGGGCCAGGCTGAGCATGCTCTTACACGAAGGTCGCGATGGACAGGCGTTGAAGGTGCAGGAAGTGATTTTGCGGGCGCTGACTCAAAAGACTTACCCCGGTGGCAACCGGTGGCCGCGTCGTGCGCTGTCAGGGAATGCAATTCCTGGAGGCCGCCGGTTCGACCTTCGATTCAAACGTAAGTTGGTCTTGGACGTCATCAGACTTGCTTTGTATAGGGCGGCTGTTGGGCAGTTGTGATGGAATGCTGCTCCAGGAAACACTCTACTTCGTCCCCGGTAGGCATCGAAGGTTGAGCTCCGGGCCGCGTGACCGAAATCGCAGCGACCGCAGAAGCAAAAACGGCACTCCGTGCAACCGTGGAACCGCGCATCAACCCCACTGCAAAT
>Ga0182014_10006160_pt1 | contig 13031 bp, 13 predicted proteins | sample 612S2DmetaG_FD_120489 | JGI IMG/M metagenome (GOLD analysis project Ga0182014, IMG submission 120489) | Permafrost microbial communities from Stordalen Mire, Sweden - 612S2D metaG | ecosystem: Environmental > Terrestrial > Soil > Wetlands > Permafrost | place: Sweden: Stordalen | collected... | reverse complement strand
GGGACATGAGGCGCGCCTGGAGGCCCATGTGCGAGTCGCCCATTTCGCCTTCGATTTCGGCCTTCGGCGTGAGCGCCGCCACGGAGTCGACGACGACGACATCGACCGCCCCGGACCGCACCAGCATGTCGGTGATTTCCAGCGCCTGTTCGCCGGTGTCGGGCTGCGAGACCAAAAGGTCATTCACCTTGACGCCCAGCTTCTCGGCATACACCGGATCGAGCGCGTGCTCGGCATCGACGAATGCCGCGGTGCCCCCATTGGCCTGCGCCGAAGCGATGATCGCGAGCGTCAACGTTGTTTTACCCGAGGACTCCGGCCCGAAGATCTCGATCACGCGGCCGCGCGGAATGCCGCCGACGCCGAGAGCGATATCGAGGCCCAACGAGCCCGTGGAAATGGACTCGACTTCGTAGGTTGCGCCGGCATCGCCCAAGCGCATCACGGAGCCCTTACCGAACTGTTTTTCGATCTGGCTCAGCGCGGCAGCGAGAGCTTTCTTACGATTATCTTCCATGGCGAGTCCTCAACAAAGTGTGGCGCCATTATTTCATATTCAGCGCCTGACGCTCATCTCATATGGACCGAAATGACAGAGATTTCTAGGTTTCGGCCGCGTCATCCAGTAGTGGCCAGGTGCCGACTACTGTATACGCCGACTGCGCACCGCCGGTATCGGAGCGCATCAGTGAAAACCCGCTCACGTCCCAAACGAGCGGCGACATTGCTTGCAGCACAGGTGGTTGCGATACCTTCCTCGCCAAAGTTACATGAGGGCGCAGAGGTTTTGGATCGAGAGCCCAACCATGCACCGCCAGCTCACGATGAAGTGTCTCCCACAACGCCTGTAGCGGTGCCGGAATCGTTCGTGCAGCCGCCACGACCACCTCCGGCTTCGGCCAATACTCGTAGGCCTCGAAACGCAGCGAGAAGCGCGCACCCCGTTGCCGGCGACCGATCTCCATCGCGTCGGCCAGACGCGCAACCGGTATCTCGCCGATGAACGCGCACGTCATGTGGAGGTTTTCGCGGCACACCAATCGAGCGGGTGGACCCAACTGCAAGGCGTCGGCCGCGCCGGCGAGCCGCGCAAGCACGCCAGGCTCGGGCAGCGCGGCGAAAAACAGCCGCACCAATTCGCCGGAAGTGTTCATGTAGGCGCTCTCATCGTTGGAGCAGTCCGCGCAAAGCGGCTCGCACGGTCCGGCGCCTCACCGCCTCGCGATCTCCGCGGAAGTGCCGGAGCTCGGCAGTGACGTGCACACGCTTGCCTCGGCGCACCGCCCAGGCCAACCAGACGGTCCCGACCGGCTTTCCGGGAACTCCGCCCCCCGGCCCGGCGATGCCGGTCACGGCCACCGCGATCTGGGAGCCGGCCCGCTCGAGGGCGCCGTGCGCCATCGCCCGCGCGACCGCCTCGCTGACGGCGCCCTTCGCCTCGAGCACCGACCTCGGCACGCCGAGCGTATGCATCTTGGCCTCGTTGCTGTAGGTGACGAAGCCTTCCAATACCCATTGCGAACTGCCCGCGATATCGGTCAGCGCCTTCGCGATCCAGCCGCCGGTGCAGGACTCCGCCGTGGCCGCATACCGCTCGGTCAGCCGCAAATGCTTACCGACCCGCGCCGCGAGGCGTTGGAGGGCCAAGTCAGAATTCATCGATGTCCCGTCAGCGCGTGAACGATTCATTCACAGAGGCCGCGCGGTCTTGATTTTCAGCTTCCGGGCCGCCGCCAGAAACACCCGGTCCAGCGAGTAGACGGTGTCGATGCCCTCGTTGAGCGCAATTGCCAGGTGCAGCGCGTCGCCGGCCCGCAAACCGAGTTCGTGCTCATCCAGAAAAGCCGCGGCTCGCACATAGTCCGCGCGGGTCGGCGTCAGCACTAAAAAGCTTTCCGCCGACAGCTTGCCCAAAAGACGCCGGGCGTCGAGAGCCTGCTCAGGCTCGAGCTGCTTCGATCGCACCTTGAGCCCCAAGGCACTCGCAAACTCCGTCAGCGTCCATTCGCTGATGCACATCCCTCCGCTATCCTGCCGCTCGATCCAACGCTGCAAGCGATCAGAGTCCGCTTCCGGCAAAAACAACGGCACCAACACGCTGGTATCCAAATACAACATCAATAGCGTTCGTCGCGCACACGGCGCACGAGATCAGAAGCAGTCATCTCGCGTGGCTTGAGCCCCGATCGGAATGCGGCAATGCCCTTCATGTTCGGCGGAACTTTTTTTGGCGCGACGCCGGAAATTTTTGCCACGGCAATACCACGACGCGTAATCACGACATCACGGCCCGCCTCCACCTCGGCCAGCAACCGGCTGAAATTTGCCTTGGCCTCTACGACTGAAAAGCGCGTCATGGCGTGCCCCAAGTAGTCATCTAGATGACCATATTAGCATGTCTGGGCATGTGCTCAAAGTGTCAGACCGCGGCGCACGCGCTTCGATCTACCTGCGTCGGGCATTTGCGCAGAAGTCGTCGCGTGGTGGAATTGTGCCGTTAACCTGACTAGACTAGACTAACAACGTCAACGAAAGGAGCGTCCAATGACGATCGTCAACATCTACGATGCGAAAACCCAGCTTTCCAAGCTCATCGAGGAGGCGGCGGCCGGCAATGACGTGGTAATCGCGCGCGGCGGCAAGCCTGTAGCGAGGTTGACTCGGCTCGGCCCGGCCAAGCGCAAGCTAAAATTTGGCATCCTCAAAGGCAAGATAGAGTTCTCGGCGGACTTCGATGCACCGCTGCCAAGCGAAGTCCTGAGGCAGTTTGAGGGGCGGTGATGCGGCTGCTTCTCGACACCCATGTGTTCCTGTGGGCGGTTACAGCCAACCGGCGCTTGAAACCGAGCACACGGGAATTTCTCTCGCGGGCTGATGCCGTTTATGTGTCCGCTGCGTCCATATGGGAAATCGCCATCAAGGCACGATTGGGGAAGATCGAGGCTGACGCGGCCTTTCTCGTCGAAGCGATCGACAGCAGCGGTTTTCAAGAACTCCCGGTCAGCGCCCATCATGCGGCGGCGGTAGCCAAACTACCGCTACATCATGGCGATCCGTTCGACCGCCTCTTGCTGGCGCAAGCCTTTCTGGAACCTTTACGATTCGTGACCGCCGATTCAGTGCTGGCAGCCTATGGGGGCGCAATAGAACTGCTGTAGGAATCGAATTTGCCAATTCGGCCGACACATATTTCCGGAAGTGGCCGACACCACCGCGAAGTCAACAAATGATTCAGAATCCCAGCAACACTCCAAACATTACGCCCGACCACACCCCCATGATGCAGCAATACCTGCGCATCAAGGCCCAGCATCCCGAAGTCCTGCTGTTCTACCGCATGGGCGACTTTTACGAGATGTTCTTCGACGATGCGCGTCGTGCGTCGCAATTGCTGGACATCGCGCTCACCCATCGGGGTGCCTCGGCAGGCGCCCCGATCCCGATGGCCGGCGTGCCCGCCGTCACGCTCGACAGCTACCTCGCGAAGCTCGTCCGCAAGGGCGAATCGGTCGCCATCTGCGAACAGCGGGGGGAGCCTGGCAAGACCAAGGGCCCGATGGAACGCGAGGTGGTGCGCATCGTCACGCCCGGCACGATCACGGACGAGGCGCTGCTCGACGAACGCCGCGACAATGTGCTCGCCAGCGTCTGTGGCGCCGGCCCGTTCGGCTTGGCGTGGCTCGATTTGTCGGCCGGCCGCTTCAGCGTCATGGAACTCGCCGATCTGGCCGCGCTCGATGCGGAAATCGAGCGCCTGCGTCCCGCGGAAATCCTCGCGCCCGATGGTGCACAACCGGTTCTGGGCGCCGCCAGCGGCCACCAGGAGCGGCCCTGGCGGCTGCGCGCGCCCTGGCATTTCGACTTGGAGTCCGCGACGCGCGCCCTCACCGAGCAGTTCAAGACCCACGATCTCGCCGGCTTCGGCTGTGCCGACAAGCCCCAGGCGATTGCCGCCGCCGGCGCGCTGCTCGCCTACGTCCGCGAAACGCAGAAGTCGGCGCTGCCGCACCTCTTGTCCATCACGACCGAGGAGCGCGATGCCGCCCTCATCATGGACCCCGCGACGCGGCGCAATCTCGAACTCGACGAGAGCCTCGCCGGCAAGCCGGAGCTCACGCTGGCCGGCGTCTTCGACCGGACCTCCACCGCCATGGGTGGCCGGCTGTTGCGGCGCTGGCTGCACCGCCCGCTGCGCGACCATGTCGGGTTGAGATTTCGGTATCAAGCGGTGTCGACGCTCATCGAGGCAGCGCGGCACGTGGCCTTGGCAGACCTGTTGCGCTCCATCGGCGACCTGGAACGCATCCTCGCCCGCGTGGCGCTGCGCTCGGCGCGGCCGCGCGACCTGACCCAGCTGCGCGCCGCCCTCGCAGCCTTGCCCAGCCTGCACCAATCGTTGAGCCTGACATTGCAGCAGACCCCCTCCCCGCTGCTCCAGCAGCTGCTCGGCGAATTGAGCGACCACCACGAGGAGCACGACGTGCTCGCGCGGGCGATCGCCGAATCACCGCCGCATTTCTTGCGCGACGGCGGCGTGATCGCGCCGGGATACGATGCGGAACTCGATGAGCTGCGGATGCTCGGCAGCAATACCGAACAATTCCTGCTCGATCTCGAGACCCGGGAACGCGAACGCAGCGGCCTGTCGAGCCTGAAGCTCGGCTTCAATCGAGTTCAGGGTTTTTTCATCGAGGTGAGCCGCAGTCAGGCCGATCGCGTGCCGGCAGAATACCTGCGGCGTCAGACGGTCAAGTCCGCCGAGCGCTTCATCACCCCCGAATTGAAGTCCTTCGAAGACAAGGTCCTGGGCGCGCGCGACCGCGCGCTCGCGCGCGAGAAGAATCTGTACGACGCACTGCTCGAGCTGCTGACCGGGCGGCTGCCCGCCCTGCAGCAAACCACCGCGGCCATCGCCCAGATCGATGTTCTGACCTGCTTCGCCGAGCGCGCCACCGCACTCGACTGCGCGCAGCCCGAGCTGGTCGCGGTTCCCATGCTGCGGATCGACCAGGGAAGGCACTCGGTCGTGGAACGCGCGAGTCGCGAACCGTTCATTCCCAACGACCTGTGCTTCGACGATGCGCGCCGCATGCTCATCATTACCGGTCCCAATATGGGCGGCAAGAGCACTTACATGCGCCAGACGGCCCTGATCGTGATCCTGGCGCACATCGGCTGTTTCGTGCCCGCGAAGCGCGCCGTGCTGGGCCCGCTCGACCGCATCTTTACGCGCATCGGCGCCTCCGACGATCTCGCCGGCGGCCGCTCCACCTTCATGCTCGAAATGACCGAGACCGCCAATATTCTCAACAATGCCACCGACAAGAGTCTGGTGCTGATGGATGAGGTCGGCCGCGGCACCAGCACCTTCGATGGACTGTCGCTCGCCTGGGCCTGTGCCGCGTTCATCGCCAACAAGATCCGTGCTTTCACCCTCTTCGCCACCCATTATTTCGAGCTGACCAGCCTCGCCACCGAGGCGCCGGGCGTGGCCAACGTCCACGTCGAGGCCGTCGAGCACGGCGACAAGCTGGTGTTCCTGCACAGCGTGAAGGAAGGCCCCGCGAACCAAAGTTACGGCCTGCAGGTGGCAGCGCTTGCCGGCATCCCGAAATCCGTCACCGCCCAAGCGCGGCGCTACCTGACCGAGCTGGAGCGGGAACGCGACGCGTTGCGCACCTCGGCATCGCCGCAGACCGAACTGCCGTTGTTCGTCGCGCCCAGCGCCGAGGCGCCCGTGACGACGCCGGAATCGCCCGCCTTGGCGGCCTTGCGCGACATCGACCCGGATTCGGTGAGTCCGCGGGAGGCGCTCGATCTGTTGTTCCGATTGAAGCAGTTGGACACGCGCAAACCCGGCTGAGCAGCCCGCCCCGCTCTCACCCCTCGAACCGCCCCTCCCGCAGAAACCCCGCCGTCTGCCGCGCCACCAACGCCGAAAACGGCATGCCGCTATGATTCACCCGCATCCGCAATTGCTGGGTGGCCCCCGGCAGATCCGTCTCCTCGACCAGCACGGTCCCATCATTGGGTGCACCCATCGGCCCCAGCAGCCGGCCCACGCCCACGGGCATGTCGCCGGCGATCACCCCGAGGTCCCGCGCGCCCGCCCAACGGCGCTCGCGCGACACGAGCAACGTGTCCGCGGCCGTCAGCCCCAGCAGGCGGCGGCCGAAGGGCAGCCGCGCGAAGCGCTGCGCGGACCAACTGCCCCGCACCGGCGACCCGAGGAACACGATACGCCCGGGTGCAAACCCAAGATCCCCACCAGCGACCACGCCAGGCTCGAACAGTTTGAGGACCACCAGCCCACCCAGGCTATGCGCCACCAGATGCACGGTGTCGGCTTGGATCGTTCGCAGGTATCGCTTAAGGGCAAGCGCATTCTCGTCGAGGCCGCAGCCGACGGACGCATAGGAAAACGACCGGGTCTCAGCCCCGAGCGCCCGCCCCACGCGCCGGCGCAGCAGGAACCCCTCGTGTCCCGGCAACCATAGTCCGTGGACATAGACCACCACCATGCTCACCGCGGGCCGCGCATCGCCGGCAGCACCGCGCCCGCCACTCCGCTCAGTGCCGGAGCTGCTCAATGATGGTCCGGTTGGTGCTCGAGGACACCGTGGCGAGCGCCTCGGCCGCCTTCGCCCACCGAAATTGCACATGCTCCCGATCGCTCAAGGTCACCGGCACCCGGTTCAGCAGCTTGAGAGCAAACGCATGTTCGACGTTGCGCGTGATGCCGGGCGCGTATTTCTTGCCGAACGCCGGCAGGATCTCGTACACCTGGGTCCACTGCATGTTGCGCAGCAGACCCTGGGTGATCCCGGTTTCTTCGATGACTTCGCGCCGTGCCGCATCGTCCGCCATCTCACCCCATTCGAGGCTTCCCGTCACCGACTGCCAAAACCCCGGCGGACGGCAGCGCTCCAGCAACAGGAAGTCGCCGCCGGCGGTGTAAATCACGATCAGCACGGACTCCGGACGGCGAAACTCGTCCAACGCCTACTCGACCTTGATGGGCGTGCGCACCCGAATGTGCAGCTCTTTCAGCTGCTGTTCGCTGACTTCGGTGGGCGCATCCATCATCAAGTCCGCCGCTGTCTGAGTCTTCGGGAACGCGATCACGTCGCGAATGCTCTCGGCGCCGGCCATCAGCATGGCGAGACGGTCCAGACCGAAGGCAATGCCGCCATGGGGCGGTGCGCCGTACTTGAGGGCGTCGAGCAAGAAGCCGAACTTCGTCCGCGCCTCCTCCGGCGAAATGCCCAACAGGTCGAACACGGCCGACTGCAGCTCCTGCATATGGATACGCACCGAGCCCCCGCCGATTTCCGAGCCGTTCAACACCAGGTCATAGGCCTTCGCCAGCGCCTCTCCCGGACTCGCCGACAACTCCGCGTAATCCAAATTCACCGGGCTGGTGAACGGGTGATGCATGGCGGCCCAACGCCGGGCCTCCGGGTCGTATTCGAACATCGGGAAGTCGACCACCCACAGAGGGTGCCAGCCGGCGCCAACCAACTTGAGGTCCTGGGCCACTTTCAGGCGCAGCGCGCCGATCGCGTCGCTCACCACCTTGGCCGAGTCGGCGCCGAAGAAAATCAAATCGCCATCCTTGGCGGCGGTGCGCTCCAGGATGCCCGCGACGGCCGCGTCGCTCAGGAATTTCAGGATCGGCGATTGCAGGCCCTCACGGCCCTTCGCGATCTCGTTGACTTTGACGTACGCCAGACCCTTGGCGCCATAGCGACCCACGAACGCCGTGTAGTCGTCGATCTCCTTGCGCGACAGCCTGCCGCCCTGCGGCACGCACAACGCCGCCACCCGGCCACTGGGGTCGGCGGCAGGCCCCGCGAACACCTTGAAATCGCAGCCCTTCACCAGATCCGCGACGTCCACGAGCTCCAGCGACACCCGCAGATCCGGCTTGTCCGAGCCGTAACGCCGCATCGCCTCGGCGTAGGTCATGCGCGGAATCGGATCGGGGAATTCGACCTTCAAGACCTCGTGGAAGAGCGAACGCACCAGTCCTTCCATCAGGCGCTGAATGTCGCCCTGATCCAGGAACGACGTCTCGATGTCGAGCTGGGTGAATTCCGGCTGACGGTCGGCTCGCAGATCCTCGTCGCGGAAACAGCGCACGATCTGGTAGTAGCGGTCGAATCCCGCAATCATCAACAGCTGCTTGTAGATCTGCGGCGACTGGGGCAAGGCGAAGAACTTGCCCGGGTGCGTCCGGCTCGGCACCAGGTAGTCCCGCGCGCCCTCCGGGGTGGCCTTCGACAGCATCGGCGTTTCGATGTCGATGAAGCCGGCATCGTCCAGATAGTGGCGCATCGCCCGGGTGATGCGATGACGCAGCATCAACCGGTCGCGCATTTCGTCACGGCGCAGGTCGAGATAGCGGAATCGCAGCCGCACTTCCTCGCTCACGTACTCGTCCAATTGAAACGGCAGCGGCTCGCAGCGGTTCAAGATCTCGATCTCTTGAGCCAGCAACTCCACCTGGCCGGATTTCAGATTGACGTTCGCGGTGCCGCCCGGTCGAACGCGCACCAACCCCGTGACCTTGAGGACGTACTCGTTGCGGACCCGCTCCGCCTTGGCGAAGACCTCGGCCCGATCCGGGTCGAACACGATCTGCAACAAACCTTCCCGGTCCCGCAAATCGACGAAAATGACGCCGCCATGGTCGCGACGCCGACTGGCCCAACCCGCGACGGTGACCACCTGGCCGATCAATGACTCGCCGACCTGCCCGCAATAATGAGTACGCATAAGCTTTTGAACTGTAAAAGGGAAAGCGCGCGATGCTAAGGCCTGGGGGCCGCGCGAGCAAGCCCGGGGCGCCACGCAATTGCCGGCGCCGCCGAGCCGGACGACCGGTCGCGAGCTAGCGGCGGCCCTTGGCCTTCGCGGCGGGCTTTTTGACGGCCTTCTTCGCCTTTGACTTAACGGGTGCAGAGGCCGCGCCGCGCTTCGACATGGCAGGAGCAGCCGGCTTCTTGGCCGATTCGGCCGGCGCTGCCGTGGCGGCCGGCTTGTCGGCGGCCTTCTCCACCGGCTTCGCGGCGTCCTTGGGCGCGTCCGCGGCCTTCGCCTCGGCCGCAGGTTTCTTGTCATCCGTTGACGAAGACGACGTATCGGACTCGGGCCGGTCGGCCAGATTCTTCTTGTTGTCGCCGTCGCCTTTGAAATCGGTCTCGTACCAACCGCCGCCTTTCAAACGAAACACGGGAGCTGACATCAATCGCGTCAGCTGGGATTTGCCGCAATGCGGACATTTCTTGAGCGGCGCATCGTTGATCTTCTGCATGGCCTCCAATTGATGGCCGCAGCTCTTGCACTGATATTCGTAGAAAGGCATGAAATTCCTCTAATCCCTGACCGCATCGAAGTATAACGAAGCTGCGGACGCGGCGCCCCGGCCGCTAATCGCCGCCGGAAGCGCCCGCCCGTCCACTCGAGCCATTCGCCTAGTGCAGCCGTTCCTTCTCGAAGACCAGGACGTCCTTTCTTAGCTTGGCGACCACCCGGTCGCCGGCGACGAAGTCGCCGCGCAGAATCTGCTGCGCCAGCGGATTCTCGATCTGCGACTGAATGGCGCGCTTCAATGGACGTGCACCATACACCGTATCGAAGCCCGCCTCGCCGATCTTGTCACGTGCGGCGTCGTCCAACACCAAGGAGATGTCGCGCTCCGCCAGCCGCTGCCGCAGACGGCCGAGCTGAATGTCGACGATGGAGCGAATCTGCTCCCGCCCGAGCGAATGAAACACGACGATGTCGTCGACGCGGTTGATGAACTCCGGGCGAAAATGCTGCGTCACCACCTGCATGACCGCCGCCTTCATTCCCGCGTAGTTCGCCTCCCCGCCCATTTCCTGAATCACCTGGCTGCCCAGATTCGAGGTCATGATGACCACGGTATTGCGAAAATCCACGGTGCGCCCCTGACCGTCGGTGAGCCGGCCGTCGTCCAAGACCTGGAGCAGCACGTTGAATACATCCGGATGCGCCTTCTCGATTTCATCGAGCAAGATCACGCAATACGGGCGCCGCCGCACGGCTTCGGTCAGATAGCCGCCCTCCTCGTAGCCCACGTAGCCCGGCGGCGCGCCGATCAAGCGTGCCACCGAATGCTTCTCCATGAATTCCGACATGTCGATCCGCACGAGCGAATCCTCGGTATCGAACATGAACTCGGCCAAGGCCTTGCATAGTTCGGTCTTGCCCACGCCGGTGGGCCCCAAAAACATGAACGAGCCGCTGGGACGATGCGGATCCGACAATCCCGCGCGCGTGCGCCGGATCGCATCCGCCACCGCCTTGACCGCCTCGGCCTGCCCCACCACACGCTTGTCGAGGACCTCTTCCATGCGCAGCAATTTGTCGCGTTCGCCTTCCAGCATGCGGGCGACCGGAATGCCGGTCCACTTCGACACGATCTCCGCGATCTCGACTTCGGTCACCGAGTTGCGCATCAGCTGATTCGGCTTCTGCTCGACTTCGAGCGCCTTCGCCAGACGCTGCTCGAGGGCAGGGATGCGGCCGTACTGAAGCTCCGACATGCGCGCCAGGTCCTGCGCGCGGCGCGCCGTATCGACGTCCTGCCGTGCCCGCTCCAATTCCTCCTTGATCTGCGCAGCACCCTGCACCGTGGCCTTCTCGGCCTTCCAGACCTCCTCGAGGTCCGAGTACTCCTTTTCCAGCGCCTTGAGCGCCTCCTCCAGCGTGCTCAGGCGCTTGCGCGACGCCTCGTCGGCCTCTTTCTTGAGCGCCTCGCGCTCGATCTTCAACTGAATGATGCGACGATCGAGCTTGTCGAGCGCCTCCGGTTTGGAATCGATCTCCATGCGGATCAACGAGCCGGCCTCATCGATCAGGTCGATCGCCTTGTCCGGCAATTGCCGGTCGGCGATGTAGCGGTTCGACAGCGTGGCCGCGGCGACGATCGCAGGGTCCGTGATCTCGACCCCATGGTGCACTTCGTAGCGCTGTTTGAGGCCGCGCAGGATCGCGATGGTGTCCTCGACGGTGGGTTCATTGACCATCACCTTTTGGAAGCGCCGTTCCAGGGCCGCGTCCTTCTCGATGTACTTGCGATATTCATCGAGCGTGGTCGCGCCCACGCAATGCAGCTCGCCGCGCGCCAACGCCGGCTTCAGCATGTTCCCCGCATCCATCGCACCCTCGGCCTTGCCCGCGCCGACCATGGTGTGCAACTCGTCGATGAACAGGATGACCTGCCCCTCTTGCTTGGCCAGATCGTTGAGCACCGCCTTCAGACGCTCCTCGAACTCGCCGCGAAACTTCGCGCCGGCAATCAACGATCCCATGTCCAATGACAGAATGCGCTTGTTGCGCAGGCCCTCCGGCACCTCACCGTTGATGATGCGCTGGGCCAGCCCCTCGACGATGGCCGTCTTGCCCACGCCGGGCTCGCCGATCAAGACCGGGTTGTTCTTGGTTCGCCGCTGCAACACTTGGATGGTGCGGCGAATCTCATCGTCGCGTCCGATCACCGGATCGAGCTTGCCCTGGCTCGCCCGCTCGGTGAGGTCGATGCTGTATTTCTCGAGGGCCTGGCGATTCTCCTCGGCGCCGGCGTCTTCCACTTTGGAGCCGCCGCGCACTTCCTCGATGGCCTTCTCGAGGGCCGGACGCAGCGCGCCGCTGGCCTTCAAGATTCGCCCCAGGTCGCCCCGATCCTCGCAGGCGGCCAGCACGAACAGTTCGCTGGAGATGAACTGGTCGCCGCGTTGCTGGGCCAACTTGTCGGTCACGTTGAGCAGTTTGTTGAGGTCGTTGCCGAGCAGCACCTCGCCGCCGGACCCTTCCACCTTGGGCAGGCGCTCCAACGCGCCCGCGAGGTCTGAACGCAGTTTGGCCACGTTGGCCCCCGACTTTTCCAGCAGCGGACGAACCGTCCCGCCCTGTTGGTCGAGCAGCGCCGCCAGCAAATGCACGGGCTCGATGTATTGATTGTCGCGACCCACTGCAAGCGACTGGGCATCCGCCAGACCTGCCTGGAATTTCGTCGTCAGCTTGTCCATCCGCATAGTTGTACCCTTTAGAAATCGCCTTCCGGTATTCACAACGTGGGGATTGGACCCGCCAATTCAACGCTGTGTCGGCGTCTCCAACCAAATCAGCGATGCCTGGCGGCCGGTGCGCCCGTCGCGCCGATGCGAGAAGTACCTAGCGGCATCTGCATAAGTACATACACCGCCCCCGTAGATGCGCTCGACCCCGGCCCGCACCAACCTGCGGCGTGCCAACGCGAACAGATCTGCGGTGAAGCGCCCACGTGCGTTCAAGGCGAACGCGGCATGCGCTTCCGGGTCCGCACGCAGCAACGCCTCACGCACCTCGGGACCGATTTCGAAATGCCGCGGACCGATCGCCGGCCCGAGCCATGCGAGCAGTTCGCCCGGCGCACCCAGCGCATTCACGGTCGCTTCGATCACGCCCGCCGCCAACCCCCGCCAACCCGCGTGCGCAGCGCCCACCCGATCACCGGTCTCGGACGCCAGCAATATCGGCAGGCAATCGGCGGTGAGGATGGCGCAGATACGACCCGCGCGCCGGCTGATCGCTGCATCGGCGGTGGTCGCGGACGCATCGGCGCTCGCCGACCCATGGATCGCCGCGCCGGGGTCACGCTCCAGGGCCGGATCCAGGTCCATATCCAAGGCCGGATCCAAGTCCGGATCCAGGTCCAGGTTCTTGACCTGCGTGCCGTGCACCTGCGCCAGCCACACCGGCTCCGCCGGCAAGCCTGCCGCCGCTCTCAACAACCGACGGTTTTCCGCCACCGCGGCCGGCGCATCGTCGACATGGTCGCCCAGATTGAGCGATGCGTAGAGCGGCCCGCTCGTCCCGCCGCCGCGCTGGGTAGACACCGCTCGCACCGTGGGGGGTGCGGGCCAGTCCGGAACCAACCATACCGGTCCAGGGACGCTCATGCGCGTCGGTCGAGCAGCTGGCTCATCGACGAGCGACGGTCAGCGACCGTGCGCAGGTCCCTG
>Ga0182014_10006159_pt1 | contig 13033 bp, 10 predicted proteins | sample 612S2DmetaG_FD_120489 | JGI IMG/M metagenome (GOLD analysis project Ga0182014, IMG submission 120489) | Permafrost microbial communities from Stordalen Mire, Sweden - 612S2D metaG | ecosystem: Environmental > Terrestrial > Soil > Wetlands > Permafrost | place: Sweden: Stordalen | collected... | reverse complement strand
GGGGCGGCGATGCAAGCGGTAGTGAGGAGGCCGACCGTTGCACCGTCGTCGGCGTGGTGCAGGATGTTAAAGGTGTAGCCGGAGAGTTTCCCGCCCGCGGTGATAAAGAGCTTGGGAGTCGCGTGCCACTCGAACTCGGCGTAGGGCTGATAGGAGTTGGTCCAGAACGTCTCGTTGAACTTCGGCAGCGGCTGATCGGCCCAGCCGTTGGTCGGGTCGCTCGGAACCTGGTGCCGGTTGGTTTTGGCCCACTCGTACCACAGGCCCGTGCGGAAGACGCCGAACGAGGTGGTCTTCGTGACCAGCAGTGTCTCGCCGTACTTGCGATAGCTGTTGTACTTGTCGATGCCGCAAGGTATCGCGGAGACGCCCTTCTTCACAACATAAACGTTACAGGGCGCAATCGCAACGCCGTCGTAGTAAGCCTTTCCGCCCACAACAATTGTTCCGGGAACCAGGCTCGGGTTGGCAGCGGCAGCGCTCTGCGACACGTCGGTCATCGGTGTAGCGTTCGAGTAGAGCTCGCCGTTGTCATAATTCAATGTGTAGCCCTTGGCGTCGAGATACCAGCCCTTCGCCATGTCGGATTTAATGCCGACATACTCGACATCCGTAGGTACCTGGTAGGTGTTGTACTGATAATTGAACCAGCTCGTGGGATCAGAGTTGCTCGTCATGAGAAACTTAATGCCCGCGCCGGTAAAGGGCTGCAGCCCGTTCGCTGTATCCGCATTGGTGCAACTGTAGGAGCCACTGGCCGAAACGCCGTACAACATGCATCGCGTCGAGCTGATATTCGGTCCATTCGAGTTCAGGTGCACGACGCCCGAGAATCCGGTCAGCACCGTCCTCGGCGAGAACTGGTACTGATAGAGGATCGAGCCGGCGCTGCGCATATTGTAGTTGAAGGTCTGGTAGCCATCCGACGTCATGTGGTGCACGTCGATATACAGGTTCGACTTGGGCGCGCTGCCAAACAACCCGAAGAGGCCAGAGTTGAATTCGCCGTCGTAGATCTTGCTGTTCCAGGTGCCGTACGACACGCCGCCACGAATGTCTAGCTCGCTGGTCAGAGGTTTCGACAGAAAGTGGATCGACCCGCCAAAGGGCGTGGGGCCATACGTCGAACCCGAACCCGGGCTGCGGTCGAAGTCTACGCCGCCGATCCACTGCACCGGGAAGAATGCCCAGGAGTGGTGCGTCGGAGAATTCGTATCGTAAACAGGGATGCCGTCGAAGTCGATATCGTAATCGCCATCGGGAAAACCGCGGAAGTAGGTCTTGCTCTGGCCCAGTCCGACGCCGTTCGAACTCGTGCTAAATGCGCCGGGAACAATCTGCACCAGTTCGCCATAGTCGGCCATCGGCGAGGTAAAGTTCTCGATGTACCTGTTCGTGACCAGCGACTGAGCAGAGCGCTCTTCAACAAAGCCGCCACTGGGAGCGCTTTGTACAGCCGGAGAGTCGATGCCGGAGTTGACCGTCACCTCCTGCACCACGGCCCCCATCTGCAGCGCCAATGTCACTTGCTGTGTTTGGCCGTCGCTCAGCACGATGCCGGATTTGGAGTTCAGGGCAAAGCCACTGCCTGACGCCTCCAGCTTGTAGGTTCCCGCCGCGAGACCGTCAATGGAATAGCTACCGTCATCTTTCGCATTGACAGTCTTTTTGTCACCGGTGGTAACATTGGTCGCGGTCACGGTGGCCTCTGGCACCGTTCCGCCCTGTGCGTCGTAGATAGTGCCTTCGAGCTTGGCGCTCGCCGTCTGCGCGTGCACGTGAATAGCAGCAAAGGCGATAAGCGCAATCAGGGAAAGAGCGAATGCACGTAGCCGCAGCCGGCTGCGCACGGTTTGGTATGTCACGATTGTCCTCCGAAAGGGGTAATTTGTTGGTTTGGGGTCCCAGACGACAGAAAAATGCCAACCGAGATACTCAACCGACCCTAGCAAGCAAAGATTGCGATGAAATTACGCGACAGTTAAAGCGAGGTTACAAACTGCTGAAGACGCCATAAAGTTCTTGCGCTTTTCCACAATCTGAATCAGATTCGCCTCACATGGCCTGCCCCTCCACCGCCGGTGTACTCTGCTCGTAATGGCGGGGAAGACGAGCCTGTATGCAACGCAGCTTCGCTGGGAGTTGATGCGGCGCAACCGCAGCTACGCGCGCGGGCGCGCGTACGTGGAGAGCTACGGGAGCGCTCCGGTCATCGTCTACGAGCCGGACGGCGGCCGGCACGGCAATTTTTTCGATTCAGCTTATGCAGCCATCCTGGCGCGGCCCGAGTGGATGCGCCGATTCGACAAGATTCACGCCCAGGCGGCTCGCTCGCTGCCCAAACCACAATCCGATACTGCCCGGCGCTGGCGCGAGCTCGACTCCTCCATGAGCTCCGACGCGCTGCTGATGAACGTTTTCTGCACACCCGGCGTCGCGGAGTCCCCGGCGGTCCGGGCCATGCTCGGCGTCGACGAGGCCGCAGAGCCGATTTTTGGATGGAAGGCCCGCGTTCCGCTTGCCAATGGGCGATTCGACCGCACTGAGGTCGATCTGCGCTTCGGCTCGCTGCTCGCGGAGGCGAAGTTGACCGAGGCAGACTTCCAATCGCGTTCTGCGACCATCGTTGAATCGTATCGCGATTTCGACGAAGTCTTCGACCGCGATCGGCTGCCGCGCACCGAAATCGCCACCGCGCGCTGGATGCAGGCTAGCGAATTCCCTGAGAACGCGTCGCAGGAACTGGAAAGTTTTGTCGGCGATCCCGCCCTTTTCTCTCCTGTTGAATCCAGCTTCCGCTTACTCGGCGAAGAGGGTTATGCCGGCTATCAGCTGATCCGCAATGTGCTGGCTGCGCACGCCGCGGGTTCGAGCTTCTGCGTCATCCACGACCAGCGCCGTCCCGATTTGCGCGAAGCGTGGTTCGAGGTGATGGCCGCCGTGAAGAGCGCCGATTTGCGCACACGCCTGAAGGTGCTCACCTGGCAGGAACTGGCCACAGCGCTTCCCGAAGCGTTGCAGGAGTTTCTCGATCGGAAATATGGCATCGTCGCGCCGGGAAAAACACCTTCGCCGATCGAGGAAGCGGAATTGCCGTTGTAGCGCCGGCTTCTTTGTAGCGCCGGTCTCCAGACCGGCTGTCGCGCGGGCGTCCTCGCCCGCGCGGGTCATCAGATGATTACGAGATGCAAAAGTCGGGTCGCTACAAGCCCAGGATCTTCCGGTTGCGGCTCGCATCCGCCCCGCTTCCCGCGAAATCGTCAAACGCGCGATCCGTCACACAAATAATATGTTCGCGCACAAACTTTGCGCCCTCGGCAGCGCCCACCTCGGGGTGCTTGATGCAGCACTCCCACTCCAGGACGGCCCATCCCGGATAGTCGTACCGCGCCATCTTGCTGAACACCTGCCGGAAATCGATCTGCCCATCGCCCAGCGAGCGAAACCGCCCCGGACGGTCGATCCAGCCCTGATAGCCACCATAGACGCCCGCTCGCCCGCTCGGCCGGAACTCCGCGTCCTTCACGTGAAACGCGCGCACGCGCTCGTGATAGAGATCGAGAAAGGCCAGATAATCCATCTGCTGCAGAACCATGTGGCTGGGGTCGTAGAGAATGCATGCGCGCGGATGATTGCCCACAGCGGCGAGGAACCGCTCGAAGGTCGCGCCGTCGTGTAAGTCTTCGCCCGGGTGCAGCTCAAAGCACGCATCCACTCCGGCCTCGTCGAATGCATGTAAAATCGGCAGCCAGCGTGCAGCAAGTTCCTTGAAAGCCTCGTCAATAAGACCCGCGGGCCGTTGCGGCCAGGGATAGAAGAAGGGCCACGCCAATGCGCCCGAGAACGTCGCATGCGCCGTAAGGCCCAGGTTGCGGCTCGCCTTCGCTGCCCAAAGCAGTTGCTGCACCGCCCATGCGGACTTGGCCTTCGCGTTGCCGGCAAGCTCCGCCGGAGCAAAGCCGTCGAGCAATGTATCGAATGCGGGATGGCTCGCCACCAGCTGCCCTTGCAGGTGCGTGGAGAGTTCCGTCACCGCGAGCCCGGCTCGCGCCGCAATCCCCTTCACCTCATCGCAATACGCCTGGCTTTCGGCAGCTCGCTCCAGATCGAACAGCCTTCGATCCCAACTCGGAATCTGGATGCCCACGTAGCCGTGTTTTGCCGCCCAGCCCGCCATGCCTTCCAATGTGTTATACGGTGGCTGGTCGCCGGCAAACTGCGCCAGAAAAATCCCCGGTCCTTTGATGGTCTTCATCTCATTTACCTCAAAAGCAGGCGCGCACCGCCAGCAGTCTGCGCATCTCTTTGACTCGCTAATGCGCTTCATTCTCGCACGACAAAGCTGAGAGCTGACAACTGAAAGCTGTTAGCTGCTCTTAAAACTCCACCCAGCCTTCTCTGCGGTTGCTCTCAATCGCGCGCTCGATAAATCGCATTCCGCGCACGCCCGCTTCAATCCCAGGCAGCGTGGCCGGCAGCGGATTCGCCTGCCCCTGTTTCCACGCCACAAGCGCATCGGCGAACTCCCGATAGAGCACAGCAAAGGCCTCGAGATACCCTTCGGGATGCCCGGCCCGCACACGCGCCACTGCTAGCGCATCGGCACTGAGATAATTCATCGCCGCGTGATGAATCTCCTCCGGCCTGTCGAGACCCTTCACAATCAACCGGTTCGGATCCTGCTGACGCCACGAGAGTGAGCCATGCTCGCCATAGATGCGCAGATGCAATTCGTTCATCTCGCCCGCGGCCACTTGCGAGCAGGCCAGCGTGCCGGCAGCGCCGTTGCTCATGCGCAGGAATGCGTTGCAATCGTCGTCGAGCCTGCGTCCCGGCACGACGCTGCGCAATGTCGCGTTGATCGCCGTCACCTTCAGGCCGCCGATGTATTCGAGCAGGTGAAAGGCGTGCGTGCCAATGTCGCCGATCGCTCCGCCGGCGCCGCTTTGCGCGGGATCGGCGCGCCAGGCCGCTTGCTTGTGTCCCGTGGTCTCCAGCGGTCCGCTGAGCCAGCCCTGAAAATACTCCACTGCAACCTTACGAACGTCTCCCAACTTGCCCGCCGCGCACATGGCCCGCGCCTCGCGCACCATCGCGTAACCCGCGTACGTGTGGGTCAATCCATACGGCAGGCCGCTCTTTTGAACCGCGGCCTCCAGTTTGAGCGCTTCCTCATACGTCGCGGTCGCAGGCTTATCGCTCATCACGGGAATGCCCGCTTCGAGAGCCGCCAGCGCCACGGGCAAGTGCACATGATTCGGCGTCACGATCGCCACAAAGTCGATTCCGTCTGCCCGCTTGCGCTCGGCCTCAATCATTTGACGGTAGTCCGCATAGGCGCGCGCGGGATCGATGTGAAATCGCACGCCCGCCTCCCGCGATCGCTCCGCAGACTGCGAAAATGCTCCCGCGACCAGCACAATTCTCCCGTCCAGTTCCGCGGCGATGCGATGCACCGGACCGATGAAGGCCCCCGGCCCTCCGCCCACCATACCCATGCGCAATTTGCGTGCTTCTGTCATCGCTTCTCTTATTCCCTCGCTCCCTCGGTCCCTAGTCCCTGTCTTTCTATTCCCTATCCCCTATTCCCTATTCCCTGTTCTTCAACAGTTCACACCGCTCGCCAGGTAGCCGCCATCCACCACGACCACCTCGCCGGTGACGAACGCCGCGGCCTCCGACGCCAGAAAAATCGCAGGCCCGACAATCTCGCGCCCCTTTCCAAACCGGTGCATCGGTGTGCGCATCAGGATCTCGTTACCGCGTGGCGTGCCGTCAACCAGCGGCAGGCTCATATCGGTGGGGAACAGGCCGGGCGCAAGCGCATTCACGTTCACGCCTGTCTCTGCCAGCTCAATGGCCAGTGTTTTGGTCAGCGAAGCCACCGCGCTTTTACTTGCCGCATACGGCGCCACTTGATAGAACCCCAGGAATGCCGTGATCGAAGCAATATTAATGATGCGACCATAGTGCGCGCTTGCCATGGTGCGGCCGAAGATCTGGCAGGCGCGCATGGTTCCCGTCAGATTGGTCTCGAAAATCTTCGACCAATCCGCCTCGTCCATTTCGAGCGTCGGCATCTTCTTGGTCATGCCGGCCCCGTTCACCAGGATGTCCACTTTGCCGAAGGTCTCGATCACCGCATCGTGCAGGCGCTGGATGGAACCGCGGTCCAGCACGTCGCTCGTGATGCGCAGCGTGCGGCGGCCCAGCGCCTCAATCTCCACGGCGATCGCGTTCACCTGTTCCGGCCGTCGCGAGGTCGCCACCACGTCCGCCCCGGCAGCCGCATAGCCCAGCGCGATCTCGCGGCCCAGGCCCGTTGTCCCGCCAATCACCACCGCAACGCGCCCGCTCAAATCAAAAAGTTCCAGACCCCTCAAGCCATCCTCCTGCGAGATGTAGCGCCGATCTCCTGACCGGGGTCCCCGGCGAGCGACCTTTGCTCGCTGGGGTGGGTGACCGGCTGTCGTGCGGGCGTCCTCGCCCGCACATTCAATCGAGTGATTACTGCATCATCCGTGCTTGGCATTAGCCTAATCGATCCCTGCCTCTGCGGTCTCGCCCTGCCGCGCCCACTGACCGCACCAACCCTCCTGCGCTAAAGTATTGAGTGACCATGAATCCACTTTCAATTCCCGATTCCAACCGCCGCTGGGACTGCCTCAGCCTGGGCGAAGTCATGCTTCGCCTCGATCCCGGCGACATGCGCATCTACACCACGCGCCATTTTCAGGCGTGGGAGGGTGGCGGCGAATACAACGTGGCTCGCGGCCTGCGCCGCTGCTTCGGCCTGCGCGCGGCCGTAGCCACCGCGCTCGCCGACAACCCCGTCGGCCGCCTCGTCGAGGACTTCATCCTTCAGGGCGGCGTCGATACCTCGCTCATCCGCTGGATTCCTTACGATGGTGTCGGCCGCACCGTGCGCAACGGCCTCAATTTTACTGAGCGCGGCTTCGGTGTGCGCGCGGCCGCCGGCTGTTCCGACCGCGGCCACACGGCCGTCAGCCAGGTCAAGCCGGGCGACTTTAATTGGGAGTCGATCTTCGGTCCCGCAAACGGCAGTCGCTGGTTGCACACCGGTGGCATCTTCGCCGCGCTCTCTGCGTCAACCGCCGAAGTTGCCGCGGAAGCTATGGATGCCGCGCGCAAAGTTGGCACGCCCATCTCCTACGACCTGAACTTCCGCGACTCGCTCTGGAAATCCATCGGTGGCAAGGCCAAGGCGCAGGAGGTCAATCGCGCCCTCGTGGGCAAACTCGACGTGCTCCTGGGCAACGAGGAAGATTTCTCCGCCATGCTCGGCATCGCCATCAAAGGCGTGGGCGAGGACTTCGCCGAGCTGCCCATCGCCGGATACGAAGAGATGCTGCGCGAAGTCGCAGCCGCGTATCCCAACCTCAAGCTCGTTGCCAGCACCTTGCGCACCGCGCAAACTGCCAGCCGCAACGCGTGGGGCGCCATCGCCCTTTACGAAGATAAAATCGTCCACGTTCCGCAGCGCGAAATCGACATCTTCGACCGCGTGGGCGGCGGCGACAGCTTCGCTTCAGGCCTCATCTACGGCATGCTCGCCGGCAAAGGCATCGAATGGGCCATCCAATGCGGCGTGGCGCACGGCGCTCTTGCCATGACCACCCCCGGCGACACGAGCATGGCCACGCTTGCGGAAGTCGAACGCATCATGAAAGGTGGCTCGGCGCGCATCGCGCGCTAGCAGACCACCTGCAAAGAGGAAATCATGTCCGAAACTACACAGCAAATCATCGAGCGCGTCGGCCTCATTCCCGTTCTGCGCGCCAAAAGCGTTGCCCAGGGCCGCGCCGTGGTCGACGCCATGATCGCCGGCGGCGTGACCGTCGTTGAAGTTACCATGACCGTTCCCAACGCTGTCGATCTGTTGAAGGAACTCAACAAGGAGTACGGCTCAAAGCTACTCCTCGGCTCCGGCACCGTCACCACAGCCGATCAGGCCCAGGCCACCATTGATGCCGGCGCGGAATTCGTCGTCAGCCCCAGCCTGCATCCCGAAGTCATCGCTGTGACGAAGAAGAACAATAAGATTTCATGCCCCGGTTCGCTCACGCCTACAGAAGCCATTACCGCGTGGAGCGCCGGTGCCGACTACGTAAAAATCTTTCCCTGCTCCGCCGTCGGCGGCGCAAGCTATCTCAAGTCCCTGCTCGCGCCCTTCCCGCATCTCAAGCTCATTCCCACCGGCGGCGTCACGTTGCAAACTGCCGAAAGCTTCATCAAGGCGGGCGCGCGTGCCCTCGGCGTGGGCAGCGACCTCGTCAATCTCGCCGCCGTCGAAGCGGGCCACCCAGAAACCATCACCGAAACCGCCCGCGCGTATCTGAAAGTACTGACTGACGCCCGCAAAAGTTAACGCGCCCATCAAAATGCCCGCTCACGCAGATCCATTTCGTCTCGACCAACGCATCGCTCTCGTCACCGGGGCGGCAAGCGGCATCGGCGAAGCCACCGTGAAGGAACTCGCCCGCGCAGGCGCCGAAGTCTGGATCGCCGACATCAACTTCTCCGCCGCCGAAGCCCTCGCGGCCACACTTCCCTCGGCCCGCGCGCTGCACCTCGACGTCACCAACCCTGAATCCATCGCCGCCGCCCTCGCGCAACTCGAATTCCTCGACATTCTCGTCAACAATGCCGGCATCGGCCACGTGGGCTCCATTGAGACCACCGAGCCCGAGGACTTCGACCGCCTGATGAACGTCAACGTCCGCTCCGTCTACCTCGTCACGCGCGCATTTCTTCCTCTTTTGCTCGCGGCGCACGAGCGCCACGAGGCCCTGGGCGCTATCGTCAATGTCGCCTCTGTCTCTGGACTTGTCGGCATCAAGCAGCGCTTTGCTTATTGCACAAGTAAAGGCGCCATCGTCGCCATGACGCGTCAACTCGCCGTCGAGTACTCCAAAACGCTGCGCGTCAACGCCGTCTGCCCCGGAACCGTGCAAACGCCCTTTGTCGAGGCCTACCTCGACAAGTTCCACAAACACAACAAAGAAGAGATGCGCGCCGAGCTCCGCGCCCGCCAGCCCGTCGGCCGCTTGGGAAGGCCTGAAGAAGTCGCCTCCGCCATCCGTTATCTCGCCTCCGACGAAGCCTCCTTCGTCACCGGCTCGTTGCTCACCATCGATGGCGGCTGGACCGCCGCTTGATCTCGCGCATCAAACAGTTGCAGGAGACCGCCTATGTATCTCGTCTCATTTTCCGTCGCTGACAGCAACGTGCCGCGCCCCGGCGTGTTGCTTCGGCAAAGCGGCACGGTGATCGATCTCGCCGCAGCTTATGACGATACTCTCGCCGTGATCGCCGCCGGCATCACCGCCATCGACAACCCGGACGCACACCCGAGTCACAAGCTCAGCGACGTCCGCCTGCTCGCGCCGATTTCGAATCCGCCGCGCATCTTCGCCATCGGTTTGAACTATCGCGACCACGCCGCCGAAGCGAAGATGGCGCTGCCCTCCGCCCCTGTCGTCTTCTTCAAGATGCCCACGGCCATCATCGGCCCCGGCGACGCCATCGTGCTGCCCAAAAACTCCACCGAGCCCGACTACGAGGCCGAACTCGCCTTCGTCATCGGCAAGGGCGGCTATCGCATCCCGGCAACGGCGTGGCGTGAGCACGTCTACGGCTACACCATCATCAACGATGTGAGCGCGCGCGATGTGCAGCGGGCTACTTCGCAGTGGTCGCTGGCCAAAAGCTTCCCCACCTACTGCCCCATGGGCCCCGCCATCGTCACCGCCGATGAGATAGCCAATCCGCATCAACTCGCCATCTCACTCAGCATCGACGGCGAGAATCTGCAAAACTCCAACACCCGCGAGCTGATCTTCAAGATCCCCGAACTCATCGAGTACATCTCGTCCATCACGCCACTGTTGCCGGGCGACATCGTCTCCACCGGAACGCCATCGGGCGTGGGCATGGGCCGCACGCCGCAGCGCTGGCTCCAACCCGGCGAGACTGTGACCGTGACCATCGAAGGCCTCGGCTCGCTCACCAATCCCGTGGTTGCGGAGTGATTTTCGAGGAGCGCCCTCAACTCGCGCTCTCTCTGAAACCCATGACGCGAGAAATCGTCTAAGCATTTTCCGCGGCAATCTCTTCCGGGTCCATTTGCGACCCAAGCCACGCGTAAAGGGCGATACCCACAAAGCAAACCGCCGGCACAATGTAGGCGGCTGCAATGTTCACGCGATCCGCCACCCTCCCCATCGCCAGCGTAATCAGCGCACCTCCGATGATCGCCATCACAATGCAGGCTGCGCCGCTCTTGGTGCGGGCTCCCAAACCTCTGGTGCCCAACGCGAAAATCGACGGAAACATGGTGGACATCAGGAAGGTTGCGGCGACTAGGGAGTAGACGCCCAACCAGCCAGGCCTCATGACGGCGACGCAGCAAATCACCGTATTGAGCGCGGCATAGCTCCCCAGCAAGTGGTGTGCAGGTACGAAGTTCAACAACCACGCGGAAAAGAACCGGCCTGTCGTAAAGGCAACTAACGCGCCCGTGAGCCAATATCCCGCCTGCCGCTCCCCAATCCCTGTTCCGGAAATCACATAAGGAATCATGTAGCTCCAGATGCCGACTTGCGCGCCCACATAAAGAAACTGAGCCCCTACAGCAAAAACAAAATGCCTTCGCTTCCATAGGGGCTTGGAGTGGTCGCTGGCGAGCGTGTTCTTGGAGTAGTCAAGACCAGTATGCGGAAAAGGCGTGCGGGCGATAAGAATTGCCCAAAAGAGTACTACCGCTCCGAGAACAAGGTAAGGCGCAATCACGCGTAGAGTTTCTGACTTCAGATAGGCCTGGTAGGTTCCAGCCACTCGCATGGCCGCAGCCTGGGCTGGTTTCAATTCGATCCCTGAAAAGATGAACCGGCTGCCAATCAGCACCGCAGAGATGCTGCCCAGGGGATTGAACGCCTGAGCGAAATTCAGGCGCCGAGCCGCGCTGCGAGGATCTCCGATTTGCAGAGTAAAGGGGCTCGCCGCAGTCTCGAGAAACGCGAGTCCGCTGGCGATCACGAACAGCGCCGACAGAAAGAACCAGTACTTGCCAACCATCGCAGCTGGCCAAAACAGAATGCATCCTGCACCGTATAAACAGAGGCCAACAAGTATCCCGGCCTTGTAGCCGGCCCTATTCATCAATTGTGCGGCCGGCATGGCGAGCAGGAAGTAACCCATGTAGAAAGCAAACTGCACCAGACCCGCCTGAAGCCGGTTGATCTCGAACGACTTCATGAATTGGCGAATCAAAATGTCATTGAAGTTGTTGGGCACACCCCACAGAAAGAAGAGTGCTGTCACCAGAATGAATGGCAGCAACCGTCCCGCGGGAATCAACGGGGCTTCAATGTCTTCATGCTGCGACGGCGAATTACCTTGCCCTGTGTTTCGTGGTTCGCTCGGCCCGACGGAAAAACTCAAAGTACACTTCTCCTTCTGAACAGCAGCCCGCATGCGGGCGCATTTTTTGGAGTGCTGGTTTTTTTCAGCGCCCTGTCTGTCCCCTCTCGAAAGGCACTCCCCTTTGTATCGAATCCGCCTTTGTACTGGCAACCTCGTAATCGTTCGCGTTAACGTTACTCTCGCAAGCGAGCAAAGGCGCTCTGCGGCGGGCTGCCGCGCTTCTATTCGGCCGTGATCGCCTTCCACGAGCCTATAATCCCCGGTGTACCGCCAGTCTCCAGACCCGGGGTCCCCAGCGAGTGATCGTTGTTCGCTGAGGTGGAAGACTAGCTGTCGCGAGGGATCTGCCCTGAGCGTAGCCGAAGGGTCCAGACCCGCACTCCACATGGCCGATCCCATCGAATCCGTGCGGCGCTTTTATGCCGAGGAGTTGTGCCGCCTCAATGGCATCTCTTCGCCAGACCTCCTCGCCGCCTTCGCAACCGTGCCGCGCGAGCGCTTCGTGGGGCCCGGTCCATGGGTGATCCAAAGCAGCGGCACCAGTTGGTTCACCCAGGACGCTGACCCCACCCACGTGTACCGCGACGCGCTCATCGTGCTCGACGAATCGAAGCGCCTGAACAACGGCCAGCCCAGCCTCTGGGCCATCCACCTCGGCCTCCTCCATGTTCGCCCTGGCGATCGGATTCTCCACCTCGGCTGCGGCACGGGCTACTACACCGCCATCCTCGCCGAGCTCACCGGTCCGGCCGGCAAAGTCACCGCTATTGAAATTGAGGAAGGTCTTGCGGCGCGCGCGCGCGTCGCACTCGAGCCCTGGCGGCAGGTCACCGTGCTCCACGCCGACGGCTCGCGCGGCCTCTTCGAACCCGCCGACGTGATTGTGGTCAGCGCCGGCGCCACCCATCCTCTACCCGCGTGGCTCGCTGCCGTCAAACCTTCAGGCAAGCTGCTCTTTCCACTCACCTCCACGCGAGGGCCCGGAACCATGGCGCACCTCATCCGCACCAGCGCAGACTTCTTCGCGGCCACGCTCGAGGGCTCGGTTTTCTTCGTCGATTTCGGAGGAGCGCGCGATGCCGCCGCCAGCAGCGAGCTTGCCCAGGCGCTGCGCCGCGATGAAGGCGCCGGTGTACGCTCCCTGCGCTGCGATGTTCACGCCCAAGAAGAATCCTGCTGGCTGCACGGCCAAGGCTGGTGCTTTTCACGTCTCGCCGTAGTCGCCGATCAACCTGCGTGACTGACCCACTACGCGTCGGGTGCCCCATCCTCGCGACGCTTTTGTTTTTGTCGCTAGGGTGGGGTAGTGCCCTCACAGCACCCGCGCCAGCCACTTCCCCGTATGCGAATGCAAATTGCTCGCAATCTCTTCAGGCGGACCCTCGGCTACGATTTTTCCGCCGCCTTCGCCGCCCTCCGGGCCCAGATCGATGACCCAGTCCGCGCTTTTGATCACGTCCAGGTTGTGCTCGATCACGATCAGCGAACCCCCGCCGTCGATCAGCTTGCGAAAGGCCGTCAGCAGCTTCGATACGTCGTCGAAATGCAGTCCCGTCGTCGGTTCGTCGAGGATATAGAGCACGCGGCT
>Ga0182014_10006157_pt1 | contig 13034 bp, 9 predicted proteins | sample 612S2DmetaG_FD_120489 | JGI IMG/M metagenome (GOLD analysis project Ga0182014, IMG submission 120489) | Permafrost microbial communities from Stordalen Mire, Sweden - 612S2D metaG | ecosystem: Environmental > Terrestrial > Soil > Wetlands > Permafrost | place: Sweden: Stordalen | collected... | reverse complement strand
TCTGAATGCATGGTCGGCTAATCGTAAGTGTCATCTGATCGTAAGTTACTCAATGGTAAACACTTGTCGTGGACCGGACTTGTAATAGGCTGCATAGATTCTGGATTTACGCAAAATCGCCGATTCACTCGTCGACGACCATCTGTCGCCGAGTGAGACTCCCTGAGCGCACAGGGTTGTTAGCGTCAATGGAACATTTGATCGACCATTATCGTATTTCCCAGCATGATCCGACGGTCCTTGCACCTGGGTCTGACGGTTCTCTGGGCCGTCGAGAACCCGCCCTTCAGCAGATCGCTAAAGTGGTTCGACAGCAAATACAGTCCTTCACCCAAGGCACCACAAGGAAGACCCAATGAAACACTCGTTCGCCGCGCTCGCAGTTCTTCTCGCCTCCACACTCGTCTCCGCGCAAACTCCCGCACCGGCCGGCGGTCCTCTCACGCGCCACTATCGCGACGGAGAAACGCTCAACTACCACATGACAGCAACCAATGGAGATTGGCATTACACCGCCGATGTCTCCTGAACGGTGAAGAAGACAACCGGCAGCAGCACCATTGAGGAGTTTCGCTGGACCGGCATGACCTCCAACGGGCAGCCCGTCGAGCTCGACCCGGTGATGGCTCAGTTTCTCCAGCCGCTTTCGCTTGATCCCAGTTGGACGCCCTCCATGTCCGATACGAGCAAATTGGACCCAAAGTGGTTGGGACCGATTGGGGATCTGATGACCTTCTATGTAGATTTGTGGCTCATGAACAAAATCGGGATTCTGCGGCACGCTGGAGATCACTTTTACCTGCCGAATCCGCAGGCCATTTCGTGGGCAGATGGCGCGCGGGTGCTCGTCGGAAAGGATCATGTCGACTTCGACCTGAATCTTCAGTCGCTCGACCCAGTGAAGCAGACAGCCGTGGTCGTGATTCACCATGTTCCGCCATCGCATCCCAACCTGCAGCTTCCAGCCGAGTGGATGCAGACTCCAGTGGCCGACACGGTGAACAATTGGGTCGAAGTAACCAAGACAAAAGACGGGAAGTACGAGGCGGGAGTTGGCAAGGAGACTTTTGACGTCACAATGACTGTGAGCACGGTGGACGGCAGAATACTCTTCGCAAGCATGGACAACCCCGTTGTGACAAGCGGTCGCGAGTGCGAAGACGCAGCGTTGACCAAGTGTGGAGTTGCGCAGCCGCACACTATCCACCGGCAAATCGAGATCGCGCTGCAGCATTGACTTGCGCAGGCCTGGGCGAAGATCTCCTCGACAAATGCCACAGTCTAACGGAAGCACCCGCGCCGTCAACGGCATCAATTCCGACGCCTACCGATCTGACAAAAGACATTTCGGATGCGCGAACACTCGTAGACGCAATCAAGAACCGCAAGAAGGCTCTGGCATCCGCGGGGACTCTCCGATCCCGGCTTCGGCAAGTGGACAAAGTATTTTCAAGGCAGTTGGAGCCAGCCCGTCCTCGGCGGCGATGCAACCAGCCTCAGAAGTGGATTGGGCAGCGGCAGGGGCGTTTCCGACAGCGCCTCCCGTAAGACAACCAATGGGGAAACCGTGTTACTAGGCTGGCAAAGCGGCAGCAATCTGGGCGTTTATTTCTCTCCGGATCACTCGACCTTCACGGGGTTGCGCGAGCCCCTTCTGGACTTCGTCCTGGGAATTTGGAAGCGTCCCGATCTTGCTTGAGAGTCGAAGAAACATCGCGGGAAACGTGTGCACGGCGACCTCTCGCCACCCACTTGAAAATGTATTCTTGACTGTTCGCGGTCAACAAACGTCCCTCGCGTCCGACCAAGACCCGTTGCAAGGCTTCCGATGAGTTCACAATCCTGTCCTCATTCCGCTCGAGTGACAATTTGGCGAGGCACAGGTTACGGAAACCAAGCCGTTTTCAGCAAACCGCTAGTCCGTTCCCGAAAGCACTCCGCTGCGGAGGGCTGTTGCGACTGCCTCGGTGCGATCAGTCACTTGCAGCTTCTCCATAATGTTGTTCACGTGGTGCCGGACCGTGTTATCGCTGATGCCAAGGGCTCCTGCGATCTGCTTGTTTGTCGAGCCTTGAGCAAGCAGTTCCAATGTTTGTAATTCGCGGGCTGTGAGATCGGAGCGCATCAGGCGATCCGCCAGACGGGCTGCAATGTGGCGAGGAATGTATCTCTTACCCGAATTCACAACAGAGATGGCTGCAACCATCTCGGACTCGGTTGTATCTTTTAGCAGATACCCCTGAGCTCCGGCACGAATCGCACGGTAGATGTCTTCCTCCTTCTCAAAGCTCGTTAATACAACGACTCGTGGAGAGTGCTCCATCTTTCCTAGCGCGTTTAAGACACCAATTCCGTCCATTCCCGGCATACGCAGATCCAATAGCATAATGTCGGGTCTATCGCGTTGAACGATCTTAAGCGCTTCCTCTCCACTCGCCGCGGATCCGATTACTTCAATTCCAATTTGCGCACTCAACATACTCGTAAGTCCTGAGCAGACGACAGGGTGATCGTCTACAATCAGAATCCGGATAATGCCTCTATTTGGTTTTTGTGTTGACATACAGTATCCGCTCCAGAGGATATTTCCACATTTTTTTTATTACCACGGACAAGGTAAGACCGGGCGGAAGCGGTGCGATCACTTCGACGCGCGTGCCTTCTCCCGGCTGGCTAACAATGTCAAGCTTGGCTGAGAGAGCCGCGGATCGCTTGCGCATACCGCGCAATCCGAAACCAAGCAGGTTACCGCTTTTCACAAAACCGCCCCCGTCGTCCTTTATTGCGAGACACACGGAACCGATCTTATAGGTAACAGAAATGTCTAAATGACTAGGTTCCGCATGACGAACTGCATTGGCAATAGCCTCTTGCCCGATCCGTAATAGCGAGGCAGAGATCTCCGGCGAAATTGGGCGTGGCACCCCGGCACTGACCGCGGTTACCTCGATTGATCCGCCTTTGACCAATGCACGGGCAGAAGATTCAAGTGAAGATAACAAATCAATTTCTTCGTGCGACTCAGGACTCAATGGCTCCAGACTGCGCCTCGCCTCTTTGTGGCTGTGTCGCACCAGCTCACGCGCCAGATCGACTTGCTGGCGCAGGCCATGTAATTCACTCGGAATTGCCTTGCGTATTGCCTGCAATTGAAAACCGATTCCTGCAAAACTCTGGGCCAGAGTGTCATGAATATCGTTTGCCAAGCGTTCACGCTCTTCAAGGACGGCCTGAAGCCGCCAGCCTTCCATGCGGCCGTAAACAACCAAGCCGAAGAAGACAAGAACGAGAACACCCAAGAACGCAGCAAGATAGATAACATGCGGTGTGGTCCACCACGAGGCTGGCTGAATCACCTGAACATCGCCGGGAGAGCGAAGAAGCACCTTATATCGAATCGTGCTGGCATATGCACCGCCCGTACCCCAGGTTCCGGAAATATCCAGTACGCAGATGCCGGATATCCGTATCGTGCTACCCTCCTTCAGATCGCGCAACTCGCTCGAATTCTCAGATTCAGCCAACTCTGCCTGCAGAAGCGTAGAGTTTGCTTGCAACAACAGCACCTCGCGAAGAGGCTCTTGAACTCGCCTCACTAGGCGCCCTTCGGTGCTGACCAGGATGTTGTTGAAGGAACCGGAGGCCAGGTCTGCGGTCGTGGCGTGAGCAGGCGCCAGTTGCTTTCCGGACGCAATGTCCCGAAGAACCGCATCCTGCAAGATCGGTCCTGCATCCTTGGGTGCAGGAAAGCCAACGGCCTCGATTCGGTCCCCCAGCTCGATCTTGGCTGACTGAGCTGTCACCACAAACAGAGCCCTTCCCCCATCTTCCACAATCAGGCTCTCGCCAGGCTTGTAGTAGGTAACTGTTCCGGCGATTCTAACCCGATGATAGTAATCGGTCCCAGACCGATATTGCATCAACCTGCCAATTGGCGTAAGGGGAAGGGCAAACAAGTTTTGGGGTGGAGGCCGCAACACGGTTATGTTCTGCATTCCTTGCACCAAAACTGTAGGAGACGTGATCTGCCTATTCATGTTCTTCGTGCAAGCCGCAACACCGTCGACTTGAACGGTGGCGTCAATCAATTTCCCTCCTGCGTCGGCATTCTCCTCCGGTAAAGAGACATAGATGATACCATCTGCCATCTCAATTCTCATCCAGAATTTCTGCAAGCGTGATGAATTTGGCCGGATTCCCGCCGAGCGAATTACGCCAAGAATGGAAACGTATTGGTTCTCCATATCTCCAGTGCTCAATTGCCTGAAAGTTACGCTCCGCGGCCATGGCAGTGCGAAGCGCCCTAATTTGCTGAGCGAAGTTGTCTTCACCATGGGACTGAAGACCCCTGGATGAACAACTCCCCTTATTTCAAGCTCATCACCAACGTCGATCGATTCTCCAGGAGGAAGCCAAGCGACCCAGATTCCGCCAGTACGATCCTGGAGCGCAAGGCCGCGCTCTGTATATCGGGTGACAACACCTCGAAGTTCAACAGGTTCTGCTTTACTTGCCTGCTCCGGTGATAGTCCGGATACCGACGCTGCGGTTCGATAGATCATTGGCGCTGAATCCGGCCTTTGTGCGTGAGCCAACGCGCCAAGCGCGCAAATAGCCACGAATGCGCAAGCTCTCATGAACTTTCCAAGCCGGGTCTCGCAGCGACAACAACATCGCAAGAACGTTGCGATCCCGAAAGCCAATCTTCCCAGGCCGGAGTAAGGGAACCGATGCAACATCATAGAATGGACTCTTGTCGACATGGGGCTCGATGAAGATACTACTCGCGGTAATCGCGGGTTGCAAACCTGTGGCAAGCTCCATGCTCGAGGGCTCATCGCAGACTTGAGCAGCAACCGCGTGGATGCTGCGCTCGTTCAAGGTCGGCGGCAGTCTTCGCCGTCGGGTTTAGTGGATGGGCCCGAAGTGCTCATTCTCGGGCGCCAAGGGCTCGTCGAGAAACTGCAGTGTTGTCAATGGACCGAGATTGGTGAGCGGAGCCCACGATGCGAGGGCCCAAACCACCTGCTTGGATGGCGTGACTTCAAGCGCCTGCAGTGTCCCGGTTCGTTGCTCCGGCGTTGTGCTCCACTCGTTTATCCAATTGGTGACGACGGTGTTGCCGCTGGGAAGCCGCCATGCTTGCTGCAGGTTGTGGAATTTGTAATCGGGAAAGTCGGATGGAGCGGATGCCCACACCGTATCTCCGCGGCGGGTGATCTCGCGCCAGCCAAGATTATCGGTGATGAGAATGTTGCCGTTTTGTAACGGGGTCACGCCCCAGGGTCCAGCCGCTGGAAACGACCACAGCTCGTTGCCATCGAAGTCGTACTCGACGACTTTGTTCAACTGAGTGTTAGCGACAAGCACAGTTCCGTTGGGTGTGAGCCGGACGTGACGGAATTGCCCGTGCACACTGACAGGATGACCGGTTGGAAGAACCAACTCTCTATCCGTAAGGCCAGTGACGATGTTGACAACACGGAGAACGGCGGGATCGCCGTTGACAACGAACAGCACATGATCGTTTCCGATAGGCACGGCGGTGTGAATTTCCTTGCCGGCCGGCGCATCGAAGTTCCAGACGACTTTCTTGTCGGGGGTAATCTCGGTGACGCCGAACTGGTGGGCCATTAGAATGTTGCCGTTCGACAGCATGACGGCATCGCTGATTTCCCCTTTTCCGGCAGGGTCGTCGTAGCTCCAAACGACCTCGCCGTGGCGGACGATGTAGATACGGCGGTCGTGCGATTCGCCGGTGTACATGAAGTCATGTTGCGCAAGACCCTTGCCGGGAAGATGAGCGGGAACCGAGGGCGCGAAGTCTGCTGGTGTCTGAGCAAGAGAGCCGCAAGCCAAAGCGAGGGACGCAAAAACCAAAACCAATCTAGCCACCTTCATTCTCCTGAATTGCCGTAAGCCGCTATTCCACGGGTAGATAAATCAGTTCGATTCCCTTGCCACTCTTGGGATCCTTGTTGCGTGAGTATTGACGGCTGAGGTCGTTATCCCAATGCTCGAAGACGCCCAGGCTGGCCACCGGCTTGCCGTCTTGCACATAGGTGGTTCCCGAGGGCGGATGCGGAGCCAAAGCTTCTTCCTGGAGATAATCGTCGGCGTTTTCGCGAATAAGGATGCGGGAATGATGGTTCTGGTCTTCGTTATTCTTTGTCTGCGAGTAAAGAATGTCCAGCCCGACCGAATCGAGGGCTACTCCATCCAGCGAAGCCAGGATGCTTGAGGGCCAGTCGGTGTTGACGTACGGCTCAACGCGATTGTTGAACGGCGGGTTGGGGAAGTGCAGCGGATAGGACTGGTGCCGGCGCGCGCAATAGAGCCCATCGAGCAGATAAAGAATGGTCTTGGCGCCGAGGTTAGGCGAGGCGGCCAGATCGACAATAGGCGAGTAAGCTTGCGGCGTACCCTTAAGATTTGTGTTGATGGCTTCGTGCAACTCGGGAGTTCCCTTGATGGAACCGAAGAGATTCTTGCCAGTCATTGTCACTCCGGTCTGTCCCTCGTCTCCGCCCTCGGCTGCAGCGTAGGGATAAGAATGCGCTTTAAGCAGCGCCAGATTCACCAGGTAAGTCGCATCCTTAACTTGCTGCGGAATGAGTTTGGCATCGTGGTAGTCATTGGCTGAATAGGTTACGCCCTCAACCCACTGAGCCTGCTCGAGGCCATGATAATTACCGTAGCCGGGATTCTTGGGCTGTTTGGGGTCGGGCGCATCAGCTTGTACGAAGCGCACATCCTTGAACTCGCCCCACACCTTCTGCAACAGGCATGGATAGATGTCGCGGCGCGCATCGTAAACCACGATGCTGCCGGCAGGCACATGCGCCTGATTGACCAACTGGCGCACCACGGCCAGCGCCACCTGCGGCGAGACGTTGACGATGTTGCCCGGCCCCTCGATGCCGCTGTTGTTCAGGTTCACCTTGACGGCGACGATCTCGCCGGAGCGATAGCCCTGATTGAGGCTCCGCGCGCGATGATTGTAGTAAGCGAAGATCTTCTTCCACGCATCCTCGTCGGTGGCGGCGCCGGTCAAATTGCGCAGCGTGGAGGAAACCATGGCGTCAACACGGGCCTGATCGGTGTTCGAGTCCATCCACCACTGATCGGTGGCAGACTCAATCTGGCCGGTCCAATGCGCGGCTCTGGGATCGCGCGCCCACACCACGCGTCCGGGGAAGACGCCGCGCGCCTCGCCCAGCGGCAGGTTGCGCGCCTTCGGAGCGAAGTCGTAGCGGGTTACGATCTCGGCGGCTGCGATTGAACGCGCGCGCACAAACCAGACGCACGATGCGGCGATGGCCAGCGCCAGAACGCCAATAACGGCATAGCGGTTAACCAGCATGAAACGGCGCAGCCGGGCAAGCGAGAACATTCCGCCTGCTGTGGCGCACAACCAAAGTACAAAGCCGCTGGCCAACGGAAACGCGGCGCGCTGGCAGGGATAGCTGGCGCGGCTGGGCTTCGGAATCACACGCAGCAGGAACCATATCAATGCCCCGCATCCGAACATTGCCGCCCAGATGCGATTGCATCTGGTGAAGCTCAGCAGTCTATCCAATCTGGATTTGCTTTCCATTGCTTTCCTCTTTCCTTCACGAACTCCAAGGATTGAACGCCTTCAACCGGGATCTCCTCTTTCGACCCAGAGTCCCTACAATTGTACCGATCCTGAGGTAGAGGACAAGTCCATAGGTAATATGACCCATTTGTGCCATTAGTGAGGTATCCATTCATAGCATCCGCATACCACCCATGATGGCCACCAATCCCCCCCCAGATCGTGCCTTGTGCGCTCTTGATAATCGTAGGTAGTATCTGATCGTTCCGAAAATGTAGGGCAACTTTCGATTGAAGAGGAACTGCTGGCTGGTGCGCTACGCAAGAACACGCGAGCTTCGCGACTCCGTGGAGGGTTCGTCGCGTCTCTTTCATCAACTTCATATGCTTTGAGCACGACTCAATCGAGCGTTGAATATGACCCTTACGAGTGCAGTAACATCTAGCCGAAAAAGCCGTTGTGAACGTTCGGCAACATCGATTTGTTCGGCAAGAACAGGACACTCTTCAAAGGCTGATCTCGGAGACGGAGAGTTTCAGAGATTCAGTCAGCCCTAGTGGGCAGAATACAGATCGGTGAAGGTGCGTTTTGCAAGTTTCAAAATGCCGTCAATGCATTGTTGACCTTACTGGAGGCAACAAGCAATGGCTTACCAGTTAACCACCATTTGGAGGCTTCAATGAGAAATACCAGCTTGAGATACTTAGCGGTTATCTGCCGCTACGTATACGTGTTTTCCTGTGTGGTGCTGTTGCTTCTTGCCACGAAGGTTAACGCCCAGGTCGCCGGAAAAGGGACCATTCAAGGCACCGTTTCCGATACTTCCGGAGCTATTGTCCCCGACGCCGCTATCACCCTCACACAAGGGGGAACCGACGTCAAGCTCGAAACCAAGAGTGACGGCAGCGGTCTCTTCGCGCTTCCCAACATCGTGCCTGCAACCTACACGCTCACCGTCACCGCGCCTAACTTTGAGACCTACGTCCAAAAGAGCATCGTCCTTGAAGTTGGCAGCAGCATCGCAATTAATCCAGTCCTCAAGGTCGGCAGGGCCGACGTCCAGGTTGTGGTTCAGTCAGAGGGCCTTGCTCTGCAGACCGAAGACGCAACCTTCAAGCAGACCATCGACTCCAATGAAATTACCGAGATGCCCCTTAATGGGCGTAAAATGACGGACCTGCTGTACGTCTCAGGCGGTGTCGCCCCGGCCTCGGGCAACGATTTCACGGGCAGCAAATACTCTTATGCGGCCATTGCAATCTCGGTCGCCGGCGGCATGGGCAACTCGACTCTGTGGCGTCTGGACGGCGCCGACAACGGCGACTACATGGCCGGCGCCAATCTGCCATTTCCTTTCCCCGATGCGGTCGACGAGTTCAGCGTGGAATCCTCCACACTGGGTGCGCAGGACGGCATGCATGCCGGCGGAATGGTGAACGTTGTCACCCGCTCAGGGACGAACACCTTCCACGGGTCGGGCTTTGAATTCATCCGCAATAACTTCATCGACGGAACAAACTTCTTTACATTGCCCTGCATCAATGGTAATAAACCCCCGAGTTGCGGCAAGGACCAGCTTCACCAGAACCAATACGGAGGCACGATTGGCGGCCCTGTCCGGATACCGAAGTTTTACAACGGTAAAGACCGGTTCTTCTTCTTCGCCGGATTTCAGTACACAGAGTCGAAGTCGTTGACCGCTAACTCCTTCGCCACCGTGCCTACTGCGGCGAACCTCGCCGGTGACTTTCGAGTCGAGGCCGGGGATCCCACTCCCGGGACGTCGAGTACATCGGCGGGGATGACGCAGATCGCCGCGCCTAACTCACTTTGCGGCTTCAAGCTCACGCAACTTCTCGACCCAGTAACGGGAACTCCGGTTCCCGACAATATATATCCGGCGGCATCGTTGCCCACCTGGAATGCGCAATCGAAGGCGCTGCTGGCTTACTTCCCCAAGGTCGTACCTCTCTCCGACGGAACAGACGTTTGCGGGCGTGTCCAATACTCAATACCCAACCAGAACTTCGATAAGCAGTTTATTACCCGCGAGGATTACACGATCGGCCCCAAGGACCACCTCTACGGCCGGTACATGCTGGATAGTTATCAGCTTCCCGCATACTTTTCCCCGACCAATATCCTGCTGACCACCTTCTCTGGTAACCCGGAGCAGAGAGTTCAAACCGAAACGATCGGCGAGGACCATATCTTTACCACGAACCTGGTGAACTCCGCTCACATTGCGGCGTTGCGGCGGCTTAACCAGCGCGGATATAACCCCAGTGACATCAATGCCTGCACTTTACAGATCAGCATGACTTGCGCCGTCTCCGCCGGCCTGTATGTGGGCAACGGTGGCCAAGACCCCATTCCCAACCTTGGCGGCGGCACTAACTCCTTGGCTCATTTCAACGACAATACCCTGGCGATCGACGACGACGTCACCTGGCTCCTTGGGAAACACCAGTTCGTCTTCGGTGGAGAGTACGTCTACAACCAACTCAATATTTCCAACGCTTATCTAAGCAATGGCCAATTCAGCTTCAATTCCAACTACAGCGCCTATGGACCGTATGGAGCCCAGGGACAGGCTGCGGACAATGGGAACTACTGCGCTAGCTGTGCCAAGCAGCCAGCCCAGCTCGGCGACGCACAACTTGACTTCCTCGAAGGAGCGATGAGCGGCTTCTCGCAGAGCAAGCAGCAGCAAAACGCCTTGCGTGGGCCCACTCCCAGCCTTTACCTTCAGGACACCTTCCACGCCTCGAAGAAGTTGACTCTTGTAGCAGGCTTGCGCTGGGATCCGTTCTACGTGCCCTACGATGTCTTCAATCGGGGAGAGGGAACCTTCAACTTCGCCGCCTTCCTGGCAAGCCAGCATAGCTCCGTCTATCCTATCGCCCCTGCCGGAATGTTCTTCTATGGCGATCCGGGCGTTCCCCGGTCCTTCACCCAGGGCTCGCCCAACCAGTGGGACCCGAACTTCGGGTTCTCCTACGATCCGTTCGGCAACGGCAAGACCGTGCTGCGCGCAGGCGGCGAGTATATCTACGACACGCCCAACAACTTTACGATACAGCGAAACCAGCAGAATCCGCCCTTCGCCACTGCAGTCGGCCAGTCGCTCAACTCCTTTACTCCGTTCTCCAGCCCATGGAGCGCTCCCACTGTCACCGGCGGTCCCGGCGCGGCCAATACCGCCAGCATCCTCTCCAATCCCTTCCCGGGTTCTTCGAGCTTCGTCGGTAGACCCAGCGCCGCCACCGCGATCTTCCCGAAGGGCGGTCAATACATTGTGCCCGTTGCGCATTTCCATCCCGCCGTCTACCTGCAATGGACGGCCAGCATTCAGCATGACTTCGGCCGGGGCTGGATGGCGTCGATCCAGTACATTGGCAACAAGGGAGACCATGAGCCTTTTGACTTCCCGCTGAATGGAGCCATTTATATTCCAGGAACTTCGACGGGAACGGCCGGTCCGGCCAACTGCAATGTCTCGATAGGCGGCGTGAATTACTATCTGGGCGAGTTCGCCGCGAGCTCCGCGGTGCCTGCTGCCGGAGCAGCCTGCTCGACTACCGGCAACGAAACGCAGCGCTCTAAGTTGATCCTGACGAACCCTGCACAAGGCAACTTGATTGGCGCTGTCAATAACTCGCAATATGTTAACGACACCGCTATTTCCACCTACCACGGTATGGTAGTGTCGGTCAACCACCGCCTGTCGTCCACCTTCAGCCTGCTGGCCAACTACACCTGGTCGAAGTGCCTGGACGAGCAGGACAGCCAGGGTGACTTGTCCGGCGTATCCGCCATGAACCCCAACAATCCGCGCATGGACTATGGCCCATGCGGCTTCGACTACCGGAACATCGCGAATTTCGTAGTGGTCGCCAAGAGCGGGTTTCACTTCGGCAACCGTGCTGAGAGCCTGATCCTGAACAACTGGGAGATCTCCGGGCTGTCGGCCATCCGAACCGGTTCGAATTTCAACGTTACGACTGGCGCCGATGACGACTTGATCGGTGGGAACAACAATCGCGGAACCCGCATCGCTGGGGTACCGATTTATGCCAAAGTAAAATTCGGGCAGAACTCCGGCGCGGCGAACCGCCAGTACCTCAATCCTGCCGCCTTTGTGACGACTGCTGCGTCCTATTTGACACCTGCGACGAGCCCAGTCTCACTCTATGGAAACATCGGCCGAAACGCATTCCAGAACCCCCCGCTGTTTAACTTCGATAGTCAGCTCAGCCGCATTTGGCAATTGCACGAGCGTTTGAACATGCTCACCCGCATCGAGGCCTTCAATGTTTTGAACCATCCCAGTTTTAATGGGACAAACGGCACCGTCACGTCGGGAACCTTCGGCCAGATTTCAGGGACTTCCAACAGCGCCAGGGTCTTCCAGGGGGTGTTGAAGGTCACCTTCTAGGCAGCGTCTCGATTCGCGCGATTCAGCACATCGTCTCTTAACCACCGTGCCCCGTTTCAAGCACTGAAACGGGGCGCGTCGTGCTGAACACCAACGGCAAATCGGCGGGGCGTTGCGTAAGCCTCAGTCCTTGGCATCCGCGCTCTTGTTTCCACGGTTGTCAATGGATCAGGCACCTGAAAAGAGAGGAGTACAATTCTTAGATCCTCGATACTTTCGCAGCATTTTACATTGAGATATCTGCATCGAAGGAGCAAAGCATGGCACGGCAGAAAAGATATAGTCCTGAGCAGGCAATGGAGCTTCTGAGGAAGATAGATGCGAGTGTCGCGAGCGGTAAGACGATTGCGGAGAGCTGCACCGAAGCTAAGGTCACCGAGGCGACGTATTTGAGATTGCGCATGGAATTTTGTGATGCGGGGGACAACCAAACACAGCGTCTCATGGTTCTGGAGCGGGAGAACGCGAATCTTAGACGGCTGGTGGCGGAGCTGTGCCTGCAGAAACTGGCGTTGCGGGATATCATCGCGTCGGGAGGACTTTAATATCTAAACAGCATGAAGGAATAGGTATGTACAGAAGTTGCAAGAATCAGCGGAATTGCAACAGCTACGTGAGGAGCCCGGTGGTCAAACTGAACACGGATCGTCTGAGACCGAAGCACATTGTCGCAATAAGACCATAGAACCTCGGCACTCGGCGTACGGATTTATAAAATTGAAAGGCAGCGTGAGCGGAAAAATGGAAGAGTTTCGTAGGGAATTCCTGAAGATGGCTGGCCTCGGAATCGTGGGCGGTTCTGTGAGCTTACTGGACACCACCACGGCGTCCGCGCAGGGAACGAGCGGAGCCCAGGTAAATACATCGGAAAAACCATTATTCTTCGACGTGCGCTCGTTTGGAGCAACCGGGGATGGCAAGACGATTGACTCCCCGGCCATCAATGCTGCTATTGAAGCTGCCTCGGCCGTAGGAGGCGGAACGGTTGTCTTTCCTGCCGGCGTCTATGCGTGCTTC
>Ga0182014_10006156_pt1 | contig 13039 bp, 7 predicted proteins | sample 612S2DmetaG_FD_120489 | JGI IMG/M metagenome (GOLD analysis project Ga0182014, IMG submission 120489) | Permafrost microbial communities from Stordalen Mire, Sweden - 612S2D metaG | ecosystem: Environmental > Terrestrial > Soil > Wetlands > Permafrost | place: Sweden: Stordalen | collected... | reverse complement strand
ATCGCGGGGCTGATGGTCAGCCGCACGCCGGAATATCTCGGCAAGAAGATCGAATCGCGCGAGATGAAGCTCGCGATGTTCGCGGTGCTGATCTATCCGCTGAGCGTGCTCGGCTTCTCCGCGGCTTCGGTGATGGCGAAGACCGCGCTCGACAGCCTCGGCAACGCCGGACCGCACGGGCTGTCGGAGATCATCTACGCCTACGCCTCGGCCAACGCCAACAACGGCTCGGCTTTCGCCGGACTGAACGGCAATACGCCCTGGTTCAACACGACGCTCGGCATCGTCATGTTGCTCGGCCGTTTTGCCTATGTGATCCCGGTGCTGGCGCTCGCGGGCGGGCTGGCCGCCAAGAAGAAGGCGCCGGCTTCGGCGGGCACGTTCCCGACCACCGGACCGTTGTTCGTCGGCCTGCTGCTCGGCGTCATCGTCATCCTCTACCTGCTGCAATACTTCCCCGCGCTGGCGCTGGGGCCGGTCGTCGAGCACTTCCTGATGCTCGGCGGCAAGGCGTTTTGACAGCAAGCTCTTTCCGATTGGAGTCATCCATGTCCACGAAGGCGAAAGCTCAGGGACTGTTCGATCCGAAGATCGTCGGCGCGGCGGCGATCGACGCGCTGCGCAAGCTCGATCCGCGCGCGCTGGCGCGAAATCCGGTGATTTTCGTCACCGAGGCGGTCTCGTTGGTCGTCACCGGCTTTTTCATTCGCGATCTCGCCACGCATGAGACTTCGCCGCTGTTCTCCGGCCAGATCGCGTTCTGGCTGTGGTTTACGGTGCTGTTCGCCAATTTCGCCGAGGCGGTGGCGGAAGGACGCGGCAAGGCGCAGGCCGAATCGCTGCGCCGGAGCCGTAGCGACACGCGCGCCAAGCGCTATGTCGACCCGAACAATCTCCATAGCGCGACCGAACGCGTGAACGCGACGGATTTGCGCGTCGACGACGTCGTTCTCGTCGAAGCGGGCGACATCATCCCCGGCGACGGCGAAATCGTCGAAGGCCTGGCCTCGGTCAACGAATCGGCGGTCACCGGCGAATCGGCGCCGGTCATCCGCGCGGCGGGCGGCGACCGCTCGGCGGTGACGGGGGGCACCGCGGTGCTCTCGGACTCGATCAAGGTGCGCATCACCGCCTCGGCGGGCTCGACCTTCATCGACCGCATGATCGCGCTCGTCGAGGGCGCAGAGCGGCAGAAGACGCCCAATGAGATCGCCTTGTCGATTCTGCTCTCCGGCCTGACGCTGATCTTTCTGATCGTGTGCGTGACGCTGTGGCCGTTGGCCGCCTATTCGGGAACGGTCGTCTCGGTGACGGTGCTGATCGCGCTGTTGGTCTGCCTCATCCCGACGACGATCGGCGGCCTGCTTTCGGCGATCGGCATCGCCGGCATGGACCGCCTGATCCGCTTCAACGTCATCGCCACGTCGGGCCGGGCGGTCGAAGCGGCCGGCGACGTCGACACGCTTCTGCTCGACAAGACCGGCACCATCACCTTCGGCGACCGCATGGCCGACGAATTCATCGCCGTGGCGGGCGTCGCGGAACGTGCGTTGGCCGAAGCCGTTCTGCTCGCCAGCCTCGCCGACGAGACCCCGGAAGGGCGCTCGATCGTGGCGCTCGCCAAGAGCCGCTATGGCGTGGCGGCGCCGCCGGATGCGGGGCGCACGGGGATCGTGCCGTTCAGCGCGCACACGCGAATGTCCGGCATCGACCTGCCCGGACGCGTGCTGCGCAAGGGCGCCGTCGACGCGATTCTGGCGCAGTCCGGCCTGACGCGCGCCAGCGCGCCGACCGAATTCACCCACACGGTCGATCGCATCTCGCGCGCCGGCGGCACGCCGCTGGCCGTCTCCGACAACCAGCGCTTGCTCGGAATCATCCATCTCAAGGACATCGTGAAGCCCGACATCCGTCCGCGCTTCGCCGAGTTGCGCGCGATGGGCATCAAGACGGTGATGGTCACCGGCGACAATCCGTTGACCGCCGCCGCGATCGCCTCGGAAGCCGGCGTCGACGATTTTCTCGCCCAGGCGACGCCGGAGGACAAGCTCGCCTACATCAGGCGCGAGCAGCAGGGCGGGCGGCTCATCGCCATGTGCGGCGACGGCACCAACGACGCCCCGGCGCTGGCGCAATCCGACGTCGGCGTCGCCATGCAGACCGGCACCCAGGCGGCGCGCGAAGCGGGCAACATGGTCGATCTCGACTCCGATCCGACCAAGCTGATCGAGATCGTCGGCATCGGCAAGCAGTTGCTGATGACGCGCGGTTCGCTGACCACCTTCTCGATCGCCAACGACGTGGCGAAATATTTCGCCATCATTCCCGCGTTGTTCGTGACGACCTATCCCGAACTCGGCGCCCTCAACGTGATGGGGCTGCATTCGGACAAGTCGGCGATCCTCTCGGCGGTGATCTTCAACGCGCTGATCATCATCGCGCTGATTCCGCTGGCGCTGAAGGGCGTGGCTTATCGCCCGGTCGGCGCGGCGGCGCTGCTGCGCCGCAACCTGGCGATCTACGGTCTCGGCGGCATCGTCGCTCCGTTCGTCGGCATCAAGATCATCGACGTCTTGATCGCCGTCCTGCATCTGGCTTGAGGTTGAACGTCATGTTGAGCCAAATTCGTCCCGCCGTGGTCCTGCTGGCGCTGTTCACGCTTTTGACCGGGCTCATCTATCCGCTGGCGATCACGGGGATCGCGCAAGTCGCCATGCCGCGCCAGGCCAACGGCAGCCTGCTGCCGGTCGACGGCCGGCCGGTCGGATCGGCGCTGATCGGCCAGAATTTCGCCAGCGACCGATATTTCCATGGCCGCCCCTCGGCCACCCAGGCGCAAGACCCCGCGCATCCCGACGATCCCAGCAAGACGATCGACGCGCCCTACAACGCGGCCAATTCGACCGGCTCGAACCTCGGCCCGACTTCGCAGAAACTCATCGATCGGGTGAAGGCCGACGTCGAAGCCAGGCGCGCCGCAGGCTGGCAAGGGCCGATCCCCGCCGATGCGGTGACCACTTCGGCTTCCGGCCTCGATCCGGATATCTCGCCCGAAAACGCCTTCGCCCAGGTCGCCGCCGTCGCCAAGGCGCGCAGCCTGCCCGAGGACGCGGTGCGCGCCCTCGTCGAGGCGAACATCCAGGGCCGCTTCGTCGGCTTGATCGGCGAGCCGCGCGTCAACGTCCTGCGCCTGAACATCGCGCTCGACGCGCTGAAGGCGTCGTGAGGCAAGCGCGCAATTTCCTTCCCTGCTGCGGGAGAAGGCGTCCGCCGAAGGCCGACGGTTGAGGGGCGCCGCCGCTAGGCGCGGGGGCCGCTACAGCGGCCGTTGGCCGTCGGCCGCCCGCTTGGCCATCTTGACGAATTTCTTCACCACCCGATCGCGCTTGAGCTTCGAGATGTAGTCGATGAACAACACGCCGTCGAGATGATCGATCTCGTGCTGCAGCGCCGTCGCCAGCAGCCCCTCGGCGAGAATCTCCTGCCGCTTGCCCTCGCGGTCGAGGAAACGCGCGCGCACTTTCGCCGGGCGTTCGACCTCCTCATAATATTCGGTGATCGACAGGCAGCCCTCCTCGTAGACCGATCGCTCGTCGGAGGACCAGACGATCTCCGGATTGACGAAATATTGCGGCTGCGGCGGCTCGTCCTTCTTGGCCAGATCGAGCACCACGACGCGGGCCGGTTCGGCGATCTGGATCGCCGCCAAGCCGATGCCGGGCGCGTCGTGAATGGTGTCGAGCATGTCGTCCATTAGCTTGCGCAGCGCGTCGTCGACCTGCCCGAGCGGCGCGCTGATGAGGCGCAGCTTCGGATCGGGCAGGATGATGAGGGGGCGCGGGGCCATGGCGTCCTTCTCGCTGTCTCGTTTCGTCCTCATCTGATAATCGCGCTCCGCGGCGCGGTCAAACCTGTTCGTCTTTCGTTCGATTTACGGCGACGAATCGGCTAAGCTCGGCGCCATGAACCCGGTCCTCGTCGTCCTCGACGGCTATCCCCTGACTTTCGGCCAGGCGCTCGGCGGCGCGATCGCGGCGATCACGCTGCTGCTGTTCGCTCTCGTCGTCGCGCTCGCGCGCTCGGGCGCGGCGCGCCGGCGCGAAGCCGCGGCGGCGACCGAGCGCCAGCGCGAACTCGAGGCGCGCATCGCCGCGCTCGCCCAATCCGGCGCCGAACTCGCCGGGCGGCTGAGCTCGATGGGCGAATGGCTGGGATCGCGGCAGGCGGACATGACGCGGGTGATGGCGGAGCGCCTCGACAACGTCGGCGCGCGGCTCGGCGCCGGGCTCGAAAGCCACGCGCAGATCACCGGCGCCAACCTCGGCAAGCTCAACGAACGGCTGGCCGTCATCGACGCCGCGCAGGCGCGCATCGCCGGCATGACCGAGGAAGTCGTGTCGCTGAAGGACATTCTCGCCAACAAGCAGACGCGCGGCGCCTTCGGCCAGGGGCGGATGGAGGCGATCGTGCGCGACGGCCTGCCCGTCGGCGCCTTCGAGTTCCAGGCCGCGCTCTCCACCGGCGTGCGCCCCGATTGCGTCGTCCGCCTGCCGGGAGACTCGCGCGTGCTCGCAGTCGACGCCAAGTTCCCGCTCGAAGCCTTCACCGTGTTCAATCAGGCGCGCTCCGAGGAGGCGCGCAAGGCGGCGACGGCCCGCGTGCGCGTCGACGTCGGCAAGCACGTCAAGGACATCATGGAGCGCTATCTCATCCCCGGCGAGACGCAGGACATCGCGTTGATGTTCGTGCCGTCGGAGTCGATCTATTCCGATCTCGTCGAGCACTTCGACGACGTGGTGCAGAAGGCCCATCGCGGCCGCGTCGTCATCGTCTCGCCGTCGCTGATGATGATGGCGATCCAGGTGACGCAGGCGATTTTGCGCGACGCGCGGCTGCGCGAATCGGCCCACGAGATCCACGCCGAAGTCGGCAAGCTGCTCAACGACGTGCGCCTGCTCGCCGAGCGCAGCGCCAAACTGGAAGGCCATTTCCGCCAGGCGCAGGAGGACGTCGGCCTGATCGCGACTTCGACCGAGAAAGTCACCCACCGCGCCGCCCGCATCGACGCGATGGAGTTCGGCGAGGAGGAGGCGGAAAAGATCGAGACGCTGCCGAACCTGCGGCTGGCGAAGGGGGGCGAGTAGGGGGCGGCACACGAAGGGCAATTCGTGTTTCTCGCAATTCCGAGACACTCACACGCCGGCGGCTCGGGATATATGAGCTAGGATTTGCGCGTTCGATTCTGCGCTGCGCGTTGAACTGTTGAAGTCCTGATGACCAACACTCTGTCCCGCGCTCTTCCGCCGCCGTCCAATTGGCAGGATTTCGAGCGGCTTTGCTTCGACGTCTTTTCCACTATCTGGCAGACGAACGACGCTCAGATGCATGGCCGTGTCGGCCAACCGCAGGCCGGCGTTGACATCTACGGGACCGATCGCAAAGAACACGTCCGCGCCGGCGTCCAATGTAAAGGCAAGGACCAGGGCTACGAGAATCCCCTGACCGCGACCGAACTCCGCGATGAAGTCCAAAAGGCGCTTTCCTTCGATCCGCCGCTCGACGTTTTCACCTTGGCGACGACGGCGCCCAATGATGAAGCCATCCAGAAGCTCGCGCGCGAAATCACCAACGAGCATCAGGAGAAAGGCTTGTTCGAGGTCCGTGTCGAAGGCTGGACCAATCTGCGTCAACGGATCACGAACTATCCCGAGATCGTCGCCAAGTATTTTTCGGACTTCGCCCCAGTCGATATGGTGGGGCGCGTCGAGGCCGGCATCCACGCGACCAGAGAGGAAGGTGCCGAGACCAGAGGCCTCATCCAGCAAAACCAGACCGCAATCATCGCTATCTTGGAACGGAACGTTCCGGGCGACGCTCTCCACACGCGCATTGTCGACGCCGCCAAGCTCGTCGAAGAAGGAGAAATCATTGCGGGTCTAAAGGCCTTGGAGCGGCTTTGGTCGAACGAGTCCGGTGACGCGACGCCGCGCAATCGCTATCTCATTAAGGCAAATATCGGATTCGCTCGCCTGATGATGGGCGACAAGGCGGCCGCGATTATGGAGCTGCGCGCCTCCGCCGCCGAAGACGCGAGCTGGCCGAATGCTCGCGCGGTCCTGGCGACAGCAGAAATGTATGAAGGAAACCGCGAAAAGGCCTTCGCCATCGCCGAGGCCGCGTTGGCGGAGAATCCCGCCGCGCATCAAGCCGCCACGGTACTCATCGAAACGGCGCCGGACGCGACGACAATCGCAGACCTTGAAGCGCGAATCCCTGCCGCTCTAAAAGAGCGCATAGACGTGCTGCTCAACCTTGCCTTTCGTGCGCGAGACGCTAAGGACAGCGCCTCTCGAGAAAGCCTCATCGGGCGCGCCGCGACGTTATTTCCGCAGGATTGGCGTGTCCTTGCCGCGCAGGCCGACTTGCTCCTCGAACCGATCTTCGAGCTGAAAGGCTTGGTCTTCACTCACGCAGTCCCTGCCGCGAGTGTCCCGGACCTGGAGCGCGCCATTGCCTTGCTGCAGGAAGCCTGGACGGAGGTCAAGAAGCGCGACAATGCCGCCATGGGCATGTCGGTTGCCGCTAATCTGCTCTCCGGGTTTGAAATCGCCGGTCGAACCGCGGAATACGAACGCTTGCTCAGTGAAGCGCTCAAAGTTGCGCCGACCTCTAATGTGCTGCTGCGCCGCTATGCGCGGAGCATGGTCGCGGTCGATGACTGGTCGGCTGCCGAAAAGGCGCTCGACGCTATTCCCACGGAAGCCCTCGAAATACCCGATCGGCTGTTCAAAATTCAGGTTTCGATCCATGTCGGCAAGGCGCCGGAAGGGATCGCTGCGGCCAAATCGTTGGAGCTCGAGATTGGGTCCGGGCGCGACGCTGAGATCGCCGCCGGGCTGCAGATCGAAGCGGCGCGCACCGCCAATCGCATGGACGACATCCTGCCGGAAGTCCTCGCCCGTTGGCCCAACTCCATCATCTTGCGATCTCTCGCGCATAGCTTCTTGCCGGAGGATGATCCCCACCGCGCCACGCTTATAAGCGAAATAAAGACACTCGCTGAAGGCATCAATGATCCCGGCGATCGCGTCCATGCCGCCGAAGCGCTCTTTGGCGCAAAGCAATACTCTGCCGCAGCGGATATGTACGAAGGCCTTTATTCGCGAGAGCAGGACACGCGTACGCTCCATCGTGCGCTCACCTCGCTCTTTTACGCCGACAGGCGAAAAGACGCGCGGGCGCTCTTCGACTCCTTAAGTTCCGCTTTGAAGGCGATGCCGCATTACGCCGAACTCGGGGCGGCCATTTACGAGCAAGCGGGACTGCTCCGCGAAGCGCGCGGTCATCTCGAATCCGCGCTCGCTCATGACGATACGCTACGCCGCCGAATGCGTTGGGTCAGCCTTTCGGAACGCATCCCAGACATTGCGGCGATTGTTCGTTGGCTCGGGACAATCAGTCCTGACGTACAGGGCGCGCCACAGGACCTTATGCATGTCGCTCTGGCGATGGATCGACTGCAAGGCGATCCAAAATGCTTCCACATCGCTTATCGCGCCTTAAGAGCAGGTTACGCCGATCCTTCCATACATCTCGCCTATATGATGGGTCTTGTCTTTACCGGCAAATCCCAAAAGCGAGCCTTCTCTCAACCGACGGAGGTCGGCCCCGATACCGCCGTTCTCATGACGGAAAAGGATGGAGTGAAAAAGCTCGTCCGCATCCTTGAGACTGAGCCAAACCCAAAGATCGAAAACAACGAGATCGCGCCTGACGCCGAGCTTGGCCCTGTGCTCATGGGCCGAAAGCTCGGCGACGAGATTGAAGTTCCGTCGGTCGGCGTTGGGCCGACGATATATGTCATTCGCGAGATTCGGGACAAATATCTCCACGCCCATTTCCGCTCGCTAGAGCAGTTTGAAAGCCTGTTTCCAGGCCATCAAGCCTTCGGGTCGTTTCACATCGACGAAAGCAAGGGTGCCGACAAATTTAAGCCGGTCTTCGAATCGGCGAAGCGCCGCGCCGAATTCGCCGAGCAGCTGGCGGAGATGTACCGAACAGGCCAGATCCCCCTTATGTTGCTGTCGAAGTATTCAGGCAATCCGCCCTCCGATGCGTGGGAATGGGTGTCGGCCCAGGCTGATCTCGGTGTCCGCGCCTGCGTCGGCCTTCCGCAGGAATTTACGGACGCGTCCGACCTGCTCGCCAACAATCGCAAAGCGGTGATCGATCCAATCACGCTCTACGCATTGACTCGCCTCGGCATCGCGGAAAAGGTGCGCGCCTGTTTCGAAGACCTCGGCGTCGTGCAGACCACGATTGATTTATTCCGGCGGCTTGCCGATCAAAGAAAGCAGGACCGAGACAAGAAACATGGCTCTATGGGATGGGGCGGTGGGCACCTTCAACTTGTCACATACGACGACAACTTTAGGGACGCTCAAATTGAGTGGGCGCAGGCGGCCCTTTCCTTTGCTGAAACATTGACGCTTATACCTGCTGAGCCAACTGTTACGATCGCCGAGAATCTTCGGGAGGTTTTCGAAGATTTCGAGGAATGCTTTTTGGACACAATTTACGCTGCGCAGGGAGGAAACCGCCTGCTCTATAGCGACGAGCTTATGTTTCGCCAGCTCGCGGCGGATCTGAGCAATGTAGGCGGCGTCTGGACCCAAGCTGCTGCTTTTCCTGCGATGCTCGCGGGAATGATCTCGATCGACGACTATTTGGAAGTCGTCGCCGGCTTGGTCAGCCACCACTACCGTTTCACAACGATCGACTTTCGGAGCGTTCTTCATCAGCTGAAGAAGGATCATTGGCGAATTACCCCGGCTTTGCTGGCTTTCGCAACACAAATCGCTGCGCCCACCAATGATCTGGACAGCGTCGTCCGCCTGATGGCGGACCTCGCACAAGTCGGATGGGGCCAAAAGCCTGATCGAGAGTCTTATGTTGACTTCTTCGCCGCCGTCATCAAAGCGCAATTGCTGGCGCGGCGAGCGAGCGACGCGGCGGCGTACTTTGTCCCGGTGCGCAATATGCTTCGCGCGCGGCTTCGCTCTACGGGGTACCGGCTCCAACTGAATCTGAGCCTCAAGAGCAGCACATATTTGACATCGATTTCGATGATCGTCGCCCGTCTGAAAGCGTCCGCCGATCTTGCTTTTCAGCCCGTTGACGATGCTTTGAACTCGGCGCTCATCGAAGCAACATCACATAAGCCTTGAGGGCTTACGTGCTGTGCGAAAAATTGTTCGTCCGCGCCCGCTCGTTGAACGCCGCGAGGTCTACAGCGGCGCGACGAAGCCCGTGGTCGATGGTGAAAAAGGCGCAGCGAAAGTCATTGAAATCGTTCGATTGCGAGAAATCGACGCAGGCGATCGTCGCGAACCGCGACGGCCGCCCGATCGCCCTCTCCATGCTCCCTACATAAAACTCTGCGGATCGACGTCGACGACGACGCGCACGCCGCCGCGCGGGGGCGGGGCGGCGGCGATGAGCGCGCGCAAGAACCCTTGCAGGTCGACGCCGCGCGGCGCCTTGACCGCGAGTCGGAAGCGATGGCGCCCGCGCAGCATCGCCAATGGCGCTTCCGCCGGGCCGAGCAGGGCGATCTCGTCGCTTTGCGCGACGCCGCCGATCGGCGCGAGGTGCCAGGCCTTGCCCGGGGAAAGCGCGTGGGCGGCTCGCGCCAGCGCGCGCGCGTGCGCTTCGGCGCCGCCGCGGTCCGCGCCCGTGACGATGATCGCGGCGAGGCGCCCGAACGGCGGCAGGCCGCCGCGCCGCCGCTGCTCCGTCTCTTCGGCGTAGAAGCGCTCGGCGTCGCCCGACAGCAGCGCGGCGATGACGGGATGCTCGGGCTGCCAGGTCTGCAGCATGGCGCGGCCGACCTTGTCGCCGCGGCCGGCGCGTCCGGTCGCTTGGCGCAGCATTTGGAACGTGCGCTCGGCCGCGCGCGGGTCGCCATTGGCGAGGCCGACGTCGGCGTCGACGACGCCGACCAGAGTCAACAGCGGAAAATTGTGGCCCTTGGCGACGAGCTGAGTGCCGATGACGATGTCGTATTCGCCGCGCGCCGCCGCGTCGAGCTGGGCGCGCAGGCGCTCCAGCCCGCCGGCAAAGTCGGAGGACAGCGTCAGCGCGCGCGCGCCGGGAAACAGCGCTGCGACTTCCTCGGCGAGGCGCTCGACGCCGGGGCCGCAGGCGGCGAGGCTGTCCGCCTCCTGGCACTCCGGGCAGACGTCGGGGCGCATTTCGACATGGCCGCAGTGATGGCAGACGAGCGTCTTGCGGAAGCGGTGCTCGACCAGCCAGGCGGCGCAATTCGGGCACTGGAAACGATGGCCGCAGGCGCGGCACAGGGTCAACGGCGCATAGCCGCGCCGGTTGAGGAACAGCAGCGATTGCTCGCCGTTCGCGAGGCCGGCCTCGATCCCGGCGACGAGGCGCGGCGCCAGCCAGCGGCCGCGCGGCGGGCCCTCGCGCCTGAGGTCGATCGCCGTCAGATCGGGCAGCGCGCGCTCGCCGAAGCGCGCGGCGAGCTTCAGCCAGCCGTAGCGGCCCTGCTCGGCGTTGACGCGCGTCTCCAGCGACGGCGTCGCCGAGGCGAGCACGACCGGCGCGCCTTCCAGGCGCCCGCGCACCACCGCCATGTCGCGGGCGTGATAGATCACGCCGTCTTCCTGCTTGTAGGCGCCTTCGTGCTCCTCGTCGACGACGATGAGGCCGAGATCGGCGAAGGGGAGGAACAGCGCCGAGCGCGCGCCGACGACGACGCGCGCTTCGCCGCTGGCGACCGCGCTCCACAGCCGCTCGCGCTGGCGTGGGCTGATCGCCGAATGCCATTCGGCGGGGCGGGCGCCGAAGCGCGCGGCGAAGCGATCGAGGAATTGCGCCGTCAGGGCGATTTCCGGCAATAGCACCAGCGCCTGACGGCCCGCGCGCAACGCCGCGGCGACCGCCTCGAAATAGACCTCGGTCTTGCCGGAGCCGGTGACGCCTTCGAGCAGGATCGCGCCCGACGCGCGCGCCTCGACCGCGCGGGTCAGCGCGTCGGCCGCGGCGCGCTGATCGGGCGAAAGCGGTTGACGGGCAAAGTCGGGATCGAGCGCCGCGGCGGCCGGCTCGGGAGGCGGCGCGACGGCTTCCAGCGCGCCGTCCTCGACCAGGCCGTCGATCACGCTCGCGCTGCAGTCGGCGGCCTCCGCAAGCGCCGCCTTGGCTCGCGGCGCCGAATCGGCGAGGACGGCGAGCACGCGCGCGCGCGCCGGCGTCAGCCGCGAGGGCGCCTTGCCGGCAGCGCGAAAGACGAGGCGCGGCGGCGGCGCGGCCGCCGCCTCGGGCGCGCGCGTCGCCATGCGCAACACCATGCCGCGCGGCGCCAGAGTCCAGCGCGCGACCCAGTCGACGAAGTCGCGCAAAGGCTTGCGCAGCGGCGCGAGATCGCGGATCTCGGCGACGGACTTGAGGTTGTCGCCGCTCCCCTCGCGCGTCGCCCAGACGACGCCGACGGCGCGCCGCGCGCCGAGCGGCACGGCGACGAATTGTCCGGGCGCGAGGCCCCATCGAGCGGGCGCGCGATAGCTGTAGGCGACGTCGACCGCCACCGGCGGCAGAACGTCGACCACGACGCGCCGCTCCGGGTCCGACGCGCCCTCTCGGCAAGGATCGCTCATGCCGACGCGATTAACACGCGGAGCGGGGAGAGGGTAGGATTTCGCGGCCGCCCTTCTCGCGCAAGGGGAGTGAGGGGCGCTCGGTCAGTGCGATTTGCGAATCAGAAGTCCTGGCCCCCGCGCTTCAGGCGCGTCCCTTCACGTCGTCGGCTTGGCCGCCTCGGCCGCCTCGGGCGGCGTCGGCCGCCTTGGCGGAGGCGCTCTCGACGCGCTCGGCGATGCGCGCCGACTTGCCGCGGCGGTCGCGCAGATAATAGAGCTTAGCGCGACGGACCTTGCCGCGGCGAACGACCTTGATCGACTCGATCACCGGCGAGTAGACGGGAAAGACGCGCTCGACGCCTTCGCCATAGGAAATCTTGCGGACGGTGAAACTCTCCTGAAGGCCGCCGCCGCTACGCGCGATGCACACCCCCTCGTAGGCCTGAACGCGCGTGCGCTCGCCTTCGGTCACCTTGACGTTGACGATGACGGTGTCGCCGGGCGAGAAATCGGGGATTTTGCGGTCCGCGCTCAATTTGGCCGCGTGTTCGGCGTCGAGCGTCTCGATGATGTTCACTTGCCTCTCCATGCCGTGACGCCGAGCCCGCCTGTGCGGGTCCGACGAGCGCTTCGGCGCGCTGTTTTCAGTTGAGGCGCGCCTCATACAGCAAAGCCGCTGCGGTGTCGAGCCGCCGCGAGGCGGCTGTCGCGAGGCGGCGGCGAAGGGGAGCGACGAGAGGAAAGGCGGCTCGGCGCTTGGCGGCCCGGAAGACTCCCGCTATTGTCGGCCGCCGCCGGCCGGACGCCGTTTCGCCGCGGCGCATTTCCTCAAGGGAGCGACATGAAGCCCATTCGTTTCGCCGCCGCTGCGGCCCGCGCCGTTCGGCGCGTCGCGCCCGCGGGCCTCGTCGCGTTTGCGCTCTCGGTCGCGTCCGTTCACGCGCAGGGCGCCGCGCCCGCGGCGGGCGCCGCCCCGGCGAGCGCGCCCGTCGATCTGTTGACGGCGCCGGGCGCGCTGCCCGACATCGTCGAGGGCTCGCCCTCGGCCGCGATCACCATCATCGAATACGCCTCGATGACCTGCAGCCATTGCGCGGAATTCCACGAGGAGACATGGCCGCTGCTCAAGGCCAAATACGTCGATTCGGGCAAGGCCAAGTTCATCTTGCGCGAATTTCCGCTCGACCCTCTGGCGGCCGCCGGCTTCATGGTGGCGCGCTGCGCCGGTCCGGACAAGCGCGACGCGATGATCGATCGGCTGTTCGCCCAGCAGAATGACTGGGCGTTCGTCGCCGCGCCGCTTGATTCGCTGCTGGCGCAGGTCGAACAGGCGGGAATGTCGCAATCGGACTTCGAGGCCTGCCTCAACAACCGGGACCTCT
>Ga0182014_10006155_pt1 | contig 13043 bp, 9 predicted proteins | sample 612S2DmetaG_FD_120489 | JGI IMG/M metagenome (GOLD analysis project Ga0182014, IMG submission 120489) | Permafrost microbial communities from Stordalen Mire, Sweden - 612S2D metaG | ecosystem: Environmental > Terrestrial > Soil > Wetlands > Permafrost | place: Sweden: Stordalen | collected... | reverse complement strand
GCGACTTTGTTCATCGACTTGAGGCGCACCTGGTCGCCGGCTGAGACGTGCTTGACGACGTGCGGCTGGGCGTTGACGTCGCCCTGGTCCGCGCCGGTCCGATGCGCCACGACGGTCTGGTTGAAGCTCTCCTGAAACTCGCGGCGCAGGCGCACCATGCGGCGTTCGGCTTCCTTGGATAGCTTTTGTTGCGCGGCGCGATCCTCGATGGCACGCACGGTTTCGCGCATCTGGAACTCGAAGTCCTTGAGCAGCGAGGCCAGTTTGGTTTCGAGGTCACGGGTGCGGTTGCGCAACTCGACGTCGCCTTCGCGGGCGAGCCTGGCACGTTCTTGATTCAGTGCGTACTGCTGCTCGCGGGCGGCCTTGCGGTCTTCTTCGAGTTGCGTGAGTTCATTGTGCAGGCGGTCGAGGAAGCGGGCGATATCCACCTGCTGGGAGCCGAGGCGCTGGCGGGCGGCGGCGATGATGTTGGCGTTCAGGCCCAGCCGCTCGGCGGTCTGGATGCCGGCTGAAGCGCCGGGGACGCCCAGGCGAAGCTGGTAGTTGGGCGCCAGTGTCACCTCGTCCACGCCGGCCGCGGCGTTGAGTACGCCGGGAGTGTTGGCTGCGTAAACCTTGAGCGAGGTGTGGTGGGTGGAGATGAGCGACCATGCGCCCGCGGCGAGAAAGTGGCTGGCAATGGCCACGGCCAGCGCGGAGCCTTCCTCGGGATCGGTGGAGGTGCCGAGTTCGTCGAGGAGCACCAGAGAGTGCGCATCGGCGAGGCGCGAGAGGCGGTCGAGATTCGTGATGTGCGCGGAAAAGGTGGAGAGCGCCGCTTCGATCGACTGCGCGTCGCCGATATCGGCCAGAAAGGCAGTAAAAACCGGAAAGCTGGCGGCTGCGGCCGGCACGGGCAGGCCGGCTTGCGCCATCATGGCCAGCAGGGCAGTGGTCTTGAGCGCGACGGTTTTGCCGCCGGTGTTAGGGCCGCTAACGATCAGTTGCCGCGTCTCGACGGTCAGCTCCAGCGTGAGCGGGACCACACTCTCATTGGGGCGGGCGCCGGTGGAGCGGAGATGCTTTTCTAGCAGCGGATGCCGGGCGGCGTCAAGGCGGAGAAGATCGGGCGCAATCGCCGGGGCCACGCAGTCGTAGTCGCGGGCAAAGCGGGCACGGGCCTGGAGGCTGTCTACCAGAGCCAGCACGCGCGCGCCTTCCACTAACCCATGGGCATAGCCGCCCACCAGGCGGGTGAGGGCTACAAAGATGCGGTGAATCTCGGCTTGCTCTTCCTCCAGAAGCCTGACCAACTCGTTGTTCTGCTCGATGGTTTCCAGTGGCTCCACGAAGACCGTTTGTCCAGAAGAACTCGTGCCGTGGACTACGCCCGAGACGCGCCGCTTCAGCTCGCTTCGGACGGGAATGACGAAACGGTCGCCGCGGATGGTGATGAGATCTTCCTGGGTTGCGCCGTCCTGGGAGAGCTTGCGCAGGGTGGCGCGGAGACTCTCTTCTATGAGCCTTTGTTGGCGCTCCTGGTCGCGGCGGATGCGGCCCAGTTCGGGCGAGGCGTCGTCGGCCAGCGAGCCGTCGGGCTGAATCTTGCGCTCGATGGATTCGGCTAATGGGCGCAGACTCGTTGTAAGTGCCGACGAGAGCGAAGAGAGGCCGGGCAGCTTGCCGGCGAGGCGCGCTGGGGGCGATTGGAGCAGCGACTGCCAGGAGGCTACGTCGTTGGCCAATCGAGCGACGGCCTGGAGCTCCGCGGCTTCGAGCGCAGCGCCGTCGATCTGCGCCTTGGCGGCCAATTGCGTGGGGTCGAAGAGGCCGCCGAGGGGGATGGAAACCTGCTCGCCAACGACCAGGCGCACCTCGCCGGTGAGCTGGTGCTGGCGGCCGATCCAGGCCTCGTCGGTGGAGGGTTTGAGATCGAGGATCGCGTTGCGGCCGACGGGCGAAGCGGCAAAGCCGGCCACCAGCGCCAGCAGCGGCTCCCACTCGGGAGCGGCAAAGTCGGCATGCTCCACCGGCGACGGAATGGGATCGAGCAGGGGCATACCCAGGAACTATAGTAGCGGTCCGGGAGACAGTTCCGTTTGAGGGGAGTGCTCTCCCAGGTCTCAGAAGCGAGACCCTTCGGCAAGCTCAGGGCAGGCTCTGGGGCGCCCAGAGGTTAGGCAGGTCAGGCCAGGTCGAAGACCAGCACTTCGGCGCCCTCGGGGCCGGCGGTGAGGTTTGCCGCGGGTTCGTCGCTGAGGGCCAGACCGTCACCCTGCGCGAGGGCGAGGCCATTCACCGTCACGCCGCCGCGGGCTACCTGCACCCAGCCATACTTGCGGACGGTGAAGGCGTGCTCCGCTGTGCCGCCGGGGCTGAGCCGGGCGGCAAACAGGTTAGCGTCCGTGACCCACTTGAGGCTGCCGTCGCGTCTGTCGGGCGAGGCGAGCAGGTGCAGCCGGTCGGGTTCGGCGGCGACGGGGAAGCTCTTCTGGCCGTAGCTGGGCGGGATGCCCTCTGCGGACGGCTGGACCCAGATTTGCAGCAGGTGCGTGGGATCGGTCTGGGAGCCGTTGAACTCCGAGTGGCGGATGCCCGAGCCGGTCGACATGTGCTGCAGCTCGCCGGGGCGGATTTGGCCGCCGGAGCCGAGCGAGTCCTTGTGGGCCAGCGCGCCCTCGAGCACGTAGGTCACAATCTCCATGTCGCGGTGGGAATGCGTGCCGAAGCCCTCGCCTGCGGCGATGCGATCCTCATTGATGACCCGCAGGGCGCGGAAACCCATGAATCTGGGGTCGTAGTAGGTATTGAAGCTGAAAGTGTGCCAGGTGTCGAGCCAGCCGTGGTTGGCGTGGCCGCGTTCCTTCGAGCGCCGGATGGAAAGCATGGGGAAGACCTCGTCTCTTCAGGCCGTTCGCCTGTTTGCGCCGCGCCGACAAAGGTTTGCAGCGATTAACGATTTGGTAAACATTGCGCAGTGCAGGTTGCCCAAGTCGCCAACAGCAAACGGTTTCATAATAGAGATGCGGACATCCGAAAAAGGATGCAGCGGCGGTGAGGGCAGACGGAGCGAAGATTGGCCGGAGGAACTAGCGAAGTTGGACGCTATTCGATAGATTCTAAGAGGATTGGCTTTCTGTAGCCGTGGGAGCTGGCGCAGGGGTAGCCGCGTGAGCCGCCGCGGGTTTGGCGGCGGCAGTGCCGTCGCTCGCGGTGGAAGGCGCTTTGGCCTCCGCCGGAGCCGTCTCGGAGGTAGACTCAGCGCTCTTGGCCGCGTAGTCGTTCACGTACCAGCCGGCGCCCTTGAAGTGAAGGCGCGGTGCGGTCAGCGGGCGCTCCAGCACGCCCTGGCACTTGGGGCACACAAGCTCCTGCTCGGAGCTGAAGTTCTGGACTTTCTCAAAGCGGTGGCCACACTGGGTACAGCGATACGCATACAAAGGCAAAGTTTTCAGGCCTCCCAAGAAGAAATGACCCACTTTGCCTATTGTATCGGCAGGGCGGCAATTGCCTGCAAAACGCGCCGCCCTGCGACCCCTTGTCTTGTTGCACAGCCTTCAACGCACCGCGATGTGCACGGTTCCGCACATGTTCTCCCAGGCCAGGCTGAGCTTGGCCTTGTTGCCGCCCAAGTCCTTGATCGTGTACTTCAGGTTCTCGACCAGCGCAGGCGGTTTCTCCATGGTCATCTTGGCTTGGCCCAGGTCCTGCGTCTTGTCGTACGCCAGGCCCCACTGGCCAGTCTGCTTGTTGACGATCAGAACCCAGCTGTCGGGGTCGGAGATGTCGACGAAGAGGGTGTAGTCGCCCTTGGGGACGGCCAGGCCGCCGATGTCCAGGTCGGCCTCGGTATGCAGCTTGGTGGCGGCATTGGCGCCGGCGCGCCATACCGGATAGTGGGGGTCCTTGCCGATGAGGCCATCTTTGGAGAAGATTTTGCCGGCGCGGCCTTTGACTCCGGGCGAGCTGTAGGTGATGGTGATGGCCTTGCCGGCGATGGTGGCGGACTCGGTGGCGGGCGGGCTTTTCGGCGGGCCTGGCTGGGCGAATACGGTGGCGGCGGCGATGAGAAGGCCCGTACAGACTAAAAGACTCTTCATGGCGATGTTTCTCCTCCGGGCAGAGCGCTTGTTGTGGATGGACTGCCTCGACGCGAAGATTGTCGCACCGAACGGCCCGGTTGGGGAAGCTGGACTGGAATTGCCGCCGGAATCCGGTCTCAAAAAACGGGGGGGATGAGGCTGCTATGATGCGGCGCAAGGATGACGCATGGTTGACCACTCAAATCGGAGTTCGTCGAGGGGCTCGCCGGGGGCCCGGTTTCGCGCCGCCGTCGGCGAAGAAAAGCCGCTGCAGGTGGCGGGGGCGATCAATGCCTATACGGCGCGCCTGGCCGAGGCAACGGGGTTCAGGGCGCTTTATCTCTCCGGCGGCGGCGTGGCGGCCAACTCGCTGGGCGTGCCGGACCTGGGAATCAGCACCATGGAAGATGTGCTGACCGATGTGCGGCGGATTACCGACGCGACAACCCTACCGCTGCTCGTGGATATCGACACCGGCTGGGGCGGGGCGTTCAACATTGCGCGGACGGTTCGATCAATGACGAAGGCGGGCGCGGCGGCAGTTCACATCGAGGACCAGGTGGGCGCCAAGCGCTGCGGTCACCGGCCGGGCAAAGAGCTGGTGGCGGCGGGCGAGATGGTGGACCGCATCAAGGCGGCCGTGGATGCTCGGACCGACGAGCAGTTTGTGGTGATGGCCCGAACCGATGCGCTGGCCAATGAGGGGCTGGCGGCGGTGATCGAGCGGGCGCGGGCGTACGTGGCCGCGGGCGCCGACATGATCTTTGCCGAAGCGGTGACGGAGTTGGGCGTGTATACGGAGTTCCGCGCGGCGGTGGGCGTGCCCATCCTGGCCAACATCACCGAATTCGGTCAGACGCCGCTGTTTACGCGCGAGGAGTTGAAGGCAGCGGGCGTGGACATCATCCTCTATTGCTGCGCGGCATACAGGGCCATGAACGCGGCGGCGCTGAAGGTGTATGAGGCCATCCGCGCGGAGGGAACGCAGCGCAACGTGGTCTCGATCATGCAGAGCCGCGCCGATCTCTACCGGTATCTCGATTACCACGCGTATGAGGCAAAGCTGGACGCGCTGTTTGCCAGGAGCAAGGGCGAAGAGTAGCTAAGTTTGATATTTTCGGTTAGCTTGATGCTCTCCGGAGGTCCTGATGAGCGAAACACAACCCAACCACGCCCCGGCGGCGTTCAAACCCAAGAAGTCGGTGGCCCTTTCCGGCACGGCGGCGGGCTCGACGGCGATCTGCACGGTGGGGCAGAGCGGCAACGATCTGCACTATCGCGGCTACGAGATCGGGGACCTGGCCGCGCACTGCGAGTATGAGGAAGTGGCCCACCTGCTGGTGCATGGCAAGCTGCCCAATGCAGCGGAACTGGCCGCGTACAAGGCAAGCCTGCGGCCCTTGCGCAGCCTGCCCGCGGCGGTGAAGCAGGCGTTGGAGCTTCTGCCTCCCTCGACGCACCCCATGGACGTGCTGCGCACCGGAGTCTCGGTGCTGGGCTGCGTGCGGCCTGAAGCGGAGGGCCACGGCGAGGCAGGAGCACGCGCGATTGCGGATTCGCTGCTGGCCTCGCTCGCGTCGATGCTGCTCTACTGGCACCACTATGCGCGCAATGGAAGGCGGATCGAGGTTGAGCGCTTCGAGGACTCGATAGCGGCGCATTTTCTTCACCTGCTGCACGGGGAAAAGCCCCGGCCGGAGTGGACTCGGGCGATGCAGACGTCTTTGATTTTGTATGCGGAGCACGAGTTCAACGCTTCCACATTTGCGGCGCGGGTGATTGCGGGGACCGGCTCCGATCTCTACTCATGCGTCGCCGGGGCTATAGGCGCGCTGAAAGGGCCCAAGCACGGCGGCGCCAACGAAGCGGCGCTTGAGATTCAGAGCCGCTACGGCTCACCCGAAGAGGCAGAGGCCGATATTCGCAAACGTGTTGCCAGCCGCGAAGTCATCATCGGCTTCGGTCATCCGGTTTATACCATCGGCGACCCGCGCAGCGAAATCGTCAAGAAAGTGGCGCATGGATTGGCGGTTGCGGCGGACGACACGCGGCTCTTCTCGATTGCCGAGCGCATCGAGGAGGCGATGAGGGATGCCAAGCGCATGTTCGCCAACCTCGATTGGTACAGCGCCGTTGCTTATCGTCAGATGGGCATTCCCATCGATCTGTTTACGCCGTTGTTTGTCATCGCCCGCACGGCGGGATGGTGCGCGCACGTGATCGAGCAGCGGCTGGACGGGAAGATCATTCGCCCTTCGGCCCATTACACCGGGCCGGAAAACCTGAAGTTTGCGCCGATTGCAGAGCGGGCGCAGTGAAGGAGATCAAAGTGTTCTCGCAAACCAGCAATGAGCGTCCGGCGCCGGATAAGGTTTTAACCGATATTGCCGACTATGCGCTGAGTTATGAGATCGAGAGCGAGCTGGCTTATACCACAGCGCGGCATTGCCTGATGGATACGCTTGGGTGCGGACTGGAGGCGCTCGAGTATCCGGCATGCACCAGGCTGCTGGGGCCGATTGTGCCGGGGACTGTGGTGCCTCATGGGGCGCGGGTGCCGGGCACGGTGTTCCAGCTCGATCCGGTGCAGGCGGCCTTCAACATCGGCGCCATGATTCGCTGGCTGGACTTCAACGACACGTGGCTGGCGGCGGAGTGGGGGCACCCGTCAGACAACCTGGGCGGGATTCTGGCTACGGCGGATTGGCTTTCGCGTACCGCGGTTGCGGATGGGAAGCCGCCGCTGCGTATGCGCCAGGTGCTGACGGCGATGATCAAGGCCCACGAGATACAAGGGTGCATTGCGCTTGAGAATTCGTTCAACGTGGTGGGGCTCGATCACGTGGTGCTGGTGAAGGTGGCTTCGACCGCCGTGGTGAGCCAGTTGCTGGGTTTGAGCCGCGACCGGACCATCGCCGCGCTGTCGCTGGCGTGGGTGGATGGCCAGAGCCTGCGCACCTATCGCCACGCGCCGAACACCGGGTCGCGCAAGAGCTGGGCCGCGGGCGACGCCACCAGCCGGGCCGTGCGCCTGGCGCTGATGGCGCGCGCAGGCGAGATGGGCTACCCCTCGGCGCTGACCGCGAAGACGTGGGGCTTCTACGACGTTTCTTTCCAGGGCAGGGAGTTTCGCTTCCAGCGGAGTTATGGCTCCTATGTGATGGAGAACGTGCTGTTCAAGATCAGTTACCCGGCGGAGTTTCATGCGCAGACGGCCGTCGAGGCCGCGATGACCTTGTGGGCGCAGCTCAAAAAGCTCGGCAAATCCGCTCAAGACATTCGCACGATCGCGATTCGCACGCAGGAAGCCTGCCTGCGGATCATCGACAAGAAAGGACCGCTTGCGAACCCCGCCGACCGCGACCATTGCGTGCAATACATGATTGCGATTCCGCTCATTTTCGGCAGGTTGACGGCAGCCGATTACGAGGACTGGATCGCGACGGACCCGCGCATCGATGCACTGCGCGCGAAAATGGAATGTGTCGAGGAGCCGGCCTTCACGGCGGACTATCACGACCCGGAGAAGCGGTCGATCGCGAACGCGCTGCGCGTGGAGCTGAACGATGGGACCGTGCTCGAAGAGGCGGTCGAGTATCCCATCGGCCACCGGCGCCGGCGCGAAGAAGGGCTGCCGTTGCTGGTTGAAAAGTTCAAGATCAATCTCCGCCGCCGCTACGGCGAGGAGCGCCAGTGGCAGATTCTCGAGGCTTCGCTCGACGGGGAGCGGCTGGAATCCATGCCGGTAAATGAGTACGTGGATCTGTACGCCCTGTAGAGGGGACCATGGGCCAGAGCGGCGGAGGGTGCGATATACTCCGGTACGCAGCAGAAAAGAGGAGGTTTCACGATGCGTTCAAGTGCAATTTTGAAGATGGCGGCGGCCGGAATGCTGGCCGTGACGATGATGGCGGCGCCGGGGCCGATCCAGGCGCAGGGCAGCGATACGGTGCTGAAGCCGGCGGATGTGCAAAAACTGCTGCCGGCGAGCGTGTATTACCGCGGGCAGATTGCGCCCACGCAGTTGCGGAACTCCGGGGGCGTGAAGCTTGCCGACGGGTTCTTTGTGCTGGCCACCATGGTGGACACCAGCGGCTACGCGACCGATGTGGCGGCGAAGTATCAGGCCTACTTCATCACCGAGGTGCCCCTCAAGGTGGGCGGCGAGAACCTTGCGGCGGGCATCTATGGCGTGGGCTTCATTGGGGACAACAAGTTTGTGGTGACCGACGTGGGCGCGCATGACGTGCTCACGGTGAACGCGGGCGAGGATGCCGGGCTCAAGCGGCCCCTGCCGCTGCAAGTTGTGGCCGACCCGGCGGGCGACTTCCGGCTCTACGCGGGACGCAAGTATGTGATCTTCAGCCGGTAGTCTTTTCAGTGGCCAGCTGTCAGTGGTCAGTCGTCAGTTATCAGTGGCAGGAGTCCCAGGTCTCAAGAGCGAGACCTGGAGCACCCGCATTTTCTACTTGTCAGACCTGGGCCACCCGCCTCCATCTTGTTGTTTATCGGACGGATACGAGCAATCCCTTCCCTAGGAGCGAGTCGAACGACCTCTCCACACTTTCTCTACTGAAATGCGGCTTGATCTCATTTACCACGCCGACGAGAAGCGGGGCGTCGCTTGGTACCTGCAGGTCCTTAAACTCCCGATCAACATAGATGATCGTGCTTGCAAGTTCGAGTTCCCCGCTGTTCAGGCCCCCGAATTCATTGAGAAGCCAGTCGATGTCCGATTTGTGTTTGGAGAGGAAACTGTTAGCCTCTTGTTTGATCCGCGGAGCGCCCACCGCTGGTTGGATCCTGTAGCCGTATCCTCCAGCGAAGGAGACCTGTGTAGAGGAGACGATATTCATCGCCTCAGCAGTACTTAGGTCAGAGAGAACATCCGCATCGAAAGGCCCATATGAATACATAGAGAAGTTGTACCCTAGCGGAACCCCGCGTAGGGTCTGCAAAAAGTACATGTACTTCATGAGCGCAGTCCGGCCGATGTGATGAGAAGGGTGGCTCTCAGCGAGCACCGGGATCAAACTCAAGCGTTCCTTGTCTTGTTCGTTCATTTTCCACCTCCTGCCTGATGATTATGTTTGCGCGCTCGGAATCTTCGGGGCTGACATAAAGCAGAACCTGGTTGTTGGCCTTCATACTTCGGACCATATTCGAGAACTGGGAGAGGGGTTGAACCAATGTCGGATCAATGTCGCTCACGATCGGGATATCGGTCACGCCTGTTTTATACCAGCTCTTTGATGCTTCCTCGATGCTCACAACAAGATCGCCGAGCTTCTTCTTGATCAGCTCAAGGAATGTTAGGTCTTCGGGGCTCGAGATTTCTGGGCTGTGGTATGCGAGCCTGTAGTGGTTTCGGTTACTAAGACGCTTGCCATGTTCCCCACCCCTTCCTGCGGACAACTCACCCAGTACTTTCCAGTCGTCCCACTTCAAAAAATCTCCGAGCTCTGCATCTAGGGGGCGGGGAAATTTTCCTCCAGGCAGAATCTCCGACATCGCGCCCTTAAGGTGGATGTCGTAGGCCACGCGAGTCTTATGGAAATAGACCTGAGTGAACATGAAGTAGCGTGCAAGTACTAATCCTTCTGCCGCATGCCACCCGCCCTCTGAGAATCCAAGTCGGGGTCCGCGTCCTCTTGTGCCCCGGATTGCGAGGATAGTGTTTGAAACCCTGTTCAAATCAAATCTTCCGTATTGGACGCCCGCGTGATAAGAGTCGCGCAGCAAGTAATCCATCCGATCCGCATCCATTTGACCGTCGATTAGATCACGCCAAAACAATCTTTGTTTCGCGTTGGTGCTCCCCTCCAGGAGTGCTGCGACATCTTCGGCCCTGAACCCGTAATTAGCCGTATTCAGCGGGTGATTGTCGATGACGTCCCGAAGCTGAGTTCTAACGATTGCAGCTGAATATTGCTCGTGTTTGAACTTCCTACCATGCTCGTTTTCGGGGAAAAGCTCCTCGGACGCATGGGAGAATGGCGAGTGCCCTACGTCGTGCAGTAGAGCCGCAATGCGAATCAACTGCTGATCCCGCTTCAATCCTTCCTGCGTGTACCCAAGATCCTCCTTCAGGACATCCGATGATCTTGACGCAATTGCGTTGTATAGCATTGAAACTGTGTGCATTACACCCAGCGAGTGCTCAAACCTGGTATGCATTGCTCCGGGGTAGACTTGATCGGTCCATGCGAGTTGCCGAATGCGCCGCAATCTCTGAAACGCTGGCTGGTCGACAATACACCGTTCCCATTCGTTCAGGCTAATGAATCCATGAACGGGGCAGCGAATCTCGTACGTTCTGTGCAGGTCGTTCACTGTGGAACTCCCACTATAGAAGAATTGTGGGGAGAAAATCTAGCGAAAAATCTCGGGGTATCCTGTGCATAACCTGGGTTTATTTGGAAACGCGAAGGCAGACCCAGTCGGGTCCGCCTTCTGTGCTCTCAAATGGAATCGGGGTTACGCCTTGGCCAGGACGCCGCCGGTCAGGCGCTCTTGCAGGATTTCGTGGGCGTGGGCGAGGAACTCATCGAGCGGGAATTTGCCTGAGTCCACTTCGGCGAGGAGGTCGCGTTGGGCGGCGTACTCCTTGTTGACGATGCCGGCCTTCGATTGCAACATGCGCCAGGCCTTTCGGCGTTCGACGCAGAACATCACTAACTGGCGGGAGATGGCGCGGTACTCGGTTTTGCCATGCTCCTCCGAGGTGATGTAGACGCCGAAGTCAGGGATGAAGGCGCGGTGGCCGGGAGTTAGATAGCGGCGGTAGACGACGTCCTGCTGAGTGATCCGGACCAGCATGTTGTCGAGCGGGATGAGCTTCGCCGCAGCCTCGGGCTTGATCTTCTTCAGGTGGTTGCGGAAGCGGGCTTCCGTGGTGCACCAGTGGGCGACGGTGTAGCGCGCGGTTTCGCCGGTGGTCTTGGATTTGGTCTCGTACCAGTCGAGATCGATGGAGGGATTGCCCTTGATGTCCAGGGCCTCCTGATAGGTTTCGCCGAGGCGGGGGTTGAAGACGAACTCCGGCGCGCCGCGGCTGTCGCGGACGCGCTGGGCCTGGATGAGGGCCATGTCGTCGGCCACGCCGTGCTCGGGCTGGCAGGTGGTGAAGCACTGGAGGAACGAGGTGCCGCGGTACTCGAGGCCGTCGAGAATGGCGCGGTAGAGCTTGGGGGCGTTGGCCATGGAGACCTGGGCAATGAAGGGCGAACCGTGTCCGGCCAGGAAGGTTTCGGCCACGGTCTTCTTCTCAGTGTTCTTGCCCTGGGTAGCGGCGCCGAAGACGTTCATGTCGTTGCCGCCGAGCATCGGGGTCGAGTCGGAGTTCTGGCCGCCGGTGTTCGAATAGACCTGGGTGTCGAGCATCAGGACCTTGACGTTGGGCCGGTTCTGCAGGATCACCTTGGACATGTTCTGATAGCCGATGTCGCCCATGCCGCCGTCGCCGCCGACCGCCCAGACCTTGGGCAGCTCGACGATCTCTTCGTCGGTCATCAGCGCGTCGGTGAAGTGGCTCAGGTGGTAATACTCCTCGTCGCTGATGACGCCGGTCTCGCGCGTGAGCAGGATGTCGGCCAACCGCTCGGGAATGACGGAGCGGCGGGCATGATCGACGATGAAGCTCTCGCCCATCAGCCAGCCCACTGTGACGCCGTCCTGGAAGAGCGAGTTCATCCACGGATAGGGGTGCGGATTGTTGGGCGCCGTGGAACCATAGACGGTGTTGCAACCGGTGTGGGCGGCCATGGCCATCACGCTCATGCCGTTGGCCAGGCGGCCGTCGACCGCTTGCAGGTTCTTGTGGTTGAAGGCCTCGGTTAGCAGGACGGCGGCGATGGCTTCGACCAGTTCGGCGTCGGTGAGGAGGCCATGCTCGGCCTCGTGAGCCGCGATGCGGGCCTGAGTGTCCGCAATGTCCTCGCCGCCCAGGCCGAGAACCAGGTGGGCAATGGCCTGACGGAGCAGGGCGTACTCGGCGGGGTTGCGCAGCTTGAGAGCGGCCAGCCTGGCAACGCCGGTCTTTTCCAGTTCGCCGGCCTTCAAGAGGAAGCGGTCGCTCTTCGAGTGGAAGACGGGGCGCATATACGCCTCGGTGACGGCGGCAATCGAGCGCAGGACGCTCTTTTCGCCGCAGCCGGCGCAGGCGCCGTCGCCCGAGACCAGCGCGTCGTAGTTGGTGCGCACCATAAGCATGTTGCGCAGCGTGGCAGTCTTCGAGTCGACCGGATTGGCCGCGTTGAAGAGGCCGAGGTACTTCTGCGACGTATCCGGCAGCAGGTCGAGGAAGCCGGTGCCGGTCGCGTGCTCGGCATTCACTTCCTCGGTTTCCGCGACCATCCTGAGCGCGTTGTGGTCGCCGCAGGCGGTGACGCAGGCTGCGCAGCCCTTGCACAGATCGCTGACAAAGATGGAGAAGATGCCGCCCGAGCCGGGGTTCTTGCGCTCCGGCGAGGAGAAGATGGCGTTCACCTTCTGGTAGGCCATGGGAACTTTGGCGATGATGTCGAAGAACTGCTGTTTGGATGCGGCGGAAAAACCGTCCACTGTGTCCGTGACTTCGCGAAGGATGGTGGGCAGCGGGGTTCCGGCGTTGGCCTTGTTGGCCTCGACCATGCGCTGGCGGGCGAGCTTTTCGATCTGCGGCAGCGCGGTCAGCAGCTTGGTGCGATCGGCCGGGTCGGCGATGTAATAGGAGACGGCGGTGGTGAGCAGGGTGCTCAGGTCCTGCGAGCAGTTGGGCAGCGCGGTATCCGGGCATGCCGAGATGCAATCCATACACTGGGTGCAATTCTCGGCGATGAACAGCGGGGTCTCGCGCCGGGCCACGTATTTCGAGGCTGTGTCTCCTGTGGCAGCGGCGATCATGCCCATTGCCGACAGAGGCGTGGACGGCTGGTTATAGCCGTAGGTGGAGCGGAACTCCGCGTCGAAGTTGGCGACGGTGGCCAGCGGCGTGCGCTT
>Ga0182014_10006154_pt1 | contig 13043 bp, 7 predicted proteins | sample 612S2DmetaG_FD_120489 | JGI IMG/M metagenome (GOLD analysis project Ga0182014, IMG submission 120489) | Permafrost microbial communities from Stordalen Mire, Sweden - 612S2D metaG | ecosystem: Environmental > Terrestrial > Soil > Wetlands > Permafrost | place: Sweden: Stordalen | collected... | reverse complement strand
GCCGCCTGTGGGCTACAGTTCGGGCGGTTGTGCTCGCGGACAGTTTGCCTTGGCAGATTTGAACGGCGACGGCAGACCCGATCTCAGCGTAGCCAATTACTACGCCAGGAATGGCTGTAGCAATGTCGGCGTCACAATCTTTCTCAATGTCAGTCCGTGGTCCACAGCGACTTCTTTGCTTTCTTCGGTGAATCCTTCCAGTTACGGGCAACCAGTGACTTTTGCGGCGACCGTGACCACCCAGGACAAGAGCACCCCAACCGGGATGGTCACTTTCATGGATGGCGCCAACGTTCTCCGCACCCGCGCCCTGAAAGGCGGTGTTGCTGCTTTTAGCACTCGGTCATTGACCGCAGGTTCGCACTCGATCACCGCCCAATATGACGGAAACCCAAACTTCGGGGCGAGCAATTCTTCCGTCCTCTCACAAGCTGTCAACACCGCCGCCACCGAAACCGCGCTGTCGTCTTCGCCCAATCACTCGAATTACGGTCAGCCGATCACCTTGAGAGCCGTGGTCATACCCTCGTATCGGGGCACACCTACTGGCACGGTGACGTTCTTAGACGGCACGAATTCCTTGGCCTCCGTAATGCTCAACAACGGGCGCGCCAGGCTGACAATCTCGACGCTGGCAGCCGGGGACCACTCCCTGACCGCTGCCTACGCAGGCGACAACTCCTTCGCGCCCGGCACCTCAGAGGTATGGATGCAGACGGTCGAAAGTTCCAGAGTGGCGATGGACCTGACCTCGAATCCGAACCCGGTCTATGTCAACCAGCCGGTCACGTTCTCGGTCATAGTCAGCGGTACCGCAACCACTCCAACCGGTTCCGCGGCGTTCAAGCAGGGAACAACAATTTTGGCGACGGTGCCTCTTGTCAACGGACAGGCTAGCCTGACGACGAGTTTTGCCAAAGCTGGAAATTTCCTCATTGTCGCAGAGTATTCTGGCGACCAGAACTATCTGGCCAGAAAATCCCCCGCGCTTAGGCAGGCCGTGGAGAAATAACGCCGCTGGTTAATGGGAAGGACGGGAAATCAGATGGCGAGCGGCCCCGCCTATCGCCGTCATTTTTCTCATGAGGGTGCCCCGTCCAAGCTCCGCTTGGGCGAGGGTTTTCGCCAACCTCGTCACTTCGTCGGCGCAGCGCCCGGCGGAGCGTTCGTCGTGGTCGCCGGCGGCTTCGGTTTCGTCACTTTCTTTTTCACCACCGGCTTCGGCGGAGGCTCGGTGTCATCCACAATAATCTTTTTTGGGGGCGGAGGTGGCGCTGCGGACAGCGTCTTGATCTGCGCACGTAAATGCGTCAACTCATCCTCCTTGCTGGCGGTCAGTTTCTGCATGCGCTCGCCAAACGCATGACGCGCGCTCTCCAGTCCACTCATGTCGTTGCTCAGGCTCTGAAACTCATCCTTCGATCCGAATGCTCCCGCCGATTCCACCACCGAACCAAAGACGTCATACAGTGCATCGAGGTTGCGGTAGAGCTTGAAACTCACTCCCAGGTCTTCCGGCGCATTGTTCAGTTGCGCGATGATTTCCGGCAGCGCCGATTGCAAGTTGCGCTGGAGGGACTCCACGTTCGTGAGCGTCTGTTGCTTGGTCGAAGCGCCGGTCTTCCATTTCTCGATGCGCATTTTTCCAAGATCGGACTGCATGCTCTGCGCCGTCTGCTGCAATTGCGCCAGCATGCCGTTCAGTTCGCTAACCGACGCATAAGCCACCGGCGGCTGCGTCCCGCTGGCCGCGTCCGGTGCCTGTTGCGCGCCCGCCATCGCCGCCAGCACCGCCATGAAACCGAAAAGTGACCGAACCACCAGGTTCCGCAAGTTCAACATGGGTCTCCGATTGTGTCCTTCTATTTTGACACCCCTATCCTAGTTGAGGTTGACTGCCCGAGTCGAGTTTGACGCGGCGGCAAACCTAAGCGAGAATTGAACGATAGCAATTGCCCGCAGTACCAAGTGGGCCTGTGGCGCAGCTGGGAGCGCGCTTCCATGGCATGGAAGAGGTCGTCGGTTCGATCCCGACCAGGTCCACCAAATCCCCCCGCAACTCAGACCGAGCGCGCGCCTGCAGCGACAGCCCCGCCGATCAGGGAGTCGATGAGGCTGGTGGCTGGCTTTGGGGCGGCTGGGCCGGAGTAATCGCCGGTAACTGCGCATGTCGCGAAACAACCTGTTGCGCAGTGGGAAGCGTGGAGGAATCCCAACCTCCGCCGAGCGCCTCGATCAGTTGCACGCTGTCCACGATTTGCTCGATCCGCAGGTTCACAGCCGTTTGCTGATTGCCAAAGAGTGTAGTCTGGGCCGTAATCACGTTGAGGTAGGGGTCGATGCCGAGGCGGTAACGTTCTGTGGCCAGGTCAAGGCTGCGCTGCGCGGACCGGATCGCGGTGTCTTGTTCCTGAATTTCCTGGGAAAGAATGCGCAGGGCGGAAAGATTATTCTCGACTTGTTGAAACGCGGTGAGGACCGTGTTGCGATAATTGGCGACCGTCTGATCATATTGTGCGCGATATTGTTCGACCGTAGCACGACGCAGACCGCCATCGTAAATCGTTTCGGCAATGGTCGGGCCCACCGACCAGAACCGGCTGGACCATTTAAACCAGTTGGAGGCGCCGTTTGCGGTTTGAAACCCGGCAGAAGCGCTAAGCGTCACGGTCGGATAATAGGCGGCCTTGGCGACGCCGATTTGCGCATTGGCCTGGGCCATCAGGCGCTCGGACGCGGCGATGTCTGGACGGCGCTCCAGAAGTTGTGAGGGAACGCCAAACGGGATGGCGGGCGGGGGAGTTTTCAAGGGCTCGACGGCGATCGAGAACGAAGAAGCAGGTTGACCGGCCAGGAGTGCAATGGCATGTTCGTATTGCGACCGCAGAATGCCAAGATTGGTGTCTAGCGCGCGGGTGGCTTCCAGTTGAGTTTCGGCTTGCGCGACGGATTCGTCGGAGTCGATACCGGTTTCATACAGTGCCTTGGTCAGATCCAGGGACTCCGAATAAGCCTTCACGGTCGAATCCAGCAGTTGTTTGAGGGCGTCCTGCCCGCGCACTTGGAAGTAATCGACCGCCAGTTCCGCTTGCGCGGTCAGGCGGGTATTCTCCAGGTCGGCGGCGCTGGCTTGCGCGTTGGCGACGTTGGCGCGAACCGTGTTGCGCACGCGGCCCCACAAATCGGGCGTCCAGGAAGCGTCGAAGGGTAGAGAGTAATCGGTGTAGGTTGTCCCGCTAGTCGTCACGGTCGAAGCACTGGGCTGGTGCTGGCGAACGATGCTGGCACTCGCGGTCACAGTCGGGAAGTATTGTGCGCGAGCCTCCCGCACCAGGGCACGGGCCGCCATGAAGGCGGCAAACGCCGCGGCGACGTTTTGATTGGAAACGTTGACTTGCTTTTCGAGTGCGTTCAGTTGGGGATCGCCAAGAATCTCCCACCACTCGCCGTGCAGAGCGCTGTCCTGCGGTTGCGCGACTTTCCAGCCGTCCATTTTCTTGAGATCGTCCGGAGTGACCTCTTTGAACGTCCCCGGTGTCTGCACGGTTGGGCGATTGTATCTCGGACCGACAACGCAGCCTTGAAAGAGGAGTGCGACCGAGAGCAGCGCGGCCGCAACGCGAATTTTGTTCGTTGCTTTCATCAGTGTCTCGGACTCCTTGCCGTGGCGATGTCGAGAGTGGAGCGGCGCTCCACCCTTTCCGATCGCGAGTTCCCGTGGCGCATAGGATCTGGTCATCCGAAGGACTCGATTTGTCTTTGCGCTTCGAGCTTGCCATGCGTGCGAAGCCATTTCACTCGCAAGCGGTCGAGTGAGAGATAAACGACCGGCGTGGTGTAAAGCGTGAGCATTTGACTCAGGAGCAGGCCGCCAATAATGGTGATGCCGAGAGGATTACGGAGTTCCGAACCCGTTCCTCTGCCGAAAGCCAACGGCAAAGCGCCAAAGAGGGCAGCCATGGTGGTCATCATGATGGGCCGGAAGCGCAGGATGCAAGCCTGGAAAATAGCATCCCGAGGGCTCTTACCGTCGATGCGCTCGGCGGCCAGCGCAAAGTCGATCATCAGAATGGCGTTCTTCTTGACGATACCGATTAACAGAATAACGCCGATGATGGCGATAATGCTCAGGTCCTTGTGAAAGATCATGAGGGCCAGCACGGCGCCGACTCCCGCGGAGGGAAGCGTGGAAATAATCGTGAGGGGGTGGATGTAACTCTCGTAGAGAATGCCGAGGACGATATAGACGGCCATAAGAGCGGTGATGATGAGAAACGGTTCCGTCGCCAGGGAAGACTGAAAGGCCTGAAGCGTGCCCGAGAACATGCCGGTAATGGTATTGGGCATGCCGATTTTCTGTTCCATGGTGACGATCGCCCGGGAAGCGTCGCTGAGCGCCACACCCGGAGCCAGGTTGAAAGAAATCGTCACCGAGGGATATTGACCCTGGTGATTCACCGCCAGGGGAGCAGTGGATGGCGCGTAATGCGCCACGGCGCTGAGCGGAACGACCCTCCCTTGCGCGGCTCGGATATACACGTCGTTCAAATCCACCGGCGATTGCCAGTGCTTCGGCTCGACTTCGAGCACGACATGGTACTGATTGATGCCGGTATACATGGTGGAAACCTGAGCCTGGCCGAAGGCTTCGTAGAGAGAGTTGTCGAGCATCTGCGGGGTGATGCCGAGACGCGAAGCGGTGGCACGGTCATAGGTGAGCATGGCCTGAAGACCGCTGTTCTGCTGGTCGGTATTGACGTCGGTGAGCAGCCGTATTTTCCGCATCTGTTGCAGCAGCACCGGGCCCCACTGCACCAGATCCTGTAGATTGTCGCTCTGAATTGTGTACTGGTATTGGGCGCTGCTTCCCCGTCCGCCGATGCGCAGATCCTGTCCCGCTTGCATAAAGGTGTTTGCCCCAGAGACTGAGAGCAGTTTAGGACGCAGACGGTCAATGATCTGGCTGGAGGTTGCGTTGCGTTCTGCAAAAGGCTTCAGACCCAGGAAGATGAAGCCGCCATTGGTGGCGCCCCCGCCGCCCGTGAACGCCATGACGTTCTGCACGGCCGGATCCGTTTTGACGACATCGACGATGCGCTCCGTGGCCTTCTGCATGGCCTGGAAAGAAATGTCCTGAGAGCCTTGAATGCCGCCGAAGACGACGCCATTATCCTGCTGCGGAAAGAATCCTTTGGGGACAATCCAAAAAAGGTAGAAGTTGCAGGCGATGGTGAGGCCGAGAACGGCCAGCGTCAGGCGGGAGTGTTCCAAAACCCAGCCCAAGCTGCGCTCGTAGAGGCCAAGGATCGAATTGAATGCGCTCTCGCTGGCGCGGTACGCTCTGCCGTGTTGCTCATCCCGAAGATTCTTCAGCAGGCGAGAGCACATCATCGGTGTCGTGGTTAGAGAAATTCCCAAAGACACCAGGATGGCGACCGAAAGGACCACGGCGAACTCACGGAACAAGCGTCCGACAATGCCACCCATCATCAGAATGGGAATGAACACGGCAACCAGAGAGATGCTGATGGACAGGACCGTAAAGCCAATTTCACTGGCGCCTTTGAGCGCCGCTTGCATGGGCGCCATGCCCTGCTCAAGATAGCGGGTGATATTTTCGATGACCACAATCGCATCGTCCACCACAAAGCCCGTCGAAATGGTGAGCGCCATGAGCGAGAGATTGTCGATGCTGTAGTGGCAGAGGTACATCACTCCAAACGTGCCAATCAGGGAGGCGGGGACAGCAACGGCGGGAATCAAGGTGGCGCGGACGCTTCGCAGGAAGACGAAAACCACCAGAATGACCAGGGAAATCGAGATCATGAGGCTGCGCTCGACGTCGCGAACGGAAGCGCGAATAGTGAGGGTACGGTCGAGCACAATCGCCGTGTCAATGGCGGCAGGAATCGAAGCCTTGAGCGCCGGAAGCGCCGCGCGAATGCGGTCCACGGTCTCGATGATGTTGGCGCCGGGCTGGCGGAAAATGATGATGAGGACGGAAGGCTTGCCGTTGACGAAGCCGGCAGCGCGTATGTTTTCTGTGGAGTCCTGGACGTTCGCGACATCGGACAACTTGATGGCGGCGCCATTGTGGTAGCCGACCACCAGAGGCATGTAGTCCACCGCCTTGAGAAGCTGGTCGTTGGTTACGATGTCGGCGCTGGTTGCGCCACTGATGAGTTGGCCCTTGGGACTGTTGGCATTCTGCCGGCTCAGCATGGCGGCAACGTCCTGCAAGCCCAGACCATAGCCGTTAAGTTGGGTCGGATTCACGTCCACCCGCACTGCCGGCAGCGAACTCCCGCCCACACTTACCTGCCCGACGCCCTGAAGCTGAGAAAGACGCTGCTGCATGATGGTAGAGGCTGCGTCGTACAGCTTGCCGCGGTCGTACACACCTGACGTAAGCGCCAGAATCATGATCGGAGCATCCGCCGGGTTCACCTTCCGATAGGTGGGATTGCCCGGGAGATTGGTGGGCAAGTAACTGCGCGCCGCATTGATCGCAGCCTGCACGTCGCGCGCGGCTCCATCAATGTTGCGATTCAAATCAAACTGCATCGTGACGCTGGTGGTGCCGAGATTGCTGGACGATGTCATTTCCGTAATGCCGGCAATTCTCCCGAACTGGCGCTCCAAGGGAGTAGCGACCGAGGATGCCATGATCTCGGGACTGGCTCCCGGCAAACTGGCACCCACCGAAATTGTAGGGAAATCGACTTGCGGAAGCGGCGAGACCGGCAACTCCCGGAAGGCCACCGCCCCTGCCAGCACAATGGCCGCGGTCAGGAGGGTAGTGGCGACGGGCCGCCGAATAAATGGAGAGGAGAGACTCATTCGTAATTCATCCGCATTAATCCGCTGGGACAACCTCAGGTCCGGCTTCCGGCGCACGGTCACGGTGCGAAGAGAAACGCTGCGCCAGCCGGTCGAAGAAAATGTAAATGACCGGAGTCGTGTAAAGCGTAAGCACCTGGCTCAAGAGCAGGCCGCCAACCATGGAGATGCCCAGGGGGCGGCGAAGCTCCGAGCCAATTCCCGTGCCCAGGGCGAGTGGCAAGCCGGCCAGCAGCGCGGCCATCGTGGTCATCATGATGGGGCGGAATCGCAGGAGGCACGCTTCATATATAGCGACTTCCGGCGGCTTGCCTTCTTTGCGCTCCGCCTCCAGCGCGAAGTCGATCATCATAATCCCGTTCTTTTTGACAATGCCGATCAGCAGGATGATACCGATCAGGGCGACCACGCTGAGCTCTTCGCCGCAAATCAACAAGGCCAGAATCGCACCCACCCCGGCCGAGGGCAGAGTCGAGAGAATTGTGATGGGGTGGATGAAGCTTTCGTAGAGAACGCCGAGGACGATATAAACCGTCACCAGTGCGGCGAGAATCAATAGCGGCTCGTTCGACAAGGAAGATTGAAACGAAGCGGCCGTGCCCTGAAACGCCCCCTGCACGCTGAGCGGCATCCCAATTTCCCGCTGCGCCTTGTCGATGGCGTCTGTGGCTTCGCCCAGCGACGCCTTCGGCGCCAGGTTGAAAGAGATGGTGACCACGGGAAATTGTCCCTGGTGATTGACGGACAGGGGACTGCTCTTCATCTCGAACCGGGTGATGGCGTTGAGGGGAATAGCGGCGCCATTCACCGTGGTTACGGCGCTGGGATTGGCGGAGCCCGAACTGGCAAGGGTGTTCGGGGAAGCCGAAGGGCTGGGCGAAGCGGAGGACGCGGAATTGCCGGAAGACGTGGTCGCGGTAATCGTCTGGGTGCCGGAAGCGCCGGTAGTGAGTGCCGTCGAAGCCAGCGCGGAACGAACGTAAATGTCCTGCAATTTCGACGGGTTCTTCTGAAACTCAGGTTGCGTTTCAAGCACGATGTGGTACTGGTTCAACTGCGTGTACATCGTCGAAACTTGCCGCTGCCCATAGGCATCGTAGAGCATCTGGTCGATCGCCTGCGGCGTGATGCCCATGCGGGAGGCGGTGACCCGGTCGATGACGAGGGAGGCCGCGAGACCGGAAGTTTGCTGGTCGGTGGCCAGGTCGCGAAGCTCAGGAATCGCTTGCAGTTTGGCCATCAGCTTCGCCGTCCAGAAATTCAGTTCGCGCTGATCGGGATCTTCGAGGGTGTACTGATATTGCGTCCGGCTCACGCGATCTTCGACGGTGAGGTCCTGCACCGGCTGCATGTAAAGCGTAATGCCATCGATCTTTTCCAGACTTGGCTGGAGGCGCCGGATGACATCCGAGGCGTTGATTTTGCGGTCTTCCAGCGGCTTCAAATTGATTTGGATACGCCCGCTGTTCAAGGTCGTGTTGGTGCCGTCGACGCCGATGAAGGAAGAAAGACTCTCGACCGCAGGATCCTGCAAGATCAAATGAGTGAGTTCCTGCTGCTTTTCCGCCATGGCGGGAAAGGATATGGACTGCCCGGCTTCCGAAATGCCCTGAATGATTCCAGTGTCTTGCACCGGGAAGAAACCTTTCGGGATAATGATGTAGAGAACGATGGTCAGCACCAGCGTGCCCGCGGCCACAAGAAGAGTCGCGGTCTGGCGTTTCAACACCCACTGTAAAGTTCTCCCATAGAAGGCAATGATGCTCTCGAAGGCGCGCTCTGAGGCCACGTAGAAACGGCTCTGCTTTTGCCCGTGCGTACTTTTCAACAGGCGCGAACACATCATCGGCGTGAGGGTCAGCGAAACTACCGCCGAGACGAGGATGGTTACGCTCAAGGTGATGGCAAACTCGCGGAAAAGCCGCCCGACGATGTCGCCCATGAAAAGCAGAGGAATCAATACCGCAATCAACGAGATGGTCAGCGATACGATCGTGAAACCAATCTGCTCCGAGCCTTTGAGGGCCGCTTCGAGCGGCGGATCGCCCTCTTCGATGAACCGGATGATGTTCTCGATCATCACGATGGCGTCGTCGACGACGAAGCCCGTCGAAATCGTGAGCGCCATCAGCGTGAGATTGTTCAAGCTGAAGCCCGCGAGATACATGACGCCGAACGTGCCCACGATGGAGAGCGGCACGGCAACGCTCGGAATGGTGGTGGCGGAAACATTGCGCAAGAACAGAAAAATGACCATGACCACCAGCGCCACGGTGAGCATGAGTTCAAACTCGACGTCTTTGACGGATGCCCTGATGGTAGTGGTGCGGTCCGTCAGTACATCCACTTGAACGGCAGAGGGGAGATTGCTCTTCAGCAGCGGAAGCAGCTTCTTGATGCGGTCAACCACCTGAATGATGTTCGCGCCCGGCTGGCGTTGGATGTTGACGATGACCGCGGGCGTCTGGTTCATCCACGCCGCCTGGCGATTGTTTTCCACGTCATTGTCGACCGTAGCCACATCCGAGAGCTTTACCGGCGACCCATTGTGGTAGGCAATGATGACCTGCGCGAAATCGGCGGCGCTGAGCAATTGGTCGTTCGATTGAATCTGGTAGTCCTGTTGCGGGCCGTCGAAGTTGCCCTTCGCCTGGTCGAGGCTGGTCTGCTGCAGCGCTGTGCGCACATCTTCAAGGTTGATGCCGTACGAAGAAAGCGCGGTGGGATTTACGCGCACCCGCACCGCCGGCTTTTGGCCGCCACTGATGCTGACCAGTCCCACGCCCGGGAGTTGAGAGATCTTTTGCGCGAAGCGCGTGTCAGCCAGATCTTCGACTTGCGACAGCGGCATCGATTTGGAAGAAAGCGCCAGGGTCAGAATCGGCGTATCTGCCGGATTCGTTTTGCTATAGATCGGCGGGACCGGCAGATCGGAAGGCAGATAGGTTTGGGCGGCGTTGATGGCGGCTTGCACTTCCTGTTCGGCGACGTCGATATTCAGCTCGAGAGAAAACTGCAAAACAATGATCGAGCTCCCGTCCGAACTCGTGGAAGTCATCTGATTGAGGCCCGGGACCTGGCCGAACTGGCGCTCCAGGGGCGCAGTTACGGCCGAGGCCATCACGTCCGGACTGGCGCCGGGATAAAACGTGACCACCTGAATGGTGGGGTAGTCAACCTCGGGCAGAGCAGAAACCGGCAGTTGCAGATAGGCGACGAAGCCAGCGAGCAAGATGGCCGCCATCAATAGCGACGTCGCTACCGGCCGTAAAATAAATGGACGAGAGGGACTCACCGCTGCGAAGCTCCGTTATTGCCTCCTGCGCTGCCTCCCCTGGAGCTTCCCGACGGAGCGGATTGGTTGCCGTCATTCTGGCCCGTTTGATGCTGCTGGCCCTGGCCTGATGTCCCGCCGCTGCCGTTCGTGGGCGTGCGGATCGCAACTTTCGCGCCATCCAGAAGCTTGTCGAATCCATTCACAGCCACCACTTCCTGGGGCTCAAGACCTTGGACGGCGGTCACGGTTCCATCCGTAGTGCCGGGTGTAATCGTCCGCATGGCAGCGGTCTGATCGCTCTTAATCACGTAGACATAAGCGCCTTGAGCGTTGCGCTGAATCGCAGGAGTAGGAATCAAAGTCGCATTGTGCAGCGTGTCGACGAGTAGTCTGACATTGACGAACTGGCTGGGAAACAGAGCGTTGTCCGAGTTGTCAAAGATGGCTTTGAGTTTCAAGGTTCCCGTGGTTGGGTCGATAACATTATCGAGCGTCAGGAGCGTGCCCGATGCGAGCTTCGTGCTGGCTTCGCGGTTAAGAGCGTCGACCGTCAATTTCTTCCCTTTGCGCAATTGCTGCTGAATCTGGGAGAGCTGATCTTCGGCGATGCTGAAGATCACCGTGATGGGCTGAAGCTGCGTGATCACAACCAGGCCAGTGCTGCTGTTGGCCTGCACGATATTCCCGGGATCGACCAGTCGCAGTCCCACGCGCCCCGCTATCGGTGCGGTGATACGCGTGTATTCCAGATTGACCTTGGCATTCGCCAGTTGGCCCTGGTCGTTTTTGACCGTGCCTTCATCCTGCAGCACGACCTGCTCTTGATCGTCCAATTGCTGCTTAGCGATGGCGTTGCGATGGAAGGCTTGCTGATAGCGTTCGAAATCGATCTTGGCTTCATTTAAGACCGCCTGATCGTGCGCCAGTTGTCCCTCGACCTGCGTCAATGCCGCCTGATAAGGGCGCGGATCGATTTCGATGAGCGGGTCGCCCTTCCGCACCATTTGCCCTTCCTGATAATAGACATGCGTAATCTCGCCTTGCACGCGGCTGGTCACAGTCACCGTATAAACGGGCGTCACAATACCCAATGCGTTCAAGGAAATTCCGATATCGCCTTGGTGCGCGACCGCCGTCGTCACCATAACCGGCCGGGAGGCCGCGTCACCGCCGGCCTTCGCGGGAGCGCCCCCGCCGCGCTGCCACAACACCACAACGATAACGATAACGACTGCGACGATCAGCCATATCCACCAGCGGCTCTTGTGAGTACTTGAATTCTCGGTTGGGTGCTGCTCCGGTTCCCTGGAATCAGTTGCGTCTGGTCGTTGTTCCGTCACTTGCACTCCTCAAATCGATGAGGGACATCAGCTCTCATTGGGCGCTTCTGCTGGAATCTTATCACCTATTACTCTACCCTTTAGACGTGCGAGGGAGAGCAAATCGAGCCGAGTTTTTTGTGAAGAATTGTCAACACTACGGACCGGTTCGCGCGCGGGTATAATGCAGCCGGTGACCTCGGTCGAAGGCAACAAACCCGGCAACCGAGCCGGTCCATGGTTCCGGCGAAGGTTCCGTCGTATCGTTCTGCGATTGTTCTTGGCTGCGCTGGCCCTGCTGGGAATTGCGTATGCCGCGGACTATGTCGTGTTTCGCTATCGTCTGGCAACCAACCGCCAGCCCTTTGGCAGCGTAACTGTCGAACACTACTATATGGTGGCGCACAAAGACGGCAAGGCCGAGATTATTTTTGATCCCCCGGTGCCGAAGACCTGCGTCCACAGCCTTTTCCCTCATGCCGGTGATCCTCCGTGCTGGTTTCTCATCCGGCATGCTGAGCAGAGGACCGACCTGTGAACGATCCGCCGGCAGAGCCGAAGCCGGGCAACTTGAAAAGTTCCGTCGGGCGTCCCTCCGCCGCCAGCATCCCGTTGAGCAACAGTAGCATCATGCCGGCAGTGTGTATGTTCTTGCTTTGAGGTGCTAGCCTGCACAAGCCGGGAAAAACGTTCGCATCAGGCTGCAGAAGCGAAACAACACGCTACCGTGGCGGGATTGCTTGGATTCGGGAGTTTCAGAGATCGCCAGGTGTCAAGCCCGTGTGTTTCGCAATTTTGGCTAACATGCGAGGACCAATTTCTTCATTGTCATGGAATCCGAACATGTAGTTCCCAAGGTCGGGATGGTGCAATTTGACGTGCGATCCCCTTTGAGAGACTACGGTCCAACCTTTTCGGAGGAGTGCGCGTTTCACTGCTTTTGCCTTGGCACTCGGCCACTCGCTCAAGCCGGCACGGTGAGGATGCTGATAGATTCTGGAATGTCTTTGGACTTTTCCACGTCGTCGGCAATTGCATACAGTGCCAGTGCGTATGCCTTTGCTTTAGCTTCTTCCTCGGACAATCCGTACGCCATGGCCCCTGGAACCTCTGGAATTTCAGCAATCCATCGGCCGTCAGTCTCGCGTTCGATTTCAAAATTGAAACGCACGTGGCGGTTCTTATCGCTCTCTGGCGGCTTGCGGTCTGTCATGGCGTCCATAGATTGCTCTATTCATACTGTGGATGCACATTACGCCGGTAATGTGGGGAACAATACTCGAGAATACTCTTTTGTTCGGCCTCAAATCTATAGGTGTGTGCAGTGGTTAGCGCGTTACGTCCATTCCGTTGCACTCATTGCGCTCCTGCTGCTTTCGCTGCCCGAAAGCTTATCGGCCGCAACTGCCGCCCACTGGACTGTCATCAATCGACCCACTCGCCTCGTCAACGGAAGCCCGGTGCTTTTCCGCGTCACTACGCCGGCGCCGGTGCGCGCGCTTTCGGGCAACTGGCTTGGGCACGAGATCGCGTTCAGCTTCGACGCTCGCGGCAAAGTGTGGTTCGCGCTCGCCGGAGTCAGCCTTGAAACCAAGCCGGGAGCTTAT
>Ga0182014_10006153_pt1 | contig 13047 bp, 10 predicted proteins | sample 612S2DmetaG_FD_120489 | JGI IMG/M metagenome (GOLD analysis project Ga0182014, IMG submission 120489) | Permafrost microbial communities from Stordalen Mire, Sweden - 612S2D metaG | ecosystem: Environmental > Terrestrial > Soil > Wetlands > Permafrost | place: Sweden: Stordalen | collected... | reverse complement strand
GGTAAAGTTTCAGGATCTAAACTAAATAATTTAAGTTCCTTATAAGCTGTTAAATGGTCCATTGCTCCGTAGAGATATTTTTCGTTTTGAGTTAATTTATATTTATGTAAACATTTCTCTATCCATACAATGTTTATTAAATCGGAAAGTTGAAATATATTTAAAATCAACAAACGCTCTTTTTTAACTAAAGTCATTATAGGATGTAAGTCTGTCTTAAAAATCTTAATCATATACTCGTCAATTCTTAACCAAGCATTTCTAAACAGCTTGGGATATTTTTCATATTCATCATGCATGAATTTTATGCTGATTCTGAGTTTTTCCATGCCCTGCCCTTTATTTCCCTTCAGGAATATATCATCGATGGCATCGGTGGTAAACTGTACATATTTATTTTCTATTTCTGATGAATCTGCGTTTTCTATTAGTTTATGAAACCTATTTTGGATATTGGATTTTGACATCTTTAATTTCCTCATCCGGTTTCGTCTCTAGAATATTTATTCTTTTTTCGAGTTCTTCTAATTTTTTAGCTTCTATTATTCTGGCATAGGTTTGAGATAAATAAGCTAAGGTGCGAATCATCTTAATCCTTATTTCTTCCTTCTTTTCATCCTTAATTCGACCTGTTTTAAGTTTCTCAGATAATTGTTTAATTTCCTTTTCTAAAATTTCTGAAACACCATCCAAACCTAATACTTTCCGGCCATCTAATAATTCATCTTCACTTAATTCCTTATCATTTAATTTCTCTAAATCTTCATCTGTCATGATATTCACAATCCTCCAAATATTCAAAAAATAACTCCTTTGGATAAACTAAAGTATATATCTATTTTTTAGGTATATAATGTTATGTTATGCTCCCTATTATATATAAAATATAAGTTATGAGCTATAAAATAAGAAAAAAACGAATACCAATCGTTTTGGAATATTGGTTGATGATATATGTTCACTAAAAAGAATAATTATTTTAACTCTAATATTAAAATAAATTCGATTCATCATTTACATTTAACCGAAAGGAAAATAAGAACCCTTGTGCCAGAATACTGCCCCATGTAGAATATCCGTTTATAATTATTAAAATTTATTTTATATTATAAGCTAAAGAATAATTATATAGATAATTAAGGTCAAGGAGAGAGAGAAATCAAAAACAAAAAAGTAGCGGTAACCGGTGGCCTAGGATTCATAGGATCACATATAGTGGAAAGGTTATGTGCTGATAATGAAGTAGTCGTTATAGATAATGAATCCACAGGGAAGATGAATAACCTAAAAACTTTAAATACTGATGACATTGAAATTTTTATTGATGACATTAATGCAATAGACCTTAAAAAAGTATTCACAGGTGTTGATTACATTTTCCATGAGGCTGCGCTTCCTAGTGTGCCTCGAAGCATTAAAGATCCCTTAAGATCCAATGAATCCAACATCACCGGCACTTTAAAGGTACTACTAGCAGCTCGTGATTGTGAAGTAAATAAACTTGTTTTTGCCTCATCATCATCAGTTTACGGTGACACACCCACACTACCCAAAGTAGAGACAATGTCCATAAACCCTAAATCCCCTTATGCTGTGACTAAAGCCACTGGAGAACTGTACTGCCAGAACTTCACCGAAGTTTATGACCTACCCACCGTTTGTTTACGTTACTTCAATGTATTCGGGCCACGTCAAGACCCCTACTCCCAATACTCAGCGGTAATACCTAAATTCATAAACGCCATCAAAAAAGGAAAATCTCCGATTATTTATGGTGATGGAGAACAAAGTCGTGACTTCACCTACGTAGAAGATGTTGTTAACGCCAACCTTCTAGCAGCTGAATCAAAGGAAACTGGAGTTTATAATATAGCCTGCGGCAGACGATGGACCCTAAATGAACTAGTTGAACAATTAAACCAAATCTTAGATAACAAAGTAGAACCCCTATATACGGATCTCCGTCCAGGCGATATCAAACACTCCCTAGCCGACATTACAAAAGCTAAAACCTTTGGTTATAATCCTAAAGGAGAATTCAAAGATGAACTCCGTAAAACAGTCAATTTCTTTCAATAAAAAAATTCATTTAAGTTGGAGTTATTAACCGCTCCTACTCCATAATACTGGAATCCCATTTTTCTAGATTGCATTGGATCGTAAACTCTTCTACCATCAATTAACAATGCAAGTTTCATTAGCCTTTTAACTTCTCTTAAATCAAGATTTCTAAATTCATCATGAGCAGTCATCAACACCATAGCATCAGCACCCTCCAAAGCCTTATAAACATCCTTCTCAACAAATCCCAAAGGACTTTCATCGATGTAAGGATCTACAATTGTTACAATCGCTTGGTTATTTTTCAATTGTAGTATCAGTTCTTCTGAGGGTGATTCCCGATCATCACCCACATTCTCCTTATATGATAAACCCAGTACAATTATTTTAGAGTTTTTAACTGACTTTTCATTTTCATTAAGTGCATCTGTAAGTAAACCAAAAACATGCATGGGCATATAATCATTAATAGTTCGCCCAGCAGATATAACTTTCGAGTGATAACCCAGCTCATTAGCCTTCTTAACCAAATAATACGGATCCACCGGAAGACAATGCCCACCAACACCCGCACCCGGATAGTAAACATTAAAATTCCACTTGGTGCTGGCTCCATCAATAACCTCCATCACATCAATACCAATCTTCTCAAAAATCATAGCCAACTCATTCATCAAAGCAATATTCAAATCACGTTGAGTATTCTCTATCACCTTCGCCGCTTCCGCCGTTTTAATATTCCTCAAAACAGTTATATTCTCATTTATAATAAACTGATAAAGCTGCCTAGTGACTTCAGCCCATTCCGGTGTGATACCACCAACCACCCGTGCCACCTTCTCAATAGAATGATCATCATCACCCGGATTATATCGTTCTGGACAATAAGCCAAACCAAAATCTTCACCCGCACAGAGACCTGAACTTTCCAAAATAGGTTTAAGAACCTCTTCAGTAACACCAGGATAAACCGTTGACTCCAAAACAACCAAATTACCCTTATCTAACTCTTTAGCCACTTTTTCACCAGCAGATATTATATATGAAAGATCAGGATCCTTAGATTTAGTAACAGGAGTAGGAACAATAAGTAAGATTATATCTGAATCTTTAGTTGCCATTTCCAGGTTTCGGGTTGCAAATAATTTTTTATTATTTACCACTTCTACTAATCTACCATCTAAATTCAGTTCTCCAATAGTACTTATTCCTTGATTGATTTTCGATATTTTATATTTGTCTCTTTCAACTCCTACAACATTAAAACCTTGTTCAGCAAAAAATATAGCAGTAGGAAGACCTACATAACCCAAACCGACTACAGATATTTTTGAGTTTCTGTTTTTTATTTTCTCAACCAATTTTTTATACATATTTTGATTCCTCATATATGGGGCAAGTCTTATTCTAACTTTTTTTTAGAGAATTTCTATTAACCTTTATTTGCTGTTGATACGATAATTTCAAATATTTTTATGATAACCATTAACTGTTTTAACGTCTTTTTTAAGGATAATAAATGTCGAAAGGCAATAGTTAATAGTAATAAGTAGTATATAACTTTTAACATCGTTCCATTTTAGAAGTTTTTAGAAATCCTCTTTAATGTATACAAATTCAATCATAATTTCAAAATTTTGAACCGTAAAAAGCTTAAATGAATTATCTCGTAAATAATTAATATATCATTTCTAGACATAAAAATTAATACGTATTATAATCAATTCGTGGATACTATTTAATTATATATATATTAAAATTTTTTCAAGATCAATGATAAGATGGGGAAATACTTCAAACATCGAAATTCAAAGTATAAGTAAAAATTTAGTGAAGAGAACAATTTGAAATATTCAAATATTAATCCTTAGTCTTGTCATATTGACTTCCTATTAAACTTAAACCCACAACTTTACAATCCTTCAACCCAAATAGTATTAATATTATTATTATTACAAATGTAAGTTAAGGATTACTAGAAGGGAAAATAATATGAAAGTGGTTATTCTGTGCGGTGGAAAAGGAACTAGATTAAGAGAAGAAACAGAATTTCGTCCTAAGCCCATGGTAAACATTGGTGGAAGGCCAGTTTTATGGCATATAATGAAAATTTACGCTCATTATGGATTTAAAGAATTTGTGATCTGCCTGGGTTATAAAGGGGATATGATTAAAGATTATTTCTTGAATTACGAAATGATGAATAATGATTTCACCATCGAGTTAGGAAGTAAAAAAGCCATCAAAATTCATGGAGATCTTCAAGAAAACGATTGGCAGATTACTCTCGCGGATACGGGTGAAGAATCACAGACAGGAGCCAGAGTCAAACGAATAGAAAAGTACATCGATGGCGATACATTCATGTTAACTTATGGTGATGGACTTTCCAAAATAAACATCAAAGATCTTCTAGATTTCCACAAATCCCATAATAAAATTGGAACTATGACCGGTGTCCATCCACCTTCCAGATTTGGTGAAATAACTACAGATCAAGATAGAATAACACGATTTCACGAGAAACCACCATCGATTGAAGGGATGGTAAACGGGGGATTTTTTGTATTCAATAGAAATTTCTTTAACTATCTAAATGAAGATGAAAACTGCGTACTAGAAAAAGAACCTCTAAAAAATTTGGCTGGAGATGGAGAGTTGATGCTCTACCAGAACACGGCATTTTGGCAATGTGTAGACACATACAGAGAACTAGAAATACTCAATAAACTATGGAAGGAAGATCAACCGTGGAAAGTATGGAAGTAGTTTCTATGGGAGGGTAAAATTTGGAAAACAATTTTTGGAAAGGAAAAAACGTCTTTATTACTGGTTGTACCGGTTTGCTTGGATCATGGCTTACTAAAGCTTTAGTAGAGCGAGGTGCTAATGTAATCGGATTAATAAGAGATTTAGTACCAAAATCAAACCTCAATTGGTCTGGATTCAACAAAAAAATAACAACAATAAGAGGTGAGTTAGAAGATTACGTTCTCCTAGAACGTGCCTTAAATGAATATGAAATAGACTCTGTATATCATCTTGGAGCCCAAACTATCGTCACCATAGCTAACCGAAACCCCATATCCACCTTTGAAACCAATATTAAAGGCACCTGGAATCTTTTAGAGGCATGTAGAAGATCTCCAAAAATTGAGAGAATAATATTCGCTTCAAGTGATAAAGCATATGGCGCTCAGGATAAATTACCTTACAATGAAGAAACTCCTCTAGAAGGAAGACACCCTTACGATGTTTCCAAAAGCTGCGCAGACTTATTATGCCAATCATACCATGAAACATATAATCTCCCAGTGTGCATCACCCGCTGCGGAAATTTTTATGGTGGAGGAGACCTGAATTTTAATCGAATCGTGCCCGGAACCATACGTTCCGTGTTAAACAAAGAACAACCCATCATAAGAAGTAACGGCAAGATGATAAGAGATTATTTCTACATTGAAGATGGTGTAGAGGCATATTTAACTCTAGCTGAAAAAATGGATGAAGATAATATTCATGGTGAAGCCTTTAATTTCAGTAATGAGGAGCCATTAACTGTATTAGAAATTGTAGATAAAATACTTGCAGTTATGGACTGTGATTTGGAACCTATAGTTTTAAATAAATCATCAAATGAAATTGAAAGTCAATTCCTATCCGCTAACAAGGCAAGAAAAATTTTGAAATGGAAGCCACTATACACTATGGAAGACGGCCTTAAAAAGTCTACTGATTGGTATAAAGCATTTTTTCAGTGATTAAATTTGACAATAATATCCATTTAATTAAAAAATTATTTAATTTAGGAATACAAATGAAAGTAATAATTCTCGGTACAAATGGCTGGTATGACAGTAAAACTGGAAACACCATCTGTACTCTTATAGAAACTGATAATTTTTACTTAATCTTCGATGCCGGTAACGGTTTATACAAATTAGATCAACATATAAAAAATAACAAAAAGCCAATTTATCTTTTCTTAAGTCACTTCCACTTAGACCACATCGAAGGTCTTCACATATTATCTAAATTCCATTTCAAACAAGAAATTCACATATACGGTCAAGTCGGTACAAAAAATCATCTTAACAAAATTATAAACTCCCCTTACACAGTTTCCCTTAATAAACTGCCCTTTAAAGTCGATGTTCAAGAATTAACGGAAGGAAAACATGAAATTCCATTTAAAGTGGAATGCAAGTTTTTAGTTCATTCCTCACCCTGCTTAGGTTACCGTATTGAAACTGATAATAAAATCATAACTTATTGTACTGATACTGGAATTTGCCAGCAAGCAATGGACCTAGCAAAAGATGCAGATTTACTTATTACTGAATGTTCATTTAAAATAAGTCAAAAAAATGAAGAATGGCCTCATTTAAATCCAGAAGACGCTGCAAGAATCGCTACTGAATCAGGAGCGGAAAAACTGATTCTGACACATTTTGATCCTAATATATACCGTTCCTTGGATGAAAGAACTGAAATTAAAGAAAAAATGAAAGATAAATTTAAAAACATTATCATCGCATATGATGATATGGAAATAGTTTTTTAAGTTCATATCCTAGAATCAAATGATGCTTGTGTTGATTATGTTGCAAAAGTCATCAATGAAAAGAGTAAATGATGTATTCATGCTTTCAAGAGGAGGAATTTTGCAAGTGGAAACCAGTTTATAAAATTGAATAAGATTAGAAGGGACTTTATAGTATAGGAAATTTTATCACAGAATAATAAAGGTATTTAATTCATTTTGCAATTCTTATGTTTTAGAAAGTCTGATTAGATTTTAGACTCATATTTTATAATAAAAAGTACTAGAGGAGATTTAATGGGTAAATTAGCCAGTAAAAATATTTTTATCACGGGTTCTACTGGATTTATAGGTTCTAATCTAGTCCGAAGATCTCTTGAAGAAGGTGCTGATGTACATATTATTACCAGAAATAGATCTAACAAATGGAGATTAAATGATATTTTAGGAGATTTAAATGAATATCATACGGATCTAACTAATTATGATAGATTAAGTTCCATTATTCGGGAGGTTGAACCTTCAATTATTTTTCATCTGGCTACTTATGGTGGTGATCCTTCTCAAAAAGATACTAAAAAGATAATTGAATCCAATTTAATGGGTACGGTTAATTTAGTAAATGCTTGCAAAAAAATGGGATTCGATATTTTAGTTAATACTAGTTCTTCCTCAGAATATGGAATAAAATCCAAATCTATGTACGAAAGCGACTTATTGGAACCTGTAAATGATTATGGAGTTTCTAAGGCGGCTGCAACTTTATACTGTCAGGCTATAGCAAAAAAAGAAAACTTACCCATAGTCACTTTAAGATTATTCTCTCCCTATGGATATTATGAAGGAAAAAACCGATTAATACCATCAGTGATTTTAGCCTGCCTAGAAGGTAAAAACCCCAAAGTTTCTTCGCCAAATTTTGTAAGGGACTTTGTATTTATTGAAGATGTAATGGATTCCTATGTGAGTCTTACTGAAACATCTGACCTTTTAGGAGATATTTTTAATATAGGATCAGGAAACCAACACAACATTGGTGAAGTAGTTAAGATTGTTATGGATTTAACTGGAAAAATAGTCAAGCCTGAATGGATTTTGGCCTCTAAATGGTCCGAAGAACCAGATAAATGGGAGGCAAACATATCTAAAGCTAATGAATATTTGAGATGGGGACCAAAATTTAACTTGGAAAGAGGCTTGGCCAAAACTGTGGAATGGTTTGCTGAAAAAAGGTTCTTATATGAGTAGGAGGTATAAAGTTTGAAATTATCAGACTATGTTATTGATACGCTGGTAGGTGAAGGTGTTACTCATATCTTTGAAGTATGCGGCGGTGCTTTAGCCCATTTACTTGATTCAATGTATGAAAGAGAGGATATTAAAGCGGTGTCCATGCATCATGAGATGGCAGCAGCAATTGCTGCCGAAGGATATTCTAGAATTAGTGACAATTTAGGTATAGCTATGGCTACCAGTGGTCCTGGTGCTACTAATCTAATAACAGGCATTGGTAGTTGCTTTTTTGATTCCATCCCCTCTATGTTTATAACTGGACAGGTAAACACCTACGAGTACAAATTTGACAAGCCAGTTCGTCAGATCGGTTTTCAAGAAACGGATATAGTTAACATTGTAAAACCCATAGTTCAAGATGCCGCTCTCATTGTTGAGGAAGATCAGATCAAATATTTAATGGAACGATTAATATATAGAGCAAAACATGGACGTCCGGGACCAGTTTTACTAGATATACCTTTGAACATACAATGCGGGGAGATTGATCCCGAATCGATTGATTCTTTCATTTATCCTGAAGAAAAATATGATGTTTCGGATGAAACCATGGGAATAGTGGTGGATTTATTATTAAATTCATCTTCTCGTCCAGTTGTTTTAGCAGGTGGGGGAGTTCGATTGTCAAATGCCTATCATGAACTTTTAAAATTCATAAAAAAAACAAAAATACCAGTTGTAACATCCTTAATGGGTATTGATTCATTTCCACATGATCATGAATCATTTATAGGTATGATTGGAACTTATGGTAATCGTTATGCAAATTTAGCACTGGCCAATGCAGATCTGGTTTTGGCCCTAGGCACTAGGTTAGATACCAGGCAAACGGGGACTGACACGAAATCTTTCCTTAGGGATGCCAAAATTATTCATGTGGATATAGATCCAAATGAATTGAACAACAAAATAAAGGCGGATATTCCTATAAACGCTGATGTTAAAACTTTTTTAATGAAATTAAACAATAAAATCTCTAAATACAATTCAAACCAGATTATTGGCTGGAAAGATAAGATAAAATTCTTAAAAAATAAATATAATTCCAACCAGATAACTGAAAATGATTCTATAGATCCAAATTTTCTAATGAGCTGTTTATCTGATTTTTTACCAGATAATGCGATTGTATGTGTGGATGTTGGGCAGAATCAGATTTGGGCCGCCCAATCACTGGAAATTAAAAAAAATCAGCGATTTTTAACACAGGGGGGGATGGCTTCCATAGGATCAGCACTGCCTCTAGCCATAGGAGCTTCTTTTGCAAACCCAGATACTACTATTGTAGTCATAACTGGAGATGGTGGTTTCCAATTGAACATACAGGAACTTCAAACAGTATACCACCATAATTTACCTATCAAAATAGTTTTATTGAATAATTACTGCTACGGCATGATCAAACAGTTTCAAGAACAATACTTTGAATGCAGATTTCAATCGACAGTTGAAGGATACAGTAGCCCTAATTTCCAAGATGTAGTTTCAGCATATAAATTACAGGTGCAAAAGATCAGTACCGCCATTGAAATAGATGATGCACTGGAAACTCTTTTTAAGGATAAAAAAGCAAATTTCCTTGAGGTTGATATTAACCCTGAATTAAAAGCCCTCCCAAAGTTATCAGTCAATAAACCCATAGAGGACCAGGAACCCCTATTACCATTAGAAGAACTTAAATCCATAATGATAATAGATATTCTCGACAAGGATGGAGAATAAAGAGTTACGGGACAAAGAAAATAAGAGTATTGAACGTGAAATTTAGATGATGATCTTTAAAATGTAATTGGAATCTACAATCTGAAAGCTGATGAAGAATTCATTCCCATGTCACGATGTAAATAACTCCAGGACGAGTAATTGGAAGAGATGATTAATGAAGTAGACTCTGTGAAGTATTATAACAGGTGGATTCTGGACTGTGATATCATTACCAAACAACCGCCCAAAATGTTATACTAATAATCTAAGCCATTAGTAAATCAGAAAGGAATAGAATCTATGAATGCAATCGAAACAACTCAAAACAAACCCATCCCAGACCGTCTACAGAATCATACGATTCGCAGTAGGATCAGAACCCTATAAAAACTCTTTCTGATCCTATTTTTTAGAAGCGAATATAAACTCAAATTTTAAAGCACTCACTAAATTATATGCTAATAAACCTTTAGAAGATCAAAAACCTTTTTTATCACATGAGAGAGCTCAAATCTAACATGTTGATGGAAATTCATAGAGATGAGAAAAATGAGAACTGAAGAAGAAATTAGAGAAGAAATCTTTGAAAAGATTAAAGAACTTTATGATTTGAAGAATACTAATGTTTTCATCCCGGGAAAGACAAAGATTAATTATGCTGGTAGGAGTTTTGATGAAAAGGAGATCATGAGTTTAGTAGACTCTTCTCTTGATTTTTGGCTTACTAGTGGCAGATATGCCAAACAATTTGAGGAAGATTTAGCTAAATTTATCAAAATAAAATACTGTTTGTTGACTAATTCGGGTTCTTCAGCTAATTTACTGGCGATTTCTGCTTTAACATCTCCTAAATTAGGTGATAAAAGACTTAAAAAAGGTGATGAGGTTATTACAACAGCTTGTGGTTTTCCAACCACTCTTAACCCTATAATTCAAAACAATTTGACTCCAGTTTTTCTGGATGTGAAAATGGGAACGTACAATATTAAAGTTGATCTTATAGAAGACGCTATCACAGAAAATACGAAGGCTATATTTGTTCCGCATACTCTTGGAAACCCTGTTGACTTAAAAAATTTAATGAAAATTGCAAAAAATAATGATTTATGGTTTGTAGAGGATAACTGCGATGCCCTTGGATCTAAATATAATAGCAAATTTACTGGTAGTTTTGGTCATATATCCACTTGTAGTTTCTATCCTGCTCATCATATAACTATGGGAGAAGGCGGCGCAGTTTTAACTGATGATCCCATTCTAAAAGAGATAATTGCCTCATTTAGGGATTGGGGTAGAGACTGCTGGTGTGAACCGGGATGCGACAATACATGTGGTAAAAGATTCGGATGGCAGTTAGGCAAGTTACCATATAGTTATGATCATAAATACGTCTATTCACATGTAGGTTACAACCTGAAAGTAACTGATATGCAAGCAGCAGTTGGTGTTGAACAATTGAAAAAATTGCCAAAATTTATTGAAACACGTAAAGCGAACTTTAAAAAGATTTATAATGAATTAAAAACCTATGAAAAATACCTTGTATTGCCTAAAAAAGATAAAAAATCCGACCCCAGTTGGTTCGGATTTCCAATAATGGTAAAAGAAGACGCACCCTTTTCAAGGAATGACATAGTCGAACATCTCGAAAAAAATAAAATCGCTACAAGAATGCTTTTCGGTGGAAACTTGATTAAACAACCCGCATACGAAAATATAAATTATAGAATCGTTGACTCATTGTCTAATACTGATAAGGTGATGAAGCAACTATTTTGGGTTGGAGTTTATCCAGGAATTACCGAAGAAAAAATGGATTATATGATAAACGAATTTGTAAGCTTTTTTAAATCTATTTAATATTACTTTTATAATAATTTTAAGATATTTTCCTTTAAGGAGTTAAAAATTTTGAGTTTTACAGATTATCTAAAAAAAATACCTGTTATTAACAGACTCGTATCAATTTTAGGCATTGATAAAGCAATTTTTTATACTGTTTTAGGAACGGTTTGGTCTTCTATTGCCGGAATTATTGGCATATTCTTTATCATAAAGTATCTTACTATTGTTGAACAAGGTTATTGGTACACATTTATAAGTTTAGGCGCACTGACCGTATTCGCTGAATTAGGGTTTACAGCAATAATAACTCAATTTATCAGCCATGAATATGCACATCTAACGGAAATGAATGGGAGATTATATGGTGAAGAAGATAGATTAGACAGAACAATTTCACTGGTTAAATTCTCCTTCAAATTCTACTTAATAATCACTTTAATAGCATTTGTCCTACTTTCAATTATCGGTGTGGTATTTTTTATGCACTCCACAAATAACTTTCAACTGTTAATGGCATGGGTGCTTTATTCATTTACTGGTGCATTCGCACTACTAGTTTCTTTATTTGGATCTATATTAAGGGGTTTCAATAAGGTCGAGCGTGCTCAGAAGATAATAACTTTAGTAGGATTTGCTAGTAGTATCGGAATATGGTACGGTCTTTATGCTGGTTTTAGTCTTTATGCCCTTGCCATAGGAGGCTTAGTAAATATCATTTTAAGTTTAATTTTGTTTTTTTCATCATCACGGACATTATGGAGTCAACTATTCCGCTCTAAAGTAACTGGAAAATATAACTGGCTTAAGGAAACTTTACCTTTACAATGGAGATATGCTATTAGCTGGACATCTGGCTATTTTATATTTCAGTTCATGGTACCGGTTGCAATGTTCTATGCCGGAGCCGCAGCAGCCGGTAAACTGGGGCTGGCTTTAGTAATGGTTCGAACATTACAGGGTATGGCAACTTCGTGGGGTATCACAAAAATACCACATTTCAATATATATGTTGCTCAAAAAAAACATAACGAACTCAATAATTTATTCAATACAATGCAAAAGCAAAGCTTATTTATGTATATTATTGTTTCCATTGCATTCATACTTACAGTAATCTTTATTTTTCCTTTAATTAATTGGAATACCAGAATACTTCCTGTGGATCAAATTATAATTCTATTATTGGCAGAAGGAGTTAACCTCATCATTTTCAATTGGGCTTACTACTTAAGATCCCATAAACAAGAACCATTCATGAGAATTTCAGTTTTAAGTGCAATTATAACTGCAGTGGGAGTATGGCTTAGCTTCTATCTATTCAAATCAACATCCATTGCACTATGCGGTTACCTAGCTGCACAGTTAATTATTTTACTCCCAGCAAGAAGAATACTTGTAAGCAAAAGAAAAGATTATGAAAATGGAGAGATAGGTTATTAAGATCAAAAAATTAAGACTGTTTATTATGAAACATTATGGGAATAATTATGATTGAAGAAAAACTCGAAATACTTCTGATAACTTATAATCGATCTAAAGATCTTGAAAATACGTTTGAGCAATTATTAGAAAGTCCATTTGCAAAATGTAAATTAACTATT
>Ga0182014_10006151_pt1 | contig 13048 bp, 8 predicted proteins | sample 612S2DmetaG_FD_120489 | JGI IMG/M metagenome (GOLD analysis project Ga0182014, IMG submission 120489) | Permafrost microbial communities from Stordalen Mire, Sweden - 612S2D metaG | ecosystem: Environmental > Terrestrial > Soil > Wetlands > Permafrost | place: Sweden: Stordalen | collected... | reverse complement strand
CCGCTTTGCTGTTCCATCTTTGACCCGGTTCCTATTCACGTCCAGAGCAGGTGCGCATTCTTTGAGCGCCTCCACCTGGGAAAAGAGTTCGTCCCGCCAACGCCGCGCGATCACGTCGTTGGGAGCCAGGATCCTAACGCCGCGCTTCTCGCCCGCAGACGCCACAACCCAGGCGACCAACGCGGCCACAGTCGTTTTTCCGAGTCCCGCATCGTCTGCGAGCAGGATTCCTCGACGCGCCTTTTCTCCTTGGCTGCCGTTCAGCCGTGCAAGGATATCGCGCGCGGTCACGAACTGCCGCCGCGTACTTTCGAAAAGCAGTTTCCTGGCGCTCGCATCCACGAATCGCTTCGCACCGCTGTCGCAACGGAACTGCCATTGCTTCGCCGACAACCCGAGTGGTTCGAGTGATAGCATCAGTCCTCCGGGAAATGCTCCAAACGCAGGATTAGCTCTTCTGCGGCGAGACGGGCGCCAATCGCCTGCGCGGGGGATTCCCTTTCGTCACGCGATGCCTGCCGCCTGAACGCTTCTATTAGCAACTCGCCATCCTGTAGAAGTATTCGTCGCTCGAAGGTCCCGGTGCTGCGGTTTGCCTCTCGTGTCACCTGTTTGGCCCAGTTGTCTACCACGTGGAAGTGCCTCCTGGCGATAACGAAGGCGGGCACGGCGAAGCTTTCCACGTGGCTAGTCGTGGTGTCTTGTCCTACCTCTTCAGAAGTCGCGCTGGGTTCCGGACTAAATTCGTCCAGGCCGTCGATTGCGTTGTCTGGGTTCGCACCGTCTTCTGCAATTCGGCCACCGTACTGTTCGAAAAGCAACTCATCGCGCATGATCTGGCCAAGTTCTTTGTCCACTTCGGGCGGAAGTGTATCCTCTCTTTCCGGTAATGGTCGCTCATCAAAAACCACAACCGTCATTGTTTGGTGATTGCATACCAGTTTGATCACTGACGGTTGCGGCTCCGCATCGGCCCATGGCACGCGAGCCGAACGAAGGGTACTGCCGCCTTTTACGGACCAGCGGACGACCGGGACGCGCTGTTCACCGCCGGCGATCTCCCCTCTCAGGTTACCTCTGGATTCGCACCGGCAACTGACTTTTACGTTCTTGCCATCCCACGCGGCTTCCGCCCACGCGATAAGCACAGTCCCGCGAACCGGCAAGTCCGATACCGTTGCGGCGTTCTTCGTGTTATCGAAGACCCCGAGATTCTCAAAAGGCCAGCTGCCTTGCTCAACGCAAACGCCCAGTTCAAAGTTCTCGATGGTGAGGTCACCACTACGGCCCTCCCTCCCCCACGCCGCGGGGCTGAAGTTGGCGGACGTTACGAGAAGTCGCCGGGAATTGCCCCGCTTAAGCCAATACAACTTGGCGTGACTCCAGCGGTCGTCAGCCAGGCGGTGTTCCTCATGGAAGAGGTCGTTGGCCGCGCACTGGTTGGGGTCGTGTCGGAGGCGAACAAGCTTGGCTCCCGCACCGATGAGAACCGCCAACGTGGACTTTGGGAGTATCCACCGCCCGGACCATGGATGGTGCTTGTCAATCCAGACCAGCGTGAGCGATTTGCTGTGTCCTTCAAACCAAGCAAACCAGTGGTTGAGCACGTCGGGAGCCCAGGATCCGATGAAGGGACTGAGTATCGAAATACTGACCACCCCTCGACCGGAAGGAGCAACTTCACCAAGGCCAGCAGCGCCCCATGGCGTTATATGCAGTTCGCGTCGCGAGTAGGTTCCTGGGGCGCTGGCAACGAACGTACACCTCTCCGGACAGTCGGCGCGCGCGAGGAGTTCGACAAAGGGAGTGAGGCGCTCGTCTCCCCCGGCAGAATCGGATAGCTTTCGCAAGAATTCGGGCAGAATACCCCACCCGCGGAGCCGCACTTCAGAACGCTGCGGACGGAGCTCGATGCACGCCCTCCAGGCCGCCTGCAGTTGACCCTTAAAGGCTGCGGGCGTCAGATTTGCAGAAGATACTACAACTTCCAAGTGCTCGATACCCTCGTCATTGGCTCCCCAGTGCAGTAACCAGAGTTTTGCGTGCTGCACTGCCCTCCCGCGGCTCCCGACGGTAAGTGAGCGGATAGAGCGCCAGATCCATGGGTATGCTCTACCCTCGTCTGCTTCCGGATTCTGCGGATCTTCTGGTTCCTCGCGCGTTGCGGAAGACACAATTACCAGCTTGTCGTGAAGTTGCTTGAGACGTTCGTGGAGTTCTACCAGGAAGTATTGCCGCTCGTTGCCCTCGCCCTGTGGTTCGCGGCTCAGGTTGAGGAGCAGTGGCAAAAGGTGCTCCGCAAGCAGGCGCTCATCGGGACGATCGTAGCTAGTGAACAGTGCCGCTTTCAAGGAGCGCCCCGCCATGTCGGTGCAGAGTAGGGACTCCCAATCGAACCCGGGACTAATCATCTGTGCCCCCTAAGCTCTCCGCCATTTCTGCCTCGTTGTTACCGCGCAGAGCTGCCGGCATGTTGTGCAGGACGCCGCACTGCGCGGCGAGCCGGCATAGCGACCAAAGGCGGAACCGGTAACCTGAAGATCCGATGCGCGATGGCGTACGCGGCTCCACACGGCCATTGCGAAGGACAAACCAGCGCAGACCGCCGCCGTACCTCTCGTGATAATCGATCAGGGAGCTCAAGCACTTCATGGGCTGCGCGCTTGGAAAAGAGTTCGCGAAACGGTGCGCCGTATCAATGTGGCGGAGTTGCATTTCAGCGCGTTTAGTCCACTCCTTTGCCGCCGCCGCCAACTCCGCACAGACCCGCTTCGTTACGGGTAGCGCAGCAATATCGGCGAGAGCAACACGGCTGTCCTTGGATAGCGCCTCCGCCACGAGGTCCATCGCTACCATGCCTGCGTCGGCAAGACGAGAAAAATAGGGAAGCAGTGCGACGGTGGGGCGTTCGTCGAATGCCCGGGCAAGGTGTTCGCAGATCTCGGCGTGATTCGTGGCTCTAGACTTCGCGATCTCGTTCGCCACCTCAAGTCGTAGTATTCCGGGCGTATCTCTTCCGAAGATCAGAGGCTTCAGAAGATGGGCCTCGGGCAGAACCGAAAAGTCGGTTTTCCTTCGAGGCAGTGTGTTCTCGTCGAAGCTTTTGCCTTTGTGATCGAAAGTCTTCCATTGCCGGAACCACCACTGGTCCTCATTGCCGCGATTGAGTTTAGCGCTCCGCGGGGAGACGTTGTCCTCTTCACCGTCACCTTGGAGTGGTTGAGCGGCACCACCGAGTTTCTTGCCGAGCCAATTCGCTAATTCTACGGTTTTCAGAGCGGGTGTCCATCCGTCGCCTCGGAGGGTCAGTCCGGACCATTTGCGGAATGCCAGTCGGTAACCGCCGTACATGCCAGTTTGCCGATATGATCGGAACTGGTCTTCCGTCATTCCGAAACGATGCGTGAAGACCTTACCGTCCTTGTACCAAGGAGAGATCCGGCGCTGTCCTGCAAGCGAGCGTTCCTGCCAGTCCTCCCTCGCCAACCCGATCGTGCGAGCGATCCACATCAATTCAAGAGGGCGTAGCCAGGCATAGCGGCTGCTCGCCTCTGCCCTCGTCAGGACTCGACGTCCTCCGCTTGCGTGGAACACCTCATGTGAACGCACAAGACACCACGCCAAAATCGTGACCCAGCGCCCGTCGTTGACCCGGTTGCTCAGTTGGGTAGCCACGGCATCGGCGAACTGATCGGCGAGTGCTCTCAGCCCCAGCGCATCGCCCCTCCGCACGAGTACGGGCTCCCACGGAGCCGTAAACAGATAGCGCGGTCCGAAGTCCATATCAACCTCAAATCAAGTGTGGAGAATAGCACGCAGGACTTATATGAAGACTCTACAGTCAAATGTCAAAAGCTCCCCGATGCCCAGCGCGAAAGTGAGGACGGGCATGAAGTCGTAATGGTGCCAGAGGATACCCGCCATTTAGGCTGATGTGATCGTATGTCCCGCCTCGGCGGTATCGTCGTCGGACTCAACATCCTCGCCTTCTTCCTGGACGCTGCCGCCATAAGCGGCTTTTCCTGTCGCGTTCTCAATGAGAGCAAGAAGCCTCCTCTGCCGGTCTGCCATGAATGCATCAAATGCGTCCGCGCGGAGAAGCGAAGGGTCGATCAGATGGGATGCAATGTAGGCATTGAGATGCGCGGGATCAATCGGCGGCGTTGTGGCATCGCCCTTCTCCAACTTAGCGATGTACTCGGAGGGTGCACCGCCTCCCAAAATCCGATTCGTCCGAAATGAAAGCGGTGTCTTGTTGATGATGGAGTCAAAGACGCTCGGCTTTTTGTCGTGCTCTTTGCGCCATTTTTGCGGGAAGATGTGGTGAATATCCGTATTCTCGTCGAAGAATACTGTAAGGTCGAATGACTGACCCGATCGAAAGTCCTGCGCCTTTTCCTTCATCAACAGAGCATTCACGCCCTTGTAGGCCGCAGACAATCGCATGCGCATGGTCTTCAGCCTTTCAGAGTGAAACGTGGCATCTCTGATGGTTGATGGCTCATCGCCGCCCTTCAGCCAGCCGGGAACCTCCATGAAGTCGCGAGCGATGCGCGTATCGACCGCCGAACCATACAGCTCGCCGAAAACACCATTCCAGTACCACTGCACGAGCTTTGCTCTGTTTGTGTCGTGCTCCCAAGCATCGCCGATGTCAGCCAGAATAGCGGCCAATGGAACGATTTGGGACTGATACGGAAGGTCGAAGGTGCGATAAACGTGGAGATTGTAGAGAAACTTTGCTGCTTTTTCGAAGCCGCCCTCGACTTGCTTTTGATAATTCTTGTACTCACTGAGGGGCAGGTCCAAGAGGGCTTGTCGATTCCCCGAAACGGCGGGCAGATCCTTGCCTTGCTTCCCGGCAGTCTCTGCGGCGCGCCGCCGGTCTCGAGTATAAAACAGCGAAATTGCCTGAAGAAAGTCCGTGCTCGATACCGACGCAAGAATTCCAGCATCCGCGCCGCCCGGCCGCAGATACTCTTGTAAACGGTCAAGCCGTCCCTTCTCGCCGTCTGCGCCATACCAATCTTTCCGCAGTTCATGGCCATCGGCAGCATACATGGCCGTAACAAGTTCAAAGGCATCCAGGGCCTTGCCGCCGGTGTTCACCTTTTCAAATACGACACATACGGCTTCCTTGGATGTCTCTTTGTCCAGTTTGATGACTGGAACCTTGTAGTGCTTGAAATTCTCGAGTACATTTTTCTGAAAGTCGATGAATTCGTCTTTGACACTGTTATCGTTTTCCCAGTATTTTAAGAACCCAATGAACCAGTTGATGGAGTCGAAAACCTGGGAGAGGGGGAACATTAGAGACTGATATTCCAGGTGGGCGGATGAAAGGTCCCGCCCTTCGTGTCCAAAATCGGGACGAATAATTTTATCCTCAGGCACCCCAATAATTGCCTCCTCGCGATCTACCGAGGAATCAAGCGACTTTCGGATGTCAATGTAAAACCACCGCCTTACCGCCTTCTTGTTCTTCTTGGGAGCGACAATCTCCACAGCTCGGCCTTGCAAAGTAGCTTGATAGAGAGAGGTCATCCGCTGCTGGCCATCAAGCAGTAGGGATTGAGGGTTGGCTAGTTTCGCCTTTTCTGGTGCGCCCTCGATCGGCCTGAGCTTGAATTTTACCGGTCCACCTGTGTCGAGCGACATCAACGCGCCGACCGGAAAAGCTTGCGAGATCGAGGCGATTAAGCCCTTGATGCGATCTTCATCCCAAACCCAACCGCGCTGAAATTCCGGAAGCTGAATAACGCCGGTGTGGCAATCCTTGAGAAGGCCGTCTAAATCGTATGAGTTGGTCTGGAATGTTGATCCGGGCATTCTACAGAATTCTCCTTCTTCAAAGCCGGATTATCACACACGCGGCGTTGCCGACAGTGTCGTAGTGGACGCGCCAGCGCTTGGCCAGCACGCGTAGCTCCTTCATCGAGTAGAAGATTTCTCCGTTCAAGAACTCATCCCGAAGCTTTGAGTTGAAGCTCTCGCAGTAGCCGTTCTCCCATGGTGAGCCGGGTTCGATATACAGCGTTTGCGCTCCGGTTGCAGCTAGCCACTTGCGCAGATCCCTGGCCACAAATTCCGGGCCGTTGTCGGAGCGAAAATGTTCCGGAACTCCCTTCATCACCATCACATCGGCCAGCGCGGCGATCACTCGCGCACTTGACCAGCTCCGCTCGCATCCGATCATCAGACACTCCCTGGTGTGTTCGTCGATCAGGTTCAGCATGCGTGCCGTGCGTCCGTCATGCGTCTTCGCGCTCACGAAGTCGTAACTCCATACATGGTTCTTGCGCTCCGGCCGGAGCCGTACACACGACCCATCGTTGAGCCACAACCGCCCACGCGGCTTCTGCTTTCGCGGAACTTTCAGCCCTTCGCGACGCCAGATTCGCTCGACTCGATCCTTGCCAATTCGCCAGTCTGCCCGCTGTAACAGCGCCGTGATGCGCCGGTAACCGTAGCGTCCATACTGGCTGGCCAGCTCGATGATGGCCTGCGTGAGTCGATCTTCGTCTTCGCGTTGTGTCGGCTGGTAGCGTTGCGTGCCGCGTGGCTGATTCACCAGTTGGCACGCTCGCCGCTCACTGATCCCATGCTCGCTTGCAAGGGCAACCGCACAGCGCCGTCGCTCCGGGCTTAGAGCCTGTTCACGATCTTTTGAGTTGCGGGAGAGGGGTCATCCAAGTGGATATATGCAGAAGGGCGGCAGTGGCGATAGTTATGGAGGATGAGGTCGAGAAAGCAGTATCCGAGCGATGTGAGCCGGGAGCAGTTTGATAGGGTACGTCCGTTGTTGGAAGCGGTACGAAAGCGAACCAAGCCGCGGACAGTGGATCTATATGAAGTGTTCAATGCGGTGTTGTACCTGCTCAAGAGCGGCTGCCAGTGGCGGATGCTTCCCGAGGGGTTTCCCAAGTGGCGCACGGTGCATTCGTACTTTGCCAAGTGGAGCGAGCCCGGCCCGGACGGTATCAGCGTTCTGGAGCGGGCCTTAAAAAAAATCGGTTGGCGAGGCCCGAGCCAAACAGGGACGCAACGCCATGACCAGCTTCTTGATTGTTGACGCGCAGAGCGTGAAGAACACCGATAGCGCCGAGCAGAAGGGTTACGACGCTGGCAAAAAAGTCTCTGGCATCAAGCGCCACATCGCTGTCGATACGCAGGGTCTTCCGCATGCCATTGCCATCACCACGGCCGAGGTGACTGATCGCGGCGGGGCCTTGCAGGCTATCGACCGCTGCAGGCCGAATCTTGAGCGAGTTGAAAGCGTGTTGGTCGATGGCGGATACACCGGACAGACGTTTGCGGACAGCGTCAAAGAGCGATTGAACGCTACCGTGCAGGTCGTCAAGCGCAACGAACTGCACACCTTTGCTGTACTGCCCAAACGCTGGGTCGTCGAACGCTCCTTCGGATGGCTGGAAAAGTGCCGAAGGCTCTGGAAGAACTGCGAACGCAAACTCAATACCAGCTTGCAGTTCGTTCACCTCGCTTTCCTTGTCCTACTGCTCAAAAGATCGTGAACAGGCTCTTAGAAGTTTCCCGAGGCGATGTCCTTCAACACCAGCTTGCCCAGGCTCAGCTCCGCCACCAGGCGCTTCAGCTTGGCGTTCTCCTGCTCAAGCTCCTTCAACCGCCGCGCCTGGTCCACCTGCAAACCGCCGTACTCCTTGCGCCACCGGTAATACGTCTGCTCCGCGATACCACCTTCACGGCAGGCGGCAGGGGTTGTCTTCCCGTTCGCCACCGCCACTTCCACCTGTCGAAGCAGGCTCACGATCTGCTCCGGCGTATGCTTCTTCCCTCGTGCCATTCAAGGCTCCTTTCATACCAGTTTCTCTCATTGCAACTGGTACAAAAAGCGCCGGGCACTCCACTAGATCGAGACAGTTTGCGCGCAAGGCGTGTATAAAGCCAGCCAGGCCCGCAGCCATTGTGAGAGCGAATGCGGAGCCAATGAGCGTAAGCGGATCGTGCGGGTTCAATCCGAAGGGATGACTACGGATCAGATTTGCCAAGCAGTCCGCACCGAGCAAGAGCATCGCAACCCTCAATATCTTTGAAGGTTTGCATGTCATTGCATTCAACTCTCGCCTCAAAGGTCCTATGGCCGAAATCCACAAACAACTTGCATTCTCAACCCGGATCTCCGGCAACTTCGGAGCCCATTGACCAGAAGAGCATCAATCAGCACCATGATTTCACATCTAAGCATAAGTTTGCGGCCTAGACGAGATAATTGGCAATCATACAAAGGTATGAAACTACATTATCGCCCGCCGTAGACGCTTACGAATACCCCTGACTTGATGCGGGAGACCCTACAGACGATACACCGAGCGGCAATGACGTACTTGAACATTCCCCTTGTGGTCCGTCGCTCCATCCGAGACACAGATTGGTTGAGTTCGTCGCCGTCGGATGAGGGCGCACAACTTCAATTGACAGATTCACGCACAACCAGAATCTGGTCACCTTTCACATTCATGAGAGTCTGATGTATCCCACTCGGCCACCAGATCTCCAGTTTGTCTGCGTGGTCAATCTTTCCTAAGCCAAAGTGAACGCGAGGATCGCTGGATGCACCATAGCCGGTGCTGGTGGTCGCGTGATTATAAAGAGAGGTGTTATCCGCCAGTGTTACCTTAAGGCGGGCCCCAAGTCCGTCGCGGTTACTCCGCGTTCCGACAAGTTTCACTAATAACCAATGGTTTGAATTGGCGGAACGGTTTATCCAGATTTCGGGCAAGCTCCGTTGATTTGTCACGACCACGTCAATGCGGCCATCATTATTCAGATCACCCATCGCCAACCCGCGATGTGCCCCAGGCACTGCAAAAGAGGAGCCGGCCGACGCGCTGACGTCCACGAAGCGGCTATGGCCTGTATTGTGAAGAACCAGGTTGGGTAGCTTCGCGGGCTGTTGATTTACCTCCTCGGAATTGTCCAAGATTGATGCGCAGGAAACGAACAAGTCTTTCCAGCCGTCATTGTCGAAATCGGCGATTCCAGCTCCCCACCCTGTGAGGCGACCCGTAACGGCGGCGATCCCGGATTCGCTGGTGATGTCTTCGAAGTCCTTGCCGGTATTTCGAAATAGCGGGAACGAATCACCGGCCATTCCGACCACAAAAATGTCGGGGCGCCCATCATTGTCCACATCCCGGAAGTCTGCCCCCATCCCGGCGATGGACTTGCCGAACTGGTTATAGGCAACGCCCATCTCAACTCCGACCTCGTCAAAAGTGCCATTCCCATTGTTGCGGAATAAGAAATTCCGGTATGTATCGTTCGACACGAATATGTCCGTGTAGCCATCCCCATTGTAGTCGGCGAAAGTCACTCCCATGCCCTTGCCAATGAACTTGCCAATGCCGGATTTTTCCGAAACATCAGTAAAAGTGCCATCGCCGTTGTTGTGAAAGAGCATATCGGGCTCGCCCGTGAAGACGTCGGGGGAGCAATATGTAACCACCTTGCCGACGGTGCAGACAGGTTCCGTTGCGGCGGACCAGTTCACGTAATTCGTTACGAACAGATCGAGCCGCCCGTCGTTGTCGTAATCAAACCACCCAGCACTGGTGGCCCACTTCGAACGAATTCCTGCAAGCCCCGCTTTCGCTGTAACATCGGTAAACGTGCCATCGCCGTTGTTATGGAAGAGTTGACTGCAGTTGACCCCGGTTACGAGGAGATCTTCCCATCCGTCATTGTCATAATCCGCAGCGGCAACGCCCATGCCGAAACACGCGCCCTGCACGCCGGCTTTCTCCGTAACATCGGTAAATGTACCGTCGCCGTTGTTGCGGTAAAGTCTGTTCCAATACCGGGGATCGCGCTTGTCCATGTCGGGTAAATGCGCGCCGTTGACGAAGTACAAATCCATCAACCCGTCGTTGTTGTAATCGAAGATCGCCACGCCCGCGATCATTGTCTCGATCTGGAGACGGCGCGGGCTAGCGCTGTTGTCCATCACGAAAGTAACTCCGCTCCTTTGTGCGATGTTCTCAAACGCGATTGGTCCTGATACATCTGCAGATTTGCCTTGCGAAAAGCAGGTAGCAGCAAACATTGCCAGCGCGATTGCGACAAAACCTGCGAGAATGCGGGAAGTCATTTCTGGGGTTCCTCGATCTTGAGAATCTGGTCTGCCGCCACATCCGTGAGGGTTTGCACAATTCCGCTAGGCCAACGTACCTCAATTGAAGCAACCTTGCTTTCGGTTCCGAGTCCAAAATGCACACGCGGGTCGCTGGAAGATAAAAGCCCCACACTTTGCGTCACATGGTTATAGAGTGTCAGACCGGACGGAGTGGTAGTTTTGATCTTCGCGCCAATCCCGTCCCAGTTGCTCTTATGCCCTACGGTTTTGATGAGAAGCCAGTGATTGCCATTGCTGGCGGAATTCATCAGGATTCGCGGTTTTTCATTTAACGAGGTGACCACGATATCCATGAAACCATCGTTGTTCAAATCCGCGAACGCAGAGCCTCGCTGAAACCCAGATCGCAGAAAGTCCTTTCCCATACTCTGGGAAACATCGATGAACCGCTTTCCATCCAAATTCCTGAACAGGGTATCGTGTTGCCGGGCGCCTGCATGGAGGTCGTCTACATCGCCATTCGCAGAGTAAAGGTCTTTCCAGCCATCATTATCGTAGTCAATAAAACCGTTGCTCCATCCCGAAAGAGACTCGCTCAAGCGCGTGATTCCCGATTGTGGAGATATATATTCGAATCCTTTGCCCTGCTCGTTTCGGAACAAAGCCCAGGTTTGTGTCATTAGATCGTTATAGAAGATGTCTACCCAGCCGTCATTGTCGATGTCCTTCGCATCTGCACCCATACCGGAGACCACGGCTCCACTGTCGTTATAAGCCGGGCCGTAGAGCAAGCCGACTTCCTGGAAAGTTCCGTTGCCTTGATTGAGAAATAGGAAGTTGCGATCCGTGTCGTTGGCGATGAATACGTCCATCCACCCGTCATTATTGAAATCCGCGATTGCAATACCCATCCCCTTACCCCGAACGGAACCGAAACCCGACTTTTCGGTCACATCCTCGAACTTTCCGTTTCCCAGGTTGTGGTAGAGGCGCGGTTGCACGCTTCCATAGAATTGCGGACCACAGTAAATTGGGATGCCCACCGGTCCGCATTTCTTATCCGTCGCGGGAGTCCAAACGGTATAGTCCGAGACAACCAGGTCGAGAAGCCCATCATTGTCATAGTCAATCCATGCTGCTTGCGTGCTCAAGGTGTTGGGCGGTTTTGTGTTCAATCCAGAGCTGTCGGTCACGTCCGTGAAGGTGCCGTCGCCGTTATTGTGGTAAAGAGTATTCTTGCCAACGTTGGCGATAAACAGGTCAGGGAAGCCGTCATTGTCATAGTCCGCGGCAGCCACACCGAAGCAGTAGCCCAGATTCTCTCCAGCCAAGCCGGCCTTACTCGTAACGTCCTCAAACGTTCCATCGCCCTTGTTGCGGTAGAGACGGTTGAAAAACGAAGGGTCCGTTTTTTTCAACCCCGGCAGTTTGGCGCCGTTGGTGAAGAAAATATCCATCAACCCGTCGTTGTTGTAGTCGAGAATGGCAACTCCGCCGCACATGGGTTGTGGAAAGTACTTCCCGTCGGCAAGGTCGTTCTTGGTAATGTAGGTGATCTTCGAGCGGGAGGCAATGTCGGTAAAGCGGATTTCGCTGGTGCCAGCCTTCAAGTCGGCTGCCTGTTTGTCGCCCGGTGCGCGGACCTTTGGCCCATCCGGCTGGGCTGGCTTAGTGTCCAGTTTGGACTGATCCGACTCTGCCCCAGACAATATCGGCAGCGTTTGGAACGCGGAAGATTGCGCCGCCCCGCTGGAATGCGCTCCGAGACGCATCGCTCCGGCGGCCGCCGCGGCTGCCGCCAGTTTACAGAAATCTCTGCGTCGCATGGATACGATGATTTCCCTCCCGCCATTCCTGGATTTATGCATTAAGCGATAGCGCCAGCGCCAGTACATTGACGAACGAACTCTGGTCTATGCCCCGCTTGTAATCAAGGCGCATGATATTGGCCAAGCTTACAGCGTCCGAGCACTCTCGCAACAAACAAGTCCCTGCTTCGCAAGGAGTTCACTCTACTGCTGCGGGCTGGCGGGCGGCACAGGTTCAACAGCATCGCTGTTGCCCATAATCGAGTTCATTTCTTCTATGGCCTTCGCGTCTCCGTGAGCAAAGACCCGGACCAGTTCGGCTGCCTGATGCGCTTTTTCGCGGTTTCCCGCTCGCATATAGGAATCACACATCAGCAGCAAGGTTGAGACATCCCGGGCACGAGACTCATCAAAATAGCGAGCTGCTTCCGCCCATTGGCCCTTGGCGAATTGCAGTTCGCCCATACTCACGAGCGCGAGTTGATCCTGGGGCCGAAGATCGAGCGCCCGTTTCAGCGCCGCTTCGCTTTGCTCGTAATTGCGTTCGCTTAAATAGACACGCCCAAGAAAAGCCACAATGTCCGCATCATTCGGCGATAGTTGGGCGGCCTTATTCAGCAGTCGAATCGCATCTTCGTTCCGCTGCAGCACGTGATAGAGCGTCCCCACGAGATAGAGCACATTAACCTTCACGTGCGCTTCGGCGGCCGCAGAGTTCATGTAATCGATCGCTTCCGATTCCCTGTTCTCATTTAGCAGCTTTTCGCAGGTCTTCCAATACTCGCCCTGCAAAGCCTGGTTGGCGATCACAAAAGTAGGCAAGACATGGTCCCGGTCCCGAATGGACTGGAACAACTCCATTTCATGAAGCGCCTCCTCGGAACGCCCCAGTTTGCGTAGCGCTTTCCCTAATTGGAAATAGGCGTCTGTCATACCAGGATCGATCTCCAGAGATTCACGCAAGGGAGAGAGCGCCTCTTCATCCTTGCCCAAAGCGACCAGAGTGGTCCCCAAGCCCACCAGCGCCGGCGCGTTCCGGGGCTCTCGTGACAATACATATTCGTAGAGACTCCTGGCCTTATCCCAGTCGCCCTGATAAGCCGCAATCTCTCCAAGAAAACACGCCGCT